>Ga0335085_10008131_pt1 | contig 16073 bp, 16 predicted proteins | sample Lox_Sample_45_FD_206712 | JGI IMG/M metagenome (GOLD analysis project Ga0335085, IMG submission 206712) | Soil microbial communities from Loxahatchee National Wildlife Refuge, Florida, United States - Lox_Sample_4.5 | ecosystem: Environmental > Terrestrial > Soil > Wetlands | place: USA...
AGCCTCAGTCGACAGCGCTCTCGCTTGGCTCATGATCGCCAGCGTCAAGCTCTTCACCAGACGCCTCGCCCGTCCATAACCCCACAGGGGCCATTACGAGTCAGCCTCTCAACTTGGTGGGGCTGATTGAGTCCCAACCCCAGGGCGCCGCTCTTCGGCATCCCACTTTACTCGTTCATGTTATTCCCCACCGGTTGTACCCCGAAGCGATGACCCGACGCCGGCGTAAGCGAATTGATGAAACTCTAGAGCGATCCGATCCGTACTGCACCGTATCACCCCAATCAACCACGGACTTCCGGAGCACACGACGTGAAGCGCCAACGGCTCATTGATTTATTTAACCAACAATTTTGTTGAAAAATGACACAAATTGGCCGCAAACGCTTGTCGTATCCTTCGCAGTTCCCCCGCCTCGGAGAAGGGTTGCATGGACATCGATGAATTGCTCGCGGAGCCTCGACGCCGTCGCCTGTGGCTGCTCACAGAGGCTATGGCAAGCGGGCCGCTTGACCGCGCATTGGAGCTCGCGAAAGCCGCCGACGAATTTGTCCTGGGCGCAACGGAAACGACAGAGCCAGTGAAAGCCACCGACGAATCTGTCCTGAGCACAACGGAAACGACTCAGACAGAACAAGCGTCCACTGCCAATGCGCCCAAGAACGCCGAATGCCAAGCCGCACCATCACGCTCAAGTCATGAAGAACCCAAGGCGGGCCTTCTATCGCTACTCCCGGAGCGCCGGGAGGAGCTGCTTGACCGAATGGCACGCGGCGAAACGAACGCGGCGCTCGCTGCGGAGTTCGGTCTCACACCAATGCAAATACAAGGATTTCGCATGGGCGCGGCGCGCCGGATTGCATCGCGTCGCTCCGCAGCGCACGGCACAATGCAGCAGGATTTGCCAGACCGGATTTCAGCATCGATCGAAGACGTCGTGCGTTATCTGCGCCAACAGGACGATGTTGTCGTCCCTGAGGGTAGCGACCGATATGTCGTAAACGGAAGATTTCATCTGGATCTGGCGGAGTTGCTCGCCAAGGCCAATCGAATCCGAGCCCGTCATAACAAACCCCTCTTTCAACTCCGGGGGCTTCCGGCGAACGGTCGGGCGGATCAAATCATGCGCCCTGCCGCCATTTCGGCCTCCCGCCTTAGCGCCGTGAGCCCTGAAACCCAGCATTGAGAGAGCGCTTTCGTCACCCTCACGTATTGATGGCTCTTCGCTTCTTGATGGCTCTTCGCTTCGTTGATCGACGCCACGCGTTCTCCGCAACGTCAGACCTGTTATGCGGAGACTCCAGCGAGGAGCATATACCACGCGCATCCGATCCACTCATGGAGGGCGTAGTAACTTGTCATCCAGGCCGAGGCGGAGGGAACGAAAGCTTCAAACTCAAACCCGGGAGCTTCGGCCGGCGGCACCGGGGCCGGCGTCACGACCAGACCGAAATGCGTGAATGCGATAAGGGCGCGACGCATATGCCATGCGTGCGTCACCAAATAAATCGAGTGAATACCCGCGAGCTTCAGGATAGCCGCGCTGTTCTTGGCATTCTCCCAAGTGTCCCTCGAAGAAGTTTCGATCCAACGCGGTTGGACGCCAAAGTCCGCTTGTAAGCTCTCTGCCATCAGATCGGCAATGGGAGGCATTTTCTCGCCGACTATGCCGCCGCTTGTCAGGACCGGGAGATGCGTTGCGTGCTGAAGGGTGGCAGCCGCGCGCAGGCGCTCCAGGGTCAACTCTCCGACTTCCGGTTTTGATTGTGGCGCGGACGCACGGAATGCATCGCCCCCCAGAATCACGATCGCCAGCGGTTGAGGGCGCCCTTCGTCTGGTCGTGGAAGTTCTTCGAGCCAGAAAAGCAGAGTTCCTCCGACGATAGGCAGGGCCAAAAGGAACAGACCCACAACGCCAATACCAATCAACCAACACCCCACCTGCTTTTGCCATGAAATCAAAAAAAAGCCGATGATTGTCAGAAGCAAAAGATTGATCGGCGGGACAACAAATGAATGGATTAGGAGATTGTACACTATTCAGTCACCTCAAATTCTCATCATTGGCACGGATTCCGGAAGGGGAAACAAAATGCAAATTCTCAGCTAGCGTCAAGTAGAGAACCAAAGTATAGAGGAGATGATGCTCGAATTTTTGATCAATCTTGAGGTAACTATCAGGTTGACGTACCAAGGCTGATGGGATAGTATTCTCGCAGTTGAGAGGAACTAACCCATGCCTAAGACCGGACTTGACCTGCGCAACCCCATCTTCCACGACGAAGACGCCGCGCGGGCGCACCTTGAAGCAACCTTGTGGCCCTTTGGCCCAGTGTGTCCGCGCTGTGGCGTCATGGAAGACCGGATCACTAAGCTTGCGGGCAAGTCCACGCGACCGGGCGTCTACAAGTGCAAGGATTGCCGAAAGCCGTTTAGCGTTACCGTCAATACGGTCATGGAGCGGTCGCGCCTGCCGCTCGCGCAATGGGTTATGGCCGCGCACCTGATGGCGGCCAGCAAGAAGGGCATGAGCGCCCTTCAACTGTCGCGCATGATGGAGATCAGCTACGAGGCGGCTTGGTTCCTGTTTCATCGGCTCCGTGAGGCAGCGGACGATATCGACGAAACGGGGCCATTGGGCGGCGAAAACAAGGTGGTTGAAGCCGACGAAACCTACATCGGCGGCAAGGGAGCCAACAAACACGCTTGGAAGCGCAAAGGCGTTGGGGGCGGCCCCGGCGGCAAGATGCCTGTTGTTTCGCTAGTGGAGCGCGACGGCCGCACCAAAAGCTTCCACGTCGCGAACGTTACCTCAAAGAACCTGCGCCGGATCATCGTCAAGCACGCTGATCGCAAGTCCCATCTGATGACCGACGACAGCGCGGTTTATCCCCGGATTGGCGACGAGTTCGCGGGCCATAGCAGCGTCAATCACAGCGCTGAGGAATACGTGAAGACTGGTGGCTTCACACACACCAACACGGTTGAAAGCCATTTCTCGCTGTTGAAGCGCGGCGTTATCGGCACGTTCCACAGCATCAGCGAAGCGCACCTGTCACGCTATCTCGCCGAGTTCGACTTTCGCGCCAACACCCGCGACATGACCGATGGGGAACGGGCAGCCGCCTTGCTCGCCGGGGCAAAGGGCAAACGGCTCCTGTACCGACAGCCTAACTAAGCCGCGGACGCCTAAACAGCACGCGCGCGCTTTCTTGCGCTGGCGCGCTTGCCGGGAGTCCGAGTAGTTTTCCCCTTCGCGCGCCGCAACTGTTCCGATAGCTCGGCGCGCGATTGGGGAGGCGTCGTCAACAGCTTGCGTAATAGCGCGTCGCGGCGCTGCGCTATCTGGTCGTCTTCCTGGTCGCTCATGACGGGGAGGATATCACGATGGCCGATGCCCCGGAACCGACAGATGCCACGACAATCGAAATGGGTCGTTTGTGTATGGCTTGGTCTGTCTTGGAAGGGAGAACAGAGGCAACCCTATGGGGTATCCTCGGTGCCGATGAGAAATTGGGGCCAATTATCACGTGGCGCCTCGACTTGCGCGGGCGTTGGCAACTGGTGCTGGAGCACGCGCCCACACGGCATAATCGCGAGGAAGTCGAGGAACTTCGTAGCATCAACAAGTCCCTAACGCCCGTCATGCGAGACAGAAATATAATCATTCACGGGCTTGTTCACGCGATCATGGAAATTCTAGGGGATCGCAGGCCAGCGAGCGGTGAAGTGATCCCCGGCGGCTTAGCGGGTCCACATACGTTTGCCCGAAAACCTTGTTGGACGGTGTATCGAGGGTCAGAGGCCGGAAAGAATTTCCCCATTTCTAGGGACGCAGTAGAGATTGTCCGCGAAAATGTCCTAAAGATCACTGACCGCGTAGTCGCGTTCAATAACGCGCATAACTATAAAACCACATTTAGGCCGCGCGACACGATTGAGGTCGATTGGCCAAAGCGGATTGAATGATTTGCTTTATGGTTTCCTTGTCATGCTCTAACGAGCTATCCGGGCGGTAAGCATACAGCCATTCAAGCCCTGCCTCTACCATCTTAGGCGTAATCTCAATTTCGGTTGAGCTTTCGTCGTCTGTGCAGGCCATCTAGCACTATCCCGACCGTCCCGAATGAGCGGTCGGGAGCGATCACAAAATTTGCCGGCCTGTCACGCGCTTAGTTGAATACCCGACCGGATTTGGTACGTCAACCTGATAGTTCCCAATCTTGAGACCGCCAGCACAAAGCCTTCGCCCGACATAAGAGGTAAAGAGGTCAACATGAAATTACCTGTCGTACCATATTTCGCCCTTGCGCCGAAGCGACCGAGTAAATCGTTGGAGCCAGGACGGATCATAGGGGCTGCGTCGATGGCACTGTGTTTAGGATCATTATCTTGTGGCGTCGACCTTCGGCTTGGCCAGCGGCCTCGTCCTGAGACCGGATATATTGGGGCAGATTGCATCAGACGTGACCGGGACAGCCCCCGCAGACGGGGCGAGCCGATTCTGTGCGGCTGATCCCATGATAGCCAGCCAGTTACGGCATAAGGCGAGCAAACCGCTCGACAAATTCTCCTTGTTGTTGATTTTATAAGATAAACTCTGTAACTTTCTTGTCGGGAATCTGCGCGGCGATGCGTCAGTGGTACGTGGCGGTCGCGAGAAGTATTGTTGGAACCACGGGGAACCTGGCGTGCGGTGCACCGGTCTCGGGATTGGACTCGTCCTCCTCGCATGTGGCTTATCGGGTTGCGGCCCTGAGAACACACTGCCTCCGGCACCACCTGAGTCGGCGCGCGCAAGTGCCGAGTACCGGATCGGTCCAGGGGATGCACTGAATATATTTGTTTGGCGAAATCCCGAACTGTCAATAACAGTGCCGGTCAGACCCGATGGCCGTATTTCGACCCCGTTGGTGGAAGACATGATTGCCATTGGCAAGACACCGACGATGCTGGCCCGGGAACTCGAAACGCGGCTTGCCAAGTATGTGATAAATCCGCTGGTTACAGTGATTCCGCAGAGCTTTATTGGGCCCTTCGGTCAGCAAATTCGTGTGATTGGTGAAGCGGTTTCGCCCCGCGCGCTACCGTATCGCGCCAACATGACGGTGCTTGACGCGATGATCGAAGTTGGTGGTCTCACGAAATATGCCGCCGGCAATCGTGCGACCCTTATTCGCACGGTTAATAATGTTCGACAGAGTTATCAAGTCCATCTCGATAGCCTAATCAACCAAGGCGACATACAAGACAACGTAGCGCTCGCTCCTGGTGATATTTTAATCATTCCGCAGACATACTTCTAATGGTCTCGCTATAGCGAGTTATTGTATAATGATTGCGGTTCATCAATTAAAACACTTTGGCTGCGACATTGGTGGTTAGATGAAGGGTATTCCAAACGAAATAATATGGTTCTACGCACGTCAGCTATGGCGGCATAAATGGCTCTCCGTCGCCGCGGCATGGGCTGTGTGTGTTGTGGGTTGGACGATTATCGAATTTATCCCACCAAAATATGAGTCGTCGGCGCGCGTGTATGTTAGCGCCGATCAGTTGCTCACCCCCATCCTAAACGGCATCGCCATCAATGACGATCCGGCGCGCCAACTCGAATATCTGCAAAAGACGCTTCTCAGTAGGCCCAATCTAGAGCAGGTCATTCACCTGAGTGATCTCGATCTAAATTCAAAAGGGCGGGCAAAACCAATAACGCACGAAGATTTGTTGCGAAACCTGGCGCGTGAAATTACTATTAAATTACAAGGATCGAACCTGATCATGCTGTCGTATCGCAACGTCGACCCACTCGTTGCGAAAAATGTTGTCAACGCCGTGCTGACCGTTTTTGCCGAAAATTCGACGGGTGGCAATCGCGGCGAGATGGACAATGCAAAAAAATTCTTGGACAGCCAGATCCAAGATTATGAGACCCAGCTCCGCGCTGCCGAAAAGCGCCGCGCCGAATTTCACGAGAAATATCTTGATCTTTTGCCGGGCCTGAATGGCGCCGTCTCTCGCCTGGACGCGGGCCGCGCCGGGATTGCGAAACTCGAATTGGATCTCGCGGATGCCCAGGCGAGGCACGATGCACTGGAGCATCAACTCGCCGGAGTCCCCAAACTCCTGACCGTCGATGCTGCCGGGCCCCAAGTGATCGTCTCCGGCACCCCGCTCGGTACCCGCGCGCAGCTGGAGGCGGCGCAGGCGAAGCTCGATGAGCTGAAGATGCGGTTTACGGATCAATACCCAGACGTCATCGCAATGCAGCGACAAATTGCGGAATTAAGGTCGCGCTTGGCAAAAGAGGCTGCTGCGCCCCCCAGCGAACGGCAGAAGAGTGATCTGGCTAACCCGGTATACGAGCAGATCAAGATTCGCCTGGTCGAGTCGGAGACCACCCTTGCCTCGATACACCGCGCACTCAAACAGGCCCGAGACGACCAGGCCGTGTTTGAAAAAAAGGCGCTTGAGACACCTGGCGTAGAGGCCCAATCACAAGATCTTGATCGCGATTACGCCATCAAAAAGAAATCATATGATGAGTTGTTGCAGCGGCGTGAGCAAACGCGAATTGCCGACGCGGCAAATACGACCGCAGATAAGATCCAATTCCGGGTTGTCGATGCCCCGCAAGTCCCGGTGGTACCAGTCGCGCCAAATCAGCCACTCCTCTTGCTGGGTGTCCTCGTGTTGGCGATAGGCGGCGCCGTCGGTCTGCCGCTGCTTCTTCTCCAGTTTGATAAATCATTTACGACCGTAGCCAATTTGCGTGTCCTTGGTCTGCCGGTCCTGGGCAGTGTTTCGCAGTTCTCGTTTCCTAGTGCACGTCGTCGGACACGAATCCAGATTGCAACGGTGTGCGCCAGTGCCAGCGCGCTGTTTGCGGCGTTTGGCGTATTGATTGTCATCAGCATAAACATTTACGGATTGGGTATTATTTGATGAACGGTCGGATCGGACTTATCGAACGCGCGGCGGCGCGTTTGCGCCAGGATGCAGCAGCACCGCAGCCCGCACCGGTCGCGTCGCCGCCAGTCGTCACAAAAATGCCCGCCCCGCCCCGCCCCGCCCGCGGAGCGTCCGGTCAGCCGCTAAAACAGCATATGACGCTCGATCGGCCCCAGCTCGCGCAACGAGGTATCCTGATGCCGTGGACAACGACGGCTCGGGTGGTTGAGGAATTCCGCATTATCAAGCGGAATCTTATGGCCGAATGGCCGTCGCTGGAAAAGCTGGGGACCGAAGAGAATCTTTCGCGGGTCGTGATGGTGACGAGCGCCCGGCCTCGCGAAGGGAAGACTTTTAGTTCTATCAATCTGGCACTTGCATTTGCCGCAGAAGAGAAATTCACGACGATTTTAGTCGACGCCGATACCGTGCGCGGTGACAGCGCGCGCACATTGCAGATACCGACGGAGCCTGGGCTGACCGATGTTTTGGCAGGGAAGTTGGGGCTCTCGGATGTGTTGGTCCAAAGCGATCTCGAGAACTTGGTCGTACTTCCGCCTGGCGCTCCCGGGCCGCACGTACCCGAGCTGCTGACCAGTGCAGCGCCAGCGCACCTGATTTCGACAATTACCGAACGCTACCCTAATCACGTTATTGTAATGGACACCCCCCCTTGCCTTGCCAGCACGGATCCGACCGCGCTATCGGCCATCGCGCGGCAAGTTGTATTTGTCGTCGAAGCTACTCATACGCAGCAACCAGAGATCGAGTCCGCCCTTAGCTTGATCAGCGGCTGCTCTCATATAAGTTTTCTACTTAATTTGGTTCCAAATACTACCAGTGAACATTTTGGATCGTATTCATATTATTATCAGGGCCCGGAAAAATAAACCGCGTTCGGCGAAAACCCGATCACCGGCTGATGGTGAGTCTCAACTCACTCATCAGTCGAGTTTGTATGGGGTTCCTTGTGTCAGCGGTTGCCTTTCCGCGCGTTGGGCCGGCGCAAGAGGCAGGGATAGGGCCCGCCGGGCCAAGCGCATTGCCGGAGCCGACATCACCGACTCCATCCGCATCGACACCGACGCTGGCAAGTCCACCGCCGCAACCCACATCGCCTTTTGGTCCGGCCGCGGGGGTATTCCCGACGTTATCACCATCATCGGGACAAGGGAGTTCATCGGGCACCGCGGCACCGCTTCAGAATCCATTTCAGCCAGCACTTGGCGTGTTTCCGACGCTGACCCCGACAACCGGGACAACGTCATCACCGTCCGGATTGAACCCGACCACGACGCCAAGCCTGTTGAGCACGTCTCCGCGAGCGTCGCAGCAGACCGGAGGCAACGCGCAAGCAGTTCCCGGTGGCCTCACAGCGCCGGTCAACCCATCCGGAGAGGCGCTTCCCGATAAGCTGACGGGAAATCCTGCGGCGCCTATACCAGTGGCCCCGCCTCCGCTGACACCCGCTTATGGCTATGGCGTACCCGCGCCGCCTTTGGCGTTCCCCGGACCGACATATGCAGCCGCGCCGCCGGCAGCGCCGAATTACACCGCCCTTGCCCCGATCGCCCCGGGAGCCGCGCCGATACAGGCCGGAGACCTTCGGGCGCCGCCGGTCTTGATCGGGTCGAATGTTTACGTGTCGGAAGGCTATACCGATAATCCGCGCAATACGCGGCAAACGTTCTCTGATTCGATAACACGGCTGCGCGGCGCGACTAACATCTCTATTGATACAGTTAGATTGCAGGGACAGCTCAGCGATAGCAGCGATTATAGTCGCTTTATGCGAGCGCACGATGAGAATAGTCTTAATTCAAATCTGTCAGCATTTGGCCTGGCAACTATTATTCGTGACCATTTATACGTCGACGGACGCGCCGCATTTACCCCGCTGTCTCGGGTTGGCGGTGTTGGTTTCGCAAATTCAAATATCATACGGCCATCACAACAGACACAAGCGTTTGTCACGTCATTTAGTCCTATTGCACGTGGGTCGTTTGGTGATCTATTTGATGCCGAACTTCGGTATAACTATTCGGCAGACATATTTAACAATGGTTCTTTGCTCAATAATACTACGCCCTCATCCGCCAGTTCGCTGACAGATACGACGCAAAATGAGGTGACTTTAAGTGTAGCGACCGGCCGTGCTTTCAGCCTTATCACGTCAAAACTGACACTGGATGCGATCAAGATTGATTCTGGATCAGCTGCGCGATCGACACAGCTTCAAATATACGATGACCTCGAATACGCGATCAATGCGCGGTTTTCCATATTGGGGCGCTTTGGCTACGAAGATTTGCGCTATCCATTACAGCCCGCCGCGACGACGACGGGCCCGATCTGGCTCATTGGCGGCCGCTACACCCCGTCGCCGGGCGACTATCTGCTGCTGCGTTACGGTACGCAAAGCGGCACATCGGGGCAAGGCGGCACATCCGGGCAGAACGGTACATATGGATTCGACGGGTCATTGCATTATCAATTGACTGCACGAACGGCCATATTGGCATCGTACGATAGTAGCTTATCCTCGTCACAACAAAATCTAGTGAACAATTTGAATGCGGCGCAACTAAGTTCTAACGGCGTCATTGTCAATAGCGTCACTGGCCTGCCTTTAGCTCTTAGCAACCCCGAATTCGCCTATGCCGCCAACAACGTTTATCGCAACAACACCGCTCAAGTGGGGATGCAAACCACGCTTGATCGCGACACGTTCGGGCTGAACGCCGTGTTCGATCACCGTGACGCGCTCGGCTCTCAGCCGGTTGGGACAAGCGCCGTGGCGGGTACCGACACGACGTACGGAATAAATTTCAACTGGTCGCGGAGTCTGACGCCATCGCTGACCGGCGGCGCGACGCTCGGTTTTGCGCGAGACATCGCCAGCGACCAAAGAACCTTGAATAGCGATTTAACCTTTAGCTACACATTTAGTGATAGGCTCTCTGGCGTTCTCCACTATCAATTTGTGAATGTGACTGGAAACACCGTCGCCTTGACTTCTGGGACTACGGCTGGTCCCTACACGCGTAATCTCATTGAAATTGGCCTGACGCGAAACTTCTGAGCATTCAATGTATCAAGACTTTTATGGGATGAAGACGCTGGCCTTCCAGCTGACTCCCGATGCGCGATTTTTTTTCGAAAGCGCCGAGCACAAACGTGCGATGGCGCATCTCACCTACGGTCTTCATAACGCCGAAGGCTTTATCGTCATTACCGGGGAAGTCGGAGCTGGTAAAACGACATTGATCGAGCGCCTCCTGTCGAATATCGATCCATCATCCTTTATCGCCGCGAAAATCGTCACGAGCCAACTTGGCGGCGACGACCTCTTGCGGATGGTCGCCTCGGCCTTTGGTCTCGATCACGCCGGACTGCCCAAGGCCTCCTTGCTCACCGGAATCCAGGAATTTGTGCTGTCGCAAATGGCCGAACACCGGCGCGCCTTGCTGATCGTCGACGAAGCCCAGAATTTGTCCTTCGAAGCCCTCGAAGAGTTGCGCATGCTATCGAATATCGTTGTAGGACGCGCCACTGCGCTGCAGAGTTTCCTCGTCGGGCAACCGCAATTTCGCAAGGTGCTGGCGGACCCCGCGCTTGCTCAGCTGCGCCAGCGTATAACCGGCGCCTATCACATTGGACCGCTGACAAAAGAGGATACACGGTCTTATATCGAGCACCGCTTGCGTTGCGCTGGCTGGACCGACGATCCTCATTTCGACGACGATTGTTTTGAGACGATTTTTCGTTTCACGGATGGGGTCCCGAGGCGAATAAACGGTCTGTGCTCCCGGCTTTTGCTTTATGGATTTCTCGAGGAAAGCCACACGTTTTCGGCTGCTGACGCGGAGCGTCTCGCGCTCGAACTTAGGGCAGAACTATCGGCCGTCGCCCTTGCCGATGACAGCTTCGTGCCGATGCCTCGCGCCGAGCCCTCAATGCAATCTGATGCGATGTCTGAGCGCCTGGTTGCCCTCGAGAGCACGGCCGCGAGCCATCAGCGCACGATCCGACGTCTCATTGAAATTATGTTAGGTCATTTTAAGGGCGCACATGCTGATGAGACGTCGTGAACCGCGCTGGCCGGTGACCACCGGCGGCGCCGTGCCCGAGGACTGCTCTTGCCGCAATGCACCGGTCAATGCGTTAACTGTCGATGTGGAAGACTATTTTCACGTCGAGGCGTTTGCGGCAACGATTGCGCGAGAAACATGGGAAACGCGGCCGCGGCGCGTGGCGCGCAACACCAACCGCATCCTTGATATTCTGCAGCAAGAACAGACAAAAGCCACATTCTTCACCCTCGGCTGGGTGGCGCAACGCCACCCTGAACTTGTACGACGCATCGTTGATGAGGGCCACGAACTCGCGAGCCACGGCTCCGAGCATTATCGCGCCGACCGCCAATCGCCAGAGGCGTTTCGGCTTGATGTTCGGCGCAGCAAAACGCTGCTTGAAGACACGGCTGGGGTCGAGGTCAAGGGATACCGCGCGCCCACCTTTTCGGCGGGCCATCGTGCACCTTGGGTTCACGAAATCCTGGCGGATGAGGGCTTCCACTATAGTTCGAGCGTCTACCCCGTGGCGCATGATCTCTACGGCGAACCGCATGCACCGCGCCGACCGTTCTGCCCCTATCCCGGGCTTATCGAGGTGCCCATGACGACGTTGCGGGCGCTGGGCCGCAACTGGCCTGGCTCAGGCGGTGGGTATTTTCGGCTGCTGCCGTATCCAATGACGCGTTGGGTCTTGCAAAGGGCCCAAAGCGACTTGCACATACCATGTGTCTTTTACATCCATCCGTGGGAGATCGACCCGGAGCAGCCGCGGCAGACGGACGCGCCACGGCTATCGCGTTTTCGGCACTACTTGAACCTTGACCGCACCGAAGGGCGACTCCGCCGACTGCTCAATGATTTCGCTTGGACGCGTATGGATGACGCGTTTGCGATTGGTACCGCGCCGCCACCGCCGCTACTGGAAAAATGGCTAGCCTCGCCCCCACAATAACCGTTCGCCCCTTCGAGGCCGGCGACGAGCAACGCTGGGACGCGTTTGTTGAAGCGACGCCAACCGGGACTTTCTTCCATCTGTCTGGCTGGAAGCGTGTGATCGAGACCGCTTTCAGGCATCGTACCTATTATCTGTTAGCGGAGCGCAACGGTGCCGTCACGGGCGTGCTACCGTTGACGCTCGTCAAGACAAAATTGTTTGGCGCCAGCCTTATTGCTAACGCGTTTTCGGTTTATGGTGGCCCCATTGCGGCCGATGACGCCGGTCTGCGGTCTCTGGAAGATCATGCTGTTCGGTTGATGGGGCAGCTCCGAGTGCCCGTGTTGGAATTTCGCTCTTGGGCGGAGGGCCGTTCGCACTGGCCGACCAAGACCGGGCTTTACGCGACCTTTCGCAAATCAATCGACCCATCCGTCGACAATAATTTGAAGGCTATTCCACGCAAGCAACGTGCGATGGTCCGCAAGGGCATCCAGAATAAGCTTGTATCAGAGATCGACAGTAGCGTTGACCGGCTCCATAGCATTTACGCAGAAAGTGTACGTAATCTCGGAACACCGGTATTCGCCCGATCATATTTTGAAATCTTGAAACAAGTTTTTGCACAGAATTCTGATATAGTAACGATTACGAACGACGGAATTCCAGTAGCCTCGGTGATGAATTTTTATTTTCGTGACGAAGTCCTACCTTATTATGGCGGTGGAACAGCGGACGCACGACGTCTTGCGGCAAACGACTTTATGTACTGGGAAGTGATGCGCCGAGCTTGCGAGCGCGGGTATCGGATATTTGATTTTGGTCGCAGCAAATTGGGAACAGGTGCTTATGACTTCAAACGGTTTTGGGGGTTCGAACCCACGCCGCTCGCCTATCAGTTCTGTCTCGCTCCAGGACGGGATATTCCCGACCTCAACCCTCTCAATCCTAAATTGAAACTCTTTGTGGAACTCTGGAAGCGCCTACCGCTGGCCGTGGCGACCCGGCTTGGACCTGCGATTGTGCGCGGCCTTGCCTAGATGGATGATCTTCTCTTCCTGGCGCACCGGATTCCCTACCCGCCCGACAAGGGCGACAAAATCCGCGCCTGGCACGTTTTGCGGCACCTGGCCTCACGCTATCGCATTCATCTCGCGACATTTATCGATACGCCCGACGACACCCGCCACATCGAGCGCTTGCGGGAGGTGTGCACCAGCGTCTTTTGGCGCCCCTTATTCCCTAAGATGGCGCGGCTCTACAGCCTTCGCGGCGTTCTGACCGGCGCGTCGTTGACCGAAGGCTATTTCGGCGATCCGCGCTTTCGCGCTGGTGTCGACCAAATCATCGCCCAATACCAACCCAAAATTCACTACGTCTTTTCGTCATCGATGGCGCCCTATGGAATAAGCCGCATCGGCGCGCGGGTGATCCTCGATCTGGTCGATGTCGACTCGCAGAAATGGGGACAATATGCCCAGGCCGGGTCGTGGTTTACCCGTTTCCTGTATCGGCGCGAACAGCGAACGCTCCTTGAGCTTGAGCGCAGATCAGCCCGTAATGCGGATGTGGTCACGCTCGTTACCCCTGCCGAGGCAGAACTGTTTGCGACCCTAGCCCCGGAGAGCGCTGACAAAATCCAGTCTATCGGCAATGGCGTCGATATCGACTATTTCGACCCGTCGCAGGAGTTTTTCAACCCACTCGGCAAATCCCCTGGGATCGTGTTCACGGGAGCGATGGACTATCGGCCGAATATCGAGGCGATGTTGTGGTTTGCGCGCGAAGTCATGCCGTTGTTGCGCAGGTTTCCGCAACCGCCGTGTCTCTGGATCGTCGGCGCAAATCCAACGCGAGCCGTGCGCGCTCTTGCCGGTCCCGATATCCGCGTCACCGGCCGCGTTGCTGATGTGCGACCCTATTTACGCCATGCGCGGGTGGTTGTTGTGCCGTTGCATATCGCTCGCGGCATTCAGAATAAGGTCATCGAAGCTATGGCGATGGGATCCGCAATTATCGTGACGCCGCAAATCCAAGAGAGCCTTTCCCACAGCGTTGACGACGTGCTGCTGACCGCAGAAACACCCCCTGAATTCGTCGACGCAATCGCCGCCGTGATGGGTGGCGCGCGGGCGAATCTCGGGAAACGCGCCCGGCAATACGCCGATCGTCATTTCCGCTGGGGGCATGCCCTCGCCCGTCTCGACCGAGCTCTCAATATCGATGATGCCATCGCCGTCGGCGCCGACCGGACATCTTGCGTGGCGATGTAGATGGCGACCGAAATGGAGCCGCTACTGGCAAAGCCACTATCTGGCGTGAAGCCGCTCGAAGCTTGGCTTGCCACGCTTTTTGCAATCGTTTTTGGGCTCGTCACCTTTGCGGTCGCCTTTTTCCATGAAATGGTACGAGCGGTAGACGTTTGGATCGCGTCAACGGCCTATAATCACTGTTTTCTGGTTCTTCCGTTATTCGGCTTCTTGTTGTGGGATCGACGTTCAACAATCGCGCTGCTGCGCCCGCGCCCGTCGCCCTGGGCAGTGTTGGCCATGCCACTTCTCGCTATATTGTGGACGGGCGCCGTATTGATTGATGTACTCGAAGCTCGACAACTCCTTGTCGTCGCACTCTTTGAGGTCTTTCTCCTCTCGATTATCGGCTGGAGGACGTTTAGGGCACTGATGGCGCCCCTCCTCTTCCTCTTCTTCCTCGTACCCTTTGGCGCTTTTCTGGTGCCAGCCTTGCAGGTCTTTACCACCAGTTTTACGGTTCACGGACTGGAATTGCTCGGCATCCCGGTGTACGCGGACCGCTTCTTTATCCAGATCCCTGCTGGCAGCTTTGAAGTCGCCGAGGCGTGTGCCGGCCTCAGATTCCTCATCGCGTCGATTGTCTTTGGGTGCTTTTTCGCGACGGTCATGTATCAGAGCTGGCTGCGTCGCCTGATCTTTATCGTGCTGTCACTGATCGTGCCGATCATCGCGAACGGATTTCGCGCGTTAGGGCTATTGCTACTGGCGGAGCTCCAGGGCAGCGCCAGCGCCGTCGCTGCCGACCACGTAATATACGGTTGGCTGTTTTTTTCGCTGATTACATTTCTACTCATCCTGATCGGGCTGTCCTTTAGCGGCCGTAAGTCGGTTGCAGTTCCGACCGGGCTGCCGATCGCATCCGCTTCCGGCATCAGGACCACGGCGACCGCGGCCTTGGCGCTTTTTCTCGTTCTTCTTGGGCCGAGCTATCTTCTGGCGGTTGACCGCGCGGCGGCGGCACCTGGCAAATCGCCTTTGTCGGTGCCGATGGGATCCTGGGTCGCCGACCCGTCAATCAAGACGGATTGGCACCCCCGTGTTGCCAGTGTCGGGAACCAGTCATTTGATACCTATCGTAGCGACGAGGCAAAGGTGAACGAGTTCGTCGCAGTATTCGCCCTACCCACTCTAAACAGCCCGTTCACCAAACCTGTAGAGGGGCTTGCCGACCCGAAAACTTGGCGAATTGTGACGCGTGGCCAAACCACCCTCCCCTTCGAGGGCCACCAGATCACTGTCAACGCCGACGTGATGAGCCGAGAGGGGCGTCAGCGGGTGGTGTGGTGGTTCTATATGATCGATAATGAGGTGACCCCAAGCACCCTCGTCGCCAAGCTACTGCAGGCGCGATTGGCATTTGTTGGGGGTAACCATGTCGGAGCGTTTATCGCGGTCTCAACGGAGGGCGACGATCTGACGAACACCAGCGCGACCCTCACCCGCTTTCTCGAAGCCGCCAGTATCGGCCGCAACATTCATCAAGCCCGCACGCCGTGGTAACCGAAAAGTTCGCGATGGGCGCTGCACTTTGGCGGCCTGGCGACGCTTCGAACTACCCATGCTTCAGTGTCGGAGTCAAAGCGCGATTAGCCCTTACCCGAACCGGGGTAGCCGGTAAGCGGTGTTCTGACCGCACGTTTTGAGTGGCGGTGGTGGGTACGATGATCTTCCGGTTTCGGGAGATCGATTTGTGCGTAATTTCGAAACTACATTCGAACCTAACGAGAGCGTGGGGGTCCGCCGCCTTGAGGTGATTACCGGCGTTGGTGGTCGTCGGTCGTGGTCGCGTGATGATAAGGC
>Ga0335085_10008132_pt1 | contig 16068 bp, 12 predicted proteins | sample Lox_Sample_45_FD_206712 | JGI IMG/M metagenome (GOLD analysis project Ga0335085, IMG submission 206712) | Soil microbial communities from Loxahatchee National Wildlife Refuge, Florida, United States - Lox_Sample_4.5 | ecosystem: Environmental > Terrestrial > Soil > Wetlands | place: USA...
TACCTACACAATCTTTTTCTTAATGCACTCCTGACAGTGGCAGTTAATCCAGACCATCCTTATAATGCTGACTTCCTCCACAAAAATTTGATTGATCGAACAATGGCAGACAGGGATGCCTGGTGGTCAACTTTCTTATACGAAGGCTATGGAGAAAAGGGCGCTATTGATCGACTTATCGACTGGGCTTGGTCTGAGGAAGACAAAAGCCACGTAAAGGCCCCTTCTGTACGTCTTGCCGGTAAAGCGCTATCGTGGTTCCTTACAACTTCACACCGATTTTTACGAGATAGAGCAACCAAAGCTCTGGTTTCACTCTTTACACCCCGAATGGATGTTCTCTCGCTGGTAATCGTTGAGTTCCTAACAGTTAATGACTTGTATGTTCTAGAAAGACTTTTCGCTGTGGCTTATGGCTGTGCGCTCAGAAGTTCAGATAGGACTGCAATATCGCGGCTAGCAACGGATGTCTACACGTGGATCTTTAAAGATGGTGAACCACCATGCCATATACTTTTGCGAGACTATGCTCGCGGTGTAGTAGAAGTGGCGTTGCGAAGAAATTGCCTAGAAAATGGGATTGATGTCGCAAAAATCAGACCTCCATATAAGAGCCAGTGGCCCTTGGAGATACCGTCCAAGAAGGAGTTAGAACAACACGGGGCATGGTATGAAGGAATGCCCGATGAACAATGGGCTCTTCGTGCCATATATAACTCTGTGCTAAGCAACGGAGACTTTGCGAGGTATATCATTGGGTCTGACTATGGCAGCTTAGATTGGTCCAGTCGAGAATTGGGAAAGCCACGAGTCCCTTCCAAAAAAGAACTTCACGATAAATTTGAAGGTTCCCTGACTGAAATTCAATTGAAAACATGGGAAGATCTTAACGCGGTCCGTATAAATGCGGATATATGCAAACGTGTTGGTTCTGTGCTTCACGAAGATCAGTCAGTCGAGCATTCTGAAGATGAGGTTAACAAGGCAATTCATGCTGCTGAAGGCAAGTTTTTATTAACTCTTGGTAAGAAGAAAACTGAGATTTACCTGAACGTAGTAAAACCTTTTCTCGAAACTCCGTACCATGAAAGAGACGAATTTGCATTGAAAGTAGGCATGGCCCAACGATGGATATTCAAACGGGTACTCGATCTCGGCTGGACAGTTGAGAAGTTTGGCAAGTTTGACCGGTCCCGGGACAGGCATGGTAACTCTGGAAGGGCAGCAGACAAGTCCGAACGTATTGGAAAGAAGTATCAGTGGATTGCATACCACGAGTTTCTTGCTCATCTTGCTGACAACCTAGAATTCAGGGGAGATAGATGGCGAGATGACCCTGTAGAGTATCAGGGGCCTTGGCAGCTGCGATTGAGAGATATTGACCCATCGTGCCTACTTGCATCAAGTTGTAGGACAAAACCATCACGAAAGGAAAACGCTTGGTGGGTACCTGTTACTTTTGATCAATGGAGAACGGCGCCAGATGATGTAGCTTGGAGAAAAAGGGTTGATCTTTTACCAGATATTTCAAAGTTACCCGTTGTAATCCATCCAGAAACAGGAAAAGAATGGCTTGTTTTGGAATGTTTCTACAGATGGGAAGAGCCTACTCCTCCAGAAATCGAGAAGTATGATGTCGCACGACGAGACATCTGGTACATACTTAAATCTTATCTAGTCCGAAAAGAAGATGAAGACACCTTCTTTAAATGGGCAAAAAAGCAGCATTTTATGGGGCGTTGGATGCCTGAATCTCACCAAGAATCAAATATATTCTGTGGCGAATTCTTCTGGAGTCCTGCATTTGAATACTTCAATACTCCATATTATGGTCATGATGGCTGGGCTCGTGGCAGAGACGGTCAACCCTGCAAAATCCTCGTGACCACAGATCAATATTTCCGAGAAAGAGCTGGCTATGACTGCTCAATTGATGAAACAGTGACCTTTTACATTCCTGCAAAGCTGATCGCTGATGAAATGTGTCTCTCTTGGAATGGCGTGGAAGGTTGTTATTATACAAGTTCCGGTGAACTGGCTGCACAAGACCCCTCAGTACGGATTCCCGGCCCCAGTGCTTTGCTGATGGAAAAGGAGCTATTCATGTCCTTCTTAGAAAACAATGGGTATAGCCTTATTTGGACATTGTTGAGTGAAAAGGATGATATCGGCGGGCATAGAGACTCCGAGAAATGGCCGGGAAGAATGGAACTGAGTGCTGCAATGTTGCTTGATAAAGGACGAGCAACCGGATTGGCAACAGCATATTTTATAAGATGTGAACCCGATAGAAAGCCAATTGCTCAATTTGAGATTTGAGCTCTTTTTTGGATAACTAGATACCTCAATTGGTGGAGCAAATTATGCCTATCCGTCACGCCATCTGGAAAGTCGGCACCAAGCCTGAACCTCTTGCAGAAGTATCTCTCGGCAAGGAAGCCTTGCTGGAACAGATGATCACCGAAGATCCGACGATCCTTTCAGATCGTTGGCTTCTAATCGGTCGGCAGGTGCGAACCACTCATGGAGGCTTCATCGATCTCCTGGCGTTAAATCAGGACGGCCAGCTTATCGTGATTGAGCTGAAGCGTGACATGACTCCTCGTGAAGTTGTCGCCCAGGCTTTGGATTATGCCTCTTGGGTTCAGGATCTCAAGGCAGATGATATTGCGTCCATCTATAGCCGGTTTTCCGGTGGTGGATCATTGGGGGATATTTTCCGGCAAAGCTTCGGTCTACCTCTGGATGAAGAACAGCTCAATGGCTCCCATCAAATCGTCATTGTTGCATCGTTACTGGACCTGAGCACCGAACGCATTGTCAATTACCTGAACAGGATGGACATTGCGATCAACGTCATCTTCTTCCAGGTTTTCCAAGACGGTTCCAGTCAATATTTGAGCCGTGCCTGGCTGATTGATCCAGTCGAAACCGAGAGCAAGGCAACTTCGGGGCCGGCTGGAGAACGCGGCGAATGGAATGGGGAGTATTATGTTTCGTTTGGACAGAGTGCTGATCGAGACTGGAAGGAAGCGGTGAAGTACGGTTTCATCAGCGGCGGTGGCGGCAGGTGGTACAGCCAGACACTTTTCATGCTCTCACCGGGAGACCGTGTCTGGGTCAATATCCCGCAGCAGGGTTATGTCGGTGTTGGAAAGGTAACCGGTGGCGCAGTTCGGGCCAGTGAGTTCAAGGTCAATATTGACGGAGTCGAACGCCCCCTCTTGGATGTCGCGCAGTCCAATTATCACCGGCAATTCAACGATGACGAAGAAAAGTCCGAATATTTCGTGCCGGTCGAATGGGTTTGCACAAAGCCGATAAACGAGGCCGTCTCAGAGGTTGGCTTCTTCGGAAATCAGAACACCGTCGCCCGCCCCAAAACTCACAAGTGGAATCATACCATCGAGCAGTTGAAACAGCGATTTGGGATTGAATAGTAAAAGTATATTCAAAGAGTACTAGCTCGCCAAATCTGTGAATTATGACACACTTGATATACTACATCTTATATGGTATATGTAAAGTGCTGATATTCATATAATAAGCGAATTGGTGCATACAAGGTATACTATGGGCAAGCTTACTGGAATCGGTAAACTCTCGCGAGAGCGACTTGCAGAGGTTCTCAGAGCCACAAAAGGAACTGCCTCTGTTCCTCAGGTAGCGGAGATTCTGGGAATCACCAGAACCGAGGCGGCAAAGATGCTTTCTCGCTGGAATGAGAAGGGTTGGGTGTCGCGGGTACAACGCGGTTTGTACGTACCTGTACCGTTGGAGGCCAGTTCGGCGGATGTCCCCCTGGATGATCCATGGTTGATCGCCGCTAGCCTCTATGCCCCCTGCTACATCGGCGGCTGGAGCGCTGCCGAATACTGGGACCTGACGGAACAGATATTCCGGACCACGGTGGTCATGACCCAGCAGACCCCCCGCGACCGCAATCCCGTCATCAAGGGGACTTCGTTTCTCCTCTGCACCATCAACGAAAAGAAGATGTTCGGCCTCAAGTCCGTCTGGCGCGGACAGATCAAGGTTTCTGCCTCCGACCCGACCCGCACGATACTCGACATGCTGGCCGAGCCGCGGCTGGGGGGAGGGATCAGGTCTGTCCAGGACATGCTGGTAAACTACCTCCGCTCGGAGTCAAAGAACCTCGAACTGCTGATCGACTATGCCGACCGCCTCGGCAACGGCGCCGTGTTCAAGCGCCTGGGGTTCCTGCTGGAGCGGAATGCGCCCGACGAACACGCCGCCATCGAGAAATGCGCGCAGCGGCTCACCAAGGGGAACTCCAGGATTGACCCGAAGCTCAAGGCAGAGCGGCTGGTTTCACGCTGGCGGCTCTGGATGCCGGAGAGCTGGCTCAAGGAGACAGCATGATTGACCGCCAGGAACTGATGGATCTGGCGCGGGAGCTCTCCCTCGCGCTCAACGTGGTGGAGAAGGATTACGTCCTCGGCTGGCTCTTGGCCGGCATAGCTGCCAACGAGGCCCTTACGGGGCACTGGGTCTTCAAGGGGGGAACCTGTCTCAAGAAGTGCTGGTTTGAAACCTACCGCTTCTCGGAAGACCTCGATTTCACTATCACCGAGGAGGCTCACCTCGATCAGGATTTCCTTCTCCGGACGTTCCGGGAAATTTCCGATTGGATCTATGAAGAGAGCGGCATTGAGATTCCCGCCGATCAGATCAGGTTCAAGGTTTCCCAATTTCAGGGCGGCACCTATGCCGAAGGGCGCGTCTACTACGTCGGACCTCTCCAACAGCGGCGCAACCTGGCACGCATCAAGTTTGATCTGACCACGAAGGAAAAACTGGTGCTGGAGCCGGAGGAGCGAGAAGTCCATCATCCCTATTCGGACCGGCCAGCAGCGGGAATTCATGCCCTCTGTTACTGTTTCGAAGAAGTTTTCGCGGAAAAGGTGCGAGCCCTGGCGGAACGGGAACGCCCGCGCGACCTGTACGATGTGGTGCATCTCTACCGTCACGACGAGATCCATCCCGAGCGGTCGGTGGTGATGCAAACGCTCCGGGAAAAGTGCGACTTCAAGAACATCCTTGTCCCGACCAGGGATTCGCTTCTGACCGCAAGCGCACGGGAAAAACTGCTGGCCGAATGGGAGGACATGCTTGCCCACCAGTTGCCGGTGCTGCCGCCGTTCGAGCAGTTCTGGACAGAGTTGCCGAAGGTCCTCGACTGGCTGCATGCGGTCGCGGAAAAGCCGGAACTACCCGGCATCCGGATCAGGGAGGCAATCGACGAAGCGTGGCTCCCACCCTCGATGGTGCACGCCTGGCATGCCCCAGTCCCATTGGAGTCGGTCCGCTTCGCGGCAGCCAACCGGCTCTGTGTCAATCTTCGTTACCAGGGGAGCTGGCGGCTGATCGAGCCTTATTCGCTGCGACGGACAAAAGATGGCAACCTGCTCCTGTGCACGATCAAGCATGAGACCGGAGAGCCGAGGTCATACCGAGTTGACCGTATCGAGGGGGTTGAAGTCAGCACCGTCTCGTTTATTCCGAAATACCTTGTGGAGCTGACCCCCTCAGGGCCGCTCCACGCCCCTTTAACCGAGCGAACAGGTTTGTCCATAGCGCGGCCGGCGAGACCGAGAGTCATTGGCAGAGGCAAAACTGTTAAGGCAGCAGGTGGTGGTCCGAAATACACTTTCAAGTGTACTGTCTGCGGAAAGCAGTTTACCCGGAAGACCTACGACGCCACCCTGAACCCCCACAATAACAAACAGGGCTATCCCTGCTACGGGAGGATAGGGACGTATATCAGGACCGATTCTTAAACAGCAACCGTTCCTTTGCAGCGAGGAAACCTGCTGCAACCATAAAACTGGCCGTACTTGCCACGGCGCAGTACCATGTTTGCTCCACATTTGGGGCACGTGATTTTTGACGGTTGGGCAGCTGGACCTGCATGTTTCTGGGAAGGCTCTTTCCTAAGCCCCTTGCAGGCATTGCAAATCCTTCCGATTCCCGTCACCAGAGACGAGTCGCGGAATTCGTCGATATCGCGCACTTTCTTGCATTTAGGGCATTCCTTCATTTCATTGGCGCGAAGCCCTTCTATGGTGTCGAGCACGCCGCCAAGGACTCCGTTGGCTTCCGGCTTTTCTTCAATCTGAGCCCGAAGACGCCTATCCAGCGTCGCTACCGGGTCCTTCCCGCTGTTGAACCTGTTGATGCGCAGAAACTTGTAGCCGTACCCCTCGATGGTTTTCTGCCGGTAAACGTCCTCCTCGCGGTAGTACTGGTCATAGTTGAGGGCGGTTACGGCCTCGTGGTTGACGAAGTGTTCCTGAAAACCGTCGTACTCGATGATGATCCGGTGCTTCTTGCCGGATAGATCACGGAAAGTGAGCAGGAAGTCCGCCTTGTACTCGGGATGCCGATAAGCGTGCGTCCGGTCCAGTTGGTTGAGATAACTGCCGATGTTGAACTGGGGAACCAGTGATATGCGGCCGTTGTTGCGGTTCTCCTGCCAGAGCGGAGTACTGAGAATCCATCCGAGGACCTCGCGTTCCATCGGTGATTTTGGATCGACATCGTCGACGGTCGGCTCCTGCCGGGCGACCAGGCGCTCTTCCCAATAATGGCGAAGCGCTTCGCCAATCGAGCCGCTGTATTGGTCGAGCGGTTTACTGAGGACAAAGTGCATCCTCTCCTTGGCCCGGCTGAAACCGACATTGAGGCGTTGTGCCTTGATCTTGCCATCCTCTTCGACATCGACGTTGGCAAGATCCTTGACGAAAATGCCCCACAGACGGTCGGCCGCGGGATTGGCCACCATCGAGTAATAGATGATGTCCCGCTCTTCGCCCTGGCAGGTATCGAAGGTCATGATCTTGAGCCGCAGGTTGTCGTAGAGCCAGTCACGCTCAGAGAGACGGTTGACGGATTCAATGATCAGTTTCTGCTGATTGGTGTGGGGGGTGATTATCCCGACGGTTCCGGCAAACCCCTCTTCCTTCAGGCGGAGCAACTCTGTGGTTATGAAATCGACCTCCAGCCGGTTTGTATTCGCCACCGGTTCGGTTTTTCCGTCATGGTCGACAAAGGCAAAGGCCAGCACTTCATCGATGACATCCCCGCGAATCTTCATCACCTGCAGGCTGTTCCGGTAGAAGTTCCGGTTGGAGTAGGAGATGATCTCCCGGTACCCTCTGAAATACTTGTTCAGCTGGATTGTGAAATTGTTTATGTACTCGAAGAATTCGAGTATCGAGGTGCGGATATTGAAGTTTTCGATCCGCGTCAGTTTCGCCTCATCACTCGACACACAGGCAAGGAAACTGGCACGCAGCCTGTTCACATACTCGTTGTTGGTTTCGGAACGGGCGTGAGCGGCCTTGACGTTGGAGAACTGTTTCTTGTCGCCAAGCACCAAGACCTTGCGGGCGCGCAGCAATGCAGGGAATGCCTGGGCAATGCTGACCTGAGACGCTTCGTCAATGATAACCAGGTCGAAGATGTCCGCCTGGAGCGGGATGTATTCCGCATAGTCCCTGATGCCGGCGAGGATGCAGGGGAACGCTCCCTTGAGCTTCTGGAATTCGTCCTTCGGGAAACGGCGCTTCTTCTGAATGATGGTCCGGAGGGACTTGGCCGTCGCCAGGTTGTTCTGGTAGAACTCGATGACGCGCCCATCAAGACAGAACGTCATTTTCATGGTGATGAGTTCTTCTATTTGACGTTTCCTGGCCGAAAAACCGATAGAGCCAAGCCCCTGAAATTGTTGTTCCAGACGTTGATTCAGCGCAAGATAGGCCACGAGCTCATCAAACTCGCCCTGAGCCATCGCAACAAGCTTGCTGCGGCACAACGAGGAAAGCGATACGTCCTTGATGCCGAGTTTTTTCAGGGTCGCCGGATAGACTTTGATGCGGTCTTCCAGGTAACGCAGCTCGTCGGCAATCCTGCGGAGGTGCAACATTTCATCACATATCTCTTGATCACGCGCCATCCGCATGAGGGTCGCGGCAAAATCGTAAGGCTGACCGGATGCAGGGATGGAATCCTTTTGCTGCAGCGCGGCGGCGACAATCTCCAGTGCTGAGTTGATGACGGGCAGGGATTCGCATGCCTTAACCAGCTTCGAATCGGGGAAGAGCGCTCGATACCGGTTGTTGATAGCACTCCTGCGCCACCATTTCAGACTGCCAAGAAACTCGGCGTTCAGGGCCACAATGTCGGCGCGGATCGCTTTGAGAGGGTCTATCTTGCTGTCGACTAGGTTTCCCAGCGCCTCGACCGGGGCGAATGGCCCGAAGCGTCCGGTCAGAGTGGCCAGTAACATCGTCAATCCGCCGCACTGATCGCCAAAACGGATAAGCGTCTGAACGTCGCTGGTTGGCTTTAGTCCCAGAGTTGTGCAGAGCCTGGGGAATGAAGTCGGGATAGAGCCTCCCTCCGGGCCAAAGGTCTCGGAAATGTCCAGGGCTATTTGGCGCAACTCATTGAGGTCACCCGGAGCCGCAGCGTGACGGGCCAACTCATCTTGATCCACAGGGATGGTCTTACTGGGCACGCGAGCTTCGTACGCGAGCAGTTCGCCGACTTCGCCAAGGCTTATATTGGCGCCGTTAAGGACCTCGGCTTCGATGTCCTCCTTGAGTGATGCAACCGTGCCGGATATATTCTTTTCGAGTTCACCGTGTTTGCTCTTGAGGGCCCGGTAGGCATCGTTGATACTGGCGATTGAAGCGTTGGAAAGTATCTGGGCATAGGTGCTGCCCGTCTTGCCAAGGCGCAGGATCGGGTTCTGGAAGTTCTTGTCGTGTCGCACCCGGTTTAACGTCTCTGCGATCTTGTCCTCAACAACATCGAGGGCTTCTTTCTTGTCCGACAGGACCAACACGGACTTGTTGTCCAGCACGGCGTCACAGACGATCGCGGTGATGGTATGGCTTTTCCCTGTTCCGGGAGGACCCTGGACGGTAATGTAATTGCATCCGTCCCGCTTCACCGCCATCAGTATCTGGCGCTGTTCCTCGTTCAGTGCTATTGGCGAGGATGCCACCAGCTTCTCGTCAATGCCCGTGCCATCCCACTCGTCGTGAACCTCGGAGAGGAAGGAAACTGGCTCCTTTTCGATGAAATCCTGGATTATCCGCTCGAAGGCGCCGCCCAGCTCACTCTCATCGAGCGCAAGCTGGCGGAGAATTTCTTCATAGTCGTTGACCACCGCCTCGTCGGATTTCTCGAAGAGGGCAAAGCTGGTTGCGTTGCTGATCTGGACATGCTTGCTTCTCCTAATCTGCGGCTTGGCGGACTCGATGTCGATTGATCCATCGGTGGCGAAAAAACTCGCCAGTTCGTTGAACACCTCCTGCACCAGATCTCGGAAGCCGTCTCCCAGATTGGCCAGATAGATTATTCGTTCGCTGACGCTCGACAGGCTCCCCTTCTTCTCCGTCTCCCGGCAGTACTCTTGTGTAACGAAGTCGAGGGCCTTCTTGTTGATGAACACATGCGGATCGAACTCAACGGCGAGCGTCTCTCCTTCCCGGCGCAAATCAACCGGGATGTAAAAGAGGGGAAAGCGCGCATTGCTGTGGCTTATCTCTCCGAAGTAGAGGTATATCTCCTGGCCCTCCAGCATTCCCTTGTTGCGGACCAGCTCAAACAACTCCAGGTACAGATCCGCCGCCTGGTAGCTTTCAAAAAAGCCCCTGATCGCGCTCTTGACCTCTTCGAGTTGAAGTTGAGCGACCAGCCGAGCCTCTGCATCGGCCTCTTCGCCAGCGATCACCTCCCGCACGAGGGTGGCAATAATCTCTTCGAGCGGCCGGACGAGAACGGCGGTCAACTCTTCTTCCATGAGATAGACAAGGTTCTCGTCGCTGACCGCCAGGTTCCCAAGTGGTTTGGCAAGGCTGTTTACCAATGGCTTGACGAGTTGTGTCTTCACAACGGTTCCCGCAACGACAAGGAGTGCCTCAACAGCCCTGTCGTATTGGTCCCTGTGTGCCTTCCCGAGACGCCTGGCATCCCTGGCAAGGGCAGCAGCGATTGAATCCAGCGTTTCGGCACGGATCACCTTCAGTTGGGCATCGACTAGCGCAACCAGAGAGGAGGGTATCGTTGCCCGGTAACTTCCCTTGGCGATCTGCTTCAGGATTGAGCCGCCAAATCCCCCGCGGACCAGCTTCCACACCGTTTCTACGAAGGCAGGATACTTGCCGAGTTTGATGCCGACCAGCAAGTTGTCCTGATTCCGGAGCCGGATAGTCCTTTTCGGCAACCGGCGCTTATGGAAGTCTGTTTCGAGGAAGTCGCGAAAGTAAATGGCGACATCGCGCAGAAAACTTTTACAGTTTGCGATCATGGCATAATCCCCGTGCCAGGCAAATTAGCACGTTTTCGTCTTGATGCCCGAGTTCAGCATGTTGATAGGAGTAGGGATGATCTAACATCTAACATTAAATACTACACACTGATCAAAATTACCACCAGAACCACCGCCAATACCACCAGCCTCCCCAGATAAAGGGATAACGCGGCCAGTAATCCGTGCTGGTATATGCGTATTTCACCAAAGCCCCGAACTTCTGTCCTTCCGCGTAGCCGTGGTAAAGGCGCAGATGGACACGGTCTATCAGGACGTACGGCAGTGAGATGACAGCAATGCCAATGGCGCAGAACCAGAAGATGTTCCGGAAAAATACGCCAACGAGGCACCCGGCAAGGAGACAGGTGAGTACGGTCCCGAACAAGGCGAAGAGGAACGCAGGAAATTTCAGCCTGCGGGCCTCCTTCTCCTTCAGCCAGGATTGCGCATCATAATGTTTGATCGTCATGCTCAGCCCCTTTCCGACAGAATCTGGGAGATGGAGTAACACTGCTTATCTGTTATGGTTTCCGAACCGCGACCCGTACCTATATGAATAAACGTAACGATACCCGCCGGCATCATCGACGTCGGCAACCTGACTCTTGTCGTCAAAGGCCCAAGCAAGTAATGCGGGCAAGGAACAAATGCCAAGGAACAGGAAAAAAGAAACCGTAGCGCCAATGCCGATCATTTTGATCATAAAACTGAGCAGGGAAATGTAAATGATCGTCAAGGCGATGACAGTTTTTTTGAATCGATGAAATTTGCTGGGGAATATTTTTATCACTATTTCCTCCTCTCCATGGTGGTTGCCTTTTTGGCTACCCTTTGGGACGCTATTTGGGTGCCGATGATCTTGGTTGCCATTATGGATGCGGAAACGTCTCCATCAATGGTGACTAAAATGGCGCCTCTGATGGTGACAATTGCTTGCCCCCATTTTGGCTGCCAATTTAGCAATCAAAACTGGTGATGTATTGAATCGGTGGGCTTTTCTTAGATTCGGAAGACTCGGCCTCCTTCTTCTCTCCGCTCTCCTCTTCGCTTTCCATCATTTTCGGTGTCAGGAGGCTGATCGCCTTGCCAATGGCAATGTCCAGCATGAGCACCTCCTGGCCATCTAGGTAGACTTCGCCAGATGGGTTGCCATTTACGAATAGACTGATCTCCAGATAATGCTTCCGGTTCTTTTGCCGGGCCATGAAGCAGAGCGATAGCGGATGGACGAAAGGATTTTTATGGCAATGGTGAACCGTCTTCATCAGTTCAATCCGGCTCCCTTCCTTGCTGGTCCGTTTCCAGTAACACTGCATGAAATAGTTCAGGGTGGACTTGATATAGGCAAGTTCGGTTAGATTACCGTCAACAAGGAATTTCCAGAATTGGACAACGACTTTGGCGTTCCTGTCGAACCGTGCCCGGCAATGTCCGCCTGCGTCCACGTAGTCAACCTGTTCCATTTCGACCGTGGCCTCAACCTTGATCCCCTTATAATCGTACTCAATCACCTGTTTCCATCTCCTTCCATAGTTTGACCAGGTAAGACGCCGAAGTCTTGACCTTGCGTGCTTTTGTCAAATAATCGGCAATGGGACGAAATCCAATCCCTTCCGCCTTCAGTTCCTTCACCTCGCCCCAATAGGCCAGGATCTTCTTGCGCAAGACCGGAGTCCGGCCCCGTTGGATCAATGAGGCCGCTTTCGCTTTGCGCAGGTGGGAAAAGTCATCGTACTGCTCCGTTTCAGCCACCCGGTAGCCTTTCCCTTTGAGCGTGTCCCAGCCGGATTTGCGGGCTGCGACAATAAAGGCGCAGTACTTGCCGATCCTGCCGGGCAGGTCAGGCCGCTCCTCTTTGATCTGATATGCCTTTTTCACGCCATCCTGAAAGATCTCGATAATCTTCTCCTCCGGCAGTGACGCCACCCACGAGAGCACCTGTTTTCGCTCCCGGTCGGTCAGGCCGGTTATCTGGTTGAGCAGGTCATCCATGAATCATCCTCGTGTGTAGGACAGGGTCTCGCGCAACCGGAAATGGGATGTTTCCAGGGAGGTCTGTTGCAGGGCCTGCTCGTGGCTCAAGCCGTGGTTGATGCATTCCAGGTAACGTTCCTGGGCGAAGTTGTGCTTGAGACCGTGGCTGCCGCGACCCGGCGCATATTGACCGGTTTCTTGTGCCGCCCTGTTGATCGCTGCCACATAGTCGATGTAGTCGCTCTCCAGATTGTCATTGGTCTGAATGTACCTTTCCAACCGCCGGTAAGTTCCGACGGAAACGTAATGCGCCGTTTCCTTGCCGCCTTTTTCCACGGAGGCAACGATTCCCAGGGGTTTTCCGGTAACCGGATCAGTGCCGATGCCGTGCAATCCTTCGTTTGTCAGGGGATTCTTCAATCGCCGGTTACTTGGCGCTCCCACCCCTTCGGTCCGCAAGCCGCCTTCGTATTGCAACGACGCCTGGAGCTGGTATGTTCCGTTCCGGATTGCCGCGATGAGTCGAACCGGGTCGGGATAGGCCCGGTTATCGAATACCCTGCTTGATTTCCGCAACAGCTTTCGGCTCCGGGCATAGAACTCAAGTCGAAGCGCTTCCGTATCCATGCGTGGGACATCGAGTCCATGCAGCTCGATATAGTTATTGACGGCATATTCGAACTTCCCCAGGGCTGCGAGCAGGGTTTCCATGGTCTGGCGTGACCGTTTCTTTGCGACATAGTGGGCCAGCCTTTCTTCCAGATAATCCGCCATGGCGTATCGTACCGTCAGGGTGTCAAGAAGAGTGATAATGCCGATAGTCAGCATAAATTCTATGAAGCGATGGGCTTCGTACTTGTATACCTTCCAGGAGCCGAAGGATCGGAGTCCCAGGGCGGTGTCCGTTTTTGACGACCGGATTGAGCGGATGGCATGAAATATCGCCTCCAGCTGGCAATGCAGTGACCGTGGCCATCTGTGTTTCATGTTTCCTGGTTCCTCTGGCCGTCTCCGGCCCGCATGTTGAGATGACATACTCTTTGTTCGGCATTGCCATGCCGGCGGTAGCAGCTCCGCCTTCCTGCTTTCTTTCGGGTCTCATATATCCGGTTCAGGGAGATACTCCGACATGGTCAAAATATCTGCCGACTGTCCGTTGCCTGTCGTGAACCGAGACTCGATGGTGATTCACGTCAGACAGGTCCTCGTTTGTGCTGCGGGGAAAGCGCCTTACCAGGGCGTCGGGACTCAGAGGGTACTTACTGGTCCGCCATAGAGTGGTTTCCGGTGCAGCGTACGATCATGCGAGGTTGAGGTGCCGTGTTCCTCGATCATGAAAGGGCCTTGCTGAGGTTGGCCAATCCCGTTGGTGGTGTCCGGCCGGGCCAAGTGGCGCGACGGCTCAGGGTACACCGGGCAGTGATGCTATATGGTGCTGGGGTAAGATGGTTTAACTGTTTTGTTTGTTCACTTAATGCTCTTTTTTCTCGGAAAATCAGGGTGTTTGATATTTGATCATTCACGGCAAGTGTTCGTTTGTGAACAGATCGCCGTCCAATGATTAGCACCCGACAGAAGGTCGCGAAAGCTCCCCTCTGGCGTACATGGCTGCTAGGATTTTGGTGATCGGTACAGCCGTGTTATTGAGTACCGTTTCCAGTGGCACAGTCGGCTCAGGAAGGCATGGATATTTCCTCCTCGCTTGCTGAGCCAGTTCGGACTGCTCTTCAGTAGATAATGAAAGCCAAGCTGCCTGGTGAGCCAGTGCTTCACGGCGTTCCCTCTCAGACTGTTCTTTCCTTACCGCCTCTTCGCATTCACGACGGTTGCGAGCGGTAGCCTGCGCTTCTTCCTCCGCCATTTCCGCTTCTCTTTCAGAGCGGGCAAAATCATTCTCTAGCGCTGCGCAGATCATTCCGCCGAGTCTCCCCTTTTTGGGGTCATGATTGGCCAGAGCATATCGAATATTGCTTACCGTCACGGCACCTCCAGCCGTCTTTACCGCCTCGTCAATAACGGCCATGAGGCGCTTGTTTTTTTCCGACCGTGGAATCAGCTCAAGGGTTTCTGTCAATTCACGTTCATCAAACCCAACAACATCAGCCTCAAGGCGTTGTGGTGTTGTTGTGTTATCTGAATTTAAATTTATCTTTGTCTTTGTTGTCCGTGACATCCGTAGACTGTCCGCGGACATGTCTGCGGACACGTCCGCGGACGGCAATTGTAACTGACTCCTTGCTTCCTCTCGTTGTGTGCGTTTCCGCAACTTGTCCTTGTCACGGCGTGTGGCCAATCTGGCGAGTTCGTCGGTTGGCTGAAGCCTATCCCAGGCGGTAATGGCAATCACGTTGTCTACCATCTCGATGAACTTGAATCTCTCCAGTGTGGCCAGTGCGAATTGAACGACAGGAATCGTCCGTCTCAGCACCGCCGACAACGTAGTAACATCGTACGGAAGCGACTCGTGGAGCAGAAGCAGGCCGCCTGCATTGGATCGGCCAGCCAGCATCAACATTCTCACGTAGATCATCTGAACTGCATCGGCGTCAGGTAGCTGTTCGATAGCAAGCCAGCGTGGATCATCAAATTCCGCGCAAAACATCCGAACCCAAAACACTTCGTTCATTTTACTTCCTCATACCCCAGCCGTATCTTCCGGGATCATTTTGGCTTTTTTACTCGCCAGCCACTCCATGATCGACTCCAGCGTGTAATAATTCCTCCGACCGATGATGATCGGAACAGGCAGGTCCCCTGCCTTCTTCAATCGCCAGAAGCCAGTCTCCGATAAACCAAGGGTATCGACACGAAACTTTTTTTCGGGTATCAATTTTATCTGGGTCATCCTTGTCTCCATTCGACAGAGTAAAATTTCCTTTCTGATGTTTCAGACCGTTTCTGATTTATTCCTTGCGTCCAAGTGCAACATAGTATAGTATGATATTGAACTATTATACATAAAATCTTATGTATTTCAATTGCTTTTTTATACCATGATATGCTTTAGAAGGAATTCGGGAGACATAGTGGCAGATGAATTTCAGACGATAGGCGGAAGGGTAAAAGCAGTCAGGGGCAGCAAAACGCAAAAGGAATTTGCTCAGGAACTCGACATTTCTGCACCTTCACTGCAAAAATATGAGCTGAACGAATCGGTTCCTGGAGGCCTCGCGCTGGCAAAGCTGGCTGAGAAGGGAATAAACGTAAATTGGATTTTGACGGGAAAGGGATCGATGCATATCGTGCTGCCTGATGACAGACTATTGCAGCAGATGGCGTTTAAAGTTTTCGTTGCCACTCGGGGCAAGGAGGATGAATCCGAGGTGAGGCGGTCGAAACTTCTGGCGAGGGCTTACAGGATAGCTTTGAATGATGGGTTGGAAGCAGCTGAAGTATATGTTGATAAGATGGTAGAAGCCCTTGAGTATTATTCGTAGAAGAACGTCCAATTGGTTCACTTGGGATGGACTTCAATATAAATTGGTTGTTATATCGGTTTTCATGAGGGGCGTTTTTATCGAGGATTGGAATGGTCAACCGAAGAGGTAAACGGCAACAAAACGGCAACAAAATTCATCTGCAAATAGCAAGGGCCTACAGTAATAGCTGTAAGCCATTGATTTATATGGCGCGCCCGGAGAGATTCGAACTCCCGACACCCTGGTTCGAAGCCAGGTACTCTATCCAGCTGAGCTACGGGCGCGTGAGGATTTCTGTCGTTCATCATACCGGTGGGAATGCCGGCCGTC
>Ga0335085_10008134_pt1 | contig 16063 bp, 15 predicted proteins | sample Lox_Sample_45_FD_206712 | JGI IMG/M metagenome (GOLD analysis project Ga0335085, IMG submission 206712) | Soil microbial communities from Loxahatchee National Wildlife Refuge, Florida, United States - Lox_Sample_4.5 | ecosystem: Environmental > Terrestrial > Soil > Wetlands | place: USA...
GCCGCCATCCCCACGATCGGCCGGTTCAACCGCAGGTTCCCCGTCGAACCATAAAAGCGCGCATCCCCGAACGAGAAGATCCCACCATCCGACGCAACGAGCCAGTAGCCCTTGCCGGTGCGCGTGGCGGCAATGCCCACGATCGGCTGATGCAGCGCCAAGGGGTCGGTGCAACCGTGGAAGGTCGCGTCGCCGAAGGCGCAGACCTCCGCGTCCGACGCGGCCAGCCAGTAGCCACCGCGGTCGGGCGTGGCGGCCATCCCGATGATCTGGCCACCCAGCGTTATCGAACCGGTGCTCCCGCAGAACTGCTCGTTGCCGAAGGTGAACATGCCGCCGTCAGAAGCAACGAACCGGTACCCGCGGATCGGAACGACGGCGTGGCACGGAACCTGCACGGGCGTCGGCTTCAACTGCAGCGCGGCAACAAAGAGCTTGCGCGCACACGAGTTGCCGCTGTACCCGGTGCAACCCGGTGTGCCGTTCCAGCCCTGATACGCGAGCCACGACCCGCCGCGCGCGTCGGAGAAGATCGTCGCACCGCCCGGGCCGAGCACCCGGCCGTACGATGACAAGAGCGTGCCCCGTTCGACACACGGACCGATCACCGACGCGCAGACCGCGTAGCCGATCCGGTAGCTGCTCGCGTTCCACTGACCACGAGAGAACTGGAGCATGAACGTCCCGCCGACTGCGAGCATCTGCGGGTTCTCGACGGTCTCGAACGGGCTCGAGAGATTCCGTTGCGAGAGGACGGGAACCGGCGCCGTCACGGGGCTCAAGCCGTCGGCGCTCAACTCGACCGCGAAGATCTGCGCAGGTTGCGTCGAGCTGCACGCGTCGTCGTAGGTCTTGAAGTAGAGCCAGTTCCGACCGCCGGACGCGAGCGGGCTCGGGTCGATCGCGCCGCAGTCGGCATCCCGGCACAGCCACGGGCTCGTCGTCCGGTCGATGAAAGGTCCCGTCGGGCTCCCCGCGGTCGCGACTGAGAGGCAGAAGCGGCCTCCGTGCCCGGACGCTGTCTGCGCGTCGTAATACATCACGAAGTGACCGGGCAAGGGTTCGAACACGCCCGGTGCATGCTGCGTGTTCGCGACTTGCCAAGGCACCGATCTGTTCGCCGGGAACGCCGAGGACCCGAACTGAGTGCCCGAAAGGGTCTGGTAGTTCCGGCTCGGCGATGTCGAGCGAAGGATCCCGATGTGGTTACCCCAGGTGGTTCCGGTCGTGTACGCGTAGAACGTATTGCCGAAGCGCACCACGTCGGGATCCGGAGCGTCTTCCGCGCGCGCGGTATTCGCCCAGCTCGGTGCGAAGGCAGGTGTCGTCGGATGCGTCAGTACGAGCACCGGGCCCAGCGCGCCGGCAGGACGGACCGATACGCCGATACCACACGCGGAGGACGCGACCAGCAGGACGGTCGCGCCCACGCGACGCGCTCGGTTGAACAACATCGGAGACCCCCGGGTGCCCACGACGCTTCGGTCGACGACGCGCGGCCGAGGATACAGACCGTGCGCGACCACTTCGCGCATACCACCGGGGCATCGCACTGATGCTCCCGCGTGACGTGCGATGGCTCGCTCGGGGCGTCGGAACTATGTGGACCTTCGTCTGGCCGATTCACGCGCTGGCCTTGGGTTGGTGCGGCCAGGCCGCAACTGTCGAGTGACGTGTCAAGTCGGTGCGTAGATCGTCGCCCAGTCGGTGGCCATGTCGATCACGATCCACGCGCCTTCGGCCGCCGCCTTCAGAAGGTCGGAGGTGCCTGCGCCCAAGACCGGGTCCGTGTCGTAGGCGAACTCGCGGTCGGCATCGGTGTGATGAACAACGAGCTCGAGGGTCCGGTGTCGGCTTGCTGCCGTCCACTGGAGCATCGGCAGGTCTCCGTCGGTGTTCCCGGCGGCCAGGATCGGACGTTGCCCGACGGCTCGATGAATCGAGACCGGCTTTTGCGCCTTGTCGTCGATGACGGCGACGTCCGAGCCTTTCAGCAATTCGGGTCCATGGTCACCAACCTGGAACGTGACCGAACCGGTGCTGCCGATCACGCGGTGCGGTGGGATCCCGAGCGCGTCCGGAGCCCATGCCCGCATGAAGTCCGCGCCGCCGCCCGAGATGATCCAGCACGCGAACCCTGCGCCCGTCAGCGCGCTGAGTAGCTCGACCATCGGCTGGTAGACCATCGCCGGGTAGGGACGGCCGAAGCGTGGGTGTCGAGCCGTCGCAATCCAAGCACGCACGACTTCGTCGAACTCGTCGGTGGTAATCGATCCGTGCGTGAGTTGGAGCAGCGCGAGTGCTGCACCGATACCGCCGGCCTTCAACTCCTCCGGTGTCGTGGGCTTCCCGAGCTGAGCCGCGCGATCCAACGCGAACGCCAGCTGCGCGTACGGCTGCTCGGTCGAAAGGGTGCCGTCGTTGTCGAATACGGCCACGCGTTCGACTTCGGGCACGAAATCGGCCGACTCGGGATCCGATACCGCACCGATGAACTCCAGGATCGACTTCTTCGTTTCGGTCCCACGCCAGCTCGGAAGCGGGTCGGGCATCACATCTCCTTCCTCTGTCTCTCGGCGACAGCCGCAACACGCGAGGCACCTCCGCCCGCGGCGCGCGAACGCGGATCCTGGACGTCAGCGCCTCGGGATGCATCCCCCTCCTCGGGTGACCGCCGTCCGTGCCCGCGCGGCCGCGTCACATTCCGAACGGCGTGCGCTCTAGCGCCTCGATGGCCTGGGACGACCCGGTGATCTCGACGTCAGCCACTTCCCGCCGTCCGAAGAGGAACAGGAGCAGCTCGGCGGGAAGCCCATGCAGGCGAGCGGTCGGCTGCCCCCGCCGCGCTCTGATGACCTTGTCTGTTCCGGTCCAAAGGAGTTCGAGCCCCACACCGCGCAGCCGTCGGGATAGGAACCAGCGCGCACGGGCGACGTTGCGAAAGAGCGCTTCGTCCTCTGCGGGCGGGTTGATGCGGGGACCGGATCCATTTGCGCGGCGGACGTCCTCGTGATGGACGAAGAACTCGTTGAGGTTCGGGCCGTGACGCACCCACCCGATTCTGAAGAAGCCCGGGGGTGGCCCGGATCGTATTGTCGCGACGAGATCTGTGAACGCGCTCTCTTTCAGTTCGAGCCGCCGCCGTTCCGCGAACCGGCCCCACGCGCCGGGGACGACGAGTCCGGGCGCGGCGAGAAGGTCGTGTTCACGCAGGGCGAGGTGGGCCGCGACGTCGAGCGTTGTCCAGGGATCGAGCAGCGTCGGAGCATGCGGGCCGAGCTCGTCCAACAGATCGCACAGCTGCTCGCGCTCGATGGCGTCGAAGAGAAAGTCGGCCACGTTGACCGAGCGTATCTTCGTCGAATACTTGGGCCGCCGAGCTGAGCGGAACGCGCGGGTCAGACTCGAAAGTCGACGCGTTCGAGCACCGCGGACGCCAGCGCGCCGACCGGCCGCGTCGCATCTAGGCTGACCGCGTCAGCCCATGGCGCGAACCTGGCGCGTAGCGCGCCGCTTATCTCGGCCGACGCGTCCGAGGCGTCAGAATGACGCGAGGCCCGGACGCGCGCCCGGTCGTCCGCGACCCGCCCCGACGTCGACAGCACGAACGCGGCCTGTGCACTGGAAGTCGACTCGGCCAGACGCGACGCGTCGTCACGACGGCGGGCGTCGCTCCATGACGCGTCGAGTATCACGCTCTCGCCTCGTGCCAGTAGAGCCCCCGCCCCCTCCAGCAGCGCGTCATAGGTGCGCGAGCTCCACTCGGGCGTGTAGAGCCCGGCGTCAAGCGTGTTCGCCGCCGAGGTCGTCGGCGCGATACCCGCAAGACCCTTGCGGACTTCGTCCGAATGCAGGACCTTCCAACCCGTACGACGGCCAAGCTCTCGGGCAAGGGTCGTCTTGCCCGTAGCCGGCGAGCCTCCGATCAACACGAGCCGGACGCGCCCCGCGGTGAGGTGCTCGGATGCCAGCGCGAGCAGGGAACGCGCCGTCGCGCGGTCGCCCGGCGCGTTGCGGAGACACGCGATCTTGGATCGCACCACGGCCCGGTACGCGATGTACAGGTCGGCGAGAGAGGCCGGCCACGAGTCGCCACTCGTCCGTCGATACCGGTCGAGCAGTCGCGCCCCGAGATCGCGATGCTCGAGCCGCTCCAGGTCCATCGCGAGGAACGCGATGTCGCCCAGCACGTCGCCGTATCGGAGCTGATCGTCGAATTCGAGACAGTCGAGGAACCGGGGGCCGTCGTCGAGGCAGAAAACGTCGTCGGCAAGCAGGTCGCCGTGGCCGTCGCGGATGCGCCGTTCGGCAATCCGCTGCGCAAACAGCGACCCGCGCCCCGCAACGTAGGCGCGGGCATCGCTCATGACGCGCCCGAGAACGCTCGTATCGAGAATCGATTCTCCGAACTCACGCATCTCGTCGATATTCCGGACCCACAGCTCCAGAACGGCTTCCGCCGAACCCGCCCGATCGATCTCCGCGCCCGATGGAGCGCGCCGGTGAATCCGCACCAGCGCGTCGGCGATCTGATCGATGCACCGACGGGCGTCCGAGGGCGCGTGCGACGCGACGACCGTGAGCCGCCGTTCATCGGGCATCCGGCGCATCTCGACAACCACATCGCCAACCGCCCCCTCACCATCGTCCAGCGGGACGACCCCGAGATAGACGTCGGGCGCGAACCGGCGGTTCAGAGTGATCTCTCGCTCCGCATTCAGTCTGCGGAGCTCACGCGTCGAAAGATCGACGAACGGGAACCGAACCGCCTTCTTGAGCTTCCAGACCCGATCCCCACCGATCCCGAGTATCGAGACGTGCGTCTCGACCATCCGGATCGGGGTGTCTCCGAGCTTGGCCCGAAGCCACGTCCGAAAGAGTTCTCGCTGCTCGGCAACGGAGAGATCGCCGTTCACGACTTCCGCTCGACGGCACGCGTCCAGGATGGTGATCCATCCACTCCGGGGATGATCTTCATGAACCAGAGCGTGCCTCACACGCCCGTCCAGTTGCGAGGGCCGAAGGACCCCTTCGGGACAGGTGCGCCCGACTCGCCGACCGGGCCGGCCACAAAGGGGCTCAGGGCACGAGTATGTGGCGCAGCCGGGTGACCGCCACCGTGAGGAGCGCGATCGCGAAGGCGATAAGGATGGCGAGCGGCTGCAGGATGTCGGCCAGGGATCCGCCGCGCGAGAGCAGGTCGGTCCATGCGTCGACAGCCCAGGCTTGCGGGGTCAAGTGGCCGATCGTGCGCATGGTTGGACCGACGAGCGCCAGCGGCCACATACAACCGCCGAGCATGCCGAGTGCGATTCCGAGCGGCGCGCCGATCGCCGACGCTTGCTGAGGCGTGTGGAACAACGTCCCGGTCAACATACCGGCGCCGGCGCCGACGAGCGCCCAGGCGACGACGAGCGCGGCTGCGGCGGGCGGGCTGCCCCACGAGACCCCGAACACCGCGGCCCCGATCGTCACGATGATCGCGGACTGCACGACTGCGAGCGCAAATGCAATTGCGACTTCGCCGATCACGATGGATCGGGCATGGATCGGCGCGGCGAGAGCCCGCGCGTACACGCCGAGTCGCCGGTTGTCGATCGTGGTGGCGCCGAGCGCGAGCGAGTTGATGAACACGAAGAGGACGAGCATCGTCGGGGCGCTGTACGAGAACCCGCTGGGCAGCACGACGCTCTTCGAATCCACGACCTGCTGCGTCGCGGTCACTCGTCCGCCCGAAGTTCCCGCCTGTTGCGCGCGGCGCAGTGCGATATCGAAGCTGGTCTTGGTCACCGATGCGGTGAAACTTGCGGCTTGAACGTCCGTCGCGTGTTGATCTATCACGGCCGCGATCGCCGTTTGTGCTCCCTGCGCCGCCTGGTTCGCCTGCTCGGCCAGGACAGGGATCGCCGTGCTCGCGCCGGTTCGCAATCGCGCATCGAAATCGGCCGGAATCACGATTCCGGCCGACACTTCCGACCGTCGCAGCGCGACCCGCATGGCCGCCTCGTCGGGATAGCGGGAGACCTCGAGACCACGGGAGCGTTGAATCTCGCTCATGAGACCTTGGGCAAGGGATCCGCGGCCGTTGTCGACGACGCCAACACGGAACTTGTCGAACCCGCTGACGGTCGCGCCTATGACGATGATGACAACCACTGGGAGCACAAGCATGAAGAACAGTGCTCGGCGATCGCGCAGGAGCCGGCGGAGTGCGACGCCGGCCATAGCTACAACGTTCATTGCACGACCGTCCGGCGAGCGAGGGAAGCCGCGACGGCCCCCAGGACCAGCGTGATGCCGAGGATCGCGACGATCGGCTCGATGGCGGCGCCGGCTCCACTACTCGTTGCAAGGTCGGTGAAACCCCGCAGCGCCCAACCGTTCGGCGTGAGGAGCGCAAGTCGCCGCATGACGGGCGGAGCCGCTGATACGAAGACGAAATTGCCGCCGAGCAACGCGAGCCCGAAAACGAAGATCGACGCCATGCTCTCGGCCTGACGTTCCGTGTGCGCCAAAGTGATCACGAGTGCCGTGAGCGACACCACGGACAGGGCCATCGCGATGCAAATGAGCGCCGCTTCGGGCGTCGGACCCCAACTCGCACCGAACACCGCGCTTGAGACAACGGCCATCGTCGCGAGGCTCAACGTGGCGAACACGAAGACCGACAGGGCCTTGCCGGCGAGGATGGCTATCGGCGATATCGGCGCCGCCGTCATTCGATCGAGCGTGCCTTCGCGTCGCTCGGTGAAGAAACTGCGGGACCCGAACCCCACCGCGAACAAGACGAAGAAGATCGCCATCCCGGGTGCGTAGTAGCTGATCGCGGTGAGCGGATGCTTCCCGATCGATTCCGTGGCGACCTGCTCGGGCAGGCGGAGCTGCTCGGCTTTTGCAACCAGAGTGCCAGTCGTCGCAGCCGGCGCGCCGGAATGCAGAGCGGTCTCGACCGAGAGGCGGTCCGCGTTGATCTGCGCGGCAAACGACGATGCGATCGACTGCGCGACCTGACCGTCGAGTTCCTGATCGACGCTCGTGAGGACGCGCAACGAGACAGAATCACCGTTCTCGGCCTCCCGCGAGAAGTTCGGCGGTATGACGAGCGCGGCACCCGCGTGGCGCGCGTGCACCGCCGCCGCCGCGGCGTCGGTCGTCGACGACCGGACGGTGAGGACGTCGCGAATCGGCGCTGCGGACAAGCCTCGCATGAGCGCGGCGCCGACGGGCCCGTGATCTTGGTCGACGACCAACAGATTGAAATGGAAGTGCTCCGTCCCCTGAAAGGCGAAACTCATGAGCCCGGCGATTACGAGCGGAGCGACGAAGCCGAGCACGATCGCGGACCGATCTCGCAATCGTTGGCGGAGATCCTTGCGCGCAATCGTCCAGGCGAGTGACATCGGTCAGTCCCGCAACGCGGTACCGGTCAGGTGCAAGAACACTGCTTCGAGGTCGGGCTCGACGACCTCCACACTGTTGATCGCCACACCGACGCGATCTGCCGCCTCGAGCACCGCGGGAAGCAGCTTGCGTCCGTTCTCGGCCAGCAGATGCAACGACTCGCCGTCGAGCGTCGCCGCGCTGATGCCGTCGATCCCCAGGCAGGCGTCTCGGAACGCTTCGCGGTCCCCCGTCGCGGTGAGCTCGACGCGGTCATGTTCAGCGACGAACGCGACGAGTTCGCGGCGGCTGCCCTGAGCAATCAGGTGGCCACGATCCATGATCCCAACCCGATTGCAGATCCGATCGGCTTCCTCCATGTAATGGGTCGTGTAGAGGATGGCCATGCCCGACGCACCGAACTGCTCGATACTCGTCAAGATGGCGTGACGACTCTGCGGATCCACTCCGGCGGTGGGCTCGTCGAGCACGAGCAACGACGGACGGTGCAACAGTGCGGCGCCGATGTTCAACCGGCGTTGCATTCCGCCCGAGAACGACTCGACGCGCTCATCCGCGCGGTCCGAGAGCTCGACGAGGGCGAGAACCTCGTCCGTGCGTTCCTTCAGCAGCCGGCCGCGCAAGCGGTACAGACGACCGAAGAACGCCAGGTTCTCGCGCGCGGTGAGATCCGGGTAGAGCGCGAGATCTTGCGGCACGTATCCGATGCGCGCGTGCACTCGCACATCGTGACCGTCGAGCCTGGTGCCAGCGACCTCAATGAGTCCGGCGTTCGCGCGTAACAGTCCGCAGATCATCTTGATCGTGGTCGTCTTGCCCGCACCGTTGGGGCCGAGCAGCCCGTACGTCTCGCCGGCGCCGATCGAAAAGCTCACGCCGTCTACCGCGACACGATCTCCGAATCGACGCGTCAAACCTTCGCAGCGCAGCACGTCGACCCCCGGACGAGTCGAAGTCGAAGATTGCGGAACGGCTCCTACGCTCACCACCATCACATCATGCGAGGTCCGAGAGCGACACCCCAGGGGCGAAGGTCCCGCCGCCAGCCGCCGGGCGACCCGCGGGGAGCCGACCGGCGGCGCGCGGCGGGACTTTCGTCCCTGTCGGCGATCCATCGCGTGCCCCAAGCTCGTCAGAACACGAGCGTTTCGGGAGGAATCATGAAGACCACGCAGACCCCGCAGTTCCTCGACTACCTACGCGAGCACCCGGCGACGAAGGACCTCGCAGACGGGTTGGCCCAGGTACTCGCACTTCGTGGTCGGTCCGACCTCATTCCGTTCCGCGACGGAGACTCCGATTCGAGACGCCTCGCGAGCTGAACACCGGATGACATGAAGCTGCTCGTGACCGAGCAACGCCGCCGCCCTCCCGGCCGCTGCCGCATTCGTGCTGGAATCGCGGGATGGACGTCGCTTCATTGCTCCTCGAGACCTACGGTCGCATCCCGCCGCTCGCGCACGATGCCGTTGACGGGCTCGACCTGGACACACTCCTGAAACGACCCGCGCCGGCGGCGAACCCGATCGCATGGCTCGTATGGCACACCGCGAGAGTTCAGGACCATCACGTGGCCGAGCTCCTCGAGACCGACCAGATCTGGATCGGGAAAGACTGGGCTGCCAGTTTCGGCCTCGAGCCGGACCCGGCGAATACCGGCTACGGGCACGCCACACATGACGTCGACGCGGTCCGCCCCCGCGTGGCCGAAGCGCTCACGGCCTACCTGGATGCGGTGTGCGGCCGCAGCCGAGCGATGCTGGAGACACTGACAGCGCCGGATCTGGATCGGGTCGTCGACCGTCGATGGGATCCGCCGGTGACGTTGGGGGTACGGCTCGTGAGCGTCGCCGACGACAGCCTGCAACACCTCGGACAAGCGGCCTACGCTCGCGGGATCCTCCGCCCATAGCGCGTTCGGCGACTCACAGCGTCGTGATTGAACGCTGAGAATCCGTCATGAACAGCTTTCGCACTGCCTTCGCGTCGTCTATGGGTCGGGCATGACGCACGACGTAGCGTGGCAACGCCGACGCAGGAGGCACGAGCGATGGAGTACCTCGTCGCGATGTCGACGAACGTCCCCGACGGAACGTCGCGAGCCACTGTGGATGACGTTCGCGCCCGCGAGGCGGAGCATTCGCGGGAGCTGGCCGCGCAGGGTCACCTGCTCCGGCTCTGGCGTCCACCGCTACAACCGGGCGAGTGGCGCACACTCGGACTCTTTGCCGCCGGCACCGCGCTGGAGCTCGAGGATGTACTCGCATCGATGCCCCTCCGCATCTGGCGTTCCGACGAGGTCACACCGCTGTCCCCGCACCCGAATGACCCGCGGCGCGCTCGACCTCCGGACGCGACACCGGAGTTCTTCGTCGGCTACACGATCGCCGTCCCCGACGGCACGCCGGCGCACGTCGTCGAGGAGCTGAAGGCGCGTGAAGCCGAGCGAGTGCGCGAGCTCGCGGAACAGGAACGCGTTCTCCGGCTGTGGAGGCCACCGGCGGCGCCGGGCGAATGGCGCGGGTTGGGTCTCTGGCGCGCCAGTGACGCAGCTGCGCTGACCACAGGCGTGGCATCGCTACCCCTCTACGTCTGGTTCACGACGGAGATCACGCCGCTCTCGCCACACCCCGGTGATCCCGCGGCTGCTCCGTAGCCTGTCTTCGTGCTCCCCGTAAGTGCCACGACGATCCGACTGTTCCTGCACGTCCTGGCCGCAACCGTCTGGGTCGGCGGACAGGTCGCTCTCGCAGCCGTCGTGCCGGTCATTCGCCGACTCGGCGGGATCGAGACGGCGCGTGCGGTCGCTCGCCGCTTCCAACTGATCGCCTGGCCCGCGTTCGTAGTCCTCGTCGGGACCGGCGTGTGGAACCTCTTCGCGATCAAGGTGGGTGATCAGTCGAGTCAGTACCTGACAACGCTGATGGTCAAGCTCCTCCTCGTGGGACTGTCGGGAATAGGAGCGCTCGGACATGTCTTCTACGCTCGGCGTCGACCTGCGCTCGGTGGCATCCTCGCCGGGCTCGCGCTTCTCGCCGCGATCGGAGCGACCTTCGTCGGCGTGCTCCTCGCGGGTTAGCTGCGACGCTCCACTTCGCTGCCACTCCGCCCCTGAACGTGCGACGTCGATCTCTTACGAAACGATCAGCAGTGGTCGGCCGAGGTGATGCGACAGATGATGGCTCGTGCTGCCGAGCAGCAACTCCGCGAAACCGCCGCGTCCGCGGCGTCCGACGACAACAAGATCGGCGGCCTCTTGCTGGGCGATCGCGATGATCGCGGGCGCGGGCGAACCATCGGTGAGCTCGACGCGGAACGCGAGCTTCGCATCGGTCAGGGGTGCGCACCACTCACGCTCGATCACACGACGGAGCTCGTCGCGATCGAGTTCGGGTGGGAACGGCATGCCGATCGGGCCGATGCCGAACTCGCTCGACACGGACACGGGGATGTCGACCGAATGCACGACCACCACGTCGGCCTTCAACGCCGGCGCGTACTCCGCGCACCACTCCACGGCTCGCGTCGAGCAAGCTGAACCGTCCACGCCCACAACGATCTTCACGGCTACAGCTTGCCCCGCGCCACGGGGTCGCGCGGATATCGGGCCGCGAAAGCTCCGAAACCAATCCGCGAGCTCAGGTTCCTGTCGGAGCCGGCGAAGCACACGCGGGCCCTCCGGCCCGAGCGCTGGTGCTATTGGACCCTGCCGGACGACCCGCCATTTGCTGTTCGATGATCATGTGGTCGCCGGTGAGAGGTCCGAACTGCTGGAATGGCGCTGGACCGAGGTCTCGGGTCGGGTCGCGTCCTACGGCGTGGGCGGAACGGGTCCTTCAATCGTGTTCCTCCACGGATGGGGTCTGTCGGGCCACACCTACCAGGCCGCGCTGAAGCGACTGCTCGCTCGCGGCTTTCGGGTGTGGGCGCCTGCATTGCCCGGCTTCGCCGGCACCAGCGCACTCGCGCCCGGCGCCGACGACCTCGCGCAGTACGCACAATGGGTCAACGACTTCCTCACCGCCGTCGGCGTCACCGAGCCGGTCGTGCTGATGGGCCACTCCTTCGGAGGCGGCGTCTCGATCCAAGTCGCCCACGACTGGCCGGAGCGTGTTCGCGGGCTCGTCCTGATCAACTCGATCGGTGGCTCCGCGTGGCGGCGCGACGGGCCCCTGATGAAGTCGGTCGCGCAGCGACCATTGTGGGATTGGGGACTGCACTTCCCGAGCGACGTCCTCCCGATCCGCCAGCTCCGCCGTGTTCTGCCGGTCATCCTCGAGGCAGCGGTACCGAACGTGTTGCACAACCCGCGGGCGTTCTGGCATGCCGCGACGGTCGCACGATACGCCGATCTCACCGGCGAGCTCCAGGAGCTCAAGGCTCGGAGGCTCCCGGTCGTCGTGCTTTGGGGAAAGCGCGACGAGCTCGTGACCCGTGCCTCGTTCGATGCACTCTGCGAGAGCCTGGGTAACCCGTTGTCGGTGACGGTAGACGGCAGTCACTCCTGGCTCCTTGCCGACCCGGACACCTTCGGCGAGGTGATCACCAACGTTCTCCCCGTCGCAATGAGTGCCCGCGCCGAGGCGCCGGGCAAACCGGCGGACGAGATCGCGGGCTTGTCGGCGACAGACGAACAGCCGCATGCGGCTCGAGATCCGGTTCTGGCTATTGGTCGATCCGGACGCTCAGTCGTACCGTTCCCGCGTCGAAATGGCGCTCCACCGGCCAGCCGGCGTCGGCGAGCATCCTGAACAACTTTGCATTGCCCGGGAGCGCGACCGCCGAGAGCGTCCGGATGTGGTGCTCTCGTGCGACCGCGGCAAGCTGTTGGAGCAGCAGCGTGCCGATTCCTCGACCTTGTTGTGCATCCGCGACCTCGAGCGCGACTTCGGCCTCGGTGGCGGCGAGACGGTCGTATCGCGCGACCGCGAGGATCTCGTCACCGACAAGGGCAACGACTGCGACATGATCCTTACCGTCGAGGGATTTCAACTCCAGATGCGCAGCCGTGGAACGGGGCGTCGGCGAGAAGAACCGGAAGTAGACCGATTCGTCGCTGAGTTGTTCGAAGAGTCGCATCAGACGTGCGCAATCGTCGGCGCGTAAGGCGCGCACGCGAACGACTCGGCCGTCGCTCATTGTCGATCGTGTGGTGTCAGCTCCACGGGCAGCCGACCACCGGCACGGAGAAGGATTCATCGAACTCACGCGATGTCCGCTTCTTCACATTCGGCGAGTATGCGTGCACGCGCGGCTTGCTGCAGCACGACCGCGCCGGCCCAGCCGGCTTGGTCAGTCGTGACGGGGTCGCAGATACCGACCCGCACTGCACTCCGACGTGGGAAGCGGTGACCGGGAGGGAGTAGCGAGCGGGTCCCGCTCAACACGATCGGGACGACAGGAACGCGCGCTTCCACGGCCGTCAAGAATGCCCCGAGCCGGAAGGCGCGCAATCCGGGTACGCGTGACAGACGGCCCTCGGGAAAGATCACCACCGTTTGACCCTGGCGCGCGGCGGCGATCATGCGGCGCGTGTCCGCGGCGCCTTCCTCGTGTGTCGCACGCTGCACGAACTCGACTCCGAGACGGCGCAAGAACGGCCCCGACCAGACGTGATGTGCGAGCTCGCCACCCACGACGAACACCGGCGCGCCGGGCAAGACGGACGCCAGCACCGCGCCGTCGATCCAGCTCGGGTGATTCGCGACGACCACCGCGCCAGCTGACCTCTGCAGGGCCTCGCCGCCGGTAACGGTCAGCCGCACGCCGGCAAGCGGCGCAACCAGCCGGAGCGCACCGCGAACGATCGCGAACCGCCAACTCCGACGCGGGACAACGAGCAACGCGAGCGCGCATGGCGCGCCCAGCACCAGCACCAGCGACCACACGATCAATCCGTGCCCGAAGGCAGCCGTCCTCTGCCGGACGGTCCGTGCTCGTGGCACCCACGACCGGAGAGTCACGCGCGCGATTGCGAGACGGGAATGTCGCGAGCGCGCGAGAGTTCCGCGTTCGTACATCTCGCGGCACGACGAGCGGCGAATCTTTCCGCTCGACGTCTTCGGCACGCTGCCCGGCTCCAGCAGCACAACTTCGTCGGGCGGTGTACCGAGGACGTCGACGGTCACGTTGACGATCGCCGCTCGTATCTTCTCGCGGACCGATGGCTCCTGCTCACGCGTTTCGGCCGCGACGACGAGCCGCTCGGTCCCCGCGTCGAGGTCCGGTGCCGCGAACACCGCGACGCACCCCGCTCGCACCCCTGCCACCTCGCTCACCGCCCGCTCGAGCGCTTCGGGATGCAGGTTTCGCCCGGCCCGGATGATCAGATCCTTGGCCCGGCCCGTCAAGAAGATGTCGCCGCAGGCCAGGTAGCCGAGGTCGCCGGTGTCGAGCCAATCGCCATCGAACAGGCGAAGCGTCTCTCGAGCGTTGTGGAAATAGCCCTGCGTCGCCGACGGTCCGCGAAACTCGATACGGCCTTCGTGACGGTCTTCCACGACGTGGCCGGCCCGGTCGACGACCCTGATCTCATAGCCGGGAAGCGCCTTTCCGCACGCGACCACGCGTAACGCGCCGTCGGTGGCGGGCACCGCGACGCCCGAGCGGACGAGAGACTCGCGCTCGATTCGGTCGACCAACGGGCCGCGGCCGAGCGGCGGGAACGCGAGCCCGACGGCGGCCTCGGCCAGCCCGTATACCGGTGCGATTGCTTCTGGTCGCAGTCCGTACGTCACGAAGCGGTTCCGGAAACGCTCGAGGGTGTCGGCCGACACCGGTTCGGCTCCGTTGAACAACATTCGCAGCGATGAGAGGTCGACGCCAACGAGATCTTCGTCACGCGCCTTGCGTGCGCAGAGTTCGAATCCGAAGTTCGGTCCGGCGGAAAGCGTTCCACTGTGATCACTGATCGCCCGCAGCCAGCGGGCCGGGCGCGCAAGAAACGACACCGGCGACATCACCACGAGCGGAAAGCCGATGGTGAGGCTGCCGAGCCATGCGCCGATCAGTCCCATGTCGTGATAGAGCGGCAGCCAGCTCACGAACACGTCGTTCGAATCCGCGGCGGCCGCGTGGGCCATGGCGCGAATGTTCGCGAGCAGGTCGGCATGTGTCAGAACGACACCTTTGGGCGAGCCGGTGCTGCCGGACGTGTACTGCAAGAGCGCAAGATCTGCCGGCCGCACCGGCGGGCGTACATCGTTCCGCTCCGGCGTCTCGAGCTCGTCGACGGTATCGATGCTACGCAGCGACTCGACGCCGGCACGCAGCACGCGTGCCACCCGCGCCGCTTCGGACGTCGTAACTAGCGCCGTCGCTCGTGCGTTCTCGAGAATTCCGATCTGGCGCCGGAGGTAGTCGTCCAACTGGGCGGGACGCGACGGAGGGTACAGCGGAACCGGCACCGCTCCGGCGAAGAGCACGCCCATGAAAGCGGCGAAGTAATCGACACTGGTCGGGAGCATGACCGCGACCGATTCGCCGGGATGAACGTCGGACGCGGCGAGGCCGGCTGCGATCGAGCGGGCACGGTCACGCAACCTCGCGTAGCTGAGCGCCACTTCCGAGACCGACGGGTCGCCGCCGAGCATCCGCACATGCACCCGTTCCGGGTGAACGGACGCATGCCATTCGAGTGCATCGACGAGGGTCCCGAGGTCGCGTGGCAATTCGGCCGCCGCTCGGCCCGGCCGCTCGGCCTCCGCCGGTGCCCGAGCCGGAAGAACGGCCGCTGATCGCAACAAACCCTTGACCAGGTCGCGCGGCGTCTCCGCGTCGATGAGGAGATCGTCCGGAAGTCGCACACCCAGCGCGTCCTCGAGACGCGTCAGCAGTTCGACGCGTACGAGGCTGTCCAATCCGAGATCGCGATCGAGCGAACTCCCGAGCGTTACGTTGGCGTGAGATGTCGGGTTGACCTCCGCGACGGTCTCACGCACCGCGGTCAGCACCACATCCTCAATGGTGGCAGGCGGGTTCACGCTTCGATTTTGCGACTTGTCGAGCAGTTCGCCCAGGGTCAACGGTCCCGAGATTGCCCGCGCCGGGGGCCGCTCTTCAGCGTGCTCCGGGGCGCCACTCGGGGTCATTGGCATAGCGCGTCCGACACGTCTGCAGGAACGGGCAGCCGGGGCACGTCATCGGGTCGACCCGCGAGACGTGACTGAGCTCGACATGCCAGCAACGGCCGCACTGCCGGCACAAGAAGTTCGTCGTCTCTCCGTCGCTCACCGCTCGCAGCCGTCCCGCGCACGCCGGACAAGACGTTGCCGCACCCAAGCCTGACGGCTCGACGCCAGAATCATTGATCGGCTCACCCACGGCGTATCCCTCTCGCACGGTTCGCTCGACAGATCCTCGCGCCGATTGCCCGCTGCTCCCAGGGCCGTTCGTCATCTTGTTCCGAGGCTCGCTCACCGTTGAGCCTTCGTCCCTACGATGTGAATTTCCGCTCACGCATCATGGTAGGTGAGCGACGAGCGGAAGATCGCGTGACTCGCACCCGAGCGGCGATGGTGCCGCGCCGAGACCCGACGGACACAACAGCGAAGTCCCTCACGCGGCGCAGGACTACCGCCGCGCTTCGCGCCGGGTCGTTTGTCCCGCCGACTGCGGCCAGGTGGCACTTTGCGTCCGCCGTCCGGGGGCGGATAATTGTCGA
>Ga0335085_10008135_pt1 | contig 16063 bp, 18 predicted proteins | sample Lox_Sample_45_FD_206712 | JGI IMG/M metagenome (GOLD analysis project Ga0335085, IMG submission 206712) | Soil microbial communities from Loxahatchee National Wildlife Refuge, Florida, United States - Lox_Sample_4.5 | ecosystem: Environmental > Terrestrial > Soil > Wetlands | place: USA...
GGAACGAATCTCCAATGACCAACGAAAATAAAAATTCAATGGGCAAACCGAGGGACAAGGAAGTTGCAACGCTCGGCGGCGGCTGTTTCTGGTGCCTTGAGGCGGTCTTTGCGGATCTCAAGGGGGTGGAGAAGGTGGAGTCCGGTTACTCCGGCGGGGCGGCGGCCGATCCGACCTACCGTCAGGTCTGTTCGGGGACCACCGGCCATGCCGAGGTGGTCCAGGTAACGTTCGATCCCAAGGTCATTTCGTTTAAAGAAATACTTGAGGTATTCTTCTCGATTCACGATCCTACGACCCCAAATCGCCAGGGGGCCGATGCGGGCACCCAATATCGTTCCGCCGTTTATTACCACACTCCGGAACAAAAAACGACGGCCGAGGGGGTGATTAAGGAACTTAATTCGTCGGAAATCTGGGGTGCGCCGATCGTGACCGAGCTCGAGCCAATTAGGACCTTCTATAAAGCCGAGGATTACCACCAGGATTACTACAAGAATAATCCAGAGCAGATGTATTGCCAAGTGGTGATCGCGCCCAAGGTCGCAAAATTTCGAAAACAGTTCATGGACCGTTTAAAAAAGCAGGGGCAGGTCTGAAACCTGCCCCTGCCTGTCAGAACCCGATCACCAATCCGAGTTCGGCGGAAAGGTTTTTATTCGAATGGCTGGAGGTAATTGTCTGAAGATCCTGGGTGTACTCCCAGAAAATTTTGAAGTTCCGTTCCACGTAGTGGGTAAGATTGACCGTCAACAGGTTCTGATCCAGGCTGTTGTTCCCTCCCGCATCGTACCAGTTATACAGTAATACCCCGACCCAGTCCCAACTGTAAAGATAGGTCGCTTCGGCGAATCCGCTATTGACCGTCACGGGCTTACCCGGGGTCGTGAAATCCGGATTGTCATCCCGGCCGAACAGCCACTGGGACCGGATGTCGACCTTGGGAATGACCTGGATGCGCAGGTCCGGTCCCTCACGATAGAAACGGTTGTCGATCTTTGTGGTCAGTTCCCGGTCCAACCCGTAGAAGGCATACCATCCGGTCGTGATTCCAGGCATAATCTCAACCCCGATCCGTCCGTAGGGATCTTTAAAGGCGTTATTGTCAAAAGTTTCCTGGGAGGTTTCCGGTCCGATGCCGTTTCCGTTTACGATTCCGGCTGTGAGATCGAACGGATTCCTTCCGAAGGTGAGCTGAGCCCCTCGGTGATACGTGAGACTGAATTCACTTTTGCTGACCTCGGTATCGTAAGCGACGATATCCTGATAGGTGAGCCGCTGTTCGCGGGGATAGACGACATCCACGACTTGGAATTGTCCCAACGTCAGGTCGAGATCCTGATTTGGGATCATGTTGTTAAAATAAAAGAAGGCGTCCTCGATTCCGGTGACTTCGCCTCCCTCATTAAATAAGAAATCAAAATAAAAGGTTACATCCTGTTTTAAATAGCCGGAAGCGAAAATTTTCGCCAGCAGAGGGACTTGGAAGTCCGTCCGGGTATCGGTATGACTGGTGTACTGAAGGGCGCTGTCGATCCGAAAACCGAGACTCAGGTTTTTTTCCAGATACAGTTTGGGGTCGCCGTATCCTTCCAGGATGCTTTGAATATTCTGTCCCGGGAGTTGATAACCGTTCCGGGCAAAGGCCTCACCGAAGCTGTTCAGCTTGGGAAATGCCGAATGACACATTACGCAACTGAAACCGAATCGGCGGGCAAAACCGGGATTGGCCTGTGCGGGACGGAGGTCGGCCAGAAGAAGGAGGGTCAATACAGCGCCGAGGATGAGGAATCGATGGAAGAACAAACGACGCTCCGGATCAATACGAACCGCGCCTCCGAGACCGAATATATGGTCTATGCTTAATCGAGCATCCGGCCTATGCGAGCTGAAGCATCCGCTCGAGGGCCACTTTGGCCCAGCGGTGATCCGCATCCGGAACGATGATCTGATTGACGATCGAGCCCGCCTCAAGCCGATCCAGCGACCAGAGGAGATGCGGGGCATCGATCCGGAACATCGTCGAGCACATGCAGACCATCGGCGATAGAAAATGGACCTCTTTATCCGGGTTGTCGCGCTTGAGCCGGTTGACGAGATTCAGCTCGGTTCCGACGGCCCATCGGGACCCGGCCGGCGCGGCCGTCACGGTCCGGATGATGTGTTCCGTCGAGCCGACGAGGTCCGAACGGTCCACGACGTCCATCGAGCACTCGGGATGAACGATGATCTTGATCCCCGGATATTGTTTTCTGAAGAAGTCCACGTGTTGCGGCTGGAACATCTGGTGCACGCTGCAGAAACCCTGCCAGAGGAAGACCCGCGCCCTCCGAATGGCCTCGGGACTGTTGCCCCCGTTTGGGCGGGCCGGATCCCAGAGAATCATTTCATCCAACGGGATGCCCATTCGCTTGCAGGTATTTCGCCCCAGGTGCTGATCGGGAAAAAACAGGATCTTTTCGCGCCGCTCGAAGGCCCACCGGATGATCTTTTCGGCGTTGGTCGAAGTACAGACCAACCCACCCCGTTCGCCGCAGAAGGCCTTGAGGTCGGCCGCGGAGTTAATATACGTAATCGGGGTGATCGTGGTTTCCGGAATGTGAGCGGTAATCTCCTGCCAGGCGGTCTCGACCGAATCAATATCCGCCATATCGGCCATGGAGCAGCCGGCGGCAAGATCCGGGAGAATGACCTTCTGTTCGGGCCTTGTCAGGATATCGGCGGTCTCGGCCATGAATTTGACGCCGCAGAAAACAATATATTCACGATCCTTGCGTTGAGCGGCATACTGTGAAAGCCTCAAAGAATCCCCGGTGTAGTCGGCAAATTTGTATACTTCGTCCCGCTGATAGTTATGTCCAAGGATCAACAGGCGATCGGCTAAACGTGCCTTCACCTCCGAAATTCGTTCTTCGAGAATCTCCGGCGAAAGCCGATAGTACTCCTCGATGCCGGATTCCAAGGTTTTCAGTCCAAGCGCATTGTTCATTCGTATTTCCTTTTTTGATCGACTAGTTTCTTATTATAATAGGGTGCAATACGCTATTGCAAGGGGTTATCCGGGCTCGTATCCGGTGCTGCAGGAGGGGTATAAATTCATTGCGGCGGATTACATAAGAGAGGCGGCCACCGTAATCGGCCATCGGTAGGAGCCCGGGGTTGTTTCGGGGGCCAAAAATAACCGATACGTGATTTCGACCGTCTCTCCCGAAATTCCAGGAAAAGGCTGGGGGATTAATCCCGCGCCGGCTTGAACCGAAACGGTCCGGCCGTTGATTCTCACATCGGTTGCTTTGATGAATTGACCGTCGATATAAAAATTCAAAAAATATCCATTTTGACTATTGCTCGAGATATGGATTATCGTTCCTGCGTGTATATCAACATAACCTTTCGCAATATCCTGTTGGGTGACTAAAAGGTCTGTTTGCTGGCGTAAAGTGGTCTGTGAGAGTTTCGGAAGGACATTGGCCGAAACGAGCAAGGTCCCTTTATTCCCCGCCGCTGACTCTTGAATTCCGACCAGAAGAACCGTCGCCATCAAGATCGTTCCGGTTACCAGGATCTTTCTCATCTTCGTCACCTCCTGCCTCTATATAGAGCAAGAGGCATGCTAGAGGGGCATAATATAACATATTGATAATGCAGCTGTAAATATGGGACATCCGGGGGGATACACGAGGTGTGCGGATTTGGCACAATTTTAGGTCGAAACCGATGTGCGATCTTGGCTGGGGTGTGCGGAAACGGTGATTATCTAATACCGAATTTTTCGATTTTCCTGATGAGTGCGCGCCGGCTAATCCCTAATGCCTCCGAGGCTTTTGTTCTATTTCCGGCGAATTGAAGGAGCACGGTCCCGATATGCTTTTTTTCGACGTCCGCGAGAGACATCGGCAAGGGCACTTCCCCGCGCGGGGCGTTGGGGCGCTTCGGCAGATCTTCGCTGCGGATGAAGGTTTCGGTCGTTAACATCGCGGCCTGCTCCAGGATATTTTCGAGCTCTCTGACATTGCCCGGCCAGTCGTACGACATCAAGATACTTTGGGCCGGTCTTGAGATCCCGTAAACCTTCTTCCCGGTCCTATGTACGAATTTATCCAGAATGACCCGATAGAGCAGTGGAATGTCCTCCTTTCGATCGCGCAGAGGCGGGACCTTGATGACCAAGGGTGCAATCCTGAAAAATAGATCCTCCCGGAACCGTCCATTCATCACCTCCTGTTCAAGGTTTCGGTTTGTGGCCGCGATAATCCTGCATCGTGCGGTGATGATCCGATGACTGCCGACCCGCCTGAATTCACCATTCTGGAGAACCCTCAATAAATGGGGTTGAAACGAGTGCGGCAGTTCGCCAATCTCATCCAAAAATAAAGTTCCTTCACCAGCGGCCTCAAAGCTGATTTTGTCATTTCGTCTGCCCTCCTTTTGTTGCCCCCGGAGTAAAATCCCGGGTGGGTTGGTTGAATATTCTTTCCAAAAAAAAACCCATCTCTTGTCGAATGATAAGAGCATGGGCGAAAAAGGCCATCCTCACCACTTCGGCAGCTCGGCGATCCTGATCTCCCTCTATAGGGCCAGGATCCCTTGCTTTGCGGCCCATCCTCACGGATGGTGTGCTCTTATCGGTGGTGTTATTTAATTGTCGTGCGCTTAAATTAAACAATAGCAGAGATGGGCCGCTTGTCAAGTTTCAGACTTCGAGGGAAGTAAGGTACCCACAATCTTTAAATGATCCGATTCATCAAGGGATTATTTAACAATTTGCTTTAGGATCCTTGTTCCCGTTCAAGATTTATGATAGGATGCAAATTATGAAGGACTTCAAGGGAAGTTCCGTGTCGGACTCCGCCGCCGAGGCGGTCCAAGTCATCCTTCCTAATGACACTAATCCACTCGGGAACGTTCTTGGAGGAAGGGTGATGCACTGGATTGATATGATCGCGGCCGTGGTGGCTGTCCGACACAGCAAACGGCCGGTGGTAACGGCCTCGATGGAAAGGCTCGAATTCCACTCCCCCATACGTCTTGGACAGATCGCCATCCTGAAGGCGGCCTTGAATTATGTGGGTCACACCTCGATGGAAGTGGGGGTCGAAGTGTATGCCGAGGATCCCATCACTGGAAAACGACATCACACCAGCAGTGCGCTCCTGACCTACGTCGCCTTGGATGATTTGGGGAAGCCGACGCCGGTCCCACCGTTGTATACCGAGACGCCGGATGAAAAACGGCGATACATGGATGCGGAAAAACGTTATCGGGACCGGAAGCAGGGGCAAACCGGAAGTTCGAGGTAAAAATGGGGAAGCGGTATAGTCTTGAACAAGGAAATTTTGACGACCACATCATGAACCTAATTCAGATGTGCGGGGGATCCCCCCATGCCGATCTGATCAAAGAGATTATCGTGACGGCCTTGAAGTTGGTGGAAGATCCGGCCGCCCGCGTGGACGTCAAGATCCTTAACGCCGCATTAAGAGAGTTGCGGTTTGCCTTTAAACTCTTCTCCGGCTACCGCCATATCCGCAAGGTCACCGTATTCGGTTCGGCTCGTACGGCCGAGACGGACCCGGGTTACCATCAGGCCGCCAGTTTTGCCAAAAAAATCGTTCGCCACGGTTACATGGTCATTACCGGCGCGGGGGACGGGATTATGAAAGGGGCGCAAGAAGGGGCCGGCCGGAAGATGAGTTTTGGCGTTAATATTCAACTGCCGTTCGAGCAATCGCCCAACGTCTATATCGAGAACGATCCGAAACTGGTCACCTTTAAATATTTCTTCACTCGAAAGCTGATTTTTGTCAAGGAAACGGACGCCATTGCCCTCTTCCCGGGCGGATTTGGAACCCTGGACGAGATGTTCGAATCGTTGACCTTGGTCCAGACGGGAAAAACCGACATCATGCCGATGGTGTTGATCGATGAACCGGGAGGAACCTACTGGCAGGAATGGCGCCGAACCCTTGAAAAAAATCTCTTGAAACGGGGATTGATCGCATCCGAAGACATGCATTTCTTCAAGATCACGGACAATGTGGACGCCGCCGTAAAGGAGGTTACCGGATTTTATCATAATTACCATTCCTCACGGTACCTCGGCGATCGATTCATCATCCGTCTACAGCGGCCTGTTTCCGACGGCCTGTTGGACAAGCTCAATGACGGTTTTAATGACATCCTGGCTCAGGGACGGATCGAACGGGGCTCGGCATTTCCCGAGGAGTCCGATGAACCGGACCTGATTCCATTGCCGCGACTTACGATGCGATTCAATCGGAAAAATTTCGGCCGGCTCCGGCAATTGATCGATATGTTGAATTCGGAATAGAGATTCCTTGCGAACGAGAGGGGGGGGGCATCCGGCTTGGCCGATGGAACCGAGGAACGGGCTTGGTCGGTCCGAGCGCGGGGCGTTGACGGGCATCGGGGGAACGAGGGCCTCTAAGAACAAAGAGTCCGCCATCATGATGCAAAAGGGTATCGAATGATCGTAGTTGCCAACCGGATGCGGGTCGTCAAAGGCCGTGAACATGAATTTGAAAGACAGTTCCTCGGGAGACCCAAGCTGGCCGATATGATGCCGGGTTTTATTCGGAATGAATTTCTAAAGCCCCTCAACAACGACTATTACATTGTGTTGAGTTATTGGGAAAGCCGCGAAGACTACGAAGCCTGGTTGAAGAGCGAAGGCCATCAGAAAAGTCAGGCGCGCAAGACCAATCGCGATCTTCTGGCCGGACCGATTCAGCTCGATCTTCATGAAGTGATCGGGATATCGGAACGCGTGCGGGAGATGTGAGCCGGATGAAGAAAACATCCGATATAGACGGGCCGGCCCTGTTTCTGCATCAGGTGGAACTCGGTCCGATGCAGAATTTTGTTTACTTGATCGGCTGTGAGAAAACCCGCGAAGCGGCGGTGGTGGATCCGGCGTGGGATGTGCAGGCCATCCTCACGATCGCGAAGAATCATCGGTTCCAGATCAAGACGATCCTTCTGACCCATACTCATTTTGACCATATCAACGGCGTGGAAGAGCTTCTAAAGCAGACGGATGCCCGCGTCTTCGTCCATAAGAAAGAGGCGGCGGCGCTTCGGTATGGCGGGGGCAATATCAAGAAAATCGAGAGCGGGGATGCGGTCAAGGTGGGCGATTTGAACGTCACGTTCATCCATACTCCCGGTCACACCCCGGGTTCACAGTGTTTCTATGTGGAGGGGCGATTGATCACCGGGGATACGCTCTTCATCAACGGCTGCGGACGATGCGATCTGCCGGGAGGAAGCCCGGAAGAGATGTTTCAAAGCCTGACGGGTACCCTTAAACGGTTGGAGGACCACATCAAGGTTTATCCCGGGCATCATTATGCTCCGGTGCCGGTCTCGACCCTCGGCGACGAAAAACGCCAAAACCCATTTCTAACCAGCGCTTCCCTTGAGGAATTCCTTCGACGGACGATGGGACGCTGATCAAATCGCTTGTCAGGGCATTTTTATTTGCCGTATAATAAGCAGCCGTCAACGGAGTCGACCTTGCCGAATCACGAAGTGGCGTTGGCCTATAAGCGTCTCACCGAGGATTATGACCGAATCATCGAACGTCAACCCTTCTTTATAAACGCCTATCGCCTCTATGACAAGCTCCTGCATCAGATCCTGGATGGAAGACGGTACAAAAAAATTTTAGACCTCGGGTGCGGGAACGCGGCCCAGACGGTTCGACTGGCCCGTCACGGCGATGAGGTTATCGGGGTCGACATCGCCGAAGACCTCTTGTCCGTTGCAAGAGAGCGCTGCCGCGACTTTCCCCACGTTCGTTTCGTGAAGGAAGATGCGCGAAAACTGCCCTTTCCCGACCAGTACTTCGATTGCGTCATTTCCTACGGTGACGTCCTGAGCCATATCACGGATGGATATGATCAAGCCCTGTCCGAGATCAGCCGCGTCTCAATCACCGACGCCTTGATCTCCTTCGAAGTGGATAATAAATGGAATGCCGGGCTTCTTTATAAACCCCGTGAGCTTTGGGATGCGATCCGAAGTCGGGGCCGGGGTCACGATACCCGGGAATGGGAGGGCATGCGGTTTAAGGCCTTTACCCATCGTGAACTGGCGGCTCTCCTGAAACCGCATGGTTTTAAGATCACCGGGTATCACGGCCATAATATCCTGGCCTCTTTCATTCCGGACCGCTACGTACTGGAACAGGACCACCGGACGATTTGGGGGCGACTGGCGATATGGCTTGGTACGATTGACCTGGCGGTCTCCGGGATATTCCCATTTAATCGTCTCGGGTTTAATATCATGGTGATCGCCCGGAGGAGATAGATCAACCGACACCAAGGAGCAGGCAATGGACTTTTTGAATATGCTTGTTAATAAAAAGGTGGAGACGATCGATCACGACGCGGTCCTGAAAGCCGCGGCCCAGAGGATGCGGGACCGCCGAATCGGTTCCCTTATCGTGACCCGGAGCGGTCAGGAGGTCGGGATCATCAGTGAAACGGACCTGGCCCGAAAGGCCGTTGCGGAAGGGCTCAACCCCGAGAAAGCCTATGTTTCGTCCATTATGAGCAGCCCGATTATTTCGATCGAAATCACCGAATCCCCGGAGCGGGCCAACGATTTAATGAAAGATAAAGGGATCCGGCATTTGGGTATTACAGAGAAAGGGAAGTTGATCGGAATTATATCCGTGCGCGACCTGCTGAGGTATTTCAAGGTATATTACGACGGAATCGGAAGCCTGAAATCCAAGAAATAGGCATGGGATTTAAAAAATCATCACAGAAGCCCTCGCCCTCCCTTCCGAGCCGCACCCAAAGAGTGGAACTCCACCAGCATGTGGACGGCTCGATTCCGGTCGGCTTGGCCTGGAAGCTGATGAAGCGGCACGGGCTCAATCCGGTCGGGACCATGACCCAGATGGAAAAACTCCTTGTTCTTCAGGATCGGGAGAAGGGAAGCCTGCTCAGTTATTTGGACAAGTTTCATTATCCCCTCTGGATCACCCAATTTTATGAAAACATCGCCCGGGTGATTGAAGCCATAGTTGAAGAAGCTTACCGAAATCAAGTCCGACTCCTCGAACTCCGTTATTCCCCCGTCATCCACACCTTTGCCGGCCTGACCTTGCGACAGACGATCAGCGCCGCCCTGGGCGGGATGAATCGAGCCAGGAAACGATTCCCAATCCGGGCTGGGTTGATCGTGATCGCCATGCGCCAACACGGTCCCCACATCGCCAAGATCCTGGCCCGTGCCGCCGTCTCCGAAGGTCAACAGTTTCATGAACGCACGGGTGTGATCGGGTTTGACGTGGCCGGTGCCGAGCGTGGAAATCCGCCCGCCTTGTTTAAAGACGCCTATGCCATTGCACGAACCGGAGGACTCGGTCTCACCATTCATGCTGGCGAGGACGAGGGACCCCACGCCGTTTGGCAGGCCATCGATGAACTGGGCGTGACCCGAATCGGGCACGGCTGTTCATCGGTGCGTGACAAGGTGCTTTTACGCCGCTTGGCCCGCGACAAGATCCTGATCGAATGCTGCATCACGTCCAATTATCAGACCGGCGCGGTCAAACGCGGTCGCCCCCACCCAATCTTTACATTTCTGGAATACGGTATTCCGGTCGCGATTTGCACCGACAACACAACCGTCTCCGACACCAACCAAGCCCTGGAAAATAAAAGCCTCCGTCACCGGCTTTCCGAATCTCACCTGGCCATGATCCATCAAAACGCCCGCAACTACTCGTTCATCCGCGCGGATTAAAGAAAAAGCGGGTCGATGATGAAGACCGGAAGAGGGGTTGCGTTGGCGGTGGTCGTGTTGCTGGGCGTCGGAGGGTTGGTTTTTCGGCAAGAGGTTTCCGAATTCATCCACGCGATGCGACCCCATTCGATGGAAGCGAGCCTCGCTTTCGGGAAAGCGCTGGATCCCAGCGGCCGATCCGTCGTTGATCCCACAACGACATTTACCCTGGGTGAGAACGTAGCCTGGGTTCTGAAGTTTAAAAAAAACGCCGGGGTCAAAGAACTGATCGTCGCTCTTTACGAAGTTTCTAGCGACGGACGGGAAATTCCGCTGGATCGAAATAAGATGCCCGTTGAGCCGACCGACGCCGGTCTCTACAACTTTTCGACGTCGCAGGCCTTCTGGTCACTCTCTCCGAAGGGAATAAACGCGGATCGTCATACCTATCGAGTCAAGTACATTAAGAAAGATGTAGTCGCCCAGGGGGACTTCACCATTGTGGACGCCCGCCAGGATCAACCTGCGTCTCAATCGCCCTGAAATCCGCCGTAATTCTCTAAATTTCCCCACCATGTCCCGCCCCGCTGGCTCCGCCGCACGCCGGATTCGAGTGGAGCGAATCAAAAGCAGAACAGCCAATCGTATCAAATGTCCCGGACCATACAGGACGTTGAACATGCATTGGGAATCCTCGCCTTTATTTGACTACGGCCATCGCGCATAGTATTCTAAACCTATGCGTCTCCCCCGGAAACCGGCGGTCTTGTTAGGGGGTATCGCCCTGGTCGCGATCCTCCTCTTTTTCGTCTATCAGAAGGTCCACTCGAAAATCATCTTCGGTCTTCGCGAAGATTTTTCAAAAGCGGTTTCGTATGACAAACCCGTACCGGGAATTCCCGGAATCCGGGCGGGGCAGTGCGGGGGCTGCCACAGAGAAATCTATGAAGAATGGAAAACGTCCATGCACTCGAAGGCCTATGTCGATCCATTCTTTCAGGCCTACTGGAACAAGGACGAGCATATCTGGATCTGCTTGAACTGCCACTCGCCCATGCAACCGCAGCAGCCTTGGCTGATCAAGGGGCTTGAAAACGGAAAGGTCTACAAGCCGATTAAGGAGGATAATCCTCATTACGATGCCGATTTTCAACAAGAGGGCATCACCTGTGCTTCTTGTCATGTGCGTGACGGTGTGATCGAGGGACCGTTTGAGGGCATCGAAGCCCCTCATCCAACGCGATACTCTCCGCGTTTCCGATCCACGGATATATGTTTCACCTGCCACCAGGTCCCCGCCGGGCCCTTTCAATTCTACAACGGCGGTCCTTGTTCGACTTTTCCTGAATTCGAGGCCGGCCCGTATTATAAAGAAGGGAAGATCTGTCAGGATTGCCACATGCCGAGCATCAACCGCCCGTTGGTATCGGGGGGCCGGGTCCGGTCAGGCCGACAGCATCTCTGGCGGGGCGGACATTTTCCTGAAATGATCCAGCGGGCCGCGTCGGTCCGGCTTACGGCCGACCGAAGCGTTTTGCAGCCGGGGCAGGATGTAACATTTACCTTAACCTTGACCAACAGCGGGGCCGGTCACAAAATCCCAACGGGCGATCCGGACCGGTACTTTACCGTGACCTTCGAGGTCGTGGATGCGTCGGGAGCGGTGATTAAACGCCAGGAGAGCACCATGAGGCGCTGGATCGTATGGTGGCCGGTTATTGTGGAGGTTTATGAAAATCGCCTCAGTCCGTTAATGAGTCGGGATTATGTGTTTCGATATTGGTCGCCGAGAAACCTTCAAGGGTTGACGTTGAGAGCATCGGTAAAATACCATATCATGACCGAGGCTCAGTACCGGCGCCTTCAGAACAAGTTCGGTCTCTCCATCGACGTTCCGCATGTGTTTACGATTTATGAGCAGGAATTACGGTTGGACGAGCCCCTCCAGGTCACTGCCGTTCAAAACGAACGACCCTATCACTCTTGCCAAAGTAAGAAAGGATGATCGGCATCGGTGGATTCAGCGAGGGCAGTCATTCACTGATCAGGACCAGAATCCCGGAGTAATTGTGAAAATGAGGAACGCCGTGGATCGGAGCAATCTCGGAATAGCTCAAGAAGCCGATCAACGGAATCTCACCAAAGTGTTTTTTAATAATGGAGAGATCGACCCCCGTTTTGCCGTATAGAGATCGGCCCCGCCCGCAGCAGTCGAAATACATGGCGAAAGCAGGTGGACGGTCGCGATGGATTTTGGCCAGGTCCGAAACCATGGATTCCATGTCGTGCATGGCTTGGGTGGGTTCGCGTATCATGAAAGATACCACCTGGCCTTCCTCCACCGCTTCGGGCACGGTGATGCTTCTTTCCACCGGATCCACTCCAACCACGCTTCGGACAAGGTACGACCCCCGATGGAATCGTGACTCGGTGACATCGGCCGGAAACCCGATGAAAATAAGACCGGTCGCTTCGCGAATTGCCTGCGTCGGTATATTGGTAAACAAACCCGAATAACAGTCGAGCGCCGCGCGGCCGGCCAGTTCATAAATGGTGTTGTGACGCGCACGGGTCACCATCATCGGATTTCCGACAGGATGGCAGGCCTGGCTGAGACCGATCGTGTGGGTGAAGGAGCCGTTCAGGACAAAGCCCGTCACCGCATCGGACAATACCTGATCTTGATAGATCTGGAGGGTCTGCATCAAGCTGCCGTCTTCCGAAGCCCCTCCCCCGATCAGGACGGCCTTTTCGTTGGCGCTGGTGACTCCATGGAAGAACGGTTTGGGTTGGAAGTTGTATGAATCGGGAAGAAGGACGCCGATGGAAGAATAAGCGCCGTCTTTACGGTCTGTGAGGGTCATACCGCCAATGGTTCGGCCGATCAGCTCCGCCTGGCCCTGGAGAGGATGAAAGAGAAACGGTGATGCCGTAACGGTATCAGAGGCCAGAATCATGACCGCGACCGCAGGCTCGTTTTCCCACTCGCCATCGGTTGTGATCACACCGAATCCACTGCAACCGAGGAGATGGGCGGTTTCGATTTCGTTTCGAAGCGCCTTGAGGAGCAGGGGATAGTAAGGGTGATAAGATACCGAGGCAAACACAAGAACCAAATCGGCCCTGTTCATACCGGCGCGTTTCATGGCCATCCGGGCCGCCTCACGGGCCGCCTTTTGGGGCGACATTTGGGTGGATTGTCCAACGCCGGTTCGGATCATGAATTCAATTATACAAAGCACTGAATCAGGATTCCATCTTTTGTTATCTGATCCTGCCCTATATAAGGCGCCGATGCCGTAAATGCGGCAAACCGCGGGCGGTTTATAAAAAAAGACTTTAAATTACAAAGCGTTGAAGTTGGCATTGAATTTGCTAAATCAGATCAGGATGCATAGAAAGCCATCATAAACGAGCGGGATCACGTAAGGGTAGTTATTAAATCAGTACACGAGAGGGGGTGAGTAAATATGAAGAGGGTTCTATCCAGTCTTGTAATGGCCGTAGTCGTCCTGTCCTTTGTAGGCATGAGCTGGGCCGGTATGATTGCGGGCGAGGTAACCAAAATCGACGACAAGGGCTCATTCTACTTTGTAAAGGATAAAAAGGGGAAGGAGCACAAGATCCATTTTGACAACACCACTCAGAAAACCGGTGACGTTAAGGTGGGGGAAATGGTCGAGGTGGATGTGGCGAAGGGTCATGCCAAATCCGTCAAGACCATTGAAAAGAAGTAACTCTGCGAATGTTTCGAAATGGGGCGCGGTGCCATTTGGCACTGCGCCCCATTTTTTATGGAAATCCCTTGTTTTGGTTAGGGATCGGGATGTGGATCACGCCGACCGAAATGATTGACAGAATGATCTGTAACGTGTAAATATATATACGAAATTGGAGAAAGAGGATGAAACCGCGATCCGGCCCGCGCATTTCCCCATACAGACCGCTTCGAGTCGATATTTCAACGGATGTGGTCTGTTTCTCCGGAATGGTGAAAGATATATCTCACGCCGGCTCCTGTATAAGTCTGTCGATCATGGAGGATTTTCCCGTTTATGTTGATAACCGCCTCCTGATTCATTGCCAATTGGGGGATCTAAACGAGTCTTGGGCTGATGAGGTCCTCATCGGGAAAGTCCGCTGGGTTGCGAAACAAGCCGACGGGATTTTTCTGGGCGTTGAGTTTCTGGATACGGGTGAATATTATCATCCCCAGGTTTTCTCCCTTCGGAACCGTGAAGACGAATAGGCGGCGAGCATGACGCCCCCTGTTTCCCGCCGTTCATTTACGGCTTTTTGGACTTCGAGTACTTATTTTGCCGAAGGCCTGCCTTACTCGGTCGTTCATCAAATCTCTGCTCAGTTTTTTACCGCATCCGGCGCCAGTCTTCAGGCGATAGGATTGACCTCCCTCTATGGCTTGGCGTGGAACTTGAAATTTTTATGGAGTCCGCTGATCGATGTTTTCAGTAATAAAAAGAGTTGGCTTGTCGGGTTCGAATTATTGATTGCGCTGGCCATCGCCTTTCTGACCTGGCCGGCCATGAATTTCGATTTGGCTCTGGCGGCCAAGATATTTTTGATCGTTGCATTTTTGGCCGCCACCCATGACATTGCCGTGGACGGTTATTATATTCAATCGTTAAACGACGTGGATCAGGCGGCCTTTTCCGGCGTCCGGGTGGCCGCCTACAAGATCGCTTTATTGGTAGGCAACGGCGCCCTTGTGGTGTTGGCCGGCATGGTTTCATGGGAGATCTGTTTCTTGACGGCCGGAGGGATTATGGTCGTTCTGGGTCTGGTCCATCATCTTCGCTTACAGGAAGTCCGGGTACATAGAAATGTTTGGAAGGTTTCGGTGATCGCGGAGGCCTTTATAACATACCTGCGACAACCGCACATTGTGATGATTCTTTCCTTCATCCTCCTGTTTCGTGCCGGAGATGCAATGATGTTTGCGATGGCCACGCCACTTTTGAGGGACCTGGGATACGACACCGCCGCGCGTGGATTTTTATCCGGCACGCTGGGCACCGTCACAAGCATCGCGGGCGCATTGGTCGGCGGGGGGGCCATCAGCCGCCTTGGATTGCGCCGCTGCCTTTTTCCCTTTACCCTTGCACAAAGTTTGGCGATTCCGGCGTACGCATGGATGGCTTACGAAAAACCTGGTTTGTTGGGGGTGAGTTTGGTGATTGCCTTTGAACAAATTGCGGCCGGTCTCGGCACCGCGGCACTTCTCGTATTTTTAATGCAGCGTTGTCGACGGGAATTTCAAGCCACCCACTTTGCGATCGGTTCGGCGTTGATGTCCGTGCCGGCTACGCTGGCCGGAGGCGTTAGCGGCTTCGTGGCGGCCGGCGTCGGTTTTACCGCATTCTTTTTAATCGCTTTTGTGACCTCATGGCCCGGCTTGTTGCTCGCATGGCTGATGCCAGCCCGAGTTCATCATTATTGACCTTGAATTTATCTGTGGCAGCATGGATTTTTTCCAGGATTTCAAAACGGTTTGAACAAATTCAAGGCGACGATTTAAAGCTGTTCCATCCAGTCCAGTACGATTAAAAGTAAATATTAAAAATCTTATAATAAAACATGATTAAATTATTTTAATTTATTGTTATATTTAATCTTTTTATACAAATGGTCGAGGCTTATTCTTAGCAGACGAAATAGAACAGTTGAGGCACAGGGCATGTTTATAAAAGAAAACGTAGGCCGGCGCGATAGAGGCGTTTGCCTGGGTCTTTCCTAACCCATCTGACCTCTGCCAGTGTTGGAGTACTCATTTTAACATGGGGGAGGGGAAGGCTGATCTTCACAATCTGGGAAGTTTCCAAGCGTTCTTTTGTCATGAGGCAGACGCCTCCTTCACTGATATTTTTGATATTTGAATTGATGATCGTGGTGGACTGATTTCCTCGGGCCTTGTGTAAAAGCAGGTGACTGCTAACCTCACAAGTGGCTTTTTCCGAGAGAGAAGACCGTTTTGACCGGCGTCGCTCATCTTTATCTGGTTCTATACTCATTGCCTCTTTAGATCAAAATACGAGTTTACGGTTGAAATTAGAATAGGATACATAATACAGAATTGTTATATACATAACATTTATATGGGGCAATGTCAAGGAAAATCAAGGGGGTTCCATTTTTTTTTACCATTATCCAAACGGGTTGGATCAAGATAGCACGATGCGATCAACAGCTGGAAATGTGCGATTCGGACCCTGCGCAAGATTCCTATGGATCTGAGCAGGATTATGAGCCGATAATTGCTCATGAATTAACCTCTTTATGAATA
>Ga0335085_10008136_pt1 | contig 16061 bp, 19 predicted proteins | sample Lox_Sample_45_FD_206712 | JGI IMG/M metagenome (GOLD analysis project Ga0335085, IMG submission 206712) | Soil microbial communities from Loxahatchee National Wildlife Refuge, Florida, United States - Lox_Sample_4.5 | ecosystem: Environmental > Terrestrial > Soil > Wetlands | place: USA...
CGACGTCGCGCTCGTCGCCGGCCGCCCGCAGCGACTCGACCAACGGGCGCAGCGCCGTGTCGACGTTCGGGGACCCCGACCGGCGGCGGGTGGGCGCGCTGGTCACGGTGCCCCCCGGCTCGTCACAGGACACCTCTCGTCAACGGCATTCCTAGTCATACGACACCAACGCGTGGACGGTGTAGCCGTCGAGCTGTTCGCGGCCGTGCAGAAATCCCAGCTCCAGCACGAAGGCGAAGCCCGCCACCTCGCCGCCGAGCCGCTCGACCAGCCGGGCGGTAGCGGACGCCGTCCCGCCGGTCGCGATCACGTCGTCGACCACCAGGACCTGATCGCCCGGGGCGACGGCGTCGCGATGGATCTCGAGCAGGTCGGTTCCGTACTCGAGCTCGTACTCCTCACGCTCGATCTCCCACGGAAGCTTCCCGGGCTTGCGCACCGGCACGAAGCCCGCGTGGAGACCATACGAGACCGGCGCCGCGAACACGAAGCCTCGTGCCTCGATCCCGATCACCTTGTCGACCCGCGTGGTGGTGAACGGCTCCGCGAGCGCGTCGACGGTGGCCCGGAACGCGTCGGGCGCGCCGAGAAGCGGCGTGATGTCCTTGAACACGATCCCCGGCTTCGGGTAATCGAGAACGTCGCGCACGTGCGCCTTCAACCAGGCAGGGTCCATTGCCCAAGGGTACCGAGGTCGTTGTCGGTTCCGGGCGAGTTGGACCGCGCTTCTCGATCGCGGCCGAACTCCGCAGCCCGCCGCTCGAAGCTCGTCCTACCGGCGCTTCTTGCCGCGCTGCTGCCGCGGACGAGCCTGGATCGTGGTTCGGGGTACCGCGGGCGGCCCGGGAACACCGAGCGGTGCCCGCTCGGCGACCTCGCCCGAGTCGGCCGACGCCGAGCCCGCCAGCGCGACGCCTGCGGACGCAGTGACCATCGCCGGAGCCATTGCCCGCCGGCGCCGCTCGGCCACGGCCCGGTACTGGGGCTCGTGCTCCTTCCACCAGGCGAGGAGCGGCGCGGCGACGAAGATCGACGAGTACGAACCGATGAACAGACCGGCGGCAAGCGCGAGGGCGAAGTCCTCGAGCGCGGTCGCGCCCAGCAGGCCGCTGCCGACGATCAGCAGCGAGACGACGGGCAGCAACGCGACGAGCGACGTCGAGATCGAGCGCATCAGCACTGCGTTGAGCGATCGGTTCACCATCTCGCTGTACGTGGAGCGTCCGGTCGCGGTGAGCGTACGCTGGAACTCCGTGACCTTGTCGAACACCACGACGGTGTCGTACAGGGAGAAACCGAGGATCGTGAGGAACGCGGTGACGGTCGCGGGCGAGACCTGGAAATGGAAGAGCGCGTAGACCCCGACCGTGAAGATGATGTCGTGGATCACCGCGACGATGGCCGCGACCGACATCTTCCATTCGAAGCGGAATGCGAGGTAGGTCGCCAGGACGAGGAAGAAGATGATCAGCGCCTTGACGGCCTTCTTGCTCACCTCGTGTCCCCAGGTAGGACCGACGGTGGTGACGCTGACGTCGTCGACGGTGTGCGCTCCGGCGTACGACGCCAATGCGGACGACACCTTCTGTAGTTGACTCACGGGCAGCTTGTCGACGGTGACCGTGACATTGCGCCCGTCGACCTTCACCTGGGGATTCGTCACCCCGGTGCCGGACAGCGCGCTCTTCACCCCGTCGACCGTGGGCTCGACGCCCTTGGCCGCGGTGAAGGTGAACGAGCCGCCGGTACCGCTCGGCACCTCGACGTCGGCCTCGCCGACGCCCCCGTACTTCGCGAGCGCGGACTGCACCGCGACGGTCGAGTCGCTGTTCACGGTCTTCGCCTCGACGCGGACGGTCGGCGCCCCCCCGCCCGGCGGGGTCAGCACGCTCACGCTCGCGTCGCTGAGACCCGCCTTCTCGAGCGCGGTCCTCACGTCGGCGACGCTCGCGCTCTTGCCGCCCTGCATCTGCACCTGCCAGGCGGTGCCGCCTTCGAAGTCGATCCCGAAGTTCAGGCCACGCACGAACAAGAGCAGGAGGCTCAACACGATCAGCGTGCTCGAGAGGATCAGCCAACGACGGCTGTGCGCGATGAACTGGAAGTTGGTCCGCTCGTGGTAGAGGTCGGAGAGCCGGTGGCGGCGGGTGACGCCCGGTATGTCGTCGGCGGCCGGCGGCGGTGCGGTCACGGTCACGCCTGCACCTCCGGCACGTCGAGACCGGCGCCGATACCGACCCCGGGCAGCCGCACGAGCGCGGGGCGGCGCGCGAGCACCGAAACGAACGGCCACATGAAGCAGTAAGCGAGGATCAGGTCGAGGCCGGTCGACAATCCGAGGAAGTACGCGAAGCCGCGTACCGAGGAGGTGGCGAACAGATACAGCACGACCGCGCCGATGAGCGAAACGAGGTCGGCGGCGATGATCGTACGGAACGCGCGCCGGAAGCCGGAGTCGAGCGACGACCGCACCGTCTTGCCCGTTCGGACCTCGTCTTTCAATCGTTCGAAGTACACGACATAGCTGTCGACGGTGACGCCGACCGACACGATGATTCCGGTCACACCGGCGAGTGTCAGCGTCAGGCCCTGGTGCGCGGACAGCCACGAGACGAGCGAGAAGAACGTGAGGGCGGTCAACCCGATACCGGTCCATACCACGAGGCCGAGGAGCCGGTAGAAGAGGATCATGTAGATCGCGACCAGCGCGAGGCCGATGAGACCGGACAGGATGCCGGCGCGCAGCTGGTCCTTGCCCAGCGTGGGCGAAACCGACTGCGCGGTCTGCGCGACCAGCTGGACCGGGAGCGAGCCGTACCGCAGCACCAGCGCGAGTTGGTGCGCCTGCTTGTCGGTGAACGTGCCGGAGATCGTCACGTTCTGGCCCGTGATGCCCTGGTTGATCGTGGGCGCCGACTGCACGACGCCGTCGAGCTCGATCGCGACCTGCTTGCCGACGTAGGGCTCCGCGACCTTCTTCACGAAGTCGTTGTTCTTGAAGTGCACGTTGACGATCCACTCGGCGGTCGTCTGGTCGACGACTGCGGTCGCGGAGCCGACGTTGCGGCCGGTCAGGATCGTCGGACCGAGGACGTAGCAGTACGTCCGGGTGGTATCCGGCAAGATGACCTGCTTGGCGGCGAGGTCGGTGGTCACCGCCTTTCCGTTCTCACACGAGTCGGGTTGCGCCGACGCGGGGACGGTCGTGGACGGCGTTGCCCCCTTCACCGTCGCCCCCTTCACCGTGGTCGCCGGCGCGGTGCTGCCCGGCGACGTCGTGGCGGTCGCGGCGATCGCGGCGGTCGTGGGGGTATCGGCCGCGGCGCGAACCGCGGCGATGGGCACGGTATCGATCGTCGCCGTCCGGCCCTCGGCGTGACCGAGGCTCGTCGTCGGCGCGGACGACGTGCCGTGCGCGGTGGTGGTCGTGCGCGGAACCGTGGTGGTGGTCGCGCCCTTGACGGTGGTCGTGGTCGCACCCGGCGCTGTAGCGGGCGGCGCGGCCGTGGTCCCGCTGTACGGCAGGGTTCCGAGGACCTCGCGGAAGCGGAGCTCGGCCGTCTTTCCGACGAGCTGGTCGGCTTCCTGTGCGTTCTTCACGCCGGGCAGATCGACCACGATGTTGTCGCCCTGGCGGCTGACGTCGGGTTCGGCGATCCCGAGGCCGTCGACACGGTTGCGGATGATGGCGACCGCGGTATCGAGTGTCGAGAGATCGGAGCCCTTCACGGGCGCGAGCACGATCGACGTCCCGCCCTGGAGGTCGAGTCCGAGCACCGGTCGGTTCGAACCCACGAGGGTGGCGATGAACCAACCGAGGATCACCGTGACCGTCACGACCAACAAGATCACTTTCCGGCGCACGACTCAGTCCGCCCCGGTCTCACCGTCGTGGGGCTCGCCGGTACTCGGCAGGATCTCGGGGCCGATCCGTTGGCCGATCGCGCCCCTCGCGACGTGGATCACAGTGCCCGACGCGATCTCCAGGTCGGCATCGGCCTCGCCGAGCCTCGTGATCGTCCCGTAGATGCCGCTCGTCGTGAGCACTTCGTCGCCTTCTCGGATCTCGGCCTGCAGCCGGCGAACCGAGGCGATTCTGCGCTGTTGCGGACGCCACAACAGCAGGTAGATGGCGCCCACCATGAGCACGGGGAAGATCGCCACCACGAGTGAGCCCTTACGCCGGAGAAACGGGTACCGACGCTACCACCGTCGTCACCTGTGGCCCGTTCACGAGCCGGGAACTTGGAAGGTCCGGCCGCGATCGGCGGCGATGGCGTCGGCCAGGCGTCCGAGCCGGGCGGCCCGGCACATGCGCACCTGACCCCGGTAGGCGTCTCGCGGCAGTGCGCCCCACCTCTGCGCCTCCGCGGCGGCCGTATCGGCCAGTGCGTCCGGAGCTACCGCGGCGTCGAGGAACCCGGCCGCGACCGCGCCGTCCGGGTCGTAGATCCGGGCGCCCACGGTCGCGTCCTGGAAGCAGCGAGGTGTGATCCGCTCTTGCGCGAGCTCGACGGCCCAACGAGGGAGCACCATCCCGAGCTGGGTCTCGATGAGCCCGATGCGGAACGCGCCCTGCGCGCCTATTCGGGCGTCGGCGGCGAGCAACATCAACGACGCGGCGGCGATTGCATGCCCGGTGCAGGCGACGACGACGGGGACGGCCGACCCGAACATGCGGGCGAACAGCTCGCCGCCGTCGGTGACGAGCTTGCCCGCGGCAGCGGGACCACTGCGCATCACGTCGAGGTCGAAACCGCCCGAGAGCATCCCCGGCGTCCCCGAGATCAGCACGGCCCCGATGGTCGACTCGCCCGCATCCTCCGCTCGGGTCAGCGCGTCGGCCAGACCCGCGATCACGTCGGGTGAGAGGGCGTTCGCCTTGCCGTTCGAGATCGTGACGTGCGCGACCCGGTCGCGCACGTCGTACTGCACCAGCTCCACTGAATCCCCCTAGAACAGCTCGGGAGCCTCGCCGGGCCGGGCCGGCGCGTGCAAACCGATGTGTGCGAAGCCGGCCGGCGTGGCTACCCGGCCGCGTGGGGTCCGCTCGATGAGACCGCATTGCAACAGGAACGGCTCGTACACGTCCTCCACCGTCTCCGGCGCCTCGCTGACCGCGACCGCGAGCGTCCCGAGCCCGACCGCCCGGCCGACGAAGGTGCGGCACAGCGCGTCGAGAATCGCCCGGTCGACCTTGTCGAGGCCGAGCTCGTCGACCTCGAACAGCGCGAGCGCGGCGCGCGCCGTCTCCGCGGTGACGCGCCCGTCGGCACGCACCTCGGTGAAGTCGCGCACGCGTCGGAGGAGCCGATTCGCGATCCGCGGCGTGCCGCGCGACCGGCGCGCGATCTCCTCGGCCCCGTCGGCCTCGAGATCGACGCCGAGGATCGAGGCGGCGCGCCGGAGGATCGCGGCGAGCTCCCCAGTGTCGTAGTAGTCGAGACGCGCGACGAATCCGAACCGATCGCGCAACGGTCCGGTGATGAGGCCCGTTCGCGTTGTCGCGCCCACGAGCGTGAAGCGAGGCAGATCGAGCCGGATCGTGCGCGCGCTCGGGCCCTTGCCGATCACCACGTCGAACCGGAAGTCTTCCATCGCCGGATAGAGGCTCTCCTCGACGATGCGCGGCAGCCGGTGAACCTCGTCGACGAACAGGATGTCGCCGTCGTCGAGATTGGTGAGGATCGCGGCGAGATCGCCGGCGCGTTCCAACGCGGGCCCGCTCGTCGGTGTGAGCCGGGCGCCCATCTCGTTGGCGATGATGCCGGCCATGCTCGTCTTGCCGAGCCCGGGCGGGCCTGCGAGCAGCACATGGTCGACCGCCTGGCCGCGCTGCTTCGCCGCGGACAGCATGATCTCGAGGTGCTCGCGCAGGCGCGGCTGGCCCACGAACTCGTCGAGGTGCCGCGGCCGCAGCGTCGTCTCCTCAACGACCTCGATCTCGTCGGCCTCCGGGCTCATGAGCTCTTCTCTCATGGCACCGACCTACCCGCGCCCGGCCAGCGTGCGCAACGCGTCGCGCAGGAGATCCTCGACCGTGCCGTCGTCGCCGAGCTGGCCGAACACCTCGCGGACCTCCTCGTTCGAGTAGCCGAGGCCGACGAGCGCGTCGCGGACCTCGACGCGCGCCGGGGGCGACGAAGTGCCCGGCATCGCGGTCAGGTCGAGATCGGGAATCACGAGACGCGCTTTCAAGTCGACGAGCAGCCGCTGGGCGGTGCGCTTCCCGACCCCGGGAACCGCAACGAGCGCGTCCAGATCGTCCTCGGTCAGGCAGCGTCGCAACGCGGCCGGGGAATGCACGGACAGGATCGCCAACGCCAGCTTGGGTCCGACACCGCTCGCGGTGATCAGCAACTCGAACGTGTCGCGTTCGTCGCGGGTGAGGAAACCGAACAAGAGCAGGGCGTCGTCGCGCACGTGCTGATGAATGAACAAGAACGCGTCGGCGCCGGGTTCGAGCTCCACGATCGCGCCGATCGTCACCGACACGCGATACCCGACGCCGCCGACCTCGATGAGGATCTCGCCGGGGAGGCCGCGCTCGAGGACGACGCCCCGCAACGAGCCGATCACGTCGGGATCCGATCGAGCATCCGGGCGCGGCCGTGATGGCAGCACGCGAGCGCCAACGCGTCGGCCGCGTCGGGCGGCTTCGGCACCTCGCGCAGTGCGAGGAGCCGCGTGATCATCGTCTGCACCGCGAGCTTGTCGGCCCGGCCGTCGCCCGTGACCGCGAGCTTCACCTCGTTGGGGCTGTACTGAGAGACGGGCACGCACGCCCGCGCCGCGATGACGAGCGCGACGCCGCTTGCCTGACCGACGGACATCGCCGTTCGCACGTTGGCCTGGAACAGCACCCGCTCGACTGCGAGGGCCGACGGCCGGAACTGCGCAACCAGCGCGGTGAGCTCGGCGTCGAGGGTGAGCAGGCGCTCGGGCAACGGCTCGGCCGGCGGCGTGCGGATCACACCGCACGCGATCGCGCGTAAGCGGCCGCGATCGCGAACGACTGCGCCGTAGCCGCAGCGCGAGACGCCCGGGTCGATACCCAGGACAGGCCCGTCCCGATCGAACATAGGTTCGATCCTACGGGTTGTCACCCTTCTCCGGTGGGACCACCCAACACCCAACAGGTTGGGAGCTCACGCCACGTATACGCACCTGAGCACCTGCGCCAGGGCGTGCGGGTCAGCCGCGACGCGCGATTCGCCAGACGATGAACAGCACGAGCGCCGCGATCCCGAGGGGGACGAGGCGCTTGCTGAGCGGCGCGCCGGCCACATCGAGCAGGTCGACCGGCTCCGCCTCGGGCGAGTCGATGCGCCGCGGGCCGGTCATCGGTGCGGCGTTGCCGTTCCCGGCGACCGGTACGGCAACGCTCTCGAGCGCCTGTTCGTACGGACCGCCGGCATGCGAGGTGTCGCCGCCACCCGCACTGGTGAGCACGTCGCGCTCGACGTTCTCGACGAACTGGCCCATCAATTTCGACGAGACGTCGACGAGGACGCCGCGCCCGAACTGGGCCACCTTGCCCGTGATCGAGAGGTCGGTGGCGACGTCGACCTTCGTACCCGCGCCTTCGGGCGTCATCGTCACGACGATCGTCGCCTTCGCGTTGCCCTGACCGCGTGTATCGCGTCCGGACGCATCGATCACTATCCGCCGGTTCGCCTCGTCGACCTCGGCCAGGCGAGCCGAACCCTTGTACTGCGCGGTGATCGGACCGACCTTCACTTTGACCACGCCGCGGTACTCGTCACCCTCGACCTCTTGCAGTTGCGCCCCGGGCATGCAGGGGGCGATCCCTTCGATGTCGAGCATCACCTTCCAGGTGGCGTCGATCGGGGTGCTCACTCGGAAGCTGTCGGTGATCTCCATCGTGACTCCAACTCGGCGAGGTCCTGGGGGGTATCGATGTCGGTGGCCGCGCCCACGCCGTCGCACGGTACCGCGACCGCCGGATGCCTGCGGAAGAGCACCCGCGCGCCCTCGTCCCCGACGAGCGTCATCGCCTCGCTCCAGTAGTCGTGGCTGATCAACACCGGGTTCCCGCGCACCCCGGCGTACGTCGCGTACGCGAGGCGGGCACCGGCCGCGTACGCATCGGCGAGACGGGTGTACGCGGCCGCGGTGACGAGGGGCTGGTCGGCCAAGCCGACGACCACGCCCGGGACGGGCGCGCCGTCATCGAGGTGACGGAGCGCGCACTGCAAGCTCGACGCGATGCCTTCCTCCGGCGCGGGGTTGGTAACCACCTGCACGCCGTCACCCACCGCGTCGGCCACCCGCGGATCCGAGATCACCAGCACGACGGGCGCGCACCCGCTCGTCTTGGCGGCATCGAGCGCGTACGCGAGCAGTGGCCTACCGCCGAGCCGAGTGAGCGCCTTCGGATCGTCGCCGCCGAAGCGCACGCCCCGCCCGGCGGCGAGAACCACGGCCGGGAGGATCGGGTTCAGATCGCCTCGAGCGCGCGGCGCACGAGCACCTGGGCGAGATGGGCGCGGTACTCGGGCGATGCGTTCAGGTCGGCGGGCGGCTCGGTGCCGACCGCGGCCTCGCGAGCCGCGTCTGCCGCCGAGGCACCCTGTGCGAGCGCGGTCTCGACCGCCACGGCCCGCAGCGGCGTGCCGCCCATGTTGACGAGGGCCACGTGCGTTCCGCCGTTCACCCGCGCGGCCAGCGCGCCGACGATCGCCCAGTCCTGGGCCCGGCGGTTGAACTTCTCGTACGCGAACCCGGTCGCGCCCGTCTTGCGCACTCGGATCTCGATCAGCAGCTCGTCGGGGGAGAGCGCCGTCTCGAGAAAGCCCCGGAAGAACTCCGATGCGGCCAGGTCACGCGTCCCGTTCGGACCCTGCACGACAAACGTTGCGTCGAGCGCGAGGAGCGCGGCGGGCAGATCGCTCGCCGGGTCGCCGTGTGCGACCGAGCCGCCAATCGTCCCGCGGTGCCGCACCTGATTGTCGCCGACCTGCGCGGCGACCGCCTGCAGCACTACGCAGTGTTGCGCCAAGACGTCGCTCGTCTCGAGGTCGCGATGGCGAGTGAGCGCGCCGATCGCGAGGTGGTCTCCCCCGTCACGAACGTACGAGAGGTCGCGAACACGACCGAGGTCGACGAGAACCGACGGCGTCGCGAGGCGCAGCTTCATGAGCGGCAGCAACGACATGCCGCCCGCGAGGAACTTCGCATCCTCGCCGTGCTCACCGATGAGCGAGACGGCCTCGGCGGCCGAGCCCGCCCGCACGTAGTCGAACGCGGCGGGGATCACTTCGCACCCCGCATCGCTTCGGCCGCCGCGAGCACCGACTTCACGATGTTGTGGTAGCCGGTACAGCGGCACAGGTTGCCTTCGAGCCCGAGGCGAACGTCGCGCTCGGTCGGGTTCGGAATCTCCTCCAGAAGGGAGACCGACGCGAGCACCATGCCGGCGGTGCAGTAGCCACACTGCAGCCCGTGATTCTCGTGAAAGGCAGTCTGCACCGGATGCCATTCGTCGCCCCGGGCCAAGCCTTCGATGGTGGTGACGCTCGCGCCGTCGGCCTGGGCGGCGAGCATCGTGCACGACTTCACCGATTCGCCGTCGACGAGGACCGTGCACGCGCCGCAACTGGACGTGTCGCAGCCGATCTTCGTGCCGGTGAGCCCACACGCTTCTCGCAGGTACTGGACGAGGAGGGTGCGCGCTTCGACGTCGTGGTCGTACGCTGCCGCGTTGACGGTCATTCCGATGCGCATGGGGCGGGACAATAGCCCCGCGCGCGGTAGGGGCCCGTTCCGGGGCGCAGCCGCGTGTCAGAGTTTCTCGAGAACGGGCACGAGCTTGTCGATCGGGACGAACGTCGCGCCGATCAGCTTCCGGTCTGTGAACGCGACCTTCCCCCCCGGATCGACGACGAATACGGACCGCCGCACGCCGATCAGCGGCGCACCCACGCCGTACGCCTCGATGACCGATTTGTCGACGTCGGCGAGCAACGGGAAGGTGAAGCCCTTCTTCTCGGCCCACGTCTCGTGGCTCGCCACGTCCTGGGGCGAGATCCCGAGCAGGACTGCACCGGTGGCGCTCAACTCGTCGAGGTTGTCGCGATACGAGCACATCTGCCGGGTGCATCCGGGAGTGTTGTCGCCGGGATAGAACGCCAGCACGACCTTGCGCCCGCGATATTCGGAGAGCGTGTAGTCGCGCTTCTCCCCGTTCTCGACACCGGGCAACGTGAAGTCCGGCGCGTCCTGTCCGACCTCGATCATCTCGACCTCCCCCGAACGACTACGGCCGGGCACCTCGTTCGGTTCACCCGCCCTCGGCGCCGACCTTATGCGGTCACGGCTTCGAGCACCGCGTCGGGTATGTCGAAGTTCGCGTAGACCGCCTCGACGTCGTCGTGCTCCTCGAGCACGTCGACCAGGCGGAGCACGGTCTTGGCCTGGCTCTCCTGTGCCAGCTCGACCACCGTCGTCGGGATCATCGTCAGGTCGCCGGACGTCACCTTGTAGCCGGCTTCCTCGATCGCGGTGCGCACCGTGTGCAGATCGGTCGGCGGCGTCGTCACCTGCCAGGTATCGCCACCATCCTGGACATCGTCCGCGCCCGCCTCCGCCGCGACGAGCATCAGCTCGTCCTCGTCGGCCGATTTGTCGACGTCGACGACCCCCTTGCGTTCGAACTGCCACGAAACCGCGCCCGGCTCCGCGAAGGAGCCGCCGTTTCGGCTGAACAAGTTCTTGATCTCGGCCGACGTGCGGTTGCGATTGTCGGTGAGCGCCTGGACGATGACTGCGACGCCTCCCGGCGCGTATCCCTCGTACGTCACTGACTCGTAGGTGACACCCTCTTCCTCGCCCGTGCCCCGCCGGATCGCGCGCTGGATCGTGTCGACGGGTACTGACGCGTCACGGGCTTTCTGCACCATCGAGCGCAGCGTCGCGTTCGTTTCGGGATCGCCGCCGCCCGAGCGCGCCGCGACCTCGATTTGGCGGATGAGGACGGCGAAGAGCTTTCCGCGCGCCTGATCGGCCGCGCCCTTCTTGTGTTTGATCGAATGCCATTTCGAGTGACCGGACATCAGCAGACCTCGTTGACGAAGAGTTGATGAAGACGTAGATCTCCCGAGAGCTCGGGATGGAACGACGCGAACCACAGGTCGCCGGCGCGCCCGAGCACCGGCACCCCGTCGTGCTCCGCGAGCACTTCGACGCCGGGTCCGATCCGCTCGACCACGGGTGCGCGGATGAACACGCCGGGAAACGGACCGTCGGCCAGCATGGGCACGGCGAGCGCCGTCTCGAACGACTCGCGCTGGCGCCCGTAGCCGTTCCGGCGAACGGTGACGTCGAGCACACCGAGCGGCAATTGGTCGGCCCGCCCGTCGATGACCTCGGTCGCGCACAGGATCAGCCCGGCGCACGTCGCGAATGCGGGCAACCCGTCACGCAGGCGCGCCGCGAGCAGCTCCCGGAGCCCGGAGGAGTCGAGCAGCTTGTCGATCGTCGTCGACTCGCCGCCCGGAAGGAAGAGCGCGTCGATGCTGTCGAGATGTTCAGGTCGCTTGACGAGCGCGACGTCGGCGTCGAGCGCGCTCAACGCCTCAGCGTGTTCGCGGAACGCTCCTTGCAACGCGAGAACACCGATCTTCACCTGGCGGCCTCCGCATCATGACTGCGGTCACCAGCCCCGGTCGGCGAGCTTCACGTCGAGGGTGCCGATCTCGTCGCCGGGCATCGCCTCGCCGAGACCGCGCGAGACCTTGGCGACGATGTCGGCGTCCTCGTAGTGCGTGGTTGCCTCGACGATCGCGCGCGCCCGCTTGGAGGGATCGCTCGACTTGAAGATCCCGCTGCCCACGAACACGGCTTGCGCGCCGAGCTGCATCACGAGCGCGGCGTCGGCCGGGGTCGCGATGCCGCCCGCGCAGAAGAGCGGGACCGGGAGTTCACCGCGTTCGGCGACTTCCTCGACGAGCTCGACCGGCGCGCGCAGCTCCTTCGCCCATGCGTACCGCTCCTCGGAACGGGCGACTGTGAGCTTCTCGATGTCGCCGAGCACTGAGCGCAGGTGGCGGACGGCCTCGACGATGTTGCCCGTGCCGGCTTCACCCTTGCTGCGGATCATGCACGCGCCCTCACCGATGCGGCGTAGCGCCTCGCCGAGGTTGGTGGCCCCGCACACGAACGGGACCGTGAACTTCCATTTGTCGACGTGATGCGCTTCGTCGGCCGGGGTCAGGACTTCGGACTCGTCGACGTAGTCGACACCGAGCGCCTGAAGCACCTGCGCCTCGGCGAAGTGGCCGATGCGGCACTTCGCCATGACGGGAACGGTGACGGCCTTTTGGATCCCCTCGATCATCGACGGATCGCTCATCCGCGCGACGCCACCGTCGCGGCGGATGTCGGCGGGAACGCGCTCGAGTGCCATCACCGCGACGGCACCGGCGTCCTCGGCGATCTTTGCCTGTTGGGCGTCGACGACGTCCATGATGACGCCGCCCCGCAGCATCTCCGCGAGGCCTCGCTTTACTCGGGCGGTCCCAGTGATGCGCTCGTCGGCCATGTTTCGAGTCTAGATCGTGGTCCCGCGCGCCCAGCTACGGAGTTTTGGTGACCGAATAGCTGATGTCGGGAAGCTCGACCCACGTCTGGCCGGGCGTCAGAGGGATGACGCCGCCCGCCGCGTTGAGGAGTTGCGCGGGTTGACTCTTGTCCGGGCGCGACCACGTCCCCTTGATCTCCCGGCCGGCGGTGAAGACGAGCGCGGGCCCGCGGCCGGTGACCACCGCCTCGGCGCCCTCGTTGCCCGCGTCGGGATCGCCGCCGACGTACGAGACGAACATCACGACGACGTTCCGCGGCGCGAGCTGCACGCCCGACGCCGTTATCTCGGGGCTCCCGAAGATCTCTCGCTTCCACGTGCGGCTCGGTGCGTCCCAGGTCCAGGTGACGGCGAAGGAGGGACTCCCGAGGAATCCGACGTGCACCGACGATGCGGGCACACCGCCGACGGGCGCGCCCGAGGCGCGATACGTGAAGAGCGGGGGCGGGGGAACCGGCGTACCGCACTTGCTGTACATGAAGTTCACGTGCGCGTACAGGTTGAGGGGCGGCTCGCGCGAGTCGTCGCGGAACATCAGCGGGCCGGCGCGCGTCTCGTCGAGCCGGACCACGGGCGCGGTGTTTATCGAAGCGATCGCGTACGGCGCACCGCCGGAGTACGCGAAGATCCCGCCGATGGGCCACACGAGCGACTGATCGGTCTTGCGCACCGAGCGCACCGGACCGACGCGATCAGGACTCTTTGAGTTGAAGATCGCCGCGAGCCGCGTGTAACCGCCCTCCACGACTTCCTCGTAGACGACGTCGGCCTGCTCGACGCCGTACTTCGGATGCCCGGCCTCGGTGTTGTCGATCTTCACGGTGATCGCGCAGCGCTTCCGCGATCCCCCGGAAGGGTCGGGCAGCCCGGTCAACGGCGCGACCGGAACCGACTTCTTGACCTGCTGTGCCTTCGCCTTCGCTTTTCCGGCCGACTTGTGCCCGCCTCCGCAGGCCGCCAGGGCAACGGCGGCGGTGAGCGCGAGCACAACTGCAGTCGTGATGCGGAACTTCATCGCCATCCAGCTTCGCGTCACATCTGCTCGAGGGCGTGGATGCGGTCATCGATCGGCGGGTGCGTGTCGAACAAGTGGTTCCACTTCGTGTCGCCCTTGTTGGACTCCTTGTCGAGTGGCTCCTCGATCCAGAGGTGCGCGGTCGCCTTCGACGCGAAATGTGTCGCGGTGTGGTCGTCTTTCAGCTTCTCGAGTGCGGAGATGAGGCCGGGCGGGTAGCGCGTCAGCTGCACACCCGACGCGTCGGCGAGAAACTCGCGGCGGCGACTCACCGCCATCTGCATCAGCGCGGCGATGATCGGAGCGAAGATCAACAGGATGAACCCGACGATGGCGAAGACGATACCGAGCGGGTTGTTGCTCTCGTTGTCGCGCCCGCCGCGGCCGCCGGTCCAGAACATGATGCGCAAGAAGAAGTCGGAGAGCAGCACGATGATTCCCACCATCGTCACTGCGAGGGTCATGACGAGCACGTCGTAGTTCCGTATATGACTGAGCTCGTGGGCGAGCACACCCTCGAGTTCCACACGGTTCATCCGATCGAGCAACCCGGTGGTGACCGCGACCGCCGCGTGTTTGGGGTTGCGGCCGGTCGAGAACGCGTTGGGCGCGGGATCGTCGACGATGTACAGGCGCGGCTTCGGGAGCCCGCTCGCGATGCAGAGACCCTCGACGAGGTTGTGGAAGCGCGCGTACTCGACCGGATCGGCCGGCTGCGCGTGCGCCATCCGCAGCGCGACCTTGTCGCTGTTGAAGTACGAGACGAACGACGACACGATCACGATGACGGCGACGACTACCAGACCGATCGCTCCCCCGCGCAGGAAGAAGTCGAACGCGATGCCGACCGCGGTGAGCAAGAGGACGAACAGCGCGATGAGCAGGACCGACTTGCGCTTGTTCGCAGCTATCTGTTCGTACACCGGATCCTCGAGACGGATTTGCGGAGGCGCACGCGCCTCAGCGGGAACGCAGGATCAGAACTGGACCTTGGGAACTTCAGTCGAACCCTGCTCGGCCTCGAAGAACTCGCGCTTTTGGAAGTTGAACATCCCGGCGATGAGCACGGTCGGGAAGGTCTGGATCTTCGTGTTGTAGCCCTGCACGCTGTCGTTGTAGAACTGCCGCGCGTACGCGATCCGGTCTTCGGTCGACGTCAGCTCCTCCTGCAGGTTGAGGAAGTTCTGGTTCGCCTTCAGGTCGGGGTAGTTCTCGGACAACGCGAACAGCTGACGCAGGGCACCGGTCAGGACGTTCTCCGCCTGCGCCTGTTGCGCGGGCCCGGCCTGCTGGGCCTGCACCGCACTGGTACGAGCGGCGGTCACCGCTTCGAGGGTCGACTTCTCGTGCGCGGCGTAGCCCTTCACGGTCTCGATGAGATTCGGGATGAGATCGTGGCGCCGCAGCAGCTGCACGCTGATCTGCGACCACGCGGAATCCACCCGGTTGCGGAGCCGGACGGCGCCGTTGAACGCGAAGATGAAGAACAGGACCGCCAGGACGACGATGACGACGATGACGACGACTGCGACCAACGGGAGACCTCCGACGGGGGTAGGCCGTCATTCTACGGAGCGCACCCGCGCGATCCCGTCACCGGCCGGCAGCGGTCAGGCCGGGACGAGGGCCCGGCTGTAGAGCTCCAGGTAGCGCTCCGCCAGGCGCCGCATCGAGAACTGCTCGGCGCGTTCGCGACCGGACGCGACCAGGCGCGCGCGCAGCGCAGGATCGTCGAGGACCCGGCGCAGCGCGTCCCGAAGTGCGGTGACGTCGCCCGGCGGCACGAGGAGCGCGTCCTCGCCGCGGCGCGCAACATTCTGATAGCCCTCGATCTCGGACGCGACGATCGGGGCGCCTGCGGCCATCGCCTCGAGCAGCACGACCCCGAACGACTCGCCGCGCAGCGAAGGCGCGCAGAAGGCGGTCGCGCCACGCAGCAGCTCGTTGCGCGGAGTGTCGGTGACGGTCCCGAACCACTCGACGTCACCGACTGCCAGCCGCTTCAGCTCGTCGGTCTGCGGACCGACACCGACGATCTGCAGTCGCGCGTCGCGGTCGAGGCCCGACCATGCCTCGAGCAATACGTCGAGGCCCTTGCGCGGCTCGTGCCGGCCGATGAAGAGGACGGTCGGCTTGGGCGACGGCGCAGGCGTGGCCGACGCGACCCGTTCGATCTCGATGCCGTTCCACAGAACGGTGTACTCGGCGCCGGTCCAGTTTCCGGCAGCCGTCTCACGCGCCGATTCCGACACCGCGACGCGAAACGTGAGCCGCATCATGAGCGAACGCAGCGCGGGGCGCAGCCACTGATACGGGACTTCGCCAGCCGCGTGGAAGGTTCCGACCATCGGGCCGTTGAAACCGATCAGCGCGCTCACCGTCGGTCCCGGCACGACCGGTTCGTGCAGGTGCACCACGTCGGGTTCCAGTGAGCGCAGCGCTTCG
>Ga0335085_10008137_pt1 | contig 16061 bp, 14 predicted proteins | sample Lox_Sample_45_FD_206712 | JGI IMG/M metagenome (GOLD analysis project Ga0335085, IMG submission 206712) | Soil microbial communities from Loxahatchee National Wildlife Refuge, Florida, United States - Lox_Sample_4.5 | ecosystem: Environmental > Terrestrial > Soil > Wetlands | place: USA...
TGCGGATGAAGTCCAGATAGCCTGTCTGGAGTCGAGGGATAAGATGGTGGCCACGCCTGAGGAGGTCTCAGAAGGCGAGGAAGAAGGTGTCCTGATCTACCCTTCCCGGACATCCACGAGGATATTGACGGAACAGGGGCATACGGTTGGCGTCGAGTGCCTGAATGTGGACTCCTTCGAATTCGATCAAGAAGGCAAAGCTCAGATTAACGCTATTGAGGGCTCAGAGCACTTCCTGCCAGCCGATACGGTCATATTCGCGATCGGCCAGCGTCCGCAGATACCTTCCTCGTTTGAATTGGTCACTGGGAAAGGAAACCGAATCGAAGTTGACTCCTATACCCATCAAACCAACAAAGAAGGTGTCTATGCTGCTGGGGATGCGGTCACAGGAACCACATCGGTGGTCGAGGCTATCGCCTCAGGCCGGAACGGGGCGGCTGTTGTGGACAGATACCTCGGAGGCAGTGGTGAGATCGATGAAGCGCTGGTACCCGTCGAAAAACCTGAATCTATGCTAGGCCGCAGAGAGGGGTTTGCCCGGGAGAGCCGATTTGAAAATCCCCGTTTGGGACCGGATGAACGGGTCATCAGCTTTTGCCAAGTTGTCCATGAGCTTGATGAAAAGGCAGCGGTTGCCGAGTCGCACCGATGCCTGCAGTGTGATCTGAGGCTTAAGATGACACCCGTGAAATTTTGGGGAGAATATTAGTTCCAGTGGGGGATGGGGAGATATCAAACTACAACTGGGGGAATGAGGACTTAGGGGATTAGGGAGAATTTCTCCCCAGAACCCGAGGACCCGATCTCCCTAACAAGTGTTTTTTAGGAAGGAGGACACAATGAACCAATTAGAAGCTGATATCATCGTTGTTGCCGCAGGGGCCTCGGGATTGCCTGCATCGATTACCGCGGCCCAGGGCGGCGCCAAGGTCGTCGTGTTTGAGAAAGGATCGACCACCGGCGGAACGGGCAATATGGGGATGGGGCCCTTTGGTGTGGAAAGCAGACTGCAGCGCTTGAAGCAGGTAAAACTGACAAGAGACGAAGCCTTCAAGATATTTATGGACTACACCCACTGGCGTGTCGATGCCCAGTTGGTGAGAGCCTACATTGACAAAGCAGCCACCACCATCGATTGGTTGGAGAAACTGGGGGTGGAATTTGTGGAACCGGCCACGTATTTTCCCGGAGGAAATTACACCTGGCATCTGGTGAAGCCAGCAACGGGGCAGCCTGGACCGATGGCTTCGGGAACCATGATGAAGATTCTGACGGACAGGGCAAAAGAGCTGGGGGTTAAAATCCATCTGCAGACACCGGTTAAGAAAATTCTCAAACAAGGAGACCGCGTTTCAGGGGTGATGGCGGAAGACAAATCCGGGGAACCGATCCAAGCCAAGGCCAAGGCCGTCATCATCGGTACCGGGGGATTCGGAGACAATCCGGATATGATCAAAAAATACGCTGGATTTGAATGGGGCAAGGATCTCTTTTCCTTCAGGATCCCCGGTATGGTGGGTGACGGGATCCGAATGGCCTGGGAAGTGGGGGCGGCGCCGACCGAAATGAGCATGGAAATGATTTACGGGATGCCAGGGGAATGGGACCCGAGACTCCATGAAACCTTCCGTCAACCCCACCTCATGGTCAATCTGTTGGGAGAGCGATTCTTCAATGAAGAGATCATGCCCAATACCACCTTCACAGGCAACGCCATCGCCAGGCAAAAAAAACGAGCGGCCTTCCTCATCTTCGATGAGAATATAAAGAAGCATATGGAAACCGTTGGATACGATTTCCTGAGTGTCGTCTTCCCTTTCACGAAAGTGGACAATCTCGATGGCTTGATCAAGGAGGCCTTTGACAAAGGATACAAAGATGTATTCGTCGCAGATTCTCTGGAAGAATTGGCGGGAAAGACAGGAATCGAACCGGGTGGGTTGAAGAGGACGGTAGAGCAGTATAATAAATTCTGCGACAAAGGCTGGGATGATCTCTTTAACAAGAGCCACAAGTATCTCAGGCCGGTGAGAACCTCAAAATTTTACGCTGCAAGACATTTGCCCGGCGCGTATGGTACACTCGGAGGGATTAAAATTAACCACAAAACGGAAGTTCTAAACAAGGATTGGAAGAGAATTCCGGGTCTTTACGCTGTGGGGACGGACGCCTGCACAATATACGGTGACAGTTACGTATTCGTCCTTCCTGGCAACACGATGGGCTTTGCCATCAACAGCGGCCGCATTGCCGGGGAAAATGCGCTGGAATATATCGAGTCCATCAGTTTATAAGCTTTGGCCTCTAAAAAGCTAGCCACCCCCCGTCCACGAAAAGGGTTTGGCCTGTGACGAAGCTCGATGCATCCGAAGCGAGATAGATGGCTGCTCCAATAACGTCTTCGGGCTTGCCAAATCGTCCCATTGGAGTCCTTTGGAGCAAGTTTTCTGAGATGGTTTTCGATTCTCTCATCCCTCTCGTCAATTCTGTTTCGAGATAGGCCGGGCCGATGGCATTAACCTGGATGTTATACCGCGCCCATTCGATGGCAAGGACCTTGGTCAATTGGAGAATCCCCCCTTTTGTGACACAATAGGCAACTTGTCGGGGAAAACCCACCACGCCTCCCACAGAGGCCATATTAATAATCTTTCCTCCTCCTCGTTGAATCATCACTTTCCCTACAGCCTGGCAGAGGAGGAAGGTCCCGGTGAGATTGACTTTCACAACGCCCTCCCATTCGCTGAGGGTCATCTCCTCCGCCTTTTTCAAGAACGGGCTGATTCCAGCATTGTTCAAGAGGATGTCGATTCCGGGGAACACATCCAGAGTAGCTTCTATGATCCGTTGGATTTCTTCCGGGTTCCCAATGTCAGCAGAGATGGGTACTACTTTTCGCCCAAAGGTTTCTATCTCTCTCGCCACCCTTTCAAGGGCGGACAGATTTCTGCTCACAATAACAAGGTTAGCTCCAGCCTGGGCAAAACCCCTTGCAATGGCCTCGCCAATGCCGCGGCTGGCTCCCGTTACAATCGCTGTCTTTCTCTCCAGGTTGAAAAGATTCAATCCATCCATATTTCGAAACTCGGCAACGAAGTCGCTATCCTCCGATCGAATCTGGCTTCCTTTCCCTTTTGTCGAAAATTCTTTTCGCCTTGAAAGTGGTTCGTTCGAGGGAATTAAACGGAACAAATTTAATCTCGGGTGTCACCTGACACTCTTCCTTTAATCCCTTCTTCAACGAAGGTTTGACCCTTGGGATGTCCTCTTCTCTCCTGCACTCCACGACAACGGTGCATATATCGGTGCTTAGCTGCGGATCGGTGCTGAGTTCAATGCAAAATTCGTCGGAAAGCTCACAAAAGCTTCGCACAACTCTCTCCACCTGAACAGGATAGAATTTTGCCCCCTTGTAAATAACCATGTCGTCTGCCCTTCCAAGGATGCCTCCCACCGAACGGGCATGGGTTCGGCCGCACTTGCACTTCCTCTTGTCGAGCGAGGCGAGATCATTCGACCAGTAGCGGACCATCGGGGTGGCCTCTTTCGTCAGGTGGGTTATCACAAGGACTCCGATTTCGCCTGGGGCACAGGTCTTCTTGGTTTCGGGGTGAATAACCTCAATCAGGAGATGATCCTCTACCCAATGAATCCCTGCCTTCTCAGAACATTCTGATGCAACCGTTGGACCGATCTCGGCAAGGCCGAAGTAATCGAACGCTTCAATGCCCAGTCCCTTTTCGATTTTCTCCCGCGTTGCCGAGACTTCGGCACCCCCCTCTCCACCAAAGCATCCTATCCTCAAAGGGATGTCCTCAGGTGAAATCCCTCTTTGCTTCAGGCGTTCAGCAATATGAAGAGCGTAGGAAGGTGTGGAGAGTAGGACCGTGGAACCTGGGTTAAGAAGGTAATCGATCTGACGTTCGGTCATGGAGGCTCCAATAGGAATGACGAAGCAACCCAGTTCTCGAGCTGCATAATGAGTGGACATTCCAGCTACCCAGAGGCCATAGCTGAATCCGTTCTGGATAATGTCCCCTGGCCGAACGCCAAAGGTCCACATGGTTCTGGCGGTCCAGCGGGAGATATTTCTTACATCTCTAAAGGACCAAAGATTATTGACCGGGGCACCCGTTGTTCCAGAGGAGGGGTGGAGCTCTGCCCAGGTTTCTGGGGGGGTCACTGTATGCCGGCCGAAAGGAGGAAAAGCGAGTTGCTCGTCCCGAAGTTCTGACTTTGTAACAAAAGGACAATAAATGACGTCACTTATAGATCGCACATCATCAGGCTTGACGCCAGCTTCCTGAAATTTTTGTCTGTAGAATTCCGAATCTCGATAGCATCTTTTCAATTGTGCCTTGAGCCGGCGGAGTTGAAGGGCCTCCAGCTTATCCCGATCCATCGTCTCGATCTCTGCATCGAAATATTTTCGAGTCTTGTTCATTTCACTCCCCATGCCGTCAATTCACCGTTTAAATACATTTTCCCTTCAAAGGACGCCCCTTTGGTTCCCCTTTTGGGAAGATCGAAGAACTAAGATGAAAGATCAAGCCGGTACGAAAAAGACCAACCTTCAAAGTTGCATTTTTTATATTCGCTTGGATTTTTCTTGGCAGAAGAATATTTTAACATTGTGTTCTTAACAAACCCATGTACCGATGTCAAGCACGTGTATAGCCTTGCCTATCCCCACTTTTTTGTCGAAATTCTAAGAGAAAATACCAGATGCTGAGAGAATCTGGGCAGGTTCCTCGCGGAGGCTTCGTTGGCCAATACTCCCGGGTTAAGAATAGAAACGTCCCTTCAAAATATTGCCAAAAGTAACAACTTCCATTTTTATTATTGCGTGAATTTGGATAAAAAAGGAAGGATGGTCTGTAGTACTAAAGAAAAAAATAAGTGTTATAATAGCAACTGGACATTAAAGGTCTTTCCGAAAATCGTTATCCTACCGAATCTCGAAATGGAGTTGACCGAGCGAGTGAGAGAATACGGAAACATCGCAGAAGATCTTCTTGGAAAATCTCGGCGGGAAGATTCGGAAAACCGGAAGAAGTGGTGGGGGCGACCATCTATCTTGCATCAGACTCCCAAGCTTTATCGCTGGTCTTCGTGGAAGGGGCTGGTTTGCTGCTTGAATGTTCATATCCCGCTCACCTATGAAATCCCACAAAAAGAAAATAGGAATTGAAAAGAGAATTGGTGTGAAATATTGCGGGGGATGCAATCCCACTTATGACCGGATCCAAGTGATCCGGCAGTTAAGGTCCTGTTTTCTGAATCGATTCCATTTCGTTCTGTCGAATCAAAAAACTTTAAATGGGTTGCTTTTCATCAATGGTTGTCAGCGGTCCTGTGCGGTTGAAAACGGGGATCCAAACGGCCCGGGTTCTTTTTCGATTTCCGGAGAAAATGAATTGCCTTTGCTGATCCATTGGCTGACCACACTTGAAGAGAAGGAAAACAATGATTCATTAGATTCTTTCCGATCCGCGGACGACTAAGGAGACCCTCATGAAACCTATTACGACCCAAAAAGATTATATTCAGAGCCTCAAAGAACTCCGTCACGTGGTCTATTATAACGGGAAGCGCGTCGAGGATGTGACCGAGCACCCTGCCCTCCGGCCCCATATCAATGCGGCGGCCCTTACGTATGAACTCGCCCTGCGCCCCGAGCATGAAGCGCTGATGACGGCGGTCTCTCATCTTTCGGGCAAGAAGATCAATCGATTCACCCATATTCATCAAACCGTGGATGATTTGATCAAAAAAATCCAGATGCTCCGTCTCATCGCTCACGAGACAGGCTCCTGTTTCCAGCGGTGCGTGGGATTTGACGCGTTAAACGCGGTTTACATGACCGCCTATGACATCGATCAAAAATATAAAACAGACTATTTCGAGAAATTCAAGAAATATCTTCTTCATGTCCAGGAAAGCAATGTAATGGTGGTCGGCGGAATGACCGACCCCAAGGGTGATCGGTCTCTTTCTCCGTCCAAACAGGCAGACCCCGATCTTTTTACCCATGTGGTCCAGCGGCGGACCGACGGTATTGTGATCCGCGGGGCGAAAGCCCATATGACCGGCGGCATCAATTCCCATGAGATTCTGCTCATGCCCACTCAAGCGATGAAAGAAGAAGAAAAGGACTACGCCTTATCCTGTGCGCTGCCATTGAACGCCCCTGGCGTGATCCTTATTTTTGGCCGCCAGACTAACGAGGAACGCAAGTGTGAGGAAGGATTCGATGCCGGAAACACCCAGTTCGGGCTGGTAGGAGGGGAAGCACTCATCATTTTCGAAGATGTATTCGTTCCATGGGAGAGAGTTTTTCTTTGCGGGGAATATGATATGGCCGGGCTGCTGGTCGAGCGGTTTGCCACCCTGCACCGCCAGAACTACGGAGGCTGCAAGGGAGGCGTTTCGGACATCCTGGTCGGGGCAAGCGCTTTGGCCGCAGAGTACCAGGGAACGGCCGGGGCTTCTCACATCAAAGAGAAACTGGCGGAAATGATGCACCTTGCCGAAACGCTCTACTCAGGGTCAGTGGCCTGCTCGGCCATGGGTTACAAAACCCCTTCCGGGGCCTATTATCCCGATCCGCTCCTGGCCAATACGACCAAACATAATGTCACGCGCCATATCTACGAAATCGCGCGGTTGGCCCATGATATTGCAGGCGGGATCGTCGCTACCATGCCCTTCCATGGGGACATGGAAAGCAGCGAGGTGGGCCGCTACGTGAAGAAATATCTGGCCGGGGCTCAAGGGGTTTCTGTGGAGTCGCGGATGAAGATTCTCAGGCTCATTGAAAACATGAGCGGCGGCACCGCGTTGGTTGAATCCATGCACGGCGCAGGATCTCCTCAGACCCAAAAGGTGATGTACGGACGATTGGGAAATCTCGAACAGAAGAAACGGTGGGCCAAACGTCTGGTTCAAATCGATTAAATCGAAAAGGGGAGAAGAGGGGTGAGCAGGAATTCCATCCCCGGCAGGCCCCTTTCTTCAACTGTTCTGTATAAAAGAAAGGCAGGTTGAACCATGGTTAAAAGAGGGAGGAGAATCGGAAGGAGAGATAAAAGAATCCGCGTCCCTGAACTTCTCTGGTACGGCAATACGGAGACGACTTTACATTTCCCCTCTTCATGGTCTGTTTCTTTCTGCCCGATGCAAGGAGGAAAGAAGAAACGACTGACCCCGGTGGGATTGAATGAAGCTTTTCGGCAACCCATCGGAACGAAGCCGATCAAAGATCTGGCCAGGGGGAGGCGGGAAATCGTCATCCTCTTCGATGATATCACCCGGCCCACGCCTGTTCATGAGATCGTTCCCTTCGTGCTCGATGAATTAGAAGAAGCTGGAATCTGCGACCGCCAGATCCGATTCGTCGTCGCTTTGGGAGCCCATGGAGCGCATACAGCCAATGACTTTCGCAAGAAGCTCGGAGAAGCCGTCCTCGACCGGTTCCCCGTTTACAACCACAATAGCTTCGATTATTGCTCCTACCTGGGAAAAACCAGCCATGGAACTCCGGTCTCTGTCAACAAAGAGGTGATGGCGTGCGATCTTAAGATTGGAATCGGAGGCCTGGTGCCCCATCCCCTTTCCGGATTCGGAGGAGGAGGGAAGATTATTCTTCCGGGCGTAGCCCACATCGATTCCATTACCTATAACCATGGAACGCTTGTTCAAAATCACCCAGAATGCGTAGGCCTCGGAAAGATGGAGGGCAACATTCCCCGCCTCGACATAGAGGAAGCCGCAAGGATGGCCGGACTCGATTTAAAGATCGATGCGGTGACAAACCTCCGCGGAGAGATTATCGGTCTCTTTGTCGGAGACCCGATCTTAGAACATCGCGAAGGGTGTTTGTTTGCCGGCGAGGTTTATGCAACAGTTCCAGCCAAAGGCATGGAAATCGTCGTGGTCAACGCCTACTCCAAAGCAAGTGAATGTGCCATTGCTTCTTTTATGGGTGTTGCTTCGTTAAGGGAAGAGGGCGGCGATCTGCTGGTTATTGCCAATGAACCCGGAGGGCAGGCGCTTCACTACCTCTTCGGGAAATTCGGAAATGGCGACTCAGGGAAGATCAAAATACCCGAACAGTTTACGAAAAAAGTCCAACGGCTCATTATCGTCTCACCGGTGGTCGATCATATCGGGGCCCATTTTTTTAAGTCGGCTTCTTCGATGATATGGGTTAAAAAATGGGAAGAGGCATTAGCTCTCCTGACGACCAAATGGGGGAAAAAGGCGAAGGTCGCAGTTTATCCTGATGGCACGGTTCAATACTTTCCATCCCTCCTATAAAATTCTGAAAATAAATCTTGCGAAGACGTAGGGATCCTGTCGGGAAAAAACTTCGCCCGGGGCAAAGAGTAAACAACCTCCCTGCCCCCGGGCATCAGGATCATTCCGTCAAGGGTTTTTATTCGAAATCCCTCACGATCTTCAGATGTGTCTTCTTCAGTCCGTCGTAAAGTTTCCGTCTGACTTCCGGCAGCAGCGGTAGCCGATGCTTCACGGTTGCTCTTGGAATCAGCCCCATCCAACAACAAACCTCTTTATACTTTGTGATTAGGTCCACCATGGGTCTGACATAAATGACCTCTTCCAGCGGACGGACGTGGTTGAAGTGAATCTTCCGCGCCTCGAACAGATCCCCTTTCTGAACTGCATTCCACAAATCGATTAGGCCATGAGGATCGAAGCACGCGTATCCTGAGAAAACCCCGTCGCATCCCCATAAAAAGGTCATCATCGATGTTGTCCCCGGAAAGAGAGAGATATTTTCACGGCCCACGGCCCTGAGGGCCTGCATATCCGCCTCCAGCTTGAGCCACCGCGTATCCCATCCGTTCGCCAGTTTGACCGCCACGAGATTGTCGATCTCCCTGAAAAGCTTTGCAAAAGCCTCTGTGGGATATTCACACGCCCCTTGATGATCGTAAGACTGGTGCATGACCACCGGGATATTCACCGCTCTGGCAATGGCTTTATGATATTCGACCCCATATCTCGGATCTTCCATCGTATTGAGCAGATAATAAGCGGGAGCAAGAATCATGACCGTATCCACGCCTGCCTTCTCCAACGCCTTGGCCTCTTCAACACCTTCATCGATCGTGTGTTTGTGGATCCCGGTGCAGATCGGAATTTTCCCCTGTATCTCCTCGCGAGCGATCTGAATCACTTTGATCCTTTCTTCTCTGGTCAAGCATTCTCCTTCTCCCGTATGGCCGTTCACGCCGATACCGGCGACTCCTGCTTTCACTAGGAAGCGAAAAAGAGACCGCATGGCATCATAATCCACTTTCATATCCTCTGTGAAAACCGTGATGGGATACACATTAACGCCTGTCCACTTGCCCTTCCATTGAAACTTCTTAATTTCCATTCTTGCTGCTCCTTTCCCTGTTTTTGTGTCTTGTCTGTCTGACCTTTTCTGTCGTTAAAAAAACTCCCTATTTACATCTTGCATTTCCGGTCTGTGACAGCGGCACGGTGATCTCTTCTTCCGGAATAATGACCGGTTTGCCCGTATAGGGGAATGAGAAAAATTCATTATCTTTTACGATAAGCGCCGCCTTGTATGGGGTAAGAATCTGGTGGTCGCAGGCCCTCATGGTTACTTTGCCCCATGGCATATCATAGCTCGCCCCTTCCCAGGCTTGAATCAGTTTTGCCGAATCGGTGCTCCCGGCTCTTTTGATCGCATCAAACATCCACTGCATGCCATAATAGTAGTCGTTCACGCCAAAAACCGGGCTATAAAGGACTTTATCCAGATCCTTGTTCTTCTCCTGAAAATCTTTAACAAACTTCTTTTGGATCGGGTTATCGAGGTCAATGAGGCTATGATGAATGACCAGATGACCCAAGCCCGCTTCTCTGACGTCTTGCATAATCACCGGGTCAAACAAATAGCCTCCCCCTGTTACCGCTTTGCAGCCGAGCTGGCCTTCGGTTTTGATCAGGTTTCCCAAATCCGGGCCGAAGTTGGTCGTTAAAATCACCTCTGCGCCGGAAGCGATGACCTTGCTGATATAGGGGGCGAAATCTTTCAAGGCCACGGGGTGGTAGTCTTCTCCGACAAGCTGCGAGCCGGGAATTTTCTTCAGGTTTTGTTTGAATCCCTCACCCGCTTCACGGCCTAGTGAGGCATCCTGGCAAAGAATATAGAATTTCTTAAATTTGCTGTACTTGGCAAAATAGCTTATGGTAGCGGCGGTTCGCTGGCCTGTGGTGGGGGTGGTTCTGAACACGTAAGGGTTGAACTCGCTCCCGGTGATACTTGCCGCTTCAGAGTTCGGGTTGACCGCGATCACCTTGTATTTTTCAGCCGCCTTCATCATGGCTAAAAAGACATGACTTCCGAGACAACCGATCAAGATGTCCGCTTTATCCTCGAGGATCAGTTTGGTCGTTTTCCTCACGGCCACATCCGGCTTAAAAGAGCTATCCTCTACAACCAGCGCTACCTGCTTCCCCAGGAGTCCTCCCTTCGCATTGATTTCATCCACAGCGTATTTAGCGCCGAGTTGAAAACGATCGCCAGAGGCCTTAAACGGGCCCGAGATGGCATCGACCATTCCAATCACGATTTTGCCTTCGGCGGCCATGGCTGGAACTTCCCAGGAAATCATTAACGTAGAAATGAATAAACCGAATAACACGATCAGACCCAATATCTTCATTTTCCGCATGTCAAAACCTCCTTTGATGGATATGAAATCAGTGGGACGATTGATCTGCTTCAGCCGGCTTTCTTTTTTCACCTCCTTTAGACCTCAAGATATTTCTGGCGAATTTCATAGGCCTCTTGCACTTCGCGGGCCGTCCCTTGAAAGACGACTGTTCCCTTGCTCATGACATAAACTCTGCCCGCGATCTTAAGGGCGACCTTCATGTTCTGTTCTACAAGGAGAATCGCCGTTCCAAGGTTATGGATGTCCAGGATCACCTTTTTCACCGTTTCCACGATTTTTGGGCCAAGACCTTCGGTAGGTTCATCGAGAAGCAGGATACGGGGGTTTCCCATGAGCGCCCTTGCCATGGTCAGCATTTGTTGCTCCCCGCCTGAGAGAAAGGCGCCTTTCTGCCGGTCGCGATCCTTTAAGCCGGGAAAATAGTCGTAGATTTTTTCGATGGTCCAGCTCTCTCTGTCTTTTTTCTTTCGGGGCTTGATGCCGATCAAGAGATTTTCTCTCACCGTCAGCCTCGGAAAGATTCTTCTCTCCTCGGGCACATATCCCACACCCTGATTGGCAATTTCATAAGGAGGCCATCCCGATATTTTTAAACCATCCAAAAGAATGGACCCGGATCGAGGGATAACCAAGCCGATGATCGATCTGAGGGTTGTGGTCTTGCCCACGCCGTTTCTTCCGAGGAGACAGACAATTTCTCCTGCGTCCACAGTCAGGCTGATTCCCTGGAGCACATGGCTCTCTCCATAGTAAGTGTCAAGATCAATGATCTCTAGAAGCATCGATTATTCTTCCTCTTGGCCCAGATAAGCATCTTTCACTTGCGGATCATTCCGAATCTGCTCAGGAGGGCCTGAGGCCAGGACTTTGCCATAATAGATCACCGTGATTCGATTGGCGAGCCTGAAGACCACATCCATGTCATGCTCAACGATGATGAGGGTCTTCCCTTCGGTCACTCTCCCGATAAGTTCAACCATCTCAATGGTCTCGCCTTTGGACATTCCAGCGGTCGGCTCATCCAAAAGGATCAGGTCCGGGTCCATTGAAATCGTCAAGGCGATCTCCAGGGCGCGCTGATGGCCATAAGAAAGTTCCCCTGCGATTTCATCTCTTTTCGCGGCTAAACCGACCAGAGACATCACCCTTTCTGTCTCTTCAGGGATGCCATCAATTCTTGAAAGAGTTGAGAAGAGGTTGTAATGGAACTTCTTTTTAGAGAGGATGGCATTACGGATATTCTCAAAGACCGTCATGCTGCGGAAGATATTCGTGATCTGGAATGAGCGGGCAACGCCTAAATGCGAGATTTTGTGCGGAGGGAGACCCGTGATGTCCCTATCTTTAAATAAGATTTTCCCCCGCGTGGGAATATACTTGCCTGTGATGAGATTAAAAAGGGTTGATTTGCCGGCCCCGTTCGGACCGATCACTGCGTGTTTCTCTCCCTGTTCTATCGCCAGGTCGATTCCCAAAATCACTTTCAGCCCGCTGAAATTCTTTTGTAAACCCTGGATATCAAGAATCGCCATAATTTTTTATTGATTCTTTGCAGAGGCGAAGATCGATTTCAATTTTTTCGGAATCAATCCGATGGCTCCTCGATGGAAATAGAGGACCAGGATGATGAACAAGGCTCCCAGTATGAATTCCCATCGATCCGTCAAGTGACTGATCCAATCGGTAAAGTAGACGAAAATACCCGCTCCCAGGACGGGCCCCAGAAAGGATCCAGTTCCTCCGAGGATGGCCATCATGATGACTTGGGTGGCCATCGCGAGATCTATGGAGCTTGTGGCCACGAAATCCTGGAACAGGGCGTAGAGACTTCCTGCGATACCTGCGAAGAATGCCGCCATCGTGAAGAGCAATAGTTTCGAAAAATTGACGTTGTATCCGAGAAATTCAGGGCGGTCTTCATTGACCTTGATCGCGCGGATCGTGTTGCCGAAAGGCGTTTTTAAAAGATGCCAGATCAAAAAAAGGAAAAACATGACGATGACGGCTGAAAGGCAATAGACCATGCCCCCGTTCGACAGATCGAGCGTCACGATTCCTAAGCTCATACTCTTGGGGACAAATCCCCCTATTCCGTCATCCCCGCCGGTCATGCTGCGCCATTTCCATGCGAGGGCCCAGACCAGCTGATTGAAAGCCATTGTCAATAAGACAAAGTAGCTCGCCTTGCGCCTGACGCAGAAAAAACCGATGATCACCCCGCCAACGGCCGCTGCGATTCCCGACGTCAGGATCGCCAGGGGCACGGGCATTCCGACAAGGCGTTTTAAGAGAATCGCCGTGGTATAGGCGCCGATTCCGAAATAGGCTGCATGGCCACAGGAGAGGAGGCCGGCATATCCAAACAACAGATTGAAACTGACTGCAAACAGGGAGAAGTAAATGACTTCGTTTAGTATCCGTATTTGGACAGTCTTCAAAAAGAGGGGGGCGAGCAGGATAAGAAGAATCGCTCCGATGAGCAGAAACCACTGGCGAGACGTTATTTCTTTCAAATCTTCTCTCCGAAAAGTCCAGCAGGCCTGATGATAAGAACGACGGCCATGAGGAGAAATTGGAAGACAAGGGCTAACTGGGGAATGAACAGGACGCCGAAAGATTGAAGCTCGCCAATCATCAGGGAAGCCACAAACGTCCCTCCAAGGCTTCCCAAGCCTCCAACCACCACGACTACGAAAAGGTCGGCCAGCATGTCAATTCCCATCGCCGGATGGGTGCTCAGAAAAGGTCCTGCGACCACCCCTGCCAAGCCGGCCAGAGCAGCACCCCCGGAAAAAACGTACAGAAAAAGTCTGGAAACATTAATGCCGAGGCAATTGACCATGTCTGCATCGGATACGGCTGCCCGAATGGCGATGCCGACGCGGGTTTTCAAGAAAATATACAGGAGCGCAAGCAAGGCGACGAAGGAAATCAGAAGCACGAATAAACGGTAATCCGGGTAGGTCAGTCCGGTGATGTGAACCGAACCTGAAAGGGAAGGAGGAATCCGTGAAGGCTGTGTAAAATTGCCCCAGATCCATTTGACGACTTCTCCAATGACGAAGAAAATTCCCAGTGTAATGAGAAGTTCATAGGCATGGCCGAAGGCATGGACCTTCTTGAGAAAATACCGCTCGACCAGAGCCCCCAGAAGACCGACCACGATCGGAGCGATAATCAACGCAAGCCAGAAATTTCCCGTTTTCGCGAACACCGTGTAGCCCACATAGGCTCCCACCATATAGAATCCGGTGTGGGCGATGTTGAGCACCCCCATCATTCCGAAGACGAGACTGAACCCCGAGGCGACAAAGAATAACAACATACCATAAACCAGCCCGTGAAGGGCTTGAATGACGAAAGTCGGAAGCATGGATCCCATTTAGAAACTCCCCACCGAGTGAGCGGATTATACCATCTCCATGAGGGCGATTTCAGAATCGTCGTGATCCAGACGAAATCTTAGCACTCCTAAATTTCTTTAACCTTGAGTCCATCCTCATTGCCTTCTTGGATGTCGGGGGCTTTCTCAACCCATCATGAACTTCTGTTTCCGAAATGGTTCTCCTGACCCTTAGATTGTTCATGGAAAAGTTGAGCCTCAATTTCAGAGGCCGCGTTTCTCAATTCGGCGACAATGGGCGATTTCAGTTCGCACTTAATCCTTGGAGAAGGCCCGATGACGACAACAGAACCTGCAGGTTCATTCTTATGATTGAATATGGGCACCCCGATGGCGTTGATGCCGATGTCAATTTCTTCCTGGCAAAAACCGATGCCTTGTTTTCTTATCTTTTTGAGGTGTCTTCGGAATTTTTCTGGATCGGTAATGGTCTTGTGTGTGAGACGGGACAATTTATTTTTCAGAATATCCTCCACCAATTCTCGCTTGGAATACGCCAGGATGGTTTTTGTGCCAGCTCCTGCATGGACGGCAACTCTGCCGCCGATATGCCCCCTGATGCTGGACGCCTTCGCCCCTTGAACAACGGAGGTAATAATTCCCTGGGCGCCCGACACCATCTCAATCACCACGGTCTCTCCCAGTTTTTTTCCAAGCTCTCCGAGCACCGGCATGGCGACGTTGGCTAATCCCTCGCTGACCGATTCCATGGCGGTTTGTCCAAGGGAAAAAATGGAGAGTCCGAGCCTGAATTTACGTGTGATGGGATTCTGGTGAAGAAACCCCTTTCGGGTCAGGAGTTGAATCGTCCGGCTCACAGTGGCCATATGGAACCCTGTCATCCGGTTCAGGTCGGTTGTTCCCAGTTCAAGATGCGTGGGACTAAAGGCCATGAGGATTTCCAGGGCTTTTTCTACTGCGTTCGATTTATTCGGGGCCATCGAATTCTTACACTATGAAATATGTTTTTGGATTCTGAAATATTGCTTGCCAAGGGAAGAATGCCCGTCGAGAAATGATCGTCGATCGCTGTACCATTGGTAATCGACAGCTGAGTTTCTCCTGGCCCCTTCCTTCTTCAGACTTTCAATAATCGTTCTGCATTGAGATGATAAATGTTTTCCTTGTCCGAGTCGCTGATCGGCGTCCTCTCAACGTCTGCAACCGCCTCCTTCATCCCCGCATAGGGATAATCAGCGGCGAAAAGAACGTGATCGGCCCCCATCGCGCTGATAGCGCAGATCAACGCCTCCGGCCTATATCGGCCGCTCGTCGTGACGTAGATATTCTCTCTGACATATTCCGAAAGCTTTCTATTCAGGGTCCTGGGCTTATACGCCATGACATACCCTTCGTCCAGGCGGTCGAGCAAGAACGGAAGCGTTTCGCCCAGATGCCCGAGGATGAGGCGCGACGTCGGGAAGGCGTCGAACACGCCTCCTCCGATGATGCGCAGGGCGTGTGTGGCAGTCTCGGCGACCCAGCTCCAGACGGGCCCCATCAGTTCGGAGTGTCCTTCATAGATTTTCCTTCCCTCCGGTGACGGCTCGGCGACGTGGAGGTAGATCGGGACGTCAAGGGCCTCGACGCGCTCCCAGATCACCCAGAATTTCTTCTCGTCGAGATACTCCCAGTTCGTGTGCCCCTGGATCATCGTCCCCTTGAATCCGAGCTGTTTGACACACCGTTCGAGTTCATCGGCGGCCGCTTTCGGGTCCTGCGTCGGCAAATTGGCCCACCCTGCGAATCGGCCCGCGTACTTCTGAATGATCTCCGCCTGCTGGTCATTAAACCGCTTTGCCGTGGCCACAGAGACGCCGGCGTCGTTGACTCCCTGGAACCCCGGAGAACTGCACGCGATCACCTGCATGCCGATGCCGAGATTATCCATGAGGGGAAGGCGGATTTTCTCAAAATCGACGAGGCCCGCCCCTGCG
>Ga0335085_10008138_pt1 | contig 16061 bp, 16 predicted proteins | sample Lox_Sample_45_FD_206712 | JGI IMG/M metagenome (GOLD analysis project Ga0335085, IMG submission 206712) | Soil microbial communities from Loxahatchee National Wildlife Refuge, Florida, United States - Lox_Sample_4.5 | ecosystem: Environmental > Terrestrial > Soil > Wetlands | place: USA...
TGCTGTCGGAAGCGTTCGCGGAACAAAAGGTCTTTCCCAAGGTGTACACCCCTACGCTTCTGGCGGGAGAGAAGTCGGGCAATCTGGAAGAGGTGCTCGGGCGCTATATCGCATTTCAGCGGCTGGCGTTGAGTTTTCGCAAGAAGCTGGTGTCGTCGCTGGTGTATCCGGTGCTGCTGGTGGCGATGCTGATCGTGATGCTGACCTTCCTGATCACGTTCGTCGTCCCGCAGTTTGCCAACCTGTACAACCAGCTTGGCGTGGAACTCCCGCCGCTGACCATGGTGATGCTGGATATAGGGACGAACGCGCAGCGCTATGCTCCGTATGTGCTGGCGGCGCTGGTGATTGCGGGGTTCCTGATGTGGCGGTGGATGAAGAGCGATGCCGGCGCGACGCAGGTAGACCGTTTCAAGTTGAAGACGCCACTGCTGGGCGATATCTGGCTGAAGTACCAGGTGGCGGTTTTCTCGCGTATGCTCTCGACGCTGTTGGCGGGCGGCTTGCCGTTGGTTCCGGCCCTGGAGACGGCCGGCGAGTCCATGCAAAGCCGGTTGATTGCGCATGGCGTCGACGATGCCACGAAAAAGGTCAGGGAAGGGCAGCCGCTGGCGCGAAGCCTGGAGGCATCGAAGGTTTTTCCGGAGATGTCGGTGGAGATGATCGAGGTCGGCGAATCGACCGGTGCGCTCCCGGCAATGCTGAACTCGGTGGCCGAGTTTTATGAAGAAGACGTGACAAACGCCTTGGCTACGGCAATGGCGCTGATTGAACCTATTATTCTGATCGTGATGGGCGTGGTGGTGGCGTTTGTCTTGATCTCGCTCTACCTGCCGATCTTTAGTTTGGGAGCGGGCGGGATTCACTGATGCGGGATCTTTTACCCAGGTTAGCGCCCAAAATCGGGCGCGAACCCGGGGCACCCGTCGCTCAGGGTGACGTCGTAATTTTCGGGGAGTTTGGGCCGAGAGGAACTTGGATGAATGGCTGACAAGAAATCGATATTCGTCAATGGTGGAAACGGCAATGTCTCAGTCGCCGATGAGCGCACGCAAGCGGAAGACCTGGCGCGGCGATATCGCTGCGAGTTTGTGGACTTAAAGAATTTTCACATCCAGCATGAGCTGTTTCGCAAGATCAAAGTCGACCTGATGTTCCGCTACAACTTTGTGCCGCTGCAGGAAACGCAAGACGGCCGCATGGTCATCGCTATGGCCGATCCCAGCGACTTGCCACTGATCGATGAGATTCGAGGCCATCTCAGCCGTCGCATCATCATCAAGGTCGCGACACTGACCCAGATCAGCGACGTCCTGAAGAAGACCGAGCAGTCGCAGCGCGTGCTGGAAGAAGCCGGAGAAAACTTCGCGCTCGACGTCATCCACGAAGACGAAACCTCGGACGAGACGATCTCAATTGAGAAACTCACCGCGGACAGCGACATCAGCCCGATCATTCGTTTGGTGGATACAACCATTTTTACCGCTCTGCAGCGCAGGGCAAGCGATATTCACATCGAATCGCGCGATGATTCGGTGGTGATCAAGTACCGCATCGACGGCGTATTACAGCAGGCGATGTCACCGATCGCCAAGGAACATCATTCGACGATTATTTCCCGCATCAAAGTCATGAGCGAGCTCGACATTTCGGAGCGGCGCGTGCCACAGGACGGGCGCTTCCGCGTGCGCTACAACGGGCGCGCGATCGACTTTCGCGTTTCGATCATGCCGTCGATTCATGGCGAAGATGCGGTGCTTCGCGTGCTCGACAAGGAGTCGATGAGCGAAAAGTTCCACAAACTCACTCTCGATGTGGTGGGTTTCGGCGACGACGATTTGCGCAAGTTCCGTCGCTATATCAAGGAGCCGTACGGCATGGTGCTGGTGACCGGACCTACCGGTTCGGGCAAGACGACTACGCTGTATGCCGCGCTGAACGAGATCAAGGTCGACGAAGACAAGTTCCTGACGATTGAAGACCCAGTCGAGTACCAGATCGTCGGCATCACGCAGATCCCAGTGAACGAAAAGAAGGGGCTGACGTTTGCGCGCGGACTGCGCTCGATTCTGCGGCACGATCCCGACAAGATCATGGTGGGCGAGATCCGCGACACCGAGACGGCGCAGATCGCCATCAACGCCGCGCTCACCGGACACCTGGTATTTACCACGGTCCATGCCAACAACGTTGTCGACGTGATCGGACGCTTCCTGAACATGGGCGTCGAGCCGTACAACTTCGTGTCGTCACTGAACTGCATCCTGGCGCAGCGGCTGGTGCGGTTGATCTGCGAATTCTGCAAGAAGGAAGTCCACTACTCCGACGAGGTGATCGAGAGCAGCGGGCTGAATCCTGAGGACTGGCGTAATGCGCCGTTCTACGAAGGTGAAGGCTGCATTGAGTGTTCTGGGACGGGATTCCGCGGACGCAGTGCGATTCACGAACTGCTGGAATTGACGGACAACGTGCGCGAGATGATCCTGGCGAAGCGGCCGAGCAGCGAAGTGCGCCGGGCCGCACGCGAAGAAGGAATGCATTTCCTTCGTGAGTCCGCGCTTGATAGAGTGAAGCGTGGATTGACCACGCTGAAAGAGATCAACAAGGTCACGTTTATTGAGACGACGCGGTAGCAAACCAGCAATCAGCAATGAGCGATTAGCTTTGAGTACTGGTAATTCGTTTATTGACCGCCGAGGCGGCACGAATCGCGTTTACTCCCCAGTTGCTGGCTGCTAATTGCAGAACGCTGATTCGGGACATCGATAACAATGGCGGCAAACAACAGTCCGAGGCCCAGAGTGGCGTGTGAAGTTTCGGCCGAGCGGGTAGTGGCCGGGCGCGCGCCGGTGGGCGCCTTGTCACTCGAGGCGGTGAATGCCCAAAGTCTGCCTGCCGGCACGGTGGCTCCCGGGCTGCAGCATTCCAATGTCGCGGCGCGCGATGCTCTGGTGTCGGTCCTCCGCGAGACGCTGGCTCCGGTGGCAGGACGTTCGCGCGATATCTCGCTCATTATTCCCGACGCCAGCACGCGGATCCTGTTGCTCGACTTCGATACCTTACCGGAAAAGCCGCAGGACGCGGATAGCGTGGTGCGCTTCCGGCTGAAGAAGTCACTACCGTTCGATGTTGACTCGTCGTCGGTATCGTTCGATCGCCAGCCCGCGGACAATGGCGTGCGGGTGGTCGCGGGGATAACTCCCAGGAGCGTGCTGGAAGAGTACGAATCGGTTGTTCGCGACGCGGGATACAATCCCGGCGCGGTGCTGCCGTCGATGATCGCGGCGCTGGGTGTGGTGGACGGTTCGCGTCCCACAATGGTAATCAAGGTGGAGACCGGCACGACCACATTCGCCATTGTCGACCAGAACCAGTTACTGCTGTATCGCTCGTTGGAGTACGGCGGCTCGGCCGTGACAGGCGAATCCTTGGCGGACGATGTGAACACCTCGCTGGTGTACTTCGGAGACCGCTATGGAATCTCCGTTGATCGAGTGCTGGTGACAGGGGTGCAGTCGGCTCAGGGATTGCAGGCGGCATTCAGCACAAACAGCAGCCTGCGCGTGGAAGAGCTGCTATCGAACAGCATTGCCGGCGCGGGAGCGGGCAGTCTGTCACGCTCGGCGCTGGCAGGAGTAGCCGGAGCTCTGGTGTCCTGATGCGAATTAACATCAATCTCGCGTCGAATCCCTACGAGGCTGCACGGGAATACACGCGTCGCATGGGGCTGCTGCTGGCGGGACTCGCGGTGCTGACGCTGATTTTGCTGGGCTACATCCTGTATCAACGCTCGCAGACCAGGGATGTCGACGAGAAGATCGCCGCGGCGCGACAAGAGATCGCCAGTCTTGACGACGAGAAAACCAAGGCGCTGGCCATGTTGAACCAGCCGCAGAACCGTGAGGTAGCCGACCAATCCCAGTTCCTGAACAATTTGTTTCTGCGCAAATCGCTGTCGTGGACGCGGGTCTTCACGGAGATGGAAAGGCTGATGCCGCCCAACATCCACGTGGTCTCGATGAAACCGGAGTTCAATCGCGAGAACCAGCTTGTGCTGCGAGTGGTGGTAGCCACCAGCTCGCGTGACAAGGCGGTGGAGTTGGTGAAGCGCATGGAAAAGTCGCCCCACTTCCACACGCCGCAAGTGGAAGCGGAGAACACTCTCGGCGAGGGCACTGCGGGGCCGGCGGGCGGTAATATTCAGTTTGAAATTGCGTCGGTCTATGTTCCGTTCGCGGACGAGACCGACGCGACGGCCGGCAGCGATCAACCGCAGAAAAAGGCGACAGGGAAGAGCGCCATGAGTTCGCGGGGCAGCGCGAATGCGCCGAAGGTTGCCACGAACGCGGGAGGCGCACGCTGATGGCGAGCATTCGCGATGTGCGCAAGACGCTGGTTCCGATACTGGTTGGCCTGGCCATCGTCGACTTGGCGTGCATCATCTACCTGCTGTCACCGGCGGGACGTTCGCGCCAGGCACGTGAGAGCGATCTTGCCGCATTGCAAACGCAGCTGGCGGCGAAGCGCCAGGAGGTCTTGCCGTCGCGGGGAATGGACGGCAAGCTGAAGCAGGCCACAGGCGACATCACCGATTTCTACAAGGACCGCTTCCCGGCACAATACTCGGCGGTATCGGAAGAGCTTGGTAAGGTCGCCGCGGCGACCGGCGTTCAGATTACCGCCATAAGGTATGACGACAAGGACGCTCCCGTGGAAGGCCTGCGCAAGCTGAACATTGAGCTCGCGCTGTCAGGGAACTATCTTCAGGAAGTGAAGTTTATTAACGCGCTGGAGCGTGACAAGCTCTTCTTTTTGATCGACGGGGTCACGCTGGGCGAGCAGCAGGGCAATGTGCGGCTGCAACTCAAGGTTGAAACCTACTTGCGCAGCGGAGCGGCGGCGTCATGAAACTCGGCACCGAGAACAAGACGAAAACCGCGGTAGCTGCGGGACTTCTGCTGGTGGCCGGGTATGCCATCTATAACTGGATGAGCAGTGGAAGTGAAACAACGCCTACGCCTCCCGCGACGGCCACTTCGAGCTCATCGGCTACCGCGAAGACTTCCTCCAGGCCGGGAGCGCGCAAGACGGGGCCAGTGGTGCTGGCGCAGTCGCTCGATCCGACAGTACGGATCGATCTGCTGAAGTCCAGCGAGGACGTGACCTATAAGGGGGCGGGACGCGACATCTTCCAGAATCAGCCGGAGCCGCCGCCGATTCCTAAGACTATTAAGCCCGTCATTGCGACTCCGCAAGCGCCGCCGCCGCCTCCCCCGATCCCCTTGAAGTTCTATGGCTTCAGCGGCAACAAAAGCGGCCCGAAGCAGGTTTTCCTCTCCAAGGGCGACGATATCTTCATCGCGAAAGAAGGTCAGATTGTGGATCGCCGATACAAGATCCTGAAGATCGGACCGAATTCGGTGGAAGTGGAAGATGTGCTCACCAACAATCGCCAGACACTGCCGCTGACGGCGGGGTAGGCGCGGAGTTGTATGAATCGTTGTTCATCACAGAGACACAGAGATACTGAAAAGAGCAATTCCGCGAATTCTCTGTGCCTCGGTGAGTCTGTGGTAAGTTTTCCTTCCCCGCGGCAAACGAAAGACAGTTCCTTTGCGATCAGCACACGCCGCCGCCGGCGCGAAAGCGGCGCCATGCTGCTGGCCGTTCTCTTCATGATGGCGATAATGGTCATCGTAGCCTTGGCGGTAGCTCCGAGCTTCGTCCTGCAGGCGAGGCGTGACCGCGAAGAGGAGATGATCCACCGCGGCACGGAGTACGCACGCGCGATCAAGAAGTATTACAAGAAGTTTGGGCGGTACCCCGCAAATCTCGAGCAACTCGACAACACGAACCAGATACGATTTTTGCGGCGGCGCTACAAAGATCCGCTGACCAAGGACGGCCAGTGGAAGCTGCTGCACTATGGCGACATCGCGTCGCTGTTGGGAGCCAATGCACAGGGCCTTCCGGGGCAGCAAGTGACGGGGCAGCAGGTGGGTCCGTTTGGTGTCTCGCAAAACGCGAGTTTGGGCGCGACGTCCGCGAGCACCGGCGCTGATCAAACGTCGAATGCGGCTTTGGGCGCGGCGCAACAGTTGCTGCAGCAACAGCAAAGCGGGGGAGGGGGTAGTCCGACGCAAGTCACGCCACAACAGACTGGCGCTGCGTCGCCTCTTACCAACGGTCCAGCGGGTGCGCAGGGGCAATCGGGATTCAGCTTGAACCTGGGAGGCGGACAAAGCTCCTCCGGCGCAGGAGGACCAAATCAGGGCGCGACCGGCCAGACCGGCAGCAACAACACCATCTTCGGTAACACGGGAGTAGGTGGGCAGACGTTCGGTGGAGGAGCGATTGTCGGAGTCTCCAGCAAGAATAAGGAGACCACGATTCGAATCTTCAACAAGAAAAAGACGTACGACGAATGGGTATTCATCTACAACCCTGCCATGGACTATCAGACAAATGTCCTACTGCGTGGCCCGTATAACGGACAGACACTGACTAATACCCAGATTGGAACTCCAGCGGGACAGTTGAACCAGCAGAACCAGGGCCAGCAAGCGGGGGCGCTGGGGCAGCAGCCCGGTGGCTTTGGACAGCAGAACACGCAGCAACAACTTACACCGGGAAACCAGTTTCCGCCGGACCAGACACAACCGCACTAGAGGTTGGAGTTTTCTGCGACCGCTGACGACTCCGTTATAATAGCGAAGCAATCCACAATCCTTCGTTTCGAGTTTAAGTTGTGCCGAGCCAGGGCAGTCAGCCCAGCCGCCACAGGGGAGAAACGAGCAAGCCATCTCCAGCCACCCGAGTCGGCAGCTTGCGCGTTGCGAAGCAGGATTCGACCGGAAAGCTAATCCATAGAACCGAAGACCGAAGAGATCTTAGGAGAGAACAATGCAGAAGAAGAGTGTCGTAGCCTTACTTGTCATCGCCTGTGCGATGACGCTTGCCAGCATGCCCATGGTTGCCCAAGCCGCGCCAAACTCGCAGCCCAATGCCGCATCCAACCAGGACATTGAAATGCTGCGTGCCGACCTGCGAGCGCAGCGCAAGGAAATCACGGCGCAGAACATGACTCTTACCGCTGACGAAGCCACCAAGTTCTGGCCAATCTTTGATCAATACCGCAAGGAGGCCATCAAGCCGAACGACGACCGCTGGGCGCTGATCAAGGAGTATGCGGCGAATTACAGCACCATGACCGATGCCCAGGCGCAGGATTACATGACGCGCTCGAACGCGGTTGACGAGCAGCTGGCGGCGCTGCGCATGAAGTATGTTCCGATCTTCGAAAAGGTGATTTCGCCGAAGAAGACCGCGTTGTGGTTCCAGATCGATCGTCGCATCGATTTGCTGATCAACCTGCAGCTGTCGTCAGTTATTCCGATGGTGAGAACCAGCGCAAGCAATTAAGCGAGGATCCAGTCTTTCACGCAGGCGGCGCGTCGCAAGACGCGCTGCTTGTGCTTTTTGCTCAGGCTTCGCTGGCGGGCATGAGCCAGGCTCCTGCCGTGAGCAACACCGTGGCTGTCGCAAGCATGTAGAAGCCCAGAAAGAACCCCACAAAGTGATACATCAACAGTGCATCCACCAGCGGGATCAACATCAGGTAACGCAGCAGCGAACGCGTGCCCGGCCGGCGGCTGATCCATACCAGCGCGGGAGACAGCAATAGTGCATGGGCAGAAAAAACCAACCACACGCAACGCAACGCGCTGACGAGGTCCGGTCTCAGATTGGAGGCCGCGATCATCGGAAACAGCTTTACGTATCCTAGCGCGTGGGCCAGGCCGCCGAGGAAGAGGACGATGCTGCCGAGCAGGATCAGCAGGCGCGCAGATTTCACGTTGTAGCTCCTTGCGGAACCGCGAAAAGACGATCGGGATCAGCGGTTGGTGAATTCTACCAGCAGCTGTAAGCGCTGCCGGGCGTGGCCGCAGTCGATGGCATACGCGGCGAGCGGAATGGCTTCGGCGATGTGGTCAGCGAGGGCGGCTGCGACCAGAGCGGCCGCGGCGTTCAGCACAACGACATCGCGTCGTGGAGAGCGCTCGCCATCAAGAACCGCACGGATGATTGCGGCGTTCTGCGCGGCGTCTCCTCCGGCAATGGTGTTGAGTGGAGCGGACTTCAGGCCGAACTCGTCAGGCGTGACTTCGTAGGTGCGAACCTGACCGTCGCGCACTTCGGCGATTTTTGTAGGGCCGGAAATGGTGATTTCATCGAGGCCATCGCGTCCGTGGACGACGAGCGCACGACGAACGCCTAGTTCGCTAAGTGCCTCCGCCAGTTTCTCAACCAGATCCGCCGAGTAAACCCCTACAACTTGTGCGGACGCATTCGCTGGATTGGTCAACGGCCCCAGCAGATTGAACACGGTGCGCAACCGCAACTCACGGCGGGCGGGTTGCACGTGCTGCATGGCCGAGTGCATGGCCGGCGCGAAAAGAAAGGCGATACCAGCTTCCCTCAAACAGGCAGCCAAACGCGAGGGCGGCAGGTTAATGTTTACTCCCAGCGCTTCCATTACATCCGCCGAACCGCATTTGGAACTGATGCTGCGGTTCCCATGCTTGGCGACACGCACTCCCGCGCCGGCAGTTACGAAGGCAACAGCGGTGGAAATGTTGAAGGTGCCGGAGGTGTCTCCACCGGTGCCACAGGTGTCGACTAGGGCATCACGGCCGGTCCCGCTGACATCAACGGTGTCGCCATCTTTGGTGATGAGGGGAGTGGCGGCGGCACGAATGGCCTGCGCGAATCCGACGATCTCCTCGACCGTCTCGCCCTTCATGTGCAGGGCGACCAGGAAGGCGCCGATCTGGGCGTCGGTGCACTCGCCGCGAAGGAGTTCTGCCATGACCTCGCGGGCTTCCTCGCGGGTGAGCGAGGCGCCGTGGTTGGCGATCTTGTGCAGGGCGTCGAAGATCATATCCGAGTTGCCAGTGACCGGGTGACTGGCAACTAGGTTAGCACTGGGCCATCTGACAGGTTCAACAGAATGGCTAATTGTCGATGGCCGGACCAGGCAAGTCTTTGCGTTGCTTGATGATGGACCGGTGGCGCCCCAAATGAAAAGCCGGAGTACACGCTCCGGCTTCGCGATTCGGACGATCGTTGGGTAGTGATTGGATACTGGTTATTGGAATTTGCGACGGAGAACGCCGGTCAAGCCCAGGATGCCGGAGCCAAATAGCATGATGCCGCTGGGCTCAGGCGTAAAGCTTGTCGTGGAGCCACTTATTGTGAAAGCTTCCGAAGGAATTGGGCCCAGAAAGCCATTGTCCAAAGCCTGCGATGGGCAGTTGGCGCCGCCCCCGCTCCCGGCACAGCCCATGCCGTTGTTTTGGTCCCAATAGACCGGATCGCCACTGGGGACGGTGGCGTTGAAGAGATTGAGCCAGTAGGTGCTGCCGCTGGTCGTGGTGGCGTCTAGCCCGGTTATGGTGATCTCGTCGACATCGAATTCCTGTGAGTTGAAGAACAGGTAGCTGTCGGTCAAGGTGCCGCCTCCTCCTCCTGTGGTCCTCGCGGTGCCCGAGCCAATTGTCGTTCCACCGTTCGCCGCGGTGGTAATCGACCAGCCCACCGAGGACAAGCTGTCCCCGGGGTATTCCCAGGTGCCAAACGTGAAGCCAGTGGTGGACCCGCCAGCGTAGAACGTGTCGCTGACGACGTAGTTAAAGTTAATCGTCCAGGCAAAGGTGTTGCCGTCGATGGGACCGTTATCGTACGACCACTGCGCCCATGCCGGAATGGCCGCCAGGGCCAGGCAGAGAACTATGAGCGAAGCAATATGCGGTTTCATGGATCCAAATCCTCCTTCAGGTTATGCAAATCAAAATGGTTGAAAGGTCGACGGAGCAGTTCGATCGTCAGAAGCCGACTTTCTGGTAAACGCGTCCGCTGTGGCGCAGGGGACCGTTCTCGATCTTGTCGAGCTGTCTGGTCATGACCATGCCGAGAAAGGTGTGCGGAGGCTCGCCACAGTCCGGGTTGTTTTGCGGCCCTTCGTAAGTCTTGGTGATGAGCAGCGACGGCTCGGGCTGGTACGGCTTGAAGATGAGGTAGTCGTGCAGCACCAGACCGTTGCAGTCGGGACGTCCGGTAATCAGGATCTGCGCCCATTCGGCGAGCTGCTTGAGAACTGGACCCAACACATCCTGAAACGCGGCAGCCAGCAGCCTCTCCACTTCGGACGCGAAAAGGTCGAATAGGCTGGCATCGGCGGCGAGTTGCGCAACGACGTCCGGCAAGTCGAGGTTCCTGGAGCCGAGCGCAGTTTGGGCTGCCTCGTCATAGAACGCACCAACTACATCGACCACCTGCTCGGTGAATTGAGACGCTGCCGCAAGCTGATCCTCGTAGGCGTACGAGGCCAGATTGATGACGGAGTAGTAAGCGATTACCGTGTCCGCATTCTTGCAAGGCAAGGTAAATCCCCAGGGATAAGCCACGTCCCCATCGCCGAATATGTTTAGCTGGCTCTGGCCGGCGAACTTCGGGTTGCGGAGAGGCGCGGTTTCCCAGAGGATCACTTTGTCGTTTACCGCCACGACAAGACTGATCCAATCGTTGTCGGCGTGCCGTGAGTCGCTCTTGTGATTCAGAATTTTCGTCTGGTCCACGGTCAAGGTGCAGGTTCCCATGTTCGTTCTCCTTCCTTGAACTGAATTGGCCGAACTTGGGATGCATTCTGGCGCCGAGGTGTAGGGAAAGTCTTAAAGAAGCCTTGAGATTTTTTGACTGAAATTTGAACGGCTCGGCGTGACCCGGCAGGAGGGTCGGGCCTTTGCTGCTAGAATGACCCGCACACCACCCCTCTGCAGGTATGCCCAGTTCGCCCAAGATCGAGTACAAATTCAGCAATTTCCGACTTCTGCCTAATGATAAGCAACTGCTTCTCAATGACACGCCGGTCCCGCTTGCGCCGAAGGCTTTTGACACGTTGTGTCTTCTGGTCGAAAGCCAGGGCCGCCTGGTGGAGAAAAACGAATTTCTGGAGCGAGTGTGGCAGGGCAGTTTCGTTGAAGAAGTGGTGCTGGCACACGCGATTAGCCAATTGCGGAAGGCCCTGCAGAATGGAGCCGAGGAAACTGACTTCATTGAAACGGTGCCAAAGCGCGGTTATCGCTTTCGCGCACGAGTGGAGCTCATTGCTGCGGAGGGGAGCGAAGTTTCGTCGCGGACGACGCTGGCGGTGTTGCCCTTCGAGAACCTGAGCGCTGATCCCGAACGCGAATACCTGGCTATGGGCCTTACGGAGGAAGCCATTGTTGCGCTGGGGCAGATTGATCCGGACCATTTGGGCGTGATCGGGCGAACATCGGCCATGGTCTACAAAGGGACCACGAAATCGCTGGCCGAGATTGGACGCGACCTAGGGGCGGACTTTCTGGTCGAAGGCTCCATTCGCTCGGAAGGTTCGCGCTTGCGAATCACGTCGAGGTTGGTGAGAGCGCGTGACCAGATCCAAATGTGGTCGGACTCCTATGACAGCGAACCGGGCAACGTCATCGAGTTTCAGCGCGAGTTGAGTGTTGCGATTGCGGAACAGGTCCATCTCCGGCTGTCGCCTGAGCGCCTTCGCGGACTGGCACGCCGCCAGACGCGGCACGGTGAAGCTTACGACGTTTATCTCCGCGGCCGTTATTTCTGGAATCAACTTTCGCCGCCAACGACGCGGCGCGCCCTGCAGTTCTACGCACGCGCCACCGAACTTGATCCGAATTACGCACTGGCGTGGTGCGGCCTGGCTGATGCCTACGCGACGAGCCCGATCAATGGCGATGCCAATCCGCTGGAGGTGGGACCGCGGTCGCGGGAAGCAGCTCAGCGTGCGGTAAGCGCCGGTTCCCATCTTGGGGAAGCGCATGCTTCCACGGGGTTCGTGAAGTTCTGGCTGGATTGGGACTGGCCGGCGGCGGAGCGGGCGTTTCGCAGAGCCATCGCGTTGGATCCCAACTACTCGCTCGCTCACCGCTCACTTGGAATCATTCTGTCCCATTCGAACCGCCACCAAGAGGCGCTGTCGGCGGCTCGCCGGGCCCGCGAACTGGATCCGCTGGACTTCATCAATCAGGCGCTGTCGGCGCAGATCGCATTCAATGCCCGCGACTTCCAGGCCGCGATGGAGTTCGGACGACGTGCTACCGTGCTCGATCCAGAGTTCTGGGTGAGCTACATCCAACTGGCGCAGGCCTACGAACAGCTGGGCGATAGCGATGCGGCCTTCGAGGCTCTGCAAAAAGCAGGCCAATTCAGCAGCGGAAATAGCAAGTCGATCGCGATGCGGGGCTATCTGTTTGCCAAGCTAGGGCGGACAGGTGAGGCGCTTGAGGTGCTGAAAACCCTGGAGGCGGTTTCGCGCGAACGGTATGTGCCGCCCTACGCGACTGCGCTGGTGCATGCCGGTCTGGGAGAAGCGGACGCAGCTTTCGAGTGGCTGGAACGCGCCTTCGACGCACGCGATGTGCATTTGGCGTTTCTGCCAGTAGATCCAAAATGGGATCCGCTACGCGCGGATTCACGATTTCGCGAGCTGATTAGCCGTGCTTTTGGGGACGGAGTCGCGGCTGACCGCTAGGCTAGAGCATGGGGCGGAGAGGTGGCCATCAAAAGCGCGGGCGGCGAATCGAAAGTTTGAGGAAATCGCTCGCCATCGAGTTCGGGCTGGCATAGGTTGGGTAGCATTGCCGTCACCTTCACTGGTCAAGTACACTAAAGAGTTTCATCCTGTACGGCCATCCTGATAAGGAGCAGATAAGCCGGTTCCGTCCGCCTCGGCGGTTGGGGCTTGGACCGCGGGTGGACTGCCCGCATCGGTCATATCAACATGAAAATTCACGAGTACCAGGGCAAAGCGATCCTGTCGAAATACGGAGTGGCTGTGCCTCGTGGTCGCATGGTCGAGAGCGTCGAAGAAGCTGACGCGGCGGCGAGCGAGTTGTTCCACGAAGGCGCTTCGGGAGTGGTGGTGAAGGCTCAGATCCACGCCGGCGGGCGCGGCAAGGGCGGTGGTGTGAAGATCGCCAAATCGGTGGAGGATGCCGGCGAGATCGCCGCGAACATGCTGGGCATGACGCTGGTGACCCACCAGACCGGGCCGGAAGGCAAAAAAGTGCAGCGGCTACTGATTGAAGAGACGCTGCCAATTGCCCGCGAGCTGTATCTGGGCATCGTGCTGGACCGCGGCAATGGACGCAACGTCTTCATGGCGTCTGCGGCGGGCGGTATGGAGATCGAGCAGGTCGCTGCTGAGAATCCCGACGCCATCATCAAAGAACACATCACTCCGGGGATGGGGCTCTTGCCCTACCAGGCGCGCAAAATCGCCTTCAGGCTGGGCCTGGACCCCAAGTACATCATCGGCGCAATGAAGTTCATGATCGCGCTGGCGCGGGCGGCGGAGGACACCGACGCGTCGCTGGTGGAGATCAACCCGTTCATCACGACGACGGACGGACGGCTGTTTGCACTCGATGCCAAGATGAACTTCGACGACAACTCTCTGTACCGGCATCCTGATATTCGCGACCTTCGCGACATCAGTGAGGAAGATGCGCTGGAAGTCGAGGCCAGCAAGTATGCGCTGAACTACATCAAGCTCGATGGCAATGTGGGCTGTATGGTGAATGGCGCAGGCCTGGCGATGGCGACCATGGACATCATTCAGTACGCAGGCGGCATGCCGGCGAACTTCCTCGATGTGGGCGGTGGCGCGAACGAAGAGCAGGTGACGCATGCGTTCGAAATTCTGCTGGCCGATAAGAATGTGAAGGCGGTGCTGATCAATATCTTCGGCGGCATTCTGCGGGTGGACACGCTCGCCAACGGCGTCGTGAGCGCGGCGAAGAAGACCAACATTCAGCTGCCGATTGTGCTGCGTCTCGAAGGAACGAATGTCGAACAAGGCCGCGAAATCCTGAAGCAGAGCGGTCTGAATTTCATCGTGGCAGAGACCATGAAAGACGCGGCTGAGAAAGTCGTCGCGGCGGCAAAGGGGGTAAAGTGAGCATCCTTGTGGATAAATCGACGCGACTGGTTGTGCAGGGACTGACGGGTCGTGAAGGAACGTTTCACGCGAAGGCTTCGCAGGAGTACGGAACGCAGGTGATGGGCGGCGTGACTCCAGGCAAGGGTGGAACCACTCATGAAGGCTGGCCGATTTTCAATACGGTGAGCGAAGCGGCAGCTCAAACGGGCGCAAATGCGACGGTGATATTCGTGCCGCCTCCGGGCGCGGCAGACGCGATTATGGAAGCGGCAGATGCAGGGCTCCCGCTGATTGTCTGCATTACCGAAGGCATTCCCGCGCAAGACATGGTGAAGGTGTGGGAGTTCCTGAAGTCGAAGAAGTCGCGGCTGATCGGGCCGAACTGTCCCGGCATCATTTCACCGGGGAGGTGCAAGATCGGCATTATGCCCGCCAAGATTCACAAGGAAGGCAATGTCGGCATAGTCTCGCGCTCGGGCACCCTGACGTATGAAGCGGTGCATCAGCTGACCACGCGCGGCATCGGGCAGTCGACGGCGATCGGCATCGGCGGCGATCCGATTATCGGGACGAACTTCATCGACGCGATCACATTGTTCAATGCTGATCCCGAGACCGAAGCCATCATCATGATAGGCGAGATCGGCGGGAGCGCGGAAGAAACTGCTGCCGAGTACATCAAGGCGAATGTGAAGAAGCCGGTGGTCGGCTTCATCGCGGGGCAGACCGCGCCTCCGGGGCGACGCATGGGACACGCGGGAGCGATCATCTCGGGCGGGAAGGGAACCGCCGGGGAGAAGATTGCGGCGATGCAGGCGGCCGGCATCCGCGTCGCGAATAGTCCGGCTGATATCGGCGAGACGCTGGTGAAGGCCATGCCGAAGCTGACGAAGGCATGAATCGAACCAACGTTGTTCGCCATTCGCTCTTCTTACCGGGACTAATTCCAGTGTGGAGAGCGCGAAAAAGCGAACAGCGGAATTCCGAAAGAGGACTTTTTTACGAATGAAGACATTACAACGCACTCTGTCGATCGTTAAGCCGGACGCGGTTGAGAAGGCCGCGACCGGTGACATCGTGAACACGCTGCTGCAGAACGGTTTTCGTATCATCGGAATGAAAATGTTGCACATCAACAAGGCACAGGCCGAGGGGTTCTACGCAGTGCACGTGCATAGGCCATTCTTCGAGTCGCTCACGAACTTCATGTCGAGTGGGCCGATTGTTGTAATGGCGCTGGAGAAGGAAAACGCCATCGCCGACTATCGCACCCTAATGGGCGCCACCGACCCGGCCAAGGCCGATGCAGGCACGATTCGCAAGAAGTGGGCATCGAGCATCGAGAAGAACGCGGTGCATGGCTCGGACGCGGAGGACACGGCCCGCTTCGAGCTGAGCTATTTCTTCGCGGGATACGAATTGGCCAAGTAGACTGGCATCGCTACTCGCTATTCGACTCTTCGCCGTTCGCGAGTCAGGTCCTGGACGAAAAACGAAGGGCGAAAAGCGATCCTCCGTTAGTCATATTGAGCTGGAGGCATTTTATGGCCCACGTACAGATCACGTTGCTGGAAGGGCGCTCGATTGAGCAGAAGCGGCGCGCGGTGAAGCGCATTACCGAAGCTCTACAGGAGGAACTGAACGTCAAACCGGAGAAGCTGACGATTGCGTTCGTAGAGGTTCCCCGGCACGACTACGCGCGCAACGGCGTGCTAATTGCCGACCGGGCTGACCTGAAGGCTTGACACGCCGTCGCGCAGCTCGAAGAACAATTCGCTAGACTAGGCCGCCCTCGTCAGCGGGGCGGTCTTCATTTTTGCAGGTAGTTGCGGAACCGGCGAGTTTCCCTCCGAACCCATAAGCTTGACGCGCCAGATTGATGCCCAATACAGTGGGCATATCCCGCGGAGTTATCGCTTTTGAACATCGCGCCCGGACAGAACATTCTTCACTACATCATTGTCCGCCAACTTGGTGCCGGCGGCATGGGCGCCGTGTACGAGGCCGAGGACACGCGGCTCGGGCGGCACGTCGCGCTGAAGTTTCTCGGCGCAGG
>Ga0335085_10008139_pt1 | contig 16060 bp, 13 predicted proteins | sample Lox_Sample_45_FD_206712 | JGI IMG/M metagenome (GOLD analysis project Ga0335085, IMG submission 206712) | Soil microbial communities from Loxahatchee National Wildlife Refuge, Florida, United States - Lox_Sample_4.5 | ecosystem: Environmental > Terrestrial > Soil > Wetlands | place: USA...
TGAACCATTGTAATGCAATTTCATATTCTCCCAGCTTCTCGTGTCTTCTGCCTTCTTCAAACTGTTTTTTTGGACTTGGGGTCGGTGGTGGACTAGGTTTTGAACGAGTAAATTTTTGATCTGCTGGCTCTTTGCCGTTGTAGAAAGCGATCAATCTTTTGTATGCCGGATTTAAGCATAACGACAAGTCCGATTTCCATCATCGCCCAGCTTCGTGCGTGAGCCACGCGCCCCGCTACCGTGTTCCAAAGCGCCAGAGGGCTGGCGCACTCCAAGACGCTTCGCGTTCGCCGGGCCGCTCCGAATTTCCGCCAGGTCTTGGACTGCGGTGGCCCTCCACCGCTTTTTTCTAATCGTCCATTCCAATCTACAACGTTGCCAGTCCTACGGACTTCGCCCCTTTCGCGTCCTTCGCGCGACCCATTGATTTGAAAATCCGCGAAATCCGCGGATAAAACTTCCCATTCGGAATGTGTAGCAGCCGGCGTGAGCCGGCTCAAACTTCTCCCCACCGGAATAATGAGCGGATTGACATCCGCTGCTACAAATTTTGGCTGTGCGCCTCCGATGTGTCTTGGTTTTCCCGCCCGCTGTCTCACTTTTAGCTCTGTGCCGGCCACGGGGACTTCACGCCGCGTCACTGGGAGCGCATTCCGCGTGACTGGGCGTTGTCTCCGCGTCATTGGGAGCGCACTCCGCGTGACTGGGCGTTGTCTCCGCGTTAGTGGGACTGCACTCCCTCTTACTGGGAGTGCCCTCCGCCTTTGATTCCCGATTTCAACGTGGATTGGGCCATGTACATGATCGGTCGGGACGGTGACGAAAATGACATCACTCCCCAAAGCAATGTATTGACCGGCCATTCGCCGACACATGTCTAACCAACGGTCAATTGCCTATGAATTGACGGCGTGCAGAGGCAGCCGATCCTGGAAATAAGGAATTGGCGCAGCAGGCGTATCAAATCCGTGACGACCTTGCTTTGCCGGCACACCAGCAAAATCGCGGTAGAGCGTGATGGCGACGTGCTCATTGCGGCGGATGCAATCCTTGATGGCCTCGGCGTCCTTCTCGCAATAGATGAGGGTTTTCCACGAATAGATGTGCTTGGGCTTGTGGAAATCACTGTTGGCAATGAACGGCAGCCGCTTGAGGCCGATGTCGTTGAAGATGTTGTTGCGGTTCGCGATTTCCCAGGCGTCGAGCAGCGGCGCGAATTTTTCCTGGTTCTCCCAGAGGTACAGCGTGTTCTTGCCCCACTCGCTTTTCATGATATGCGGATGCGACGCGACCGCCAGCGCGCCTTGCTCGTGGATTTTTTCGATGATTTCAGGAATGTCGAGCGACGGGTCCACCGGCGCTTTCAAATCAATGCCCAACAGGTGCGCGGAGGTTTTGCGCGTGTAACCGTCCTTGTTGAATTCGATGCCCGTCAGCACGAGCATCTTGTACCGCCGCCACGCGCGCTGGCGTTCGCGCTCAATCACGGCAAAATATTCTTCAATCTGCTCCTGGCCGAGCGTGCAATTGGCCAGTTCGGCCAGCTTGCCGAGCAAACGGCTCGGATCCGCCAAATGGTCAGTGATGCAGATGCAATCGAAACCGTGCTCGCCATAGAAATCAATGATGTCCGGTACGCTCAGTTTGCCGTCGGAATAATTCGAGTGGATATGAAAATCGCAGAGCAACATCTGCGCATGATTGCCATTCCCGTTTTTTCGAGGTGTTGTGCGCATGAGGCGGTCCGGCGCGGTATCGAATAATTTGGCCGCCTTGCGCCCGGACATGTCTTGGCCGGCCTCATCCAGAATCAGCTCGGCAATGCGCAACGCGGCGTCAGGACGGCTCATCTTTTCAAGATTCTTGCGCCATTCGGACCAAAGGGCGGCGCGTTTGGCGAAGGCCTTCTCGACTAATTCGGCGACTTCGCGGTTCTTCTCGCCAATCGCGCCGAGATTGTAGCGCCAGATCAATTCCGCGTTCCCTTCCTCCTGGCCGGGGATGACCTGGTTGACAATCATCGGGCAGCGCGCGGCGATGGCTTCCTGCACCGTTGCGCCGCCGGCTTTGCTGATGACGAGGTGATGCGACATCATCAGTTCGGGCATCTGGTTCGTCCAGCCCAGCACGCGCACGCGGTCGGAATGCTTGCGCGTGCGCTCGATCAGTTCGGAGCGCAATTTGGCGTCGCGCCCGGCGGTAATGGTCAGATGTACATTGTCCAGTTCGAGCAGCCGGTCAATTACCTTGCCCGCCTTTTTCTTGCCGGTATTGATGATGTAAAGCACGCGGCGGGGTTCATTTCCGATTGGCTCCGGCAATTCCGCCGCCGGCTCGGCAAACACCGGATTCACCGGGAAACCGAGCGCCTTGATTTTTTTCTCCGGCACACCGCCTTTGCGCAACGCCTCGGTGGAAGCATCGTTGGCCACGCAATAAAAGTCGCTCTCCGCGCGGAACCACGCGGAATTAATCGTAATGGAATCGGTGACAATGGTAATCAGGCGGAATGGCCGCTCGTGGTCGCGATAAATTTTCTGGATAACATGGCCATAAACCGGATAGGTGGAAATCACGCAATCGGGTTGAGCCTCAGCCAGGATTTTTTCGAGCGTCCCCTGCAAGCGGGTGAAATTGCCGAGCTGCCTTTCCACCAGCGGCGATTCGAGCAGCGAATAGATGCCGCCCCAGAGTTTGGGCGCGTATTGCACGACGCCGAGATAGGTTTTGCGGGCGAAGGTGTTGAACACACCATAGCTGTCGGCGAAGAGGTCCAGCACTTCCGCGCGCGCGTTTTCATCGAGCAATTCAATCGCGTCGCGCAAACTGCGGGCGGCGGCGTTGTGCCCGTCACCAAATCCGGCGGTCAGAATCAGGATTTTCTTCATGGTCTTCCTCGGTCACCTACACCGTATTCGGGATGTGTTACAATCGTGTTACGGCCAGGTTAACTTTTATTCACAATTTATTCGCAGGAGAATGTTAATAAAACGGGGGTATCCCAACGGGACACGATCATTCAGCCCGGCGTTGCGAAAAACGAGCTACGCCGGGTGATGGCCAAAGCGAAATCAAAACCCCAACGGGGTTTTATCAATTAGACGGCAAATGGATGCAACTCTTTCAGAGTTGATGAATTGGTTGGATGTTTACCCAGCGTAGCCGCTGGCGCGTCAACGCTGGGCTGAATGATTCAATCCCTTCAGTGACCTCTGCAAAAGGGTGGAAGCGACGCCTCGTCGCTTGCGGAAGTGACAGAAATCACAACGAAAAACACAGGTCTTCGGTGACGAGGGCGTCACCGCCACGAGTTTTGCAGAGGTCTCCTTCAGGATTGCTTGCCTCACGGCCAATTTGACAGAAAGATGAATGGACCATATTTGGTTATGAAGCTTTTGGGGTGCATTTTCATTTTACTATTGGCGGTGCCGCTGGTGGCGCGGGCGGATGACGATAACACCGTGACTCTGCCGGATCTGGTTCAAGGCGCTCAACAATGGGCGCGGCAAAATCTCGACACCAACGTTCTCAGCGCCCTGCCCAGTGTGGACGATCCCCAAGTGCGGCAATTCTTTCGCGAAATCGAGAAGCGTTATCAAGGCGATTACGTGGTGGATTTAGCGCCATTGAAGCAGACGGCCCAATCCGTCCTGGCCTGGCTGCAAAGCAGCGACGACACCCGGCCCTATGCCGCGTGGCTCAAGGCGCAGATGGATTACCTGGATGTCGCCGACGAAATCCGGCTTGCCATTTCACCGCCAAGTGTTGAAACCAACCAGCCGCCCCAGCCGATCTCCAATCCGCCGCCACAAAAGGAACGCGAGCTTTGGATGAAAAAAGTGTCCGTCGCTCCGTGGCCGGTCGCGGCCAAGGAATATGTGCCCGAGTTGAAACCGGTTTTTGCCGCGCAAAACGTGCCGCCGGAGTTGGTCTGGGTGGCGGAAGTCGAGTCGTCCTTTGACCGTCAGGCGCTGAGTCCGGCGGGCGCGGCGGGATTGTTTCAGTTGATGCCCGACACGGCCAGACGGTTTGGCCTATCTTTGTGGCCGCGCGACCAGCGTTTTCAGCCGAAACCGAGCGCGACCGCCTCCGCCCAATATCTGAAATATCTATACGACCGTTTCAAAGATTGGCGGCTTGCCTTGGCCGCTTACAACGCCGGCGAAGGCACGGTGCAAAAACTTTTGGACCGCTACAAAACGCACAATTACGACGCCATTGCCGAACATCTGCCGGCGGAAACGCAGATGTATGTCCCCCGTGTCGAAGCCGTGCTCCAGCAACGCGAAGGCGCGGACCTTGAACAACTTTCCGCGCCGCAAAATTGAATCAATTTGCGACGGCGAAATGATTCGACTCTTTACAGGACTGGTTCAACAACCGTCATGATCCTCCTCTGGCGGGCGGCCTCGTTAAGAGAATTCCACTGCCGGGCCGTAGGATTCGCGCGGAACAAATTTCCAGCGGGCGAGCCAGATGATGAGAAGTGCTGCGCCGCAACCGGTGACCGCCAGTTGCACCGCCGCCGCCGACCACATGCCGTCGAATGCGCCAAACATCGTGGCGCGAAAGGCGTTGACCAGCGCGGTGAAAGGCAGAAACGGATGGATGGCCTCGTAGAACCGGCCTGAGAGTTCCACGGGATAAATGCCGCCCGCCGCCGCCAGTTGCAGGATGAGGAGTATCACAACCGGCAGCCGCCCGGCATCCCCGAGCACGGCGATGATCAGAACGATCACCGAGACGAAGCTGAACGAACCGAGCGTCGCGGCCAGCCAGACGAGCCAGGGGTGAGCAAAGGGAATATCAAATCCCAATCGAAGCACTGCCACGACGACGGCGGCTTGCAGAACGCCAAGCCCCAGCGGCATGGCGGATTTGGCGAGCCAGCACACCCAACGCGGGGCGTTCCTCAGCGGTTCGATGAGCCGGCGGCAGTGGAAGACGAACGTGATCATGATTCCGCCCAGCCACAGTGTCAGGGATGCAAAATACGGACTGTACGCGGCCCCGTTGTTCGGGACCGGGGCATAGGAATCAACGTTCAAATGGACGGAAGCGGCCAGCCCGCCGGCGTCGGCGTCGCCGAGTTCCTCTGTCAAACTTGCGTGCAGCCGGTCGAGACTATCGGCCATCTTGGCGGCCCCGGCTTCGAGTTCCTCGCTGTGTTCGGCGAGTTGATGCGAACCATCGCTCAAACTGGCAAGCCCATCGGTTAATTCGGCGCCGCCACTGGAAAGGTGTCCGGCTGCGGCTGTCACACCAGTCTGTCCCTCTGCCGACGGAAGCTGATTAATCATCGTTTGAATGTTTGTTTCGAGTTGCCTCAGGCCGCCGGTCAGCGGCTGGACACCGTCATTGAGTTTTTTCAGTCCCACATGTAATTCCTGGCCGCCGGCCGCGGCGAGGAGGAGGTTGGTGTTGAGCGTGGCAATACCGGTTTCAAGTTGCTCCGCGCCGTCGGAAAGACGGCGGCCGCCGAAGGGTATTCCGGCAGCTCCCTGCCGCAATTGTCCAGCTCCTTGATCGAGGCGTTGACTGCCGGCCACCAATTGTTCGATTCCCGTCTCCAGCTTTTCTTCTCCGGCCACCGCAGCTTCACTGCCGTCGGCGAGTTCCTGTAACTGGCTCGCGGTCGGCAAGCGGTCGCGCATTTCCCGCAATCCGCCGGCGATTTGCCCCATGCCGTCATTTAAGCGCCGGGCGCCGGTGGCGGCCCGGTTGAGTCCTTGGTCGAGCTGGTCGCTTCCCTCCTGCACGCGTTGTGCTCCCCGGTGAAGCTTCCGGCTGCCGTCCTGAAGTTGTTCGATGGCGGCGCGCAGCGAATTGGTTGCGGAAGCGGCAGGATTGCCGACAATGGCCGCCCAGCGTTCGCGGTTCAATTGTCCGTTCAGCGTCTCAACGAGTTCGCCGCCGAATCGCCTGCTGATGATGGCGCCGGTATAACTTGCGCTCTCGGCGACCTGCAAAGTGAGATTTGCCGGTTCGTCCTTTCGTGCGGCGAGTGCCCGTTCACTGAAGTCAGCCGGGATTACCAGTGTAAAATAGACTTCACCGCGGCGAAGTGCCTTGTCCGCGGCCTGTGCCGTCGGCAGTCGGACAAAGCGGAACGGAGGTTGCCGTTCGAACGTTTTGACAATGGTATCGCCGAGATTCACGTCGCGTCCGTCTCGGGAGACGCCGCGGTCGGCATTGACGAAGGCCGCGGGCAGGCGGTCAAGGTAGCCATAGGGATTCCAGAAACTGCTGATGTAAAAAACGGCGTAAAGTGACGGAACCAGCACGATTGCCAGAACAGACAACACGAACATGGGACGGCGAAAGAGGGCGAGTTCGGCCTGCAATCCCAGTCGCAACCAGTAGGTGGAATTTCTGTGATCGGAAGCGGGAGGAATGGCAGTGTCAGGGTTCATGGTTTTTAGATCTGAATCAAAACGGCATTGTAAACAGGTCCATGAGAAGAACAAGTTCTAGTAATACCCACATCGGTTTCCAGTGCCGTCTACGGATATTTAAGCTGCGCATTGGAATACGCGCATGGTGGGCACACATCCGCAGATTATGCTGATTGCGCGAATTTCTTTCCCCTTTTGCGTCATCCGCGAAATCTGCGGCTAAACCCTCCCGTGAGAGTCGGCGCATACCGCCAATTACTTCACTAGCGTCTTGCAGAAACGTTCAATCCGTTCCAAGCCTTTCTCCAGGTTCGCCATGCTGGTGGCGTAGCTGAGGCGGATGTAATCGTCCGCGCCGAAGGCGATGCCGGGCACGGCGGCGACTTTTTCCGCTTCGAGCAGCTTCGCGCAGAAGTCGGTGCTCTTGAGGCCGGTGCCGCTGACGTTCGGGAACAGATAGAACGCGCCCTTCGGATTCACACAGGAAAGGCCCGGAATGCTGTTTAGTTTCTGATGCGCGAACCGGCGGCGCTTGTCGAATTCCACCAGCCAGCCTTTCAGATGGTCCAGCGGGCCGGTGATGGCGGCCAGCGCGCCTTTTTGCGCGAACGAAGTCGGGTTGCTCGTGCTGTGGCTTTGCACGGCGTCAATCGCCTTGGCAATCGGTTCCGGCGCGGCCAGAAAGCCCAGCCGCCACCCGGTCATGCTCCACGCCTTGGCAAAACCATGCACGATAATCGTGTGTTCCTGATGCGCGGGTGAAAAACTCGCGACACTCTTTACTTTTGCGCCATCGTAAAGCAGATGCTCGTAAATCTCGTCGCTCATGATGAGCACGCCTTTCTCGACGCACACATCACCGATGGCTTTGGTTTCTTCCGGCGTATAAACGCTGCCGGTCGGGTTGCTCGGCGAGTTCAGAATGAGCAGGCGCGTGCGCGGCGTGATGGCGGCGCGGAGTTGTTCCGGCGTGATTTTAAATTCCGTTTTATCAGTGGTCGGCAGAATCACTGGTTTGGCGCTGGCGAGCTTCACCATTTCCGGGTAGCTCAACCAATACGGCGCGGGTATGAGCACTTCGTCTCCTTCCTGGCAGGTGGCGATAATGACGTTGTAGCAGGAATGCTTGCCGCCGCACGAAACGATAATTTGCGACGGTTTGTAGGTGAGGCCGTTCTCGCGCTTGAACTTGTCGGCGATGGCCTGGCGCAATTCGGGAATGCCGCTGGACGGCGTGTATTTGGTGAAGCCGGCGGCCAGCGCCTTGGCGGCGGCGTCCTTGATGAATTGCGGCGTGTCGAAATCCGGTTCGCCCGCGCCAAAGCCCACGACATCCTCGCCGGCGGCCTTCATGGCCTTGGCCTTGGCGTCAATGGCGAGGGTCAGCGACGGCGACAGCGACGCGGCGCGTTGAGAAATTTTGTAATTCATGAGCGCGTGCAATTTACGCGTCACGCGCCAAAGTTCAAGAGCGGAAATTGAAATCGTTTACTTGCTGGCCGGTTGCTCGGTGAATTCAACCACGTCCGCGGTGATTGTCACAGAAGGCACGGAAAACAGGATCAGATATAAATTTGATTTGTCCTCAGTTTGATTGGCCAGCGCCACGGCTTTGCCCGTTAATGGGGTGCCAACTGATTTGTACAAATCGCTTTTCGCATCGGCATAATTGGGAGAAACTATTGGAATCAATCCCAATAAGGCAAACCCATAACTTTTTCCTGTGGCGCCGGCCGCGATGACTTTATAGTTGTTTTGAGTAAGCTGAACCTGGGTCCCGGTTTGGCCGCTCATCCCGCCTACGGATGAACATCCGGTGGCAAAGCCCAGGAGCATCGAACCGGCGGCAACCAAGGCCGTCCATTTGGAGAGAGATACAAGGTGTTTCATGATTTCCATTCTTTCTTTTTCTTATTTTCTGGATTGAGTTGTTGGGTGCTTTTATTGCTTCACGCACGCGCGGTAAAGTTAAGCACATCCAAGTTGTTTTGGCAAGTATTGAAGGACAACTAATTTGGCACGCAGGCACATGGCGGGACGGGAGAGGAACTTTCACAGAACACCCAGGGCGGCCAGGGCTTGGTGCGATTTTTCCGGTGTTTCATGCAAAATCGTCCGCCAGCCGCGCGCCGCGCCCGCCGCCACGTTTTCCGGCCGGTCGTCCAGATAGACGATTTCCGCGCCGTGCCGCCCGGCCAGCCTTTCCAGCGATTCATAAATTTTCGCTTCCGGCTTCATCGCCCCCACTTCGTACGAATAAATGTAGCCGTCGAAATTCTGGAAGAAGGGAAAATTCCGCCGGATATGCTCGACTGCCAGGTCATTGGTATTTGAAAAAATGAACGTCTTGAATCCGCGCCGCCGCAGGCCGGCGTGCAGTTCAATCATCGGCGGAATTTCCGTGAAAATGTCGGCGAAGAACTCGCCGAACTCGTCCAGCGTGCCCCGAAAGCCGGTGGCCTGCCGTGCTTGCTCGAAAAACTCCCGCCGGGTCAGCCGGCCCGATTCGTAATCCACCAACAGCGGGGAACGAAAGAAGAATTGTTCAACGCCGTCCGGCGACAAGTTGCTTCGCCCGGCGATGCGTGAAACGGCAATCGAGTAATCGAAGTCCACCAAAACCTTGCCCAAATCAAAGACCACGATTTCAGATTTCATAGCCACAAAGGGGCGCAAAAGTCGCAAAAATATTTGGGAAGCCAATCATGAGTTTTGTTTGCGCTTTGTGTGCCTTTTCGCGGCCCCAAAAGTCAGTTCATTTCCCGGCGTCCTTCCAACGCGCGGCTCAGGGTCAGTTCATCGGCATACTCCAATCCGCTGCCGGCCGGCAGGCCATAGGCAATGCGCGAGATTTTAAGCCCCTTGCGGGCCAGCCGCGTCGCCAGATAATGGCTCGTGGCGTCGCCTTCCACGTCCGTGCCCAGGGCGATGACCACTTCCTGGATCGGTTCGTGCGCGAGGCGTTTTTCCAATTCGGCAATCCGCAGGTCTTCCGGTTCCACGCCGTCGAGTGGCGAGATTTTCCCGCCCAGCACGTGAAATTTCCCCCGGTACGAGCCCGATTTTTCGACGCTCAAAATGTCCACCGCGCGCTCGACCACGCAGACCAGCGAGGCGTCGCGCCGCGCATCAGCGCAGATGGGGCAGGGGGATTGTTCGGTCAACGCCCCGCAGGCGTCGCAGAACCGGATTTTGTCGCGGGCCAAAAGAATGGTGTCGGCCAGTTGCTTCACTGCCGCCGATTCCGTCTGCACCAGATGCAGCGCGATACGTTCGGCGGAGCGCGGTCCGATGCCGGGCAGTTTGCCCAGGGCGGAAATCAGCGCGGTGATGGAATCGGGAAGTGACATTACTCGTCCTCGTTCTCGTTCTCGCCCTCGGTTTCCTCTTTCGATCACGAGGACGAGGAGGAGGACGAGAACGAAACAATCTTCAACCAAATCCCGGCAGGTTCAGGCCGGAAGTGACCTTGCCCATCTCGCTGTTGGCAATGTCTTTGGCCTGGCCGAGCGCCTGGTTGGCGGCCGTCATAATCATGTCCTCGACCACTTGTGCGTCGGAGGGATTGAGCGCCTGCGGGTCAATTTTAATGGAGGCGAGCGTGCCGTCACATTTCGCCACGACCTTGACCGCGCCGCCGCCGCTGGTGGCTTCGATGGTGCGCGCGGCGAGTTGGGCCTGGACCTGTTCCATCTGCTGCTGCATTCGCGCAGCCTGTTTCATAAGTTTGCCGATGCTGCTCATTTGAGTTGAAAATTGATGGTTGAGAGTTGGAAAAAGTTACGCGCGCACTTCGACGATTCGGCCCTTGAAAATCTCCAGCGCCTTTTGAATCAAAAGATCATTTTTAAAATCGTCTTTGTTGAATGGAATGGCCGCCGGTTTCTCCTTCGCCGCGGAGGCGGCGGGAATGGCGGATTTCGCCGAGGCAACCGGGGCGGCGGGCGCGGCCACGGCTGGTCGCGGCGCGCGGACGGCGGACGCTTCAACTTTGACGAATTTGATTTGCGCGTTGGCGTGGCCAAGCTCCGCCAGTTTCGTCTGGAGCAAAGTGTGGTTGCGGGCATTGTCCACCAGACCAAGATGGTCCTCAAATTCCGGATCAAACCCGATGGTCAGAATGCTTTTCTCGAACGAAACCGGATTGGCATCCACCAGATAACTGCGGGTGAACGGGCTGGCGCGGCCAACGGCTTCGATGAGCCTGGCCCACAATTCGCACAAATCGGCCGAGGCGGGCGGTGCCTCTTGCAGCGCGGAAATGTCGCGCGAAGCGCGCGAAAGCGGCGAAGGTTGCACGGACATTTTGCTTTCATTTCCTTCGCGGCCTTCGCGCAAAACCTTCTCAGAATTTTGCGGGCGGTTCGTTGTCCCGCCGGCGGCGCCCGGGCCGCGTAATTGATTCAGTTGCTTCAAAACCGAATCCAAGCTCACGGCGCTGCGGGCTTCTATGACCTTGAGCAGTGTGACCTCCAGCAAAATTCTTTTGGACGTGGCGTCGCGCAGGCGCAATTCGGAATCGGCGAGCACTTCCAGAATTCGGGTGAACGATTCCGTGTTGGCCAGCGCCGACTGTTCCTTCAACGTCGCGATCTCGGCCTCGGAAGTCTCGAGCAGATTCAAGTCGCCGCGCGAAACCTGAAAAATGAGCAGGTTGCGGAAATGACTCAGCAAGTCGGAAAGCAGCCGTCCGAGGTCTTTGCCATTTTGCGCCAGCTCGTTCAACAGTCCGAGTGCGGTTTGAATTTCACCGGCGAGCACGGCTTTGCTCAAATCGAGAATCTGGCTTTGTGCTGCCAGTCCAAACATGGACAACACGTCGGCCTCCTCTATCTTGTCGCCGCAAAAGCTGATCAACTGGTCCAGCGTGGATTCCGCGTCGCGCATCCCGCCGTCGGCGCCGCGCGCAATGGCGTGGAGCGCGCGTTCGTCAATCTTCACCTTTTCCAGTTTGGCAATGTGCGCGAGATGTTTGACGATGAGCGCGGCGGGAATCCGGCGCAAATCGAACCGCTGGCAGCGCGAAAGAATCGTCGGCAACACCTTCTCCGGATCGGTCGTCGCGAACATGAACTTCACGTGCGCCGGCGGCTCCTCCAGCGTTTTCAACAGCGCGTTGAACGCCGCCGTCGAGAGCATGTGGACTTCGTCAATGATGTAAATCTTGAACGGCGAGTTGGCGGGCGCGTACTTGCACGTTTCGCGCAATTCGCGCACCTGCTCGACGCCGTTGTTGCTCGCGCCGTCAATCTCCAGCACGTCCAGCGACCGGCCCTCGGCAATTTCGATGCAACGCGGGTCTTTGTCGCTGAAATTGATCTTGGGGCCGCCTTCGCAATTCAGGCATTTGGCGAAGATGCGGGCGATGGTGGTTTTGCCGGTGCCGCGCGGCCCGCAAAAGAGGTAGGCATGCGCGATGCGCTTCTGCTCGATGGCATTGGTCAGCGTCTGAGTGACGTGTTCCTGGCCGACCACGTCGGCGAAACGCTGCGGGCGATACTTTCTGGCAATAACCTGGTATGACATTTGATTTGCGGCTTACGATTTGCGATTTACGCGCGATTTGCAACTGCGACAGCAATCGTAAATCGTAAATCATAAATCGTAAATACCAATGCCAGGGTGACCACGGCAGATGTCGAGCAGACTACCGTTGCTGCCTTCCGGCCCTGGCGGGGTTCGTAAGTCCACATTCCATGGGCCCTGGCACAGGAAATGTGCGCCAGGAGATGCACGGCCTCAAGGAAAAATGCGCCCGCCAATTCTTCTCTGAACGCCAAAAATGAAATGAAGGCCGCAATTCGCCCTGAAGACGGCGTGTTTTGAACGTTGAATTAATTGATGCCTGGCCGGATTTTTTAATTTCCACCGGAGTTGGGTCTGGAGTAAAGTAGGCAAAACGTCAGACGCGATTGCCCACATGGACTGGATCCAACAATTGCAGTCCGCAAACTGGCACCGGGTGGCCGGCTGCGCGCTGGCAGCCTACCTCCTTGGCTGTTTCGCCACCGGCTACTACCTCGTTCGCGCCCGCACGGGCAAAGACCTCCGGCAAATCGCAAGCGGCAGCCTCGGCGCGCGCAACGCCGGCCGCGTCCTCGGCAAAACCGGCTTTTTCGTCACCTTGCTCGGCGATTTTAGCAAGGGCGCGCTGGCCGTCTGGATGGCGCGGGAATGGACGGGGGACAATCACCTCGCCTCCCTCGCCCTCCTGGCCGTCGTTTTCGGCCATATCTGGCCCGTGCAACTGCGTTTTCACGGCGGCAAAGGCGTGGCCACCTCCCTCGGCGCGTTGCTGGTCTTCGATTATCATGTCGCCCTGATGTTCCCGGTGCTGTTTCTGATTGGGTTCGCGCTGATGCGAAAATCCCTCCTGCCGGCGATGTTTGCGTTCGCATGCCTGCCGATGGCCGGCTGGTTTTTCGGTTGCGGCAATCTCACCGTCGCGGTGCTGGCGATGTTGACGGTGATGATTTTGTTTGCGCATCGGAGGAATTTGACGGAAGAATTCATCGTGTTGGCGCGCCGCGCCGGGACACCGAAACCTGAACAGCCCAAATTATGAGCGCCCAGGAACCGTTGGTTTTCAAATTTGCGAACGAAGATTGGGAATTTGAGCAGATTCACCGGCTCAATTACAAAACCTTCGTCGAGGAAATCCCCCAGCATCAGCCCTCGGCTTCGCCCCGGCTCGTGGACAAGTTTCACGCCCAAAACACCTATCTGATTTGTCTGCAAAACCAAAAACTCGTCGGGATGCTCGCCGTCCGCGGCCACCGCCCTTTCTCGCTCGACCAGAAGCTCCCGAACCTCGACGCCCACCTGCCCGCCGGCCGGACGATTTGCGAAATCCGGCTGCTCGCCATCGAGAAAAAATTTCGCGGCGCCAGGAGCGGGCAAATCCTGCAGGGCATTCTGGCGCTGCTCTGGCAGCACGGCGTCGAAAGAGGTTACGATTTGGCCATCATTTCCGGCACCACGCGGCAGGCTAAACTGTATCAGCATCTCGGTTTTGTGCCGTTCGGCCCGCTCGTGGGCGGCGGCGAGGCCCAGTTCCAGCCGATGTATGTCACCCTCGAAACCTTCGAGGTCACCGCCCGCGAGTTCCTCCGCTCCTCGCCCGCGCGTTCGTTCCATCCCAGCGCGGTCAATTTTCTGCCCGGTCCCGTCGCGATCCGGCGCGAAGTCCGCCGCGCCTTCGAGCAGGCCCCCGAATCGCATCGCGCCGGCAGCTTCAGAAAAGATTTTCAATCGGCCAGACAAATTCTCTGCGAACTCGTTCACGCCAGCAATGTCGGGCTGTTCATGGGGTCCGGCACGCTCGCCAACGACGTGGTCGCCGGACAATTATCGTTGCTGGGCGGGCGCGGCTTGATTCTCAGCAACGGCGAATTCGGCGAACGCCTTTTGGACCAGGCGCAACGGTTCAACCTGAAATTCGAAGCATTGAAATTCGACTGGGGCGAACCCTTGGACCTGGCCGCCGTGGAAAGAAAAGTCATAACTCAACAATTCACAAATCGGAGGAGCGAATTACACGAACCCCCAATTCCCGAAAAATCGCAAATCGTCGAACGTCAATCGTCAATTGACTGGCTTTGGTGTGCGCATTGCGAAACCTCCACCGGCCTTCTGGCGGATTTGGCCAGACTTAAAGAACTCTGCGCGCCGAACGGAACCAAGCTGTGCCTCGACTGCATCAGCACCATCGGGACGATGCCCGTGGATTTGACCGGCGTTTATCTGGCGTCCGGTTCCAGCGGCAAGGGACTGAGGGCCTATCCGGGGCTTTCGATGGTCTTTTATCATCACGATGCGCCAACGGCGCCGGAAAAACTCCCGCGTTACCTTGACTTGGGTTATGGCGCGCAACACGACGGCACGCCGTTCACGTTCTCCTCGAACCTGCTGCACGCCCTGCACGCCGCCGTGAAACACGTGAATTGGGAACGGCGCTTCGCCGAAACCGTCGAATGGTCGGCGTGGCTGCGCGAACAGTTGATCGGAATGGGTTTCACCTTGATTGGCGGCGGCGCGCTGGTATCGCCGGCGGTCATCACCCTTGCGCTGCCCCCGGAAATGAATTCGGCCAAAATCGGCGAAGCAATGCAGGAAGCCGGTTATCTCCTCAGTTGCAACAGTGAATACCTGCGCCGGAAAAACTGGATTCAAGTCTGCCTGATGGGCGAATGCACCCGCGAAAAAGTTGTTGCCCTCGCCAACGCGCTCAACCGCGTCTGCTTCCATCGCCTCCCCGTCGCGGCGCGTCTGTGACCGCCGCCAGCCAATTGTCCCGCCAATTCCGCTTCGGTGGGGCGAGCGTCCCCGCGAGCCAATCCTCAATCTTGGTGGGGCGAACGTCCCCGCGAGCCGATTCTCAATCTTGGTGGGGCGAGTGTCCCCGCGAGCCGGCTCAGAAGTTGGAAGTTCAACGTTCGCTTTTCTCGACCCTCGACCAGTTTACCCATCCAGCGGACTCCTCACCCCAATCCCCGGCTTCGTCATGACATGAGTATAGATTTGAGTGGTACTCACGTCCTTGTGCCCCAACAAATCCTGCACCGTTCGAATGTCATACCCATTCTCCAAAAGATGCGTCGCAAACGAATGTCGTAGCGTATGGCAGGTCGCCCGCTTCGTCAGTCCGGTGTGCGCCACGGCCGCCTGCACCGCCTTCTGCACCGCGTTCTCGTGGACATGATGCCGCCGCAGGCGGCCCGACTCCGGGTCTTGAGACAATTGCCGCGCCGGAAACACCCATTGCCAGGCCCACTGCCGCGATGCCTTGGGGAACTTCACCGCCAGCGCCCCCGGCAGCCACACCTCCCCGCGGCCCGCCGCCAGTTCCTTGGCGTGCAACCGTTGCACCCCTTCCAAATGCTCCCGCAGCCGTTCCGCCACACTCACCGGCAGCATCGTCACCCGGTCCTTGTCCCCTTTGCCCCCGCGCACCGTGATTTGTAGCCGCGCAAAATCAATGTCTTTCACGCGCAGACGGAGACCTTCCAGGAGCCGCAACCCGCAGCCATACAGCAGTTCCCCAATCAATCGCATGGAACCGTCCAACCCCTCCAACAATCGGCGCGCCTCCTCCTTGGTCAGCACCACCGGCAGCCGCTCCGGTCGCCGCGCCCGCGCGAATTCGCCCAGTGAACCCAGTTTCTGCTCCAGCACATGCTCATACAGAAACAACAACGCATTTACCCCGTGAGATATTGCCGCAAGCGTCCTTTAATATACCGTTTTCCCCACGCGGTTTTGAGATATTTCTCTCGTCTCGCAGCATCGCTTTCGTTGAGGCAACCTTCCCAATAGACCAACTCAAAAGGAATTCTTTTCTTTGTGGAAAGAACCTTCCCACTATTGTGCATTTGTAACCGCGCTCGTAGGTCTCTAGTCAAGCCAACATAGAACTGACTATCTTTACTTGAGCGCAAAACATAAACATAGCAGTAGGTTGACATACTCAGTTTATCTCACGGGGTGAAGCGCCTGATTTTGGGTGGACGCCGACACCTTGCCCGGCCCTGCCAAATCTTCCAAAAACTCAACCACCCCCGCCTCCCGCAGTTCCCGCGGGTGCCGCCCGCCATGAAACCGGATGAACCGCCGAATCCAGCCCAGATACGCCTCCTCCGTTCGATGCGAATAATGCCCCGCCCGCA
>Ga0335085_10008141_pt1 | contig 16057 bp, 28 predicted proteins | sample Lox_Sample_45_FD_206712 | JGI IMG/M metagenome (GOLD analysis project Ga0335085, IMG submission 206712) | Soil microbial communities from Loxahatchee National Wildlife Refuge, Florida, United States - Lox_Sample_4.5 | ecosystem: Environmental > Terrestrial > Soil > Wetlands | place: USA...
CAAGGCGGATCAGGTAACGGACAAGGAGTTGTTGGAGTTAGTGGAGCTGGAGGTACGGGAGTTACTGAAGAAGTATGAGTTTCCGGGGGATGAGATTCCGTTTGTGACGGGGAGTGCACTGAAGGCGCTGGAGGGAGACACGGGACCGTTGGGGGAGCCGTCGATCATCAAGCTGATGGAAGCGGTGGACAGTTATATCCCGACGCCGAAGCGTGAGACGGACAAGCCGTTTTTGATGCCGATTGAGGATGTCTTTAGTATATCGGGACGAGGGACGGTGGTAACGGGACGAGTGGAGCGAGGGATCGTGAAGGTGGGGGATGAGATCGAGATAGTGGGGATACGGCCGACGCAGAAGACGGTGGTGACGGGCGTGGAGATGTTCCGGAAGCTGTTGGATCAGGGGCAAGCGGGAGACAATATAGGGGTGCTATTGCGTGGGACGAAGAAAGAAGATGTGGAGCGGGGGATGGTATTGGCGAAGCCCGGGGCCATCACGCCGCACACGAAGTTTGTTACGGAGGCGTACATATTGACGAAGGAAGAAGGGGGACGGCACACGCCGTTTTTCAATGGATATCGGCCGCAGTATTACTTTCGGACGACGGATGTAACGGGAGTGGCGAAGCTACCCCAGGGAGTGGAGATGGTGATGCCTGGGGACAACGTGCGGTTGGAGGTGGAGCTGATCACCCCGATAGCGATGACGGAGGGTCTGAGGTTTGCGATCCGAGAAGGCGGGAAGACCGTAGGTGCAGGCGTCATCAGTAAAATCTTGGCGTAGATTTTAGAGAAGGAATGGCGGTTCTCATGGATCAGAAAATTAGAATCAGACTGAAGGGGTACGACTACCGATTGTTGGATCAGTCTGTCGTTGAGATTGTCGAGACGGTCAAGCGAACCGGCGCGACAGTCATCGGGCCGATTCCGTTGCCGACCAAGATCAGTCGGTTTACGGTCTTGCGGTCTCCTCATGTCGACAAAAAATCTCGTGAGCAATTTGAGATCCGAGTCCATAAGAGGCTGATCGATATTTTAAATCCTACTCCGGAAACTGTGGATGCCCTGATGAAGTTGAATCTCTCGGCGGGAGTGGGTGTTGAAATTAAGCAGTAGGAAGGCTCTTGCGCTATGGTAAACGGGTTGCTGGGCGAAAAGATTGGGATGACGCAGATTTTCGATGCGCAGGGGAAACTGATTCCGGTGACCGTTGTAGAAGCCGGGCCTTGCCGAGTCATTCAGAAAAGAACCGTTCAAATAGATGGCTATGAGGCGGTCCAGCTTGCGTTTCACGAGGTTGCTGAACGGAAAGTGAGCAAACCGCTTCTGGGTCATTTCAAGAAGAGTCAAGCGCCGCCAGCCAGATTTTGCCGTGAGTTTAAGGCGGATCTCAGCAAGGTGGAGTTGGGGCAGATGATTACGGCTGATATTTTTAAGGTCGGTGATTGGGTAGACGTGAGCGGAATATCGAAAGGGAAGGGGTTTGCCGGTGTGATGAAGCGTCACCATTTTAAGGGAGGCCCCGCGACGCATGGTTCGATGTTCCATCGCGAGCCCGGCTCGATCGGCAGCAGCTCCTGGCCGTCTCGCGTCCGAAAAAATAAAAGGTTGCCGGGCAGAATGGGATCGGAGCGAGTGACAACGCTGGGTCTTGAGGTGGTCGAGGTTCGAGAAAAGGAAAATCTCATCTTCATTCGGGGCGCATTGCCGGGCAGTCCGGGTGCACTTCTAGAGATTCATCGGTCAAACCGAGTTTAGGATATCCTATCATGCCGGACACTGATGTGGTAGATCTCGACAAAAAAAAAGTGGGGAAGGTCCAGTTGGATGATAGTATCTTTGGGATGTCCTCTCATCCATCGATTGTTCACGAGGCGGTCGTCATGCAGCTCGCTTCACGGCGCCAGGGAACTGCTTCGACCAAGACTCGTGGAGAAGTAAGCGGGGGCGGCAAGAAACCTTGGAAACAGAAGGGAACAGGGAGGGCGCGGGCTGGCTCGATTCGGTCTCCCTTATGGAAAGGCGGCGGAACCATCTTCGGTCCCCTTCCTCGAGACTATGGTTATTCGATTCCCAAGAAAAAGTACCGGACCGCTCTGAGGGCGGTCCTCTCCGCCCGATTTAAAGAGGGTGCAATTACTGTCGTAGATCGGATTGAGATCGAAGGGCCTAAGACGAAAATGCTTGTCCAGTTCCTGGGACGATTGGGACTCGAGGGAAAAGTAGCGATTCTGATGGATCAAATCAATTCCAACATTGAACGAGCCGCGAGAAATCTTCCAGGGGTGAAGGTCTTACAAATCGAAAAGCTCAATGTTTATGATCTGCTTAATGCAAGGCAGCTTCTCATTCCACAGCAAGCAGTAGGCCGTCTCGTCGAGGTTTGGTCATGAGTAAGAATCCGTATGATATCCTGATCAAGCCGCTGATCACGGAGAAGACCACGGCCTTACGTGAACAGGGAAACAAGGTCTGTTTTCTTGTGAATCCCGGTTCGAATCGGATTGAGATTAAGAGAGCGGTGGAAGAGGCGTTAAAGGTCAAAGTGGAGAGTGTAAATATTATTTCAGTCCATGGCAAGGCCAAACGCTTCGGACGTTTTGAAGGGAAAAAACCTGACCGGAAGAAGGCCATTGTGACCTTGAAAGAAGGAGAGAAGCTAGAGCTTCTTGAGGGTGTATAAACTCTGATGCCAATTCGACAATTCAAACCAACCTCTCCCGGACGCCGCGCAATGACGGTGTCGACCTTTGAGGAGCTTACCAAGTCCAAGCCTGAGAAAAGCCTGGTGATTTCGCTTCCCGCTTCAGGGGGAAGAAATAATGGCGGGAAGATGACGGTTCGCCACCGGGGAGGCGGTCATAAGCGGGCCTATCGGGTCATCGATTTTAAACGGGACAAATGGGATATCCCGGCTCGTGTGGCAGCGATCGAATACGATCCCAATCGTTCATCGCGGATCGCTCTGCTCCATTATGCAGATGGCGAGAAGCGTTATATCATAGCGCCGGAAGGATTGCGGGTCGGTGAGTCGGTCATGTCTGGTCGTTCTGCGGAGATCAAAACCGGTAACGCGTTACCGTTAGTCAACATCCCAGTGGGTACGACGGTCCACAACGTGGAGCTAAAGAGGGGCGCCGGTGGTCAGCTTGTTCGCAGTGCAGGCGCCGTGGCACAGGTGATGGCCAAGGAAGGGGATTATGTGCACCTCCGGCTCGCCTCGGGTGAAGTGAGGCTGGTTCATGTGGAATGTATGGCGACCATCGGTCAGGTCGGCAATTTGGATCATGAGAACGTCTCCATCGGGAAAGCAGGGCGTTCGCGCTGGTTGGGACGACGGCCGAAGGTTCGCGGTGTGGCCATGAATCCGGTTGATCATCCCCATGGAGGCGGAGAAGGAAAGTCGGGCCAAGGCAATCCGCATCCCGTGTCACCCTGGGGCCAACTGGCCAAAGGGTACAAGACGAGACGACGGAAAGCCACTACCGGGTTTATCATCAAACGCAGAAAATAGACTGTTGGAGACAAAGATCAATGCCGAGATCTGTTAACAAAGGCCCCTTTGTAGATGAGAGCTTGTTGAAGAAAATTGTGACTCTCAACCAGGCAAACGACAAGAAACTCATCAAGAGCTGGTCGAGAAGATCCACGGTGATTCCCGATATGATCGGTCACACGATCGCGGTACACAATGGCAAAAAGTTTATTCCGGTCTTTATTACAGAGAATATGGTTGGTCACAAACTTGGCGAGTTTTCACCCACTCGATTTTTTAAGAGTCACGGGGCGGTGAAAACCGAGAAGGCGGCAGCACCGAAATAACCTATTATGGAAGCAAGAGCCATATTAAAATTTGTGCGCATGTCGCCTCGAAAGGCGCGGCTCGTGGTAGACCTGATCCGTGGCCGCAAGGCGGAGGAAGCACTGCACATCCTGAAGTTCACTCGTCGTCGAGCGGCCAAGGTTGTGGAGAAGATCCTGAAATCGGCCATTGCCAATGCAACCCAAAAAGAGATCGGGGATGTGGATGATCTGAGGGTGAGCAAGGCCTATGTAGACGGTGGCCCGACAGAGAAACGGATTCAGCCGACGGCGATGGGCCGAGCCTGGACCATCCATAAACGGATGAGCCACATCACGATCGTTCTGTCTCCAGGCGGATCGTCTCGTTCGTCAGCGGGGCAAGCGGGTGGGAAAAACGTGACAGTCGCAAAGACGAAATCATAGGGGGCAACCTTGGGTCAGAAAACACATCCAATAGGGTTTCGGTTGGGATACACGAAGACCTGGAGTTCAAGATGGTATGCCGAGAAGGATTATGCCCAGTTTCTCCTGGAAGACATTAAGATCCGTCGAATGGTCAAGAGCAAGCTGTACCACGCCGGTGTATCCAAGGTGGAGATCGAGCGATCCGGTAATCAGGCAAAGATCAATATCTTTACCGCCCGCCCGGGCATTATTATCGGACGAAAAGGTGCAGAGGTGGACAAGCTCAAGAATGAACTAGAAAAGTTCACTGGTCGGCAGATCTATATCAACATTAAAGAGATTAAAAAGCCGGAGCTGGATGCTCAGTTGACAGCCGAGAATATTGCCCTGCAACTGGAGAAGCGTGTGGCCTTTCGAAGGGCAATGAAGAAGAGCGTAGCAGCCGCCCTCCGACTAGGCGCACAGGGGATCAAGATCAATTGTGCGGGCAGATTAGGCGGGGCAGAGATCGCACGTCGCGAATGGTACCATCAAGGGCGGGTGCCCTTACATTCCTTGAAAGCAGATATTGACTTTGGACTGGCCGAAGCCAAGACCACTTACGGCCAGATTGGTGTGAAGGTTTGGATCTACAAAGGGGATGTTCTTCCAGAGGCTATTCATCAGAGAGAGTTTCAGGAGGTTCTACGGTAATGCTGAGCCCCAAGAAGGTCAAATTTCGAAAAACACAGAAAGGACGATTATACGGAAAAGCCTATCGTGGTTCCACGCTTGCTTTCGGCGAATTTGGCCTCAAGGCCTTGCAGCCTGGTCTCATCACGGCTCGACAGTTGGAGGCGGCTCGAATTGCGATCACGCGCTTTGTCAAGCGCGGCGGTAAGATTTGGATCCGTGTTTTTCCGGATAAACCAATGACCAAGAAACCTGCTGAGACACGGATGGGAAAAGGCAAAGGCAATCCGGAATTCTGGGCAGCAGCAGTCCATTCAGGGCGGATTCTGTACGAGATGGATGGTGTCACCCCCGAGATTGCGAAAGAGGCTTTCCGTCTGGCGTCTTACAAGCTGCCGATCGCGACACGGATCATGACTCGGGGAGAGATCAAATGGAGTTAAAAGAAATGAGAGAGTTGACAGTAGAGGAGCTGGCGGAGAAAGAGAATGAGGCAAAGAAGGAGCAGTTTCATCTCCGTGTGCAGCTCGTCTCTGGAAAAGTGGAGAACCCCGCCAGAATCCGACAGGTTCGACGAATGATCGCACAACTTAAAACAGTGATATGGGAGAAACAGACTGCATCTGGACGGACATCTGTTTCTAAAGAGAAGGTTGCTTGATGGACGCAAAAAAGGCAGGAGGTTTGCGAAAGGAGCTTGTTGGAACGGTCTTAAGCAATAAGATGATGAAAACCGTGGTGGTTGCTGTGGAACGGCATGCGATACATCCGTTATACAAAAAGGTATTAAGAAAGGTCAAACACCTGAAGGCTCATGATGAAACCAGCCAGTGTCGCATCGGAGATCGGGTGGTGATTCGTGAAAGTCGGCCTCTGAGCAAGGAAAAACATTGGAAGGTGATTAAAGTTCTACAACGAGCGATGTTCGAAGCGGAACAGAGGACTTAAGCCGTGATTCAGATCTACACCATGTTAGATGTTGCGGATAATTCCGGAGCCAAGCGGGTAATGTGCTTTCACGTTGTCGGTGGGTCAAAAAGGCGCTATGCCACTCTGGGAGATGTGATTGTTGTGACGGTTAAAGAGGCCATCCCGCAGGCAACGGTCAAAAAAGGTGATGTTGCGAAGGCGGTGGTGGTGAGAACGACCAAAGAGGTGAGGCGAGAAGACGGATCCTACATCAAGTTTGATCGAAATGCGGCGGTTTTGATCAATGCCCAAGGAGAGCCTATGGGAACTCGAATCTTCGGACCCATCGCCCGTGAGCTTCGTCGGAAAAAATTCACAAAGATACTTTCTCTTGCCCCGGAAGTAATCTAATCCGGGCTGACATTGCGAAGGAGTAAAACGGGGATGGAAGCGGCCTTAAAAACGCGTCGATTTCGAATCAAAAAGGGAGACCTCGTACAGGTGATATCAGGCCGAGCGAAGGGGAAAACGGGAAAGATCTTAGCCGTTGTGCCGGACCGACAACAGGTTTTTGTAGAGAAACTCAACCTCATCAAACGGCATACGCGCCCCAATCAAAAAAATCGTCAGGGCGGAATCATTGAAAAAGAGGCCCCGCTTCATATCTCAAAGGTGATGCTAGTCTGCTCGAATTGTGAAAAGCCGGTCCGCGTGGGAATTCAGCAGCTGGAGGACGGCAACAAGCTCCGCATTTGTCGTCAGTGTAAAGAGGTGATCGAGAAAAAATAGCCATGGCCGCGACATCTAAAAAAACGCCAAAACCAGCGACGGCGGGTAATCGAGAAGAAATAACCGCGGCCTCGCCATCTAAAAAAACGGCAAAGCCTGCAGCGGCGGTATCCGTCAAGCCGCGGCTCAAAGAACGGTATCAAAAGGAAATCAGTTCGCTTTTAATGAAGGAGTTTTCGTATAAGAATCCAATGCAGGTTCCAAAGCTTTCAAAGATCGTGCTTAATGTAGGGATGGGGGAGGCGATTACGAATGTCAAGTTGCTGGATGCCGCTGCCAATGAGCTGGCCCTCTTGACAGGCCAACGCCCAGTTTTGACCAAGGCAAAAAAATCCATTGCCGGTTTTAAGCTTCGTGAGGGCGTTCCCATTGGTTGTAAGGTGACGCTCCGTGGCGAGCGAATGTATGAGTTTCTAGACCGTTTGCTGAGCCTTGCGCTTCCGAGAATACGAGATTTTAGAGGTGTTTCCACGAAGGGTTTTGATGGACACGGGAACTTTACAATTGGACTTAAAGAACAGCTCATATTCCCTGAACTCAAATATGATGAGATCATGGCGACTCATGGAATGGATATTACCATCGTTACAACGGCCAGAAACAATGAGGAGGGCAGATCCCTCTTAAGATATTTTGGTATGCCGTTTAAAACAGAAGGTGCACATGGCTAAGAAGTCGCTCATTGCAAAAGCAAAACGAAAACCCAAGTTCAAGGTGCGTGCCTATAACCGCTGCCCGCTATGTGGACGTAGAAGGGCATTTTTAAGAAAATTCGGTATGTGCAGGATCTGTTTTCGTATCTTATGCTTACGCGGAGAGATTCCTGGAGTAATTAAGGCGAGTTGGTGAGAAAAGAGAGGGACAGCAGAAGTGAATAACGATCCGATTGCGGATATGTTGAGTCGAATGAGGAATGCAATCTTAAGAAGGCAGGAGGCGGTAGAGATGCCGGCCTCAAAGATGAAAGTCGAGATCGCAAAAATTCTCAAAGCTGAGGGCTTTATTCGGAACTTTTCGAGAGAGTCTGAAGGCCCGAAGGCAACCTTAAAGATAGAACTAAAGTATGTGGATGGGCATCGTAGCGTCATTCAGGGGTTAGCGCGTGTGAGCAAATCAGGGAGACGGGTCTATGTGGGCAAGGATGAAATTCAACGGGTCAAAGGAGGAGTGGGTATCGCCGTTCTCACCACGCCTCAGGGGCTGATGACGGGCCAAGAGGCCCGTCAGAAGAAGATTGGCGGCGAAATCATCTGTAATATTTGGTAGGTTCTATGTCCAGGATAGGCAAAAAGGCGATCCCGATTCCGAGCAACGTCAAGGTCAGGCTTGAAGATCACGAGATTTTTGTCCAGGGACCCAAAGGGGAACTAAAGAGACGAATACCGCTGCCTGTGAAGCCGGTGATTCAAGATGGGCAACTGGTCTTCACCCGTACCTCGGAGGAACGCGAGGTTCGATCGTTGCATGGTCTGACCCGGACTGAAGTCGCCAACATGATTGCTGGTGTGACCCAAGGCTTTTCCAAAATCCTTGAGATCAGTGGAGTTGGTTATCGGGCACAGATCAAAGAGCGTACGCTGGTACTGAACCTCGGGTTTTCACATCCGGTGGAATTTGAGTTACCGGAAGGGATTGAAGCAACTATCGAGAAGCAGACGATTTTGACCATAAAAGGGATTAATAAATATCTGGTAGGACAGGTCGCTGCACGGCTCCGTTCTCTTCGACCGCCAGAGCCTTATAAAGGGAAAGGGGTCAAATACCGGGATGAAAAGATTCTGCGTAAAGAGGGCAAGACCGGGAAATAGGAGGATGAGGCATGAGCACCGATAAAAAGATCCTCGCGAGGCAGCGTAGGCACTATCGGGTCCGGAAAGAGATTTTCGGGACCGATCAGCGGCCGCGCCTTAACGTGTTTCGGAGCAATTGTCATCTCTATGCACAGGTAATCAATGATCTCGTGGGAAAAACGCTCGCGAGCGCCTCGACATTGGATAAGGAACTCAAAGGAAAAAAACAATCCAGTACGATTGAAGTTGCAAAGAAGGTCGGAGAACTCATTGCAAAGCGAGCCCTTGCCTGCGGTGTCAAGACGGTTGTGTTTGATCGAGGCGGTTATCTCTATCATGGCAAGATCAAAAACCTTGCTGACGCTGCCCGTGAAGCGGGTCTGGTCTTTTAGGGGAGAACATGGCTGAACGTCAAGGTCTGGAAGAGCAAGGTCTAACGGACAAGGTAATTTTTATCAATCGGGTCGCTAAAGTTGTGAAGGGCGGTAAGCGGTTCAGTTTTAGCGCCCTGGTAGTTGTGGGAGATAAACAAGGTTCAGTCGGGATCGGTCACGGAAAGGCAGCGGAAGTCCCCGAGGCGATTCGAAAAGCGGTCGAGAAAGCGAAAAAACAGATGCTCAAGATTGCGCTCCTGAACGCCACGATCCCTTATGCTGTGACAGGCCATTTCGGTGCGGAGAATGTTCTTTTGAAACCGGCATCGGACGGAACCGGAATAATTGCAGGAGGGCCGGTTCGTGCGGTCATGGATGTTTTAGGCGTCCAGAATGTCATTAGTAAGTCGCTCGGAAGCGGAAACCCTAACAACGTCGTTCATGCAACGCTCCACGCCTTAAAGCAGTTGAGGGACCCCGGTGAATTGAAGCGATCGAGAGAACAGGATTTTCAAGAGGTGGATTGAGTTGGCTTCTAAGAAAAGACTTGAAATTACTTTGGTGAAGAGTTATATCGGCTATTCCTATCGCCAGAGACTGGTGGTGAAGGGATTGGGGCTTCGGAAACTCTCGGATACCGTGATCCGTAAAGACACCCCTGCAATTCAGGGAATGATTAAAAAAATTTTCCACCTTGTGAGGGTGAAAGAAACGGCATGAGACGAAACAGATGAGAATCGAAACACTCAAACCCGCCCCTGGGTCCAAACAAAAACGGAGACGAGTCGGAAGAGGAATAGGATCCGGGCTAGGCAAGACTTCAGGAAAAGGCCACAAGGGTCAACTTGCGCGATCGGGTGGAGGAAAACGTCCCGGTTTTGAGGGGGGGCAGATGCCTCTGACCCGGCGTGTTCCAAAACGGGGTTTCAAGAATCCATTTCGAATGGAGTATGCTATTGTCAACATTCAAAGTCTGGGGCGATTTGATGGAAAGAATCCCGTAACACTGGATTCCCTCAAAGCGGCTGGCTTGGTCGCTCGGTCGGCGAGTATGATTAAGGTCTTAGGTGAGGGTGAGATCAAAAAGGCATTGATGGTCCAGGCTCACAAATTCAGTCGATCTGCCGTAAAGAAGATAGAAGCACAGGGTGGAAGGGCTGAGGTGCTTGCAAGTGTTTGAACGGCTGATTACCAGTCTTCAGAATATCTTTAACATTCCGGAGTTGCGGCTTCGGCTGCTCTTTACCGGGGCGATGCTCGCGGTCTATCGAATCGGCGTCCATGTTCCTACTCCGGGGATCAATGGCGAGGCCTTGAGTAAATTCTTGCAGGAGAAAGGAGGCGCCCTTTTAGGGTTTCTGGATATCTTTTCCGGTGGGGCTTTGTATCGACTAACGATTTTTGCACTCGGGATCATGCCATACATCAGCGCCTCGATTATTCTGCAACTCTTGACCGTTGTGATTCCTAGCCTCGCTAAATTTGCAAAAGAGGGGGGAGAGCGGGGTCGGAAGAAGATCATTCAATACACCCGCTACGGAACGGTCATCATCAGTCTGATTCAGAGTTTCGGGATTGCTGTTGGGCTGGAAGGAATGCAGGGTGGGTTTGTTCAATTTCCCGGATGGCCCTTCCGTCTGATGACCATGTTGACGCTCACCACGGGGACCGCTTTCTTAATGTGGTTGGGAGAGCAGATCACAGAACGAGGCATCGGGAACGGGATCTCGCTGATCATTTTCGCCGGCATTGTTGCCAGGATGCCATCGGCTGTTTACAATACCGTGCAGTTGTTTGAAACAGGGCAGTTGAGCCTATTTTTTATGATCCTCCTCGGCGTGATGATGGTGGGTGTGGTCATGGCAATTGTGTTTCTGGAGAGCGCTCGTCGCAAAATACCGGTCCAGTATGCGAAGAGAATCATCGGTCGAAGAGTCTATGGCGGTCAGAGCACCCATATTCCACTGAAGATCAACACGGCAGGTGTGATTCCACCGATTTTTGCATCTTCGATTATCTCGATCCCAGCCATTGTAGCAGGGTTCTTCACGATTCCGTGGGTGCAGGCTTTTGGTCGTAGCCTAGGGCCTGGTTCGCTGTTCCACACAATCTTTTATGTAGCCCTGATCGTTTTTTTCTGTTTTTTTTATACAGCAGTGGTTTTGAATCCGGTGGACATGGCGGACAACATGAAGAAGTATGGCGGCTTTATCCCAGGAATCCGGCCGGGGCAGAAGACATCGGACTATATTTATCAGGTTTTAACACGCGTGACCTTTGTCGGATCCATTTATTTGGCCATCGTCTGCGTGATTCCAGAGATCTTGGTGTACCGGTTGAACGTGCCCTTCTTTTTTGGGGGCACCTCACTCTTGATCGTGGTGGGCGTAGGGATGGACACCGCGCAACAGATTGAGTCTCATATGCTGACACGTCATTATGAAGGGTTCATGAAGAAGGGAAGGATCAGAGGGCGAGTCTCTTAAAGATAGGCGGTATGGGATGAAACGCTTGATCTTTTTAGGGCCACCGGGTGTCGGAAAGGGGACACAGGCCAAGAAATTATCGGAGCGGTATGGATTGCGACAAATCTCCACGGGAGACATCCTCCGGGAGGCTGTACAACAGGCGACGCCTTTAGGTATCCAGGCACGGAGCTATCTTCAGAGCGGAAAACTGGTGCCGGATGAAGTCGTCATCAATATTATTGGGGAGAGTTTGAAAAGGGCCGACAGTCATTTGGGAGCGGGATACATCCTCGATGGATTCCCGCGGACGGTTTTACAGGCCGAGGCTCTTGAAAAGATGCTCAAGCAAAATCGTGTAAGCCTGGACAAGGTTTTAAGCTTTTCTCTGAATGAGACCGAGTTGATTCCTCGGCTTTCGGGGAGGAGGAGCTGCCCAAGCTGTCACGCGATTTACCATACAGAGTTTAATCCTCCTAAAAAGGCTGGGCAATGTGACCGCTGTCAGGCAGCCCTGACGCTGAGGGAGGATGACAAACCCGAGACGGTTCGGGAACGGCTGAAGGTTTATCGTCGAGAGACTGCGCCCTTGCTGGACTATTATCGACAGAAAGGGTTGCTGGCAGATGTGGATGCGGCAGGAAGTATGGAAGATGTCTTAAAGCGGGTTCAGCAGGCGATTGGAGATCTGCCCGCCGTCCAAAAGGTTTGATCACAGCATGGTTATTTTAAAGTCAAAAGATGAGATTGAAAAGATTAGACGAGCATGTCGAATTGTTGCCATAGCCCTTTTGGAACTAAAGTCTCAAGTAAAAGCTGGCAAGACGACATCGGAGTTGGATCAGTTGGCAGAGAAGTTGATCCTGAAGCTGGCAGGTAAACCGGCTTTTAAAGGATACCGAGGCTTTCCCGCGACGCTCTGTACCTCTGTGAATGAGGAGGTCGTTCACGGGATCCCTTCTCAGCGTGTTTTGAAAGAAGGAGACATTATCGGTCTGGATCTTGGAGCGATTGTGGACGGCTACTATGGAGATGCAGCGATCACTGTTCCGGTTGGGGGGCCCATCCCAGTCGAGACGGAGCGATTGATCCGGGTGACAGAGGAATCGTTATATCAGGGAATCCGACAGATCGGGGTTGGAAAAAGGCTATCTGATATCTCGCATGCGATTCAGGAACATGTGGAGAAAGCAGGTTTCTCAGTGGTGACCGATTTTGTCGGCCACGGGATCGGACGAAATCTTCACGAAGATCCACAGATACCGAATTTTGGTGAACCTGGCCACGGTATTCGATTGAGGCAAGGCATGACTTTGGCGATTGAACCCATGGTCAACATGGGGAACAATGCGGTTAAAGTTTTGGAAGATAACTGGACAGCGGTAACGCAGGACGGAACACTTTCCGCTCACTTTGAGCACACGGTTCTTGTTGCAGAGTCGGGGCCTGAGATCTTGACAAGGTTATCGCCCCCTTGAGCAACGGAGAGAGAAAAGAGGTAATGGCCAAGGAAGATGTCGTTGAAGTTCAAGGGACAATCGTTGAGACCTTGCCCAATGCGATGTTTCGGGTCGAACTTGAAAACGGTCATCGTGTTTTGGCTCATATTTCAGGGAAAATGAGGATGCATTTTATCAAGATCCTGCCGGGGGACAAGGTGACTGTTGAGCTGTCGCCTTACGATCTGACCCGGGGCAGGATCACATATCGTTTTAAGTAACTTACTGGTAAAGGTCGAGGGCATGAAAGTTAGATCTTCGGTGAAAATTATCTGCTCCAAGTGTAAGGTCATTCGGCGTAAAGGTGTTGTGCGTGTGATCTGCGAGAATCCACGTCACAAACAACGCCAGGGTTAAGCAATTTTAGGTTAATGAGAGGGAGATAAAACGTGGCGCGAATCGCTGGGGTGGATCTACCACGAGAGAAAAGGATCGAAGTGGCGCTGTGCTACATCTACGGTATCGGCCGATCCGCATCGCAAAAACTTTTGAATCATGCGAAGGTCAATCCGGATGTCCGTGTCAAAGATCTCAAGGAAGAAGACATTGTCCGCTTGAGAGAAATGATTGAACGGGATCATAAGGTGGAGGGAGATCTTCGTAAAGAGGTTGCGATGAACATTAAACGGCTCATGGATGTTGGAAGTTACCGTGGTCTCCGCCATCGCAAAGGCTTGCCGGCAAGAGGGCAGCGAACCAAGACGAATGCCAGAACTCGAAAAGGGCCCAAGAAAGCGATTGGGTTAAGACCAAAGAAGGAAAAAACCGCATAGAAGGGAATCCATGGGTGTGAAAAAGGGGAAGAAGAAGGAACGCAAGATCGTTCAGACCGGAGTTGCGTATATTCAAGCTTCGTTCAACAATACGATTGTGACCATGACCGATCTGTCGGGAAACGTCATTGTGTGGGCCAGTGCTGGGAGTCAGGGGTTTAAGGGATCGAGAAAGAGCACCCCGTTTGCGGCGCAGAAAGCCGCGGAGATTGCTGCGAAGAAGGCGATGGAGCATGGGATGCGTCAGGTGGATGTGCATGTCAAGGGACCCGGATCCGGCAGGGAATCAGCGATCCGTGCCTTACAGGCGGCCGGCTTAAAAATCAACCTTATTAAAGATGTGACACCGATACCACACAACGGTTGTCGGCCTCCCAAGCGGAGAAGGGTCTAGCTGAAAATGTCTCTTTCGCTCACTCACGAAATTTTTGACCCAACTAGGGCTTGGTCGCTCGAATGGTCAAACTCGGCCTTCGGCCTTAAACAGGTGCCCATTCGCCTCTGTGGGGACGCTCCCTCCGCCCAGATGGGTGCCCAAAAATTTCGTAGCGTTCGTTTCAAAGACATTTTCACCATATTTTAAAGGAGGTTTATTTGGCTCGTTATATCGGTTCAGTATGTCGGCTCTGCCGTCGGGAAGGGATCAAGCTTTTCCTCAAAGGCCAGCGCTGTTTTACCGAGAAGTGCGCCATTGAGCGTCGAGGTTATGCTCCAGGACAACATGGACAAGGGAGGCCGAGGCTTTCAGAATATAATCTCCAACTTCGAGAAAAGCAGAAGCTAAAGAGGATTTATGGACTCATGGAACAACAATTCCGCGGCTATTTTTGGCGAGCGGCCAAGAAAAAGGGTGTCACCGGGGAATATCTCTTGCAGCTGCTTGAACGGCGACTGGATAATGTCGTCTATCGACTAGGTTTTGCTTCATCCCGCAAGGAAGGGAGGCAGCTTACGACACATGGTCATTTTATTTTGAACGGCCGCGCCGTCAATATTCCCTCTCATCTTGTCAAGGAAGGGGACGTCATTGAGGTCAAGGAAAAAAGCCGCGGACTCGTGCCGATTCAGGGCGCGCTGGCAGCAGTAGACACCCGCGGGCTTCCTGGGTGGCTAGAATTAGACAAGACGCATTTCCATGGGAAAGTTCGAGCTCTCCCCACAAAGGAAGATGCTGCTCTGCCCGTGAATGAGCAGATGGTGGTGGAGTTGTATTCAAGGTAAGAGAAACGGCTGCCGCCTTCATCTATTTATCTTGCCGGGTTTTTTTCAAGCTATGGAGGATGTATGGTTATCAGGACAAAGGATTTTCAAATACCAAAGAAACTCGATTTTGATAAAGAAAGCTCCAGTCCTACTTATGGTAAATTTTTTGCGGAGCCTTTTGAACGGGGGTTCGGGACAACCATCGCAAATGCCTTGAGGCGAGTCCTTCTTTCTTCCATCGCGGGTGCTGCGGTAACCTCGGTGAGGATCCAAGGGGTACTCCATGAATTCTCAACAATCACCGGAGTGAAGGAAGATGTGACGGACATCATTTTAAATATTAAAAACCTTCGTCTCAAGCTTCTCTCGGACAAGCCTAAGACCATTCACCTGAAAAAGAAAGGATCCGGCGAAGCCAGAGCAAAGGACATCATCCATGACGGGGATGTTGAGATCTTAAATCCCAATCTGCTGATTGCAACACTGGACAAAGACGCAACCCTGGACATCGAGATGTCGGTCAAGATCGGTCGAGGCTACGTCACCGCCGAACGAAACAAAGAGGAAGGAATGCCTATCGGTGTGATTCCGATCGATGCGATTTTTTCTCCCATCAAAAAGGTAAACGTTACAGTTGAGAATGCACGTGTTGGTCGCGTTACGGATTATGATAAGCTGACCATGGAGATATGGACAGACGGGAGCGTTCAGCCGGATGACGCCCTCGCTTTTTCCGCGAAGATCTTGAAAGATCACTTGAACATCTTTATCAATTTTGAAGAGCAGGAAGAGATTCCGATTCAACCAGAGGAAGAAAAGCAGATCGAGTTTAATAGAAACCTTCTCCGAAGCGTGAACGAATTGGAACTCTCGGTCCGTGCGGCCAATTGTTTAAAGAATGCCAACATACGAACCATCGCGGATCTGGTTACTAAAACAGAGTCTGAAATGCTTAAGACGAAAAATTTTGGCAGAAAGTCTTTAAACGAGATCAAAGAGATCCTCGCTGAAATGGGTCTCTCTTTGGGCATGAAACTGGACAATCTCCCGCAGACGTCCTTGGCTGAAAAAGGAGATTCTGTTTAATTCGCCTAAGGCGGATCAACGAAGAGAAAGGAACCATGCGCCACCGAAAAGCCGGCAGACAACTCGGACGAAACAGTTCACATCGTCGGGCCTTGTTCCGCAGCCTGGTCACATCGTTGATCGAGCACGAGCGGATCGAGACTACAGAGGCAAAGGCCAAAGAGATCCGTTCTATCGCTGATCAGATGATCAGTCTTGGAAAGGAGAAGACCCTTCATGCCAGACGACGGGCAGTTGCCTTTCTCCAAAGTCGACTGGTCGCAAAAAAACTCTTTGATGAAGTGGCAC
>Ga0335085_10008142_pt1 | contig 16055 bp, 17 predicted proteins | sample Lox_Sample_45_FD_206712 | JGI IMG/M metagenome (GOLD analysis project Ga0335085, IMG submission 206712) | Soil microbial communities from Loxahatchee National Wildlife Refuge, Florida, United States - Lox_Sample_4.5 | ecosystem: Environmental > Terrestrial > Soil > Wetlands | place: USA...
CGGCCACTCCGCGCGCAGTCGCATGCGCAGCCAGCGCCACAACGTCCGCCAGTGCGAGTGCCCCGGCGGAGACGATCACACGCGCCGGCGCGTTGCCGGCGGCGAGCACGGCCTCCAGGCCGGCCTGGCGGTCCGCCACCGCCAGCGCGGCGCCTTCGCCCGTCGTCCCGAAGAGGGCGACGCCGTCGCAGCCTTCGGTCATCAGCCTGGCGCAACGCCCGGCGAGCAGCCGCCCCTCCGGCCGCAACTCGGGCCCAAGGGGCGTCGCGATGGCGGCGATCAGCGCGTTGCTGCGGGGCAGTGCGGTCACCTGTCGAACCTTCTGGTGTGGCGATGCGGCCCTCACTAAGGCAGCCATATTGTCGATTGTCAACAATCGGGCCTTGACCATTGCCGGCCTCTCATGCCAGGATTTCTGCCACTTTTCGGGGAGTGAGACGACAGGGTGAGCGCGAGCGCGGCCAATCTGAAGCTTCCCAAACGCCGGCTCGACAATCAGGCGGCCGACGTCCTGCGCGAGCAGATCCTGAGCGGCCGATTCGCCCCCGGCCTGCGCCTCGTCGAGGCGACCCTGGCCGATCAACTCGGCGTCAGCCGCGGCACCGTGCGCGCGGCCCTCAGCGAGCTGGCCCACGAGGGGCTGGTGTCGCAGGTCGCCTACACGAAATGGATGGTCCCCGAACTCTCGGCCGCCGACGCCTGGGAGCTCTACAGCTTGCGGGGCAGCCTCGAAGGGCTGGCAGCGCGGCTGGCGACCGAGCGGCGGTCGCCGGAAACGATGAAGGCGGTGCAGGACGCCTACGAGCGCCTGGAAGCGGCGGTCGCCGCCGAGCGCCGCAGCGCCGTCGCCGCCGCCGACCTCGGACTGCACAAGACCATCGTCGCCATCACCGGGCATCGCCGGCTGATCGGCCAGTACAAGCTGATCGAGCAGCAGGTGCGCCACTACATCGCCACCTCCAACGCCGAGGTCCTCGACCAGCACGAGCTGCTCGATCAGCATCAGCCGATCGTGCAGGCGATCGTCGCCGGCGATGCCGCGCGGGCCGAGCGGCTGGCGCACGACCACAACGCGCCGGAGGTGGAAAAGTTCGCCGCCGAGCTCGCGCGCGCGAATGAGCGGCAGGGCGAAGTCCTGCCGCTGCCGCCGCGCTCGCGCCGCGGCGCAACGCCGACAGAAAAACCAGACCAGGGAGGAAAGAAATGATCGACAACAAGCTCATGACAGTGACCCGCCGCCTGTTCCTGGCGGCCGGTACCGCCGCCGTCGCCGCGCCGTTCGTGCTGCGCGGCGCCCGCGCCGCCGCCAAGACCTTCCGCATCTCGACGCCCGGCTCCGACGAGGAGTGGCAGTCGAAGGCGCTGAAGACCTTCAAGGCCGAGATCGACAAGGCCGCGCCCGGCGCCTTCGACGTGCAGCTGCATTTCAACGGCACGCTGTTCGCGCAGGGCACGGAGATCGAGGCCATGCAGCGCGGCAACCTCGAATGCGCGCTCACCTCGCCGCAGGACATCACCAACCTGATTCCCGAATATTCGATCTTCACCGCCGGCTATCTGATGCGCGATCCTGCCCATCTCGACGCCGTCTATGACGGCGACATCGGCGAGGAGTACAAGGCGCGCGTCGCCAAGGACGTCGGGCTGCACATCGTACGCAGCCAGTATCTCGGCACCCGCCACGTCATCCTGCGGCAGGCGCGCGACGTGAAGACGCCGGCCGACATGGCCGGCCTCAAGCTGCGCATGCCCGGCTCCGAGACCTGGCAGTTCCTCGGCAAGGCGCTCGGCGCCAACCCGACGCCGCTGGCCTTCGAGGAGGTCTATCTGGCCATGCAGACCGGCACCATCGACGGCCTCGAGAATCCGCTGCCCGACGCCATGGCCGCCAAGTTCTACGAAGTCTCCAAGCAGGTCGTGCTGACCGGCCACATGGTCGCGAACGTGTTCTTCAGCCTGGCCGGCGGGTTCTGGGACGGCCTCTCGGCCGACGAGAAGAAGGCGGTCGAAACCGCCGAGGCCGCCGCCAAGAAGGTGAACGACGACGGCGTGGTCGCGACGGAGAAGGACGCCGCCGTCTTCTTCGAAGGCAAGGGCGTGAAGGTGACGGCGCCCGACGTCGCCGCCTTCCGCGACAAGGTGCAGAAGGAATTCCTCGAATCGAAGTTCGCCGCCAGTTGGCCGAAGGGGATGCTCGAGCGCATCAACAAGGCCGGCGCCTGAGGGCACGCACGAGCGCCCGCCCGCGTGTCCTCCGTAGGGGCGACCGTCCGGTCGCCCCTACAACTCTCCACCCGCCCTTCCCGTGTCACCCCGGCGAAAGCCGGGGTCCATATTCCAGAGACCGAGTTTGTGGACCCCGGCTTTCGCCGGGGTGACAATCGAAATGCAAACCTCCGGAGCGTGCCGGTCTTCTTGAGTCATGGAGCCAAAGCCGACCAGCCTCATCGCCCGCCTGCATCGCATCGCCGAGCTCATCTCGGCGGCGCTCTTCGCGGCGATGCTCGGCGCCTTCCTGATCCAGGTCTTCACCCGATACGTGCTGGACGATCCGGCCTCCTGGACGCTCGAGGTCTGTTCGATCACGTATGTCTGGATCGTGTTCTTCGCCAGCGCGGTCATCGTCGACCAGCGCCACCACATCACCTTCGACATGCTCTACAAGAGCGTGAGCGCGCGGCTCCGTCGCGTCTTCGCCGCCATCACGAGCGCCGTCATCCTCGTGATATTCACGGTCGGCCTGCCCGGAACCATCGACTACATCGCCTTCATGTCGAAGAAGTACTCCCTCATGCTGCATATCCGCATGGACCTGCTCTATTCCTGCTTCGGCCTGTTCGTGGTCGGCGCCATCGTGGCGAGCGCCCTGCGGCTCCGCCGGCTCTTCGGCCGCGACTGGAAGAAGGAGCTCTAGGTCGTGAGCCTTCCCGCGCTTGCGATGCTCGTCTGCTTCTTCGCCTGGTGCGCGATCGGCATGCCCATCGGCTTCGCCATGCTCACTTCGGCCTTCCTCTATCTCCTGCTCAAGGGGCAGGACATGGGCCTGGTCGCCTTCCAGTCGCTGAACGGCCTGTTCAAGAGCTTCGTGCTGCTGGCCGTGCCGCTCTTCATCGTCGCCGCCGACATCATGAACGCCGGCACCATCAGCGAGCGGCTGCTGAAATTCGCGACGCTCTGCGTCGGCCGCGTGCGCGGCGGCCTCGCCCACGTCACGGTCGTCGCCAGCATGATCTTTTCCGGCATGAGCGGCAGCGCCATCGCCGACGCCGCCGGTCCGGGCAAGCTGATGATCGAGATGATGCTGAAGGACGGCCGCTATAAGCCGGGCTTCGCAGGCGCCATCACGGCCGCCGCCTCCACCATCGGTCCGATCATCCCGCCCTCGATCCCGATGGTGCTGTACGCGATGGTGGCCAACACCTCCGTCGGGTATCTCTTCCTCGGCGGCGTGCTGCCGGGAATCTTGATGGGCGCGTCGCTGATGACCACCATCGCGGTCGTCGCCCGCCGCGACGATCTGCCGGTGGCGCCGCCGCCGAAGCGCGGCGAGATCGTGCCGATCCTGAAGGCGTCGCTGCCGCCGCTGCTGCTGCCGGTCATCCTGCTCGGCGGCATCTATTCGGGCGCGGTGACGCCGACCGAGGCCGCCGCCGTCGCCGCGGCCTACGCCCTGCTGCTGGCCTGCGGCCTCTACCGCGCCGTCGGCCTGCGCGAGCTGACGCAGATCTTCATCGGCGCCTCGCGCTCGACCGCCGTCGTGGCGCTCGTCGTCGCCGGCGCGCTGCTGTTCAACTACGTCGTCGCCAGCGAGCAGATCGGCGACAAGATCGGCGCCTGGATCGGCTCGCTACAGGTCTCGCGCTTCGAGTTCCTGCTGATCATCAACCTGCTGTTCCTGGTGCTCGGCTGCTTCCTCGACACGCTGCTGATGCTGCTGGTGATCGTTCCGATCGCGATGCCGACCATCCGCGCCCTCGGCATCGATACCGTGCATTTCGGCGTCACCACCATCGTCAACCTGATGATCGGCATGATCACGCCGCCCTACAGCGAGCTGCTGTTCGTCGTCACGGGCATCACCGGCATCCCCCTCACCTCCATGTACCGCCACATCTGGGCCTTCATCGCCGCGCTGGTCGCCACGCTGCTGATCATGCTGGCGGTGCCGGACGTCGTGCTGTGGCTGCCCAGGCTGTTCGGCTATCAGCCGGGCGGCTAGCGGCCTCCGGCGTCAACTTGTCTCAGTTGCCGCCAATTCGTCGCGTGCAATAAAGGGCGCTCGGACAAGGCTGGAGTCAGCACCGTGCAACGCGCGCTCATCCTTGCGATCGCCCTTGCCATCGCGGCCGCCCCTGCAGTGGCCGCCGACAAGATGCGCTTCTGGAATCTGACAGCGGCGGAGATCACCGAGCTCTACCTCGCGCCCGCCGGCACGACGCAATGGAGTCCGAATCAGTGCCTGAACGACTCCGACAAATCCGTCGAGGCCGACGAGCGTTTGGACCTCAAGGACATCGCGCCCGGCCGTTACGACGTGAAGCTGGCCGACAAGACCGGCCGCCACTGTCTCGTGAAGGATGTCGCGGTGAAATCCGGCGGCAAGTACGCCTTTTCGATCTCCGAAAAGGAACTGACGGACTGCACGAAATAGGCCCCCGGGTCAGGACGTGAAGCACAGGCCCATATTCCTCCTGTCCTTCGCCGTCGTCGGGCTGTCCGCGGTAGCGGCGCGGGCCGAGACGATCTACGTCACCAACGAGAAGAGCAATACCGTCAGCGTCATCGACGGCCAGTCCCTCGAGGTGACCAAGACGGTGGATGTCGGGCAGCGGCCGCGCGGACTCGTCATGTCGCGCGACAACAAGACCCTCTACATCTGCGCCAGCGACAGCGACGAGATCGAAGCCATCGATCTCGATAGCCTCGCCGTCTCGTCCGTCGTCGGCACGCCCGACCCCGAGCGCATCGACATCAGCCCGGACGGCAAGTTCCTGTTCGCCTCCAACGAGAACGACAATCTCGTCTCGATCATCGATCTCGCGGCCCATACGGTCACCGACACGGTGCCCGTGGGCGTCGAGCCCGAGGGCATGGGCGTGAGCCCGGACGGCAAGCTGGTCGTCAACACCTCCGAGACCACGAACATGGCCCATGTGATCGACCTCGGGTCGCATAAGATCGTCGCCAACATCCTCGTCGATCCGCGGCCGCGGGTCGCGGTCTGGACCAGGGACGGCGCCCAGGTCTGGGTCTCGTCGGAGATCGGCGGCACCGTCAGCGTCATCGACGCCGCGACGCTGGCCGTCATCAAGAAGATTTCCTTCGCGGTCGAGGGCCTGACCGCGGAGCAGATCCAGCCGGAGGGCATCGCGATCACCCCGGACCGTAAGCTCGCCTTCGTCGCCCTCGGCCCGGCCAACCGGGTCGCGGTCATCGATGCGCAGACCTACGAGGTCAAGGACTACATCCTGGTCGGCCAGCGCGTATGGGGGATCACGCTGAACCCCTCCGCCACCCGCCTCTATGCCGCGAACGGCCTCAGCAACGACGTGACGGCGATCGACGTCTCTACCCTGGAAGCCATCAAGTCAGTCCCGGTCGGCGAGGAACCCTGGGGCTCGGCCGTCCGGCCCTGATTCGCCCCTCGGGAACAAAGAGCGAATTTTTCGACCGGAAATGCCTCAAAGGCGCGGCGAAACCGGCCCAAACGCTTGTCTTCTGCCAATCCCCTCCAGATCTTGCGACGCAACCTTCACTTCCCCGCTGTATGTTGCGGCGCCGATTGCACATTCCCCATTGTCGTTAACCAGCTTTTAACCCCGCCTGCGCCATCCTTTGCTTAACGCGGCGTAAACCATAGGCGCGGCCGTTCGCTGCCGCCCGCCGCACATGGTGACGGAAGGTCGGAAAACCGGCATGGCGTACGACGATCTCCTGGGCCTGATTCCCGAGTTCGGCGAGAACTTCGCCCTGCTCCTGGCCCTCGCCCTGCTCTACAGCCTGATCGGGCTGCCGCTGCTGCGGCGCGCCGGCCATTTCGGCGCGGTCGTGGCCGGGCTGCTGTTCGGCGGCATGGCGATCCTCGGCATGCGCTGGCCGATCGCGATCGCCCCCGACCTGAGCGTCGATGGCCACAACCTGATCGTCCTCACCGCCGGCGCCTTCGGCGGCCCGTGGACGGCGCTGGTCGCCGCCATCGCCGTCATCGCCGACCGCATCCTGACGGGCGCGCCGGATATCCTCAGCTCCATCGCGGTCGTCACGGCGGCGGCGCTGCTGGGCACCGGTTTCTATCTGCGCTGGTGGCGGCGGGCGCGCATCGGCGGGCCCGGCGAGTTCCTGGCCATCGGCCTGGCGCTCGCGGCGATCGGCCTGCCCTGGGACCTGATCATCGCCGGCCTCGATCGGCCGGCCGCGCTGCATCTGCTGGTGCCGCTGTTCGTCTACTACCCCGTCGGCTTCCTGGTCTTGGCCATGCTGCTGTCGAACGAGCAGCGCCAGAAGCTGGCGGTCGAGGCGCTGCGGCGCAGCGAGGAGCGCTTCCGCGACATCGCCGAGGCCGCCTCCGACTGGGTCTGGGAGATGGGGCCGGACCTGCGCTTCACCTACGTCTCCTCCCGCTTCGGCGAGCTCACGGGCATCGAGCCGAAGAAGCTGATCGGCAAGCGCTCGAGCGAGCTCGGCCGGCTCGTGACGGACGAGCAGTCCTGGGCCCGCCACCTCGACGACCTCCAGTGCCGCCGCCCGTTCCGCGATTTCATCTTCGATTTCGTCGCCGCCGGCGGCCGCGTGCATCGCATGCGCGTCAGCGGCCGGCCGGTGTTCGCCTCCGACGGCGACTTCCTCGGCTATCGCGGCATCGCCGCCGACATCAGCGACGAGGTCGAGGCCGATCGCCGCATCCGCCGCTCCGAGGCGCTCTTCCTCGACGCCGCCGAGAGCATGTCCGACGGCTTCGCGCTCTACGACGGCGACGACCGCCTGGTGATGTGCAACCACCGCTACCGCGAGATCCTGGCGCCCATCGCCGCGCAGGTCGTGCCCGGCGTCCGCTTCGAGGAGCTGCTGCGCGCCAGCCTCGGCAACGTGCCGCTGGCCGACGACGCCGGCAATGCCGAGAAGTGGATCCAGCACCGGCTCGAGCTGCACCGCAACCCGCCCTCGGTCATCGAGACCCACCGCGCCGACGGCAGCTGGCTGCAGATCGCGGAGCGCCGCACCGAGGATGGCGGCATCGTCGTCATCATGACCGACATCACCGCCAGCAAGATCCGCGAAGGCGCGCTCGAGAAGAACTCGCTGCTGCTGCAGGCCACGCTCGACAGCCTCAGCCACGGCCTCAGCGTCGTCGATCGCGGCCGCCGCCTGATCGCCTGGAACAAGCGCTTCGTCGACCTGTTCGAGCTGCCGCCCGACCGGCTGCAGAAGGGCATGGCCTGGAGCGAGCTGGCGCATTTGCTGGGCGCGGGCATGGGCATGCGGCCGGGCGAGCCGGACTGGCTGCCGGGCGGGACCATGGCCAACCCGCCGCCGGCCAGCACCCGCGCCGAGACCAAGCGCGGCGCGCGCACGCTGCGCGCACGCCTCTATCCGATGCCCGGCGGCGGCTACAGCATGACGTTCTCCGACATCAGCGACGCGGTCGCCGGCGAGGCCCGCTTCGCCGAGCTGGAGCATCGCAACGCCTCGCTCGCCGCCGCCGTGTCCTCGACGTCCAACGGCGTGCTGATCACCGACCCGAACCTGCCGGGCAATCCCATCGTGTTCGTGAACCCGGCCTTCACCCGCATCACCGGCTACGCGCCGGAGGAGACGCTGGGCAAGAGCTGCCGCATGCTGCAGGGCCGCGACACCGACCTGCAGACGATCGAGCGCCTGCGCAAGGCGATCCAGCAGCGCAAGCCCGTCACCGTCACCATCCGCAACTACCGCAAGGACGGCCGCACGTTCTGGAACGAGCTCAGCATCAACCCCGTGTTCGACGACAACAAGCAGCTCGTCCATTTCGTCGGCATCCAGACCGACGTCACCGACCGCGTGCGCGCCGAGGAGGCCCTGCGGCGCAGCGAGAGCGAGCTGCGCGCGCTCGCCGAGACTCACGCCGCCACGCTCGATTCGCTCCCCGCCCATGTGGCGCTGCTCGACGCCGACGGCATCATCGTCTCGGTCAACCGCATGTGGCGCGACGCCGCCGGCAGCGCCGACGTCGACGACCTCGCCGGCCTCGGCCGCAACTATTTCGACAGCGTCGAGGACCCCGACGGCATGTTCGCCGACGAGGCGCCGGCGGTCAGCGCCGGACTGCGCGCCGTGCTGGCCGGCGACTCCCCGATGTTTGCGCGCGAGTATCTGCGCATCGTCGCGCGCGAGCCGCGCTGGTTCAAGTTCGTGGCCACGCCGGTGTCGAAGACCGAGCCGCGCGGCGTCGTGGTCATGCACTTCGACATCACCGACCGCATCATGGCCGAGGAGGCGCTGCGCGCCGCCAAGGAGCAGGCCGAGTTCGCCAACCGCTCCAAGTCGGAGTTCCTCGCCAACGTCAGCCACGAGCTGCGCACGCCGCTCAACGCCATCATCGGCTTCTCCGAGGTGATGCAGCGCGAGATGTTCGGCCCGCTCGGCAAGCTGCAGTACAAGGAGTACGCCAAGGACATCCACGACAGCGGCGTGCACCTGCTGAAAATCATCAACGACATCCTCGACCTCTCGAAGATCGAGGCCGGCAAGTTCGAGCTGCACAAGGAGAAGCTGCTGGTGTCGGACGTCATCCGCTCCTGCCTGCGCCTGGTCAGCGACCGCGCCAACGCCGGCAAGCTGACGCTGCGCACGGAGGTGCCGGGCGACCTGCCGCCGCTCATCGCCGATTCGCGCGCCATCAAGCAGATCCTCATCAATCTGCTGTCGAACGCCGTGAAGTTCACGCCGCCGGGCGGCGAGGTGCGCGTCACCGCTGCGCGCGACGTCAACGGCGATTTCCTGCTGAAGGTGATCGACACCGGCATCGGCATCGCCGAGAAGGACATCGCCAAGGCCATGGCCGCCTTCGGCCAGGTCGACGGCGCGCTCAATCGCAAATATGCCGGCACCGGGCTCGGCCTGCCGCTGGTGCGCCTGCTGGCCGAGCTGCACAACGGCTCGCTGCAGCTCGAGAGCCTGCTCAACCACGGCACCACCGTGACCATCCGCCTGCCGCAGCCGCGCGAAGCCATGGCAGCCTGAGTGGAGGATGACGACCCGCAGAGGGAGTCTGCGCCGATGCCGTCGCAAGCCCAGCATCTGGAAGCCCTGTCCGCTCCGGAGATCCTGCAGACGCCACTCGCTGAGGTCTTCGACCGGATCGCGCGGTTGGCGACCGGCACCTTCGCCGTCCCTGTCGCCATGATCTCGCTATTCCCCGAGCCGCGCGCCTGGCTGCAGTCGCGCTACGGCCTCGACCTTCTGGAGGTCCCGCCGGAGTGGGACTTCATGGCCCACACCCCGGCCGAAGACTGCGTGCGCATCATCAAGGACACACGCGCCGATGTGCGCTTCGCCAGCGTGCCGCTGGTCGTGGGGCCGCCGCACATCCGCTTCTACGCCAGCGCGCCGCTGGTCACGCGCGACGGTTACAAGCTCGGCGCTCTCTGCATCCTCGATACGGCCCCACGCGCCGCGTTCGAGCTGTCGCACTGGCGCGGCCTCGCCGATCTCGCCGACATGACCATGGACGCCATCGAGCTGCGCACCGCCGGCCGCGCCGCCCTCGAGCGCCTCTCCGCCGTCGCGCGCCCCCGCATCGTGCGGTGACGACTCGCGTCCCCGCGCATCCCTCCACATTGTCAAGCCCGGCAATGACAGTAAAGGGAGACTACTTCGGCGGCTGGATCATGCGGCCGAGGGGCTGGCCGCCGAAGATGTGGATGTGGAGGTGCGGCACCTCCTGGTGCGAATGCCGCCCGTGGTTCGCCAGGATGCGATAGCCCGACTCGGCCACGCCCACCTGGCGCGCCACCGCCCCGACCGCGCGCACCAGCGCGGCGATCTCGGCCTCGCTCGCACTGGCGGAGAAGTCGTCCCAGGAGACGTACGGCTTCTTCGGGATCACCAGCACATGCACCTTGGCCTGCGGATTGATGTCGTGGAAGGCCAGCGTGTGCGCGTCCTCATAGACCTTCTTGCAGGGAATCTCGCCGCGCAGGATCTTGGCGAAGACGTTGTTCGGGTCGTAGCTCATGGCGCGCTGCCTCGCTCAATCGTCGTCCTTGCGGTTCTTCTTTGCGGCCACGCCGGAGATACCCTCGCGCGCCGCCAGGGCCGCCCACACCGCGTCCGGCTTCAGGCTGCGGTCGGCCCACAGAACCAGGAGATGGTAGAGCAGGTCGGCGCTTTCCAGCGCCAGGTCCTTCTTGCGGCCCCGCACGCCCTCGATCAGCGTCTCCACCGCCTCCTCGCCCACCTTCTGGGCGATCTTCTCGGTGCCCTTGGCGAACAGCCGGGCGGTGTTGGAGACGGCGGGGTCGGCCCCCCGGCGACTCTCGATCACCTTATAGAGCCGGTCGAGGACGGTGCCGTCCAAAGCCTTCTTCGCGTTGGCCATAGGCCCAAGAATACTATGGCGTCGCTAGAATACTACTAGATATTGTATTGACTGTCATCGAACCGTCACACCAGTTGTGTTCACCCGCTGGCCGTCTCAAGATTCTTCCAGAAATAGCGGCCGGCCACCCAGCCCTCGGCGACCCGGGCATAGCGTGGATGGGTCCCCCAGTGCTGGTAGCCGAGCGACTGATAGAGCTGGATCGCGGCCTCCTGGGTCTCCCGCACGTCGAGGTTCAGCACCAGGGCGCCGGCGGCCCGCGCCGCCTCCTCCACCGCCTCCACGATTCCGCGTGCCAGCCCATGGCCACGCGCCCAGGGGGCTACGAAATGGGTGGTCATCTGGGCACTGCGCGCCTGCGCCTCGTTGTTCTTGGGCGGGCGCAGCAGCTGCGCCGTGCCGGCGATCACGCCGTCCAGCCGGCCCACGAACATCATGCGGTCGGGGATCAACAGCACGCCGCGCCAGTAGGATTCCATCACCGGCCGATGCGGCGGCTTCAGCCAGCCGAACCCGCCGCCGGCCTTGATGCCCTCCTCGGCGGCCTCGCACAGGTCCTGCAGATCGTTGCCGCGAAACTCCCGCAGCCGCTCGACCGTGGTCACGCTCATGGGGATGCCCGTGGATCGCTTCGGAAGGAGTCGCTCGTGCTTGTAACAGGATCGCCTGGCTGCCGCTAGCGGCCACGAGATTGGGATGAACGCTCTGCGTTCTTCGACAAGCTCAGGATGAGGATCGTTCTTTGTGCCACCAAATTCTCCCTCATCCTGAGCTTGTCGAAGAACGCAGGATGATCATGCAGCCAAGCTGCGCTTGCGCCCCCGCCCCCGGCGGCTTATCTGGGAGGTCGTATGTCGCGCGACGAACCCCCGCAATGGCACGGCACCACCATCCTCTGCGTCCGCAAGGGCGGGCAGGTGGTGGTGGCCGGCGACGGCCAGGTCACTCTCGGTAACACGGTCGTCAAATCCAACGCCAAGAAGGTGCGCCGGGTCGGCAAGGGCAACGTCATCGCCGGCTTCGCCGGCGCCACCGCCGACGCCTTCGCCCTCTTCGAGCGCCTCGAGGCCAAGCTCGAGCAGCATCCGAACCAGCTGGCACGCGCCTGCGTCGAGCTGGCCAAGGATTGGCGCACCGATCGCTATCTGCGCCGGCTCGAGGCCATGATGGCGGTGGCCGACAAGGAGGTGAGCCTGGTGCTCACCGGCACCGGCGACGTGCTCGAGCCCGAGGACGGCCTCATCGGCATCGGCTCCGGCGGCAGCTTCGCGCTCGCCGCCGCCCGCGCCCTCATCGGCATGGACGGCCTCTCGGCCGAGGACATCGCCCGCCGCGCCATGGAGATCGCCGCCGACATCTGCATCTACACCAACCGCAACATCGTGCTCGAGAGCCTATGAACGACAATCCGCCGTCTGCCGCGCGCCCGCCGCACAAGGAGGCCGCGGCCAGCTTCACCCCGCGCGAGATCGTCTCCGAGCTCGACCGCTACATCGTGGGACAGCACGACGCCAAGCGCGCCGTCGCCATCGCGCTGCGCAACCGCTGGCGCCGCCAGCAGCTGCCGGAGGAGCTGCGCGAGGAGGTGCTGCCCAAGAACATCCTGATGATCGGCCCCACCGGCGTCGGCAAGACCGAGATCGCGCGCCGCCTGGCGAAGCTGGCGCAGGCGCCGTTCATCAAGGTCGAGGCCACCAAGTTCACGGAGGTCGGCTATGTCGGCCGCGACGTCGAGCAGATCGTGCGCGATCTCGTGGAGGTCGCCCTCAACACGACGCGCGAGAAGCTGCGCCGCCAGGTCCAGGCAAAGGCGGAGGTGGCCGCCGAGGAGCGCGTGATCGAAGCGCTCGTGGGCGAGGCCGCCAGCGCCGACACCCGCGCCAAGTTCCGCCGCATGCTGCGCGCCGGCGAGCTGAACGACAAGGAGATCGAGCTGAGCGTGAAGGATTCCGGCAGCTCGTCGCTGCCGACCTTCGAGATCCCCGGCATGCCCGGCGCCAGCATGGGCATGATCAACCTGAACGAGGTCCTGGGGCAGGCCTTCGGCGGCCGCACCAAGCCGCGCCGCATGACCGTGGCCGATTCCTACGACGTGCTGATCGACGAGGAGAGCGACAAGCTGCTCGATCCCGAGAAGGTGAAGGGCGAGGCGCTCGAGTCGGTCGAGCAGAACGGCATCGTCTTCCTCGACGAGATCGACAAGATCTGCGGCCGCAGCGAGCATCGCATGGGCGCCGACGTCAGCCGCGAGGGCGTGCAGCGCGACCTGCTGCCGCTGATCGAGGGCACCACCGTCGCCACCAAGCATGGCAGCGTGAAGACCGACCACATCCTCTTCATCGCGTCCGGCGCCTTCCACATGGCGAAGCCCTCCGACCTGCTGCCGGAGTTGCAGGGCCGCCTGCCGATCCGCGTCGAGCTCAGCGCCCTCTCGCGCGACGACTTCAAGCGCATCCTGACCGAGCCCGAGGCCAGCCTGATCAAGCAGTACAAGGCGCTGCTGAAGACCGAGGACGTCACCCTCGAGTTCACCGACGACTCCATCGAGGCCCTCGCCGACCTCGCCGCCGAGATCAATTCCTCGGTCGAGAACATCGGCGCCCGCCGCCTCCACACGGTGATGGAGCGGCTGCTCGAGGACATCAGCTTCACCGCCACCGACCGCGCCGGCGCCACCATCACCATCGACGCGAAGTACGTGCAGGAGCGCGTCGCGCCTTTGGCCAAGAACGCGGACCTCAGCAAGTTCATTCTGTAGGTGCGGTGGTCCCTCCGAACCTGTAGGGGCGACCCCACGTGGTCGCCCTGGCGTCGGGCGGGCACATAGGCCCGCCCCTACACGGCTGGGTCTGACCCCATTAACCTTTCTTGCCAAACCAGGTTTGTGGCCGCTTGTTAACCACGTTTGATCGCGCTCTAATCGCCGCGACTTATGTCAATTTTTAACGAGATGACTGATACCCTCTGAGGATTGCGACGAGGCCGGCCCGGCCATTTCCGGGCCACCCGCCGGTCGTGGGTGGAAAACAGCCGAATAGGCCTGAGAGGAAACGTGAGCAAGCAGAACGGTGCGGCGGCGATCAGCCAGCCCAAGGGGCAGGCGGCGACGGCGAAGACGATCCTCATCGTCGAGGACAACGATCTCAACATGAAGCTCTTCCACGCGCTGCTGGAGACGCGCGGCTACAACGTGCTGATGGCGCGCGACGGCATGGAGGGGCTGCGGCTGGCGCGCGAGCACCATCCGGACCTGATCATCATGGACATCCAGCTGCCGGGCGTCTCCGGCCTGGTGGTCGCCAAGTCGATCAAGGACGACGAGAAGCTGAAGGACATCCCGATCATCGCCGTCACCGCCTTCGCCCTCAAAGGCGACGAGGAGCGCATGCGCCAAGGCGGCTGCGCCGCCTACCTCGCCAAACCCATCTCCACGCCGATCTTCCTGAAGACCGTCGCGGAGTATCTGAACTAGCCGCCGAAGAGCCCCTTCCCCTCCCCTTGCGGGAGGGGATTAAAGGGTAGGGGGCTGCGCGCGGCAGCGCGCCAAGAGCCGCGCGCTCCGGCCAAAAGAACATGGTTGTTCACACCTCGCGGTCCCAGATCTTCTGGGGCAACCACCGCGCCTGCGTTAACGACGGACCTGACATCCATGAGCGCAGCACGTCCTCCTGTGAGATCCGTAGCGGAGTATGTCTTGCTCGTCGTCGGCGCCAGCATCGCCATCGGACTGGTCGCGCTGCGAATTCCTGCCGTCGAATGGACGGCACGGATTGCCTGGGTGCTCCTGACGGCTATCGTGGCAACCCTTCTGGCTTGGCAGCGGGATTTCTCGATCAGAATCGCGGTCTTCGGCTATGTCGGCGCTATGATCACGGTCGGCACCATCATTGGTGTTATCGTACTCGTCGAAGCCATACTGGCCTTGGGTGACCTCGCCAGAGCGGGCCGGCCTTGATCGTGACGGTTTCCGCCGGCCCCTCGCGCTGTGCCAGACGCGCAAGGATACTCCGACCCTATTTCTGCCGCTTCAATCCGGCTCCTGCAGGAACTGCTGCGCGTCGGCCGGGATCGTCATCCCCGGCAGCTTGCGCGAGGTCCAGATGTGGATCGCGGTCGAGAAATCCACGGGCTCGTCGAGCGAGCCGGCCTTGATCGTCACGGTCTCCGCCGGCTCCTCGCCCTGGTGCCAGACGCGCGAGCCGCAATGCGGGCAGAAGGCGCACTTCACCTGCCGCCCGCTGTCGGCCGGCCGGGTCCAGAACTTCGGGTGCCCGTGCGTCACCCGCAGCCCCGCGCTCGGCACCTGCAGCGACATGCCGAAGGCCGAGGCCGATTGCTTCCGGCATTCCCGGCAGTGACAGACATAGAGCGCGATCGGCTCGCCCGCGCACTCATAGCGCAGCGCGCCGCATTGGCAGCCGCCCGTCCTGATCGCCATCGCCTCCTCCGTCGTCAGCGCCCTTCGGCCTCCACCGCATCGGCCAGCTCGGCCAGCGTGGCGAAGTGGTAGTCGGGCTTGGTGATCGGCGCCTCCTTGGTGCCGCCGGTCCCCTTCAACCCCTTGCGCCGCTCGATCCAGCAGACGGTGTAGCCAAGCTTCCGCGCGACGCCGATGTCGTGATACTGGCTCTGCGCCACATGCAGGATGTCCTCGAGCACGTAGCCGCTGGCGCTCAGCCGCCCGCGCGCGAAGGCGAAGAACTGCGGATCGGGCTTCTCGAAGCGCACGTCGTCGACCGTGACCCCGTCGTCGAACGGCTCGCCCAGCGTGCGCGCGAAATGCTGGAGCGCCCAGCGCCGCGCATTGGTCATGGCCACCAGCCGGTAGCGCTGCCGCAGCCGCTTCAGCGCCGCCGCCGAATCCGCAAACGCCGGCCACCGCTCCACCGAGGCCGGAAATCCCTCCGCCGCGCCCGCCGTCTCCGGCAGCTTCAGCTCGCGCGCCATGTCGCCATAGACGCGCACGAGATCGTCCGGATACCACCCCGCCGCCGGCAGCGCCCGCACATGCCGATAGGCATCGAGGATCGCCTCGTCGGTCACTTGCGCGGCAGCCGGCACCGCCTCCCGGATATACTCGATCATCCCGCGCTCGAAATCGATCAGAGTGCCCACGACGTCGAACGTGAGAACTTTGAATTTGCGCAGCGACATGTAGTTGGCCCCTTCAGCCCAGCCCGAAGACCTCAGCCTATCCCTCTCCCGCTCCGCGGGCGAGGGGACTCGATCGAGTATGCGGCACAATCGTGTCCCCTCTCCCGCGCCAGCGGGCGAGGGCTAGGCTGAGGATGGATCAGCGCCGCGATGAATTAGGGCCAAAGTCTGCTCAACCCGCCGCCCGCTCCGCATCCCGCTTCACCTCCGCCAACATCCAGTCCCGGAAGGCCCGGATCTTCGGCGAGTTCTGCCGCTCCTGCGGATAGACGAGCCAGAAGCTCGATTCGCTGCGGCCGGTCAGCGCGAACGGCTGGACCAGGCG
>Ga0335085_10008143_pt1 | contig 16054 bp, 12 predicted proteins | sample Lox_Sample_45_FD_206712 | JGI IMG/M metagenome (GOLD analysis project Ga0335085, IMG submission 206712) | Soil microbial communities from Loxahatchee National Wildlife Refuge, Florida, United States - Lox_Sample_4.5 | ecosystem: Environmental > Terrestrial > Soil > Wetlands | place: USA...
ATCCTGGCCGGGTCGGCGGGCCGGCTCTCGAGTTCCTGCTTGAGCAGGTCTGTCACCTCGGCCGTGACCGTCCGCAGCAGCACATCCGGCGCATCGCCGTGAGCGAGCGCAACCGATGCACCCAGTGCAACTGTCAACAACAGCGTGAATTGTGCGGCTAATTCTTTCATCCGGCCTCAACCATACCCGAGGGCATCGCCTACAGTGCGCCTCGTTCACATCCCAGTCAATAGGGGCAGGTCCCGCCCGAGCGCGGGTTTTTTGATCTACCTCAAACGCGGTTGCCGAAATCGCGGACTGCGGCGCCACGACCGCGGCCCGGATCACCCCCGCGCGCGGTCGCACCGGCACCGCCTAGGAATAACTTGCCGGGGCCGGACTCAGGGGTAGATTCTTCATGCGGAAACGCAGCTCGGGATCGGCGATGAGCTCCGGATGCTGCAGCGGCACCATGATCAGCGGCAGGCTCGGATCGTGGTATATGCTGCAGCCCCAATTGCCGGCCTGATAGGCGAAACAATATTTGCCGCGCGTGTCGATGACGGGGCCCTGCTCCCAGAACCGATACCCCCAGTAAAGCTGGTCCGCGATGTCGTAGTCCGCCTCGCCGGCTTCGCGATAGAAGCCATCGTTTTCCGCCCAGATGCGCTCGAGCACGTCGGCGCTGGTGAAGCCGATGCCGGCCCCGGGGCCCTGCACATAACCATATTTGGGCCATTCGCCGCCGACGTTCAGGGGCGTCGACATGCTGCACCCCGGCTCGCTCTGGAACAGGTCGAGGAAGATCCGGTCGAAGTCGTCCTGCGTGGCGACGTAGTCGTCTTCGATGAAGAACCACCACTTGTAGCCGCCAGCGCGATAGGCCTCGTAGGCGTCGTGGAAGGATCCGTACGATTGGCCGCGATTTTCGCGCCGGCGGACGTCCACGGAAGGTCCGACGCTGGTCCGCAGCGCCTCGATCGCCTGCGTGATATGCGCCGGCTCGTCCCGCATGTACGGGAAGTAGATGACGATCTTGTCTATGGAGTGGCGCAGGCGCTGCAAATGCAGAAGGTGCTCGCGCACGTACGTGAGCGGATCGGCTTCATACTTCGGGTCCTGGCAGCGCCGCTTGCCGGTCCAGCTGGCAATGACGTAGCAAAGGCCGTCCTTCATCGTTTCACTCCCGCGCGCGCCGCGCCATCGGCTGGATCGGCGCACGTTTCCGGCGCGTCGCTCAGGTAAGGATCCAGCGCCTGCATCGGCCTGCCGCGCAGGATCGGCACGCACTCGGGCGGGAAGTCCTGGCGCAAGCGCGCACCGGCTGCGCGCGCGAGTTCGATGAAGCGCTGCAGGTGGCGCATCGCGCCTGTGGGCAGGTCGTGCAGCACCATCAGCGTGCGCGCCTGTCCCCGGCATTGGGCGAGCGCCTTTTCGACCCAGGCATCGGGCTCGGCCCAGTCGCGCGGGATCGCGTTCCACAGCACCATGGTATAGCCGCCTGCGCTGAGGCAATCGCGCGCCGCGCACGAAAGCAGGTGCGGCCCGATTGCGCCGCCGCGTCCGAAAGGCCGGAAAAGACGGTCCGGGTGGACCAGCCCGGCGAGCAGGGCCTGCGTCCCATCGATCTCGTCGCGAGCCGCCTCGGCCGATCGCGCCCCTTCGCCAAGCGGCGCCCGGTGATGCATCGAATGGTTGCCGATCCAATGGCCTTCGGCGTGCGCGCGCTCGGCAAGGCGCCTGCGCGCCGGGTCCGCAAGCTTGTCGCCGATCACAAAGAAGGTGCTGCGGATCCCCTCGCGCCCGAGCAGGTCGAGCACGCCGGGGGTCGTGTCCGGCTCGGGGCCGTTATCGAAGGTGAGCGTCAGGTCGAACATTTCAAGGACTCGCCGCAGCGACGTTGATCGCGCGCCGCAGCCGCCGCCGGGATGCTCCGCAAACAGCGCGGGGCGCGCCCGGTCGACCGTCCGCCGGCGCGGCCAAAATACGCGGCTGCATGGTGTTCATCCTGTAAATGGGCTACATTCGACAAGCCGGACATTACCATAATCGGCCGATGCCAAAGCCGGAGGAGAAAGCGCGGAGGCGACCGGTGCCCGGCGCTTGACAACAGCAGACGCGGCATTTGATACTCAATCAAGAGGGAGGAGATGAACATGACCAAGGTGCAGCGCGGGCAGAACCCGGACGCAGTTCGCCGTTCCATACTGATAGGTGGCGCCGCCACGCTGCTGCTGCCGAACATGGTGTTCGGCCAGGCCAAGCAGACGGTGCGCATCGGCGTACCGACCAAGACCTATTTCCCGACCATCATCGCCGAGACCGCGATCCGGCAGAAATTCTTCGACAAGGAAGGCATCAACGCCGAGCTGACGATCTATCGCAGCGGCGCCGAGGGTTTCGAGGCGCTCGCCGCGGGCGCCACCGACCTGATCTACAACTCCTCCTCCAGCGTCGCGGCGGGCCTGACCAAGGGCGTCAAGTCCAAGTGCGTCGCCAACGGCGCGCTCGGCTACTACGGCTGGCACATGATGGTGAAGCCGGATTCGCCTATCAAGAAGCTCGCAGACCTCGCCGGCAAGAAGGTGGGCATCACCTCGGCCGGTTCCGGCACGGACATTCTTGCGCTCTGGGCCATCGCCCACGAGAAGATCACGTTCACTCGGGTGCCGCTGGGCGGCGGCGGGCTGGTGCCGAACCTGCTGTCGGGCAACATCGACGCCACGGTGCTCTATTCGCCGCTCACGTTCAAGGTGATGCGCGACAAGCAGGCGCGCTCGATCGCCGACTTCGGCGAGCTGGTGCCGGCGCACTCGACCGGAAGCTGGATCGCCACGGACAAGCTGATCGCCGAGCGCCCGCAGGCGCTGCAGAAGGCGCTGAACGCGCTCTATGGCGGGGTCGGCTTCCTGCGCGCGCCGGCCAATCGCGCCGCCGCGGTGAAGCTGATCGCGGATATCGACGAGATTCCGGAGCCGATCGCGGAAGCCGAACTCGACAACAACATCGTCAAGCTCTCGACCACCGGCGAATTCAGGAAAGAGTGGATGGAGCGTTGCCTCGACATGGCCAGGCTCATCGGCATGAAAGACCTGGCGCCGGTGAACGACATCTACGTCACCACTTTCAAACCGGTGCCGACGGCCTGAGCCCCCGCTCGCGGCGGGGACGGCTGGGCTGAAATCATGAGCCGCGCGCAAATCATCACGATACGCCTGGCGCTGCTCGCTCTCGCGCTGGCGGCGTGGCAACTGCTGCCGCGCCAAGGGATCGTCAATCCGCTCCTGCTGCCGCCGCTGAGCGACGTGCTCAGCATGCTCGGCACCCTGCTGAAGCGCAGCCAGGTGCACGAGGCGATCGGCGTGACCGCCGCCGAGGTGGTTGTGGCCTTCGTCATCGCGGTGCCGCTGGGTACGCTGATGGGAGTGCTGATCGCCGAGAGCGAGTACCTGGGCGAGGTGTTCAAGCCGGTGCTGTTCTATGTATTCAGCATACCGAAGTCGATTTTCCTGCCGATGTTCATCCTCGCGTTCGGCATCACGTTCGCGCAGAAGGTCGCCTATGCCGCCTTCACCACGACTTTCGTCGTGCTGATGAGCGCGGCCACGGCGGTGGAGTCGGTCAAGCAGGAATACCTCCTGGTGGCGCGCTCCTACGGCGCCACGCGCGCGCAGATCCTGCGGCGCGTGTACGTGCCGTGCATGCTGCCGCTGCTGCTGGAGGCGCTGCGCATCTCGATGATCTTCAACTTCACCGGGGTGATGATCGCCGAAATGTATGCCTCGCGCACCGGCATCGGCCACATGATCTCCGGCTGGGGCGAAAACTTCCAGATGCCGGAGCTGTTCGCCGGCGTCGTCCTGCTCGCCGCGGTGGCGGTGCTGTTCAACGAGGCGGTGCGCTTCTTCGAGGCGCGGTGCAGCACATGGCGGACCTGAGCCAAAGCGGGATCGCGCCCGGGCGCCACGGCGCGGCGCCGGAGAAGGCCGCGATCGAGGTCGCCAACCTCAGCCACGTCTACGCCGGCGCGCAGGGCGAAGTGCCGGCGCTGGAAGACATCTCGATGAGCGTCGGCGCCGGGCACTTCGTCGTGATCGTCGGGCCGAGCGGCTGCGGCAAGACTTCGCTGCTGATGATGCTCGCGGGGCTGCGAGCGCAGAGCGCGGGCACGATCCTCTGCCACGGCAGCCCGATCCCCAATCCCGACCCGCGCCGCGTCGGCGTGATCTTCCAGGAAGCGAGCCTGTATCCCTGGCTCACCGCGCTCGACAACATCGAATTCCCCTTGAGCCTGCGCGGCGCCCCGCGCGCAGAGCGCAGGCAGCGCGCCGAGGCGATGCTCAGGCTGGTCGGCCTGGAGGGCTTTGGCGGGCGCTATCCGCACGAGCTCTCCGGCGGCATGAAGCAGCGCGTGTCGATCGCGCGCGGCCTGGTGCAGGACCCGCCAGTGCTGCTGATGGACGAGCCCTTCGCCGCGCTGGACGAACAGACGCGCATGACCATGGGCCACGAGCTGCTGCGCATCTGGTCGGTGACGGCGAAGACCGTGGTCTTCATCACCCACAGCCTGACTGAGGCGGTGTACCTCGCCGACGAGGTGCTGGTGATGTCGGCGCGCCCGGGGCGCATCATCGACCGCATCGCGGTGCCGCTGCCGCGCCCGCGCACCTATGAAATGATGGCGACCGACGCGTTCGGGCAGCTGCGCGAGCGCATCTGGCACCAGATCCGGAAGGCGGACTGATGAAAGCGTTCGCACTCCCCGCTCCGGCGAAAGTCCGCTGGGGCATGCTCATCGCGCTGCTGCTGCTGTGGGAACTGCTGCCCCGAACCGGGCTGATCCCGGAGCTACTCCTGCCCTCCCTGTCGAGCACGCTCAAGGTGCTGGTCCAGGACAGCCGCATCTACTGGGCGGCGCTGCTGGTGACGCTGTACGAAGTGGCGCTGGCGATGGTGATCGCCTGCGGCGGCGGCATCATCGCCGGCGCGGTGGTGGGCGGCGTCGCGCGCCTGCGCGAGCTGCTGCTGCCGGTGTTCTCCAGCCTGTATGCGGTGCCGATCGTGATCCTCTACCCGGTGTTCACCGCCTGGTTCGGCATCGGCTCGGAATCGAAGATCGCGTTTGCCGGCATCTACGCCTTCTTCCCGGTGATGCTGTCGACCGCGGCCGGCATCCGCACCATCGACCCGCAGTTCATCCTCGCCGCGCGCAGCATGGGCGCGACGCTGACGCAGCAGGTCACGCGCGTGATCATTCCGGCGTCGCTGCCGGCGGTGTTCGCGGGCCTGCGCCTGGGCGGCGCGCTCGCGATCATCGGCGTGGTCGTGTCCGAAATGCTGACCGCGGCGGCGGGCATCGGCTACCTGGTGACGCTCAACCGCACCATCCTCGACAGCCCGCGCGTATTCGCGGCGCTGCTGATGATCCTGATCCTGTCGGTGGCGTATTACATGCTGGCGCGCGCGATCGAGCGCCGCGTCGTAGTCTGGCAATCCGTCGGGCGCGCGCCGAAGGCGGCGCAAGCCGTAGGCGGCGCCGGCGTTCCCGTATCGGTGGCCGTCTAGCAAACCGCTGCGAAATTCAAGCGCTTCGCAATTCAACCAGGAGGTTCCATGCCCCCGACTCCACAGCTCCCGACCCATCTTCTGCCGACCACGGTCGTCGGCAGCTATCCGCAGCCCGATTGGCTGGTGAACCGCCAGCTGCTGTCGAAGGTCGTGCCGCGCACGCGCATGACCGAGATCTGGCGCATCCCCGAGCCGTTCCTGGAACAGGCGCAGGACGATGCCACCGTGCTCGCCATCCGCGACATGGAGCGCGCCGGCATCGACATCATCACCGACGGCGAAATCCGCCGCGAAAGCTATTCCAATCGCTTCGCCACCGCGCTCGAAGGCCTGGACAACGAGCATCCGGGCGAGGTGAAGTCGCGCTACGGCCAGATGACGCAGGTGCCGCGCGTGGTCGCGAAGATCCGCCGCAGCCGCGCGGTCGAGCTGCGCGACATGCAGTTCCTGCGCGCGAACACCGACCTGCCGGCGAAGATCACGCTGCCCGGGCCGTTCACCATGTCGCAGCAGGCGCAGAACGATTTCTACCGCGACGACGAGGAGATGGCGATGGACTTCGCCGCAGCCGTCAACGCCGAGGCGCACGACCTGCAGAAGGCGGGCGCCGACGTCATCCAGCTCGACGAACCCTGGCTGCGCAACGACCCCGAGGCGGCGAAGCGCTACGCCGTCAAGGCGATCAACCGCGCGCTGCAGGGCATCACGGTGCCGACGATCGTGCATCTGTGCTTCGGTTATGCGGCGGTGGTGCCGGGCTCGTCCAAGCCCACCGGCTATTCCTTCCTGCCGGGGCTCGCGGACAGCATCGCGCAGCAGATCTCGATCGAAGCGGCGCAGCCGAAGCTCGATCTGGGCGTGCTCAAGGACCTCGCCGGCAAGAAGATCCTGCTCGGCGTGCTCGACCTGGGCGATCCGGCCATCGAGACGCCGGAGCAGGTGGCGGCGCGGCTGCGCGCCGGCCTGAAATACGTCGCACGCGAAAACCTGATTGCGGCGCCGGATTGCGGCATGAAGTATCTCCCGCGCGACATCGCCTTCGGCAAGCTCAAGGCGCTGGCGGCCGGCGCCGCGATCGTGCGCAGGGAGATCGCGTGAGCCGGGGCCGCGGTTGGCGCCGCGGTGCGCGCCGGCAAGACTGCGGTCCGGAGCGGGGACAAGCCGAAGTAAGCGCATGAATCTGCCGCACGGCAAGCACCGGGGCGTTCAGGCCGCGTACGCGCCATGACCGATATCGATCTCGTCCGCCTCAATTTCAATCCGCAGACGCTGATCCTGCTCAACGTCGTCCTCGGCTTCGTCATGTTCGGCGTTTCGCTCGAACTCAGGCCCGCGGATTTCAAGGAGGCGCTGCGCACGCCGCGTGCCCTGATCATCGGGTTGCTCGGCCATCATCTGGTGTTTCCCGCCTTCACCTACCTGCTGGTGCTGGCGTTGCAGCCGCGCCCGAGCATCGCGCTGGGGATGATCCTCGTCGCTTCCTGCCCGGCGGGCAACATCTCCAACTTCCTCACCCACTTCGCCCGGGGCAACACCGCGCTGTCGGTGTCGATCAGCACGCTGTCGACCCTGACCGCCATCGTGATGACGCCGGTCAACATCGCGTTCTGGGGCGGGCTGTACGGGCCGGCACAGCCTATCCTGCGCCAGGTCGCGGTGAATCCGCTGGAGATGTTCCTGCACGTATTGCTGCTGCTCGGCCTGCCTCTTGCCGCCGGCCTGTTCGTCTCGCGGCGCTGGCCGCGCTTCACCGCGCGCGCGCAGAAGCCGATGAAGCTATTTTCGCTGGGCTTTTTTCTGATATTCGTGCTCGCCGCGCTCAGCGCCAACTGGCAGTACTTTCTCGCCTACGTGGGCGTGGTGGTGGGCGTAGTCTTCATCCACAACGCCTCGGCGCTTGCGACCGGCTATGGCATCGCCACCGCGGTCGGCCTGCCGGAAGCCGACCGGCGCGCCGTGGCGATCGAATGCGGCATCCAGAACTCGGGGCTGGGGCTCATTCTGATATTCAATTTCTTCGACGGCCTGGGCGGTATGGCGGTGATCACGGCCTGGTGGGGCATCTGGCATATCGTCGCCGGCCTTTCGCTTGCCACCTTCTGGAGCCGGCGTCCGCCGCCCGTCACAGCCGCGGCGCCCGCGTGAATGCTTCTGCGCCCGCCGCTCGCGCCAGGCGGGCTCCGGGCAAACCGCCTGCGCGTCAGCAGCGCGCGCTCCCGGCTTCCGCCTGCATGATCAGCGCTTGAATACCGCGACGCCCGAAACGGTCACCGCGGCAGGATTCGTAATGCTGTTGCCGCCCTGATTGAGCGAGTACAGCAGCGCCGCGCCATTGCCCGTCGATCCGGTGAAAGCGCCGGCGAGCGTACCCGAAGTGTTGCTGCCGAGCGTGCTGGTAACCGTGAGATTCCCGCCTCCCCCGAGCTTCTTTTCCGCCTGGAAGATATTGCCCACGATCGGAATGCCGGTCGCGCTGGCGCTCCACGTATTGCCGCCGACCACCAGATTGTTGAGCGCGGCGTCGACCTTCTGCGTGGAGAAATTGGCGGTGAGGCTGGCGTTGGCCGCGGTGAGCGGCGCACCGACATTTCCTTTACTGTCGGTCGGGCTCGTGCCGCCGACGAATGCATAGTTGAACGTCCCGGTCAGCGGCAACACGGTCGGCCCGGACTGGCTGCTCGTCATGATGAAATGCGAGTTCTGCTGGCTGACATCGAGCGTGCCCAGCGACGTGCCGCTGACGCGGTCGTTGACGCCTATCGTGCCGTTGCCGTAGCGGCCCCAGCGTATGCCGGTGGCGAGATCGTAGCCGGATTCGAGCAGAGTCGCGCTTCCGATCGACGCGGCGCCGCTGGCGCCGGCGACAGCGTACACCGCCGGGATGCTGGTCGTGAACGGGCCGCAGTTGATCGTGCATGACGAAGATGCCGTGAAGGCGACCGGCAATTCCGCGTCTATCCTGACCGGGAAATTGTTGACCGTCTGCGTCCGGTAGGGCGACACGTATCCGCCCTGGATCCGGTAATTTTCGCTGGAGTCGTATTGCCCCGCGGCGTTCATTCCCGTGGTGAATGCGACGAGTTGATTGGCCGTCAGAGTGCTATAGGGCTGTTGCGCCGGGCTCAGACCGAATGCGAGCGAACCGTTCGCGCTCGCGACCGGACAGGGGCCGGACGTGCATGGCGCGAAACTGTTCAAATCGTAAGTGACTCCCGCGCCGCCCAGGCCGATGCCCATCAGCTGGCCCTGGATGCTCCCGAAAGGACTGCCACCGCCGCTGAAGGTAACGCTCAAATTTTCGTGCGTCGTGGCAGGCGCGATGGTCGAGCCGGAAACAATCGTGGCTGGTCCGCCGGTATTTGCATAAAACGAACCGCTCTGGTTCATCTTCACGCTTGTCGCGCTGGCGGTCCAATTGCCCGCCGCGGTAGTCGCCGCCATGTTGAATGCGACGCTGGATTTGTTGAAATCGACCGTCAGCCCCGCCGACGTGACCGATCCGGTGGCCCCGGACTGGTCGTGCAGGATCGATGCGCCGAGATTGTAAGTCGCGCTGCCGGCGACGACCACGCCGAGCGAGTTGCTGTATCCGGCGATTGCGCTCGGCAGGTAGTCGGGGAACGGCGCCGGGCCCCTGACCCAGGCCAATCCGTCGCCGAGGACGGTCCGCGGCGACGGATTGGCCGCGCAGCCGGTACCGAAACAGCTGCCGCCGCCATCGATCCCGCTCACCGTCAAGCCCGGCGTAGCCGCTTGCCAGCCCAGCAGGATATTGCCGTCGGTCGCGGTCGCGGCGCTGCCTATTGCGAACGTCGTGGGCGTCGCTGGGCTCGCCGCGCCGCCCGACAGCGTAAGCGCGTTGCCGTCGCCGTGCGTGGCATCGCTGCTCTCTGTGACCGATATCAGATTGCCCGCCGCATCGGTCACGAGGCCGGTCGTGGGGCGATCGACCCAGTAGGTCCGGCCGCCGTCAAAGATATTGTTTCCGCCGGCGTTGTAGCCGTAATTCGCGACCACCACGACCGGCGCAGTCGGCGCCGCAGTTGGATAGGCTGCGCTCGTCGGAATCGCGATCTGCGGTCCCTGTTTGAACGCGACCAGGCCATTGATATAGTCGTCGACGACGCGGCCCGCGGGGGGTGTCACGCCGTACGCGCCGTAGAGCGTGTCGAACGTATAGCGCAGGAACGCGCCGTCCGCCGTGCCGGCGTTGCCGCTGGCGCTGTCGAAGGCGCCCCTGATGCGCCCGCCATAGGGCGATGCCCCGGTGGACAGCGTGGGTGCGCAGCCGGCGCCGAAGCAGGCTACATGCAGATTATCCGTGCCGGCGGGATTGTCGCTGCCGCTACTCACGTTGAACCCGCCGCTCGATATCGGCGCATTGTCGAAATGCGCGCTCAGGCTCTGCACGCCGAACGACCCGCCGGGGCCGCTGGGCATGCTGATGCGCACGCCGGCGCTGGCGCGCATGTTGGTGAAGTCGGCGCTGAGCCGGGCGCCATCGAGCGTGCCGACGTTGCCGTAGCTGTCGGTGGGCGCGGTAGCGAACGACGGCGTGCCGGAGGCGTCGGCAATGCGCACGTACTGGAACTCGCCCGTGATGGGCAGCGAACTCGGCGCCTGCGCGACGACCCATTGCACGCTGCGCTGCCCCCCGCCCGGCGCGACGAGCGATTCAACATAGCTCGTGCCGGTACTCAGGTCGGTGATGTCCACCGCGCCACCGCTCCAGCGGCCCAGTCGGATGCCGGTGCCCGCGTCGTAGAAACTCTCCGCGGGCATCCCGCCACCACCGAAGGTCAGCTGGGCGTGAGCGAGCGGCGTCGGCGCGGCAAACTGCGTCGAGCTTCCGGGCACGTCGTTGCCGAGGTCGAAAACGACATGCGGGGTGTCCAGCACTTTGAGAAGATTGCCGCTTGCGTCGAACACGAAGTTCGAATTTCCGTTCGGTCCGGTGAGTGTCACCGGCGTCGTCAGCGGCGTCGAAAGCGGCGTCGACGGTGTTCCGCTCGAATTGTTGTACAGATTCTCGCGGTACTTGTCGCTGACGACATAGGTGGTCACGGCCGGGTTGGTTCCGGCAAGGACCTGGGTCGTCGGCCAAAGCAGTTCGTCGCGCAGGCCGACGCCGCTCGCGAACGGGCTGGTGCCGACCGAGGGCGGCGCGCTGGTGCTGAGCACCGCGGCGCCGCTGATGTACTCCGAGAACGGCTGGCTCGCCGCGCTCGTGCCGCTCGGAATCGCGATGAAGCCGTAGTTCATGCCGACGCCCGTCCCTACCGCGCCACTGCTGCTGCCGCCAGACGCGGCAGCCAGGAACGCGCCCCCGATCGAGCCCGCATAGCCGCCGGGTGCGCAATCCGCGCCGCTGCAGCTGATCGTGTTGTTGATGCCGGTATTCGTCGGGACGCCCGCAACCGTAGCCGAGATCGCCGCGGCGCCGAAGCTGGCCTGCTGGATCGGCATCTTGGTCGCGGACGCGGTCAGGCTCAGGTTGCGCTTGCTCGGATTGGCCTGATCGGCCGAGCTGAATGACAGGTTCAGACTGGAGTCCACCGTCTGCGCGGAAAAATCGGCGGTCAACGTCGCGCTGTTGAGCGTGCCGACGTTACCCAGGCCGTCGGTCGGGTGCGTCGCGGCGGCCAGCGCGTAGTTCGCGCTGCCGACCAGTTGCTGCACGTTGTTGGTCGAGGTCCCGGCCACGTTGCCGGGCAGGAGACCGACCAGCCAATGCACGCTCGCCGCTCCGAGCGAGTCCGCAAATGGCGCGGTCGGGTTGGTTGTCGCCAGATCGGTGACCGCGATCTGGCCGCCGGTCCAGCGCCCCATGTAGTAGCTGCCGTTGGGGTCACTGTGCGCATCGGCCGCAGTGCCGCCGGTAAACTTGACGTCCGCATTCGCCACCAGCACCTGGGAGGCGAGGCCGACGCGCTGGTACGGCGATTGCAGTAGCTCGACGAGATTGTTATTGTTCAGGACGAAATTGGTGGCGGCGGCGGTGGCTGCGCCCGTCTGCGCGCCGAGCGAGACGAGCTCCACGCCCCCGGTGACCGGTACCGCGCCCGCGATGCCGTAGCCGTAACTGCCCGCCGCGACGGCGGGGTTGCCGACCGTCGGTGTCGGCGGTGGCGGTGTCACCCCGGGTGTAATCGACGTCGTCGTTCCGGTCGACGTCGTCAGCGTTTGCGTCGTGGCATTCACCGTCAGCCCGCTCGCGTCCGTTGCCGTCAAGGCCACGACCGGTGCAGTCTGCGTCGGCGCCGCGGCCGGGCCCTCCGCCGCCGCCGCGGCCTTCGGATCGCCCACCGCTTTGTCGCGAATCTCCGCGGTCGCGGCTTCCTTCTTGCCTTCGTCCTTGGCTTCCGCCTTGGCTTTCTGCGCCTCCGGCGCCGGGGTCGGCTTATAGAATGGGGGAATCTTCGGCAGGATCACCGGTGCCGCCTTGGTGACCGGCGCAAACCCCACCTGGTTGGGCTGGATATCGACGCTGCCCGCGTCGGTGCGAATGTAGGCGACCCCGACGTTGACCTTGTCGTACGTGCCTGCAGGTGCGATCGCAACCTGCCCGAGCGCCGGCGGCAAAATTACCATCGGTTCGTGGTCGGTGCCGCGGATGCCGATGGTGGCGGTTTCCGTATGTATCAGGTAATTGCGCTTGTTGGTGCGGCCGATAATCCCGGTGATCGTGCGAAATCCGCCGCGCAGCAGCGACAGGACGGCGCTCTCGCTGCCGTCTTCCTTGCCACCGTAGCGGTAAGTGTCGAAACCCATTTCGGTGCTGGGCCGAATCGCGATCAGCCCCCCGTCGATCATCCTGATCTGCGCCGATCCGTCCACGGCGGAGACGATCCGGTCGCCTTCGTTGACCTCGGCGCCTTTCAACAGCGCCCGGGTCTCGCCCGTGCGCGTGATCAGCTTCACGTCGCCGACGACGAACTGCACGTTGCCGGCCAACCCGAATGCAGCCCCCGCATAGGCGCTGAGCAGTACCAGTGCGGAAACGGCACTAAGCAGAATTTTCCAGGAGCGTTGCATGGCAGTCACCCTCTGCAAGAATTATTTGAAGTCGCGCCGGATCGTGACCGATACGTCGGTACGATCGAACTGGTAGATGACGATATTGGAATTGTTGTGCGTATACGCGATCTGCGGCCGCAGCGTCCACGCCTTGCCGAAATGCCAGTTGATTCCCAGATTCGCGTCGATCTGCCTGTCGTCGCGGGTCACCGACTCCGTGGCCGAACTGAATGCGGCGTTGGCAAGGTCGTATCTGCCTACCTGCGCGCCGAACGCGGCGAAGAGCTCGGTCTTGTCGTTGAGCAGTACCTGACCTCCCAGGCGCACGCCGTTGAAGCGCTTGCCGCCGTCGGCGCGCAGCGGCGCGCTCTCATTACCGGCAAACAGGCTCGCCATGATCATCCCCTTTCCTTCGCCGGCAACATGCAGCCAGCTGACACCGTAGGTCGACTGGTTGAAGTCATTCACGCTGATCGTGGGTTCGAAGCGGAAGCGCGCATACTGGCCGAACAGGCTCAGCTGGTTGGCGGGATCGAGGAGATGCCGCCACTCGGCATTTGCACCGCTGGTGTCGCGATTGGTCTTCCCGTCCAGCTCGTACTTGCCCGCGAGCACGCCGACGCGGACGATGTTCTCGCCCTGGCCCATGGCGACGCCGGCGCGGAGGTCGAGGTTGTTGGAATCGAATGCGTTCTGGGTGTTGTTGGTGCGGTTGCGGAAATCCGCGCCGGCGAAAAGACCCAGCGTCGGATTGACCTGGTGCGTGACTTCTCCGCCGAGCGCGAGCCCCAGGTAATTGTCGGGAGCCTTAACGCCGGTCGGGTTCAGCGTGAAGATCAGGTTGCCCAGCGCCGGCACCGCGATCTGGCTTTGACTCGTGGCGAAATTGACGTTGCTGTCGTGGCCGGCGCCGGCCTCGACATACCCTGTCATCTTGGTCTTCTTTGCGCTTTCCTGCTTTTCGATCGCGGCAAGATAATTGGCGATGGTCGCCCGCGCCGCCGGCGGCGGGTTCAGCGCCAGCACCGCTTCGAATTCCGTTTTGGCGCGGGTAAGGTCGCCCAGCTGGAAATAGGCGCGCCCCATGTCTATGCGCGCGCCGGCAAAATTCGGGTCCTGCGCCAGCACGCGCTCGAATGCCAGCGTCGCCTTGTCCGGCTTGCCGCTGTCGAGCGCCGCGATGCCCAGAAGATAGTCAAACCTGATGTTGCCGGCCTGCTCGAATTCGAACGGCGCGAGCAACGCATAGGCGTCGGCGGCCTTGCCCTGCTTCATCAGCGCGCCGGCCTGGTCCAGGTCCGGGCCCGCCGCATACGCGGGCATTCCCGTCATCCACAAACAGAAGCCCAGCGCGAGCAGCGTCCGCCCGACCGAATATGAATTCGACATGGATAGGAATCTCCCAATGCTTGTTATTGAGCGCGTCGGAGCGACCCGCGTTCGCGTTCCTGCGGTCGCGCCGGCGCGCCGGGGAGGAACCCCGGGACCGGCGTGCACACGATCGGAAATTGATTTCATGTTCTTGATCCCCCTGGCCGCCGCACGATGCTGATCGCAAAGTCCGGCAATCCCGTATGCGCGACCTAGTGTACTCCAAGTGGTCCCCGCTCCGCAGCATGCACCGACGGGTATGCGAACGGTTCGCAACCGCCCCCGGCTGCGCCTCGACTCGAGGCTTCAGGACGGCGTCGCCGGCGCGCCTGGATCGGGAACGGCCGATTGCGCGCGAACGCGAGCGCGCGCGCCCGATGGCGTCAGCGCGCGATGAAGCCGTATTTCTTGCCGATACGCACGCGCGCCAGGCCCTCGCTATACGAGGAGGCGTCGGTGAACCTGGGCGCGATGGCGAAAGCCCCGGTCTTGTCGATGAAGCCGAACTTGCCGTCAACCGAAACGCTGGCCAGGCCCTCGGAAAAATTGGACGCCGAGTTGAAGTTGGGCTGGATCACGAGCTTTCCGCTCTTGTCCATGAAGCCGAACTTGCCTATGGGCCCCGCGAACTTGGTGCTGCCGCCGAGTTCGACCGCGATGTATCCTTCCGCAAAACTCTCGCCGAGCAGGTTCAGCACCGCCCCGTCGAATTTCGGCTCGAGCACCGTGCGCCCGGTCTTATCTATGTAGCCGAACCTCTCGTCCGTGCGCACCGCCGCGACGCCATCGGAGAAGCTCGACGCCTCGTCGAACCGGGGGGCGATGGCAAGCTTGCCCGAGTGGTCGATGTAGCCGTAGCTTCCGTCGATCTGGACGGCTGCCAGGCCTTCGCGAAAAGGGGCCGCGTGCTTGAATCGTTGCGGGCTGAGGTATTCCCCCTTCTTGTCGATATACGCCTTGGTCCCGTCATCTTCCTGAACCACCGCGGCGCCTTCCGTGAAATTCGATGCCTTGTCGAATCGCGGCGCGATCACGAACTTGCCGGTCGTATCGATGTAGCCGTACTTGTAGCCGTCGCGCACGGCGCACAGGCCTTCGGAGAAAACCGGCGGGCTGTAATCGTCCCCGCCGAACCTGGGTTCGATGACGGTCTTTCCCTTGCGGTCGATGAAGCCCCACTTGTCGCCGAAGCGAATTGCCGCGAGTCCGTCGGAAAACCTCGCGCTGAACGGCGCGTCGCGGTCGGCGAAGCGGGGGCGTATCACCATGGTTCCCGACCTGTCTATGAACCCCCATCTGCCGCCGACCCGCACCGCGGCCATGCCGTCGGAAAAATCGCCGGCGGCGTCAAAGCCCGGCGCGATGACGATGCGACCGGGCGTCTCGGACCTGGCCACGCTCGCATGACTCGTTTCCGCCGCATTGGCAGGCGCAAGGATCGCGGCCGACAGCATCAGCAAGCCGAACCACCTGACGACGCGGTTGTTTGAGCGCTTCATGCGATCCCTTCGTTCGATTGGATGGCGAGATTACCCGTAGATGACCGGAAATGTCCATACCGGCGCCGAAAATGCAACCAGCCGGTCCGGGAACCAGCCGACGCGCCAACGACATTCGCGGCCTGCCGGTGTATCCTAACCCGCCACGCGCACCATCCTATTGCGCGGCACGATGCCTTTGCGGGAGACATCGAATGCACAAGATGATAGCGATGATCGTCATTGCCATTGCTGCAGCGAGCTTCATCGCCGCCTGCAACCGCGAGCAGCCGGCGCCGCCAGCACAAAGCGCGGCGTCGATAGACAAAGGCAAGGGCCAGGACCAGAAAAAGTCGGAACCCGATGCCGCGGCGGCGCCCGCGGACCCGATGAAGAACGGATACTGAGCTCCGGCATGAAGTGTCAACCCTGTGTCCGGTCAACACCAGGAGAGGATGGTGGCCAAGGGCGGAATTGAACCACCGACACACGGATTTTCAGAACCCAAAAAGACGAAACTGCGGTAGGCTATCGCCCTCTACCACGAGGAAATGCAGTGCCCGACATAGACGGCACATCAGGTCAGATTTGCTCAAATGGGCTTAGGACGGTAGCAAATTGGTAGCACAATGGTCTCTGGG
>Ga0335085_10008144_pt1 | contig 16053 bp, 6 predicted proteins | sample Lox_Sample_45_FD_206712 | JGI IMG/M metagenome (GOLD analysis project Ga0335085, IMG submission 206712) | Soil microbial communities from Loxahatchee National Wildlife Refuge, Florida, United States - Lox_Sample_4.5 | ecosystem: Environmental > Terrestrial > Soil > Wetlands | place: USA: Florida...
TTCGGCCTTGGACGGTTCCGAGCACGTCAGTTTGTCGCTCGCGGAAGTGTTTTTTTCGACAGCTTCCTTGAAGGTTTTGATCGTGCCTTCGTAGATGCCCGCCACGACTTTGGCTTCCAGCGACAGCCGTTTAATGGTCACTTCTTTTTTGGCGAGCCTCGGCTTGCTTTCGGCTGTGCACCCTTCCGGCAGGTTGACGATCACCGCGACCGCTCCCTGGGCGACAGGAATGCTCTGTATTTCTTCGCCTTTGTTGACGGTGATGCCGTCGTTGGTTTCCATTTCTTCCTTGACCGTCTTGCTCGGAGCTTCGTCCGTGCCGCAGAGCGGGAATTCCTTGTAGCGACGGTTCGCTGCGCCGCCCTGTCCCAAAGCTTTCAGGCACGCGCCGCTCCCCTTATTGTTCGTGGGGGTTTCGTTCTGGTTGTAGATGAACGTCGGCTTTTTCGTGCCACTGCACGCAAGGCTGTTGGTGGATTCGTTGAATTTCTTTTCCCAGACTTTCTGGGCGGGGGCCTGGAACGTCGAGCCGAGACCTTCGACATTGCTCCCGGCGCAATGTTCCAGCTGGTCCGTTTTGGGACCTTTCTTCGCCAGCGCCGTTCCTGGCAGCGCGGCCACCATGAGCGCCGCCGCAGTCGCGGCGATGAACACCGCGCGACGAACGAGAGTCGTCATTACGTGACTACCTCCTGATTGGTCATCGATTGTGCGGGGCTCATCCCGAGGCCCCCGGTGCGCGCGATGCCCGCACCGCAATGCTGACTCTCTCATCCCGTGGGTGCCGCGACGTTACGATCTTGTACACGCTTTACCGTTATCAACACCTTTACACCTGTGCCAACGAAGGCAGCTCGCCGGGCCGGCGTTGATAGCAAGTTGTTCACACGGGCGGCGACGCCACTCGCCCGCTCCGTCGGGCGCCCATGGAGAGCCCGTCGCAGGCGGCGACATGAGAGGCGGCGCTGGAGTCTGGACGAGCGTCGCTCGCCGGGCGTCAGTGCTTCTTCTTGACAGGCCGCAAAGTCACGCCGGCGGACGTCGTGCGGGTCACCGCCGAATCATGCGCCACGAACGTCGCCGTCCCATGCAGGACGTGTAGGCGCGCCAGCAGCGAGCGCGCCTGTGCCGACAGACGCAGGGCCGTCGTCTTGGTCGTCCCGCCCGTGACGGCGAAGCTTCCCCGCGCCAGCGTGATCTTGACCTTCTTGGGCTTTTTGCCCTTGGAGGCGGCCTGCGTGATCACCGTCTGCAGGGTCACGGTCCCCGCGCATTCACTCTGTTTCGCGGGACAGCTCACCTGGATCGAGAAGCTGCCGTTGGGCTTGACGGCGAGCGTGGTGCTCCCGGCGATACGGGCTTCCGGGTTGTGGAGGACCGTTTCGGAATGGACTTCTCCCGGGGGCGGGGGCGGTGGCGGTTTTTGTTGCGGCGGCGGACCTTCGTGTTTTTCTTCCGGCGGCGGTTTCGCGACGAACATCGGGATTTTCAGTTCTGCGTGACCTTCGCCGCCCGCGGCGTCGGACGCTTCCAGCGTCACCACGCACACTCCGCCGCAGTTGGAGGCGAAGGCGTGTTCGACGGCGGCCGTGAAGGAGCCTTCTTTGCCCACGACCGATTCCGTGACGGCGGCGCTGCCGTCGCTGAAGCGCCACGTCAGTTTCACGTGCGGGGCCGTTTCGTTCGGATCTTTTGCCGCCGAGACGCGTACCTTCACGGCGGTACCTGCGGACAGGCCGCCTTCGGGGAACGCGGCGGTCGGTTCGATCTTGAAGGTGATCGCCGGCAGCGCGGCTGTGATGTTCCGCACCACCTGCTTGGTCGGGGTGCCGAGGCTGTCGGTCGTCACGGCCTCGGTGATTTCGTATGAGCCGGCCTGTTTGAAGGTGTACGAAAGAGACGTGGCGCGGCCCTGGTTCTTGGGGCCGGGGATGACTTCTGTGCTCGCCGCTTCGCCGTTCCGCACGATCGTCCAGGTGGTCGCGAGCGCGTCGGCCCCTTCGACTTTGGAGTTCAGGGTCGCGGCTTTGCCGAGGGGCACTTCCTGGAGGTTGCCGCTGTTGCCGATCTGCACCGATGGCACCGTCACTTCGACATGGCCGCAGGCTTCTGCGCCCGCGGCAGAGCCGAACTTGGCCAGGTACGGTTCCACTTCGCGTTTGCCGCCGGATTCGAATTCGTTGCCGCCGAAGGTCACCGCCGATTCGGGCGTGCCCCCGATCTCCATGGGCATCGCAGCCGAGAAGGGAATCTCGCACTTGGGCTGTTTGGAGGTCTTGTTCTGACCACCGGTCCAGCCGGCCTCGGTGATCGTCGGTTCGCCGCCCTGTTCGACCACGTTCAGGAGCATCACGCCGTACACTTCCGCTTCGCCGGTGGGTGAGACTTCGGCGCTCGCGTAGATGCGCCCTTCGTTGGCGCCGGTCGCGACGTACGCGATCGTGCCCGCCTCTTCTTCTTCTCCGGACAGCTTCGCCGCGCCCTGGGGAAGGACGAGACCTTCGGGCAGGCCGAATCGCTCTCGCGGGACGACCTTTTCTTCTTTGAAGCCCCCCGACGCGTTGGCCGAGACGGGGATTTCCCACAGGTCGGCCTGTTCGGTCTCCACCAACGCCCGGCCGCCCTGGGTGACGACGAGCGAGTCGGGCTGTTCCCCAATGAGTTCTACGCAGTTCGGTTCGGCACCCACCGCCTGGCCTTCGTCGAGGCAGTTCTGGCTGTCGACGTAGCGGGGCCCGAGGTTGCCGTTTTCGTGGACTCGCTGGATCACCGAATGCAGTTCTTCGGCTGCGCTGACGTCTTCGTCCTGCTGGGCGGAGATAAGGATGTCGTGCGTCGTCGGATCGACCGCCAGGCCCGCCGGCTCGATCAGGGACTGTCTGGCTTTCTCCGAATAGGGCTGGAGCGTGGAGGGTCCCACCAGTTCGGCGGATTCGAGTTCTTCGTTGTGCACTTCGGTGGAGACGGAGAACATCGAGGCCGCCGTTTCGTCCTGCGGATCGTGTTTGGATTCCGATCCCCGGTAGCCGTCGGCGAGCACGTACAGCTTGTGCTTTTCGGGGTCGAGCGCCATTGCGCGGACTTCCACTTCGTGGCTGGCGGAGAGTTTGACCAGCGCCTGCCCCAGGAATTTCCCGGTGCTGTCGAACTTCTGCACACGCATGCGTTCCGGTTCTTCGATTTCGTCGGCGATGTAGAGGTCGCCGGTCGACGGTTCGACGACGAAGGCGTCGTGTTCTTCGAGTTCGACGTGACCCTTCTGTTCGCCGGAGCGGATCGACAGTTCGCCGATCCTCCCGAGACCGCCGAAGCTTTCGGCACCCGCGGTCGCGGAACCGAGCGCGAACAGCAGTGCAAGCGCAGCCATGACAGCAAGCATCAGTTGGCGGATCCACATCCGTGCGTGGCTCATCTGCTGCATCTCCGTTCGCCCCGGGGTCGCGATGGCACAAGGCTGTCGGATCCCCTCCCGGGGCATGTTTCGAGGATGTGAACGCATGATCACCGGCCACGCGCGCGCCGGCCGGCGCGCGACATGTCGCCCAGGCGGCGCTGCGTGCGGGCGGTGCTGACCGTCGCCGGCGCCACGCCGCTGTCGCCGCGGCGGCGCGGCCACCGCGCAGAGGCTCCCGCCAGCGCCGCGAGGAGCACCGCGCCGAGCAGGTACGGGACCAGCGAGTCACCGCCTTCCGGGGATCGGTATGCCACGGCCTGGTTGGAGACCGACTCGGGGGCCTCCTCCTGCTCCTCTTCTTCCTCGACGACCTCCACCGGTGAGGTCACGGCGGAGGTGCCCGAGGGCGGGGTCGGGCGCGCCGGCGTGGGCACCGGCGGCGGCACGATCGCGAGCACCGGCGCAGAGGGCACGGCCGCCGTGAAGAACGCCGCGACCTGCTGCGCGGGGACGGGGGCCGGCGTGGACGCGGGTGGCGGCGGGGCCGGCAGCGACAGCGGCGCGGGGGCGGCGTTGGGCGCGGTGCTCGGCGTCGGGCTGGGTGGCGGCGCCGGGGCGAGCTGCTGGGATTCGACCGCCGGAGGGTGGGCCAGCTTGACGGTCCCGCAGGGCTGGCGGACGCTGCCGCGCTGGACCGTCACGGGCAGCGACGCCGACCAGGATCCGGCCGTCACCGTGATGGTCGTCGTGCCGGGGTTGAAGGCGCAGAACAGCCCGGACTTGGCGCCGGTGCCGCTTTCGGATTCGAGGATCGGCTTGCCTTCGCTGTTCTGCAGCACGGCGAGATGGCTCTTCGACCCCAGGTTGCGCTCCACGAAGGCGCCGATTTCGGGGTCGGATGACTTGAAGCCGTATTCGGGCAGCAGCGCGGTGCCGCATTCGCCCTGGCAGATGCTCGGGATCGGGATGTAAGGGTCGTCTTCGCAGGTGGACAGCTGAGCAACCGCGTCGCACCCGGCGCGGGGGCGGCGGGCGAGGCCGTCGAACAGTGCCGGCTGGCTGCGGGGCAGGAGCGTGCCCTGCAGCGCTTCGAGCGCGAGTTCGCCGACGACCGGTATCAGCGGCACCCGGAGTTCGGCGCGGTTGGTGGCGGAGTTGCGCGAGGCGACGTTCACCTGCGCCAACAGGATCCCGCTGGCCCCGTGGAAGTTCTCGGCCTGCTCGTGCTGCGCATTGATGTAGCCGAGGGTGCCCGAGCCGTAGGCTTCGATCGATTCGCCCCCGGCGCGCAGGGGCCTGTGTTCGTTCTGTTCGCGCGCGTCGAAGAAATACGCCGAGGCCGAGCTGCACGGGCCTTCGGCGTGCCCACCTTCCGTTTCCAGGCGAGCGCACAGGCCCGCGGGGGTGCTGCGGGAGCCGGTCACGAGGATCTTCGCCAGCGTCACCGACTGTTTGCGACCTGCTCGGATCTGGGCTTCGATGTCACCCGCGCCGATCGCGATCGCCGGTTCGCCCGCCGCCTTGGCCCCCTGCAGCTCCCCTTCCAGCCATGTCAGCTGGGTTTCGCTCATTTCGGGAGCGCTCTCGTCGAGCACGATCACGCGCACCCGCCCGCCGGCTCCCTGCGAGCTGAACGCGTAATAGGCGCCCTCGCAGGCGATCGTCGCTGTGCAGCCTCCCGGCGCGCCGTTGTCTTCGACCAGGGCCTGCTGGGGAAAGCCCGCGAATGACTCCTGGAAGGTCTGCTCGGTGCCTTCGAAGGCCGGTCGTGCATCGAGGTCGTTCGGGCTCACGACGGCGTACGCGGGAAGCTGTGCGCCCGCCGCGGCTCCCGAGGGGTAGACGCCCGAGGCGAGGATCGCCCGCGTGCGTTCGATCTCCGCCGCGAACGGGATCGGCACCGAGCGGTGTCCCTCGACCCGCCCTTCGGTCACGCTGGGACCGGTGTAGATGAAGGCCCGCGCGCCGCTCGTGGCGGCCAGGGAGACCGCCGAGCCGAGCCACACCTGCGGCCCCACGCCGGCGAGCGCCCGTTCCGCGCACGGATCGGAGCATTCGGCGTTGCCCGCGATCGCGAACGTCGCCCATCCGCTGGTCGGCACGCCGGCCGGCTGCTCGCCTTCCGGCGTCCGGGCGGCTTCGCCGTAGCGCTCGATGTCAGAGGTCTCGAGCGTTTCCGCTCCGGCCCCGCTGTTGGATTCGCTCAGATGCCCGCCCACGGTCCAGCCGATGCTGCCGGATGGGTCGACCAGCATGGCCATCACGGGGTCGGGGGTGTACGGGAGGTCCTGGAATTCGTAGTTGCCGGGGGGCGGCTCGCCGACCTGCAGTTCGTGGCGCTCGTCGTGCCAGCCCGTCGCCGTCTGGCGTAGCACCGCCCCCGCTTCGGGACCGCCGGCGGTTTCGATCGCCTTCTGTTCGATCGAGGGAGAGCCGGGAGGAGCCTGTTCTTCGCGGTCGCGGCTGACGTGCCGCCCCCCGCTCCCGGTGACGAGTGCCCGCAGGGCCCCGCCTTCGCGGAACAGTGCCAACGAGCCGGCGACGACGCCCGGGAGGGGTGTGGGCGTCGCGCGCCAGACGGCTCCCGCACCCTCGCGCTCGAACACTTTCGGCCCGCTCGAGGACCCCGACGCCGCGAACGCGGCACCGCCGTCGGCGAGCCCGGCGACCGCGAACGGGACCGTGGCGGCGGAGTTCATCAGTGCGGTCGCTTCGCTGTCCACGTGCCAGCCCGAGCCGCTGTTGGCGAGCAGCCCACCGGCGTAGATGCCCTTTTCGGCGTTCACCTGCTTGACGTAGGGCACCAGCGCTTCGGAGCCGGCGAAGGCGATTCCGAGGAACTGGGCCCCCTGCGCTTCGGCGGGCAGCGCGGCTTCTTCGGTCCAGCTCTTGCCGTAGCGCATGATCATCCCGCCCCTGCCGAGCACGGTCGTTCCCACCGCATAGCCGCGGGCCGGGTTGGTGGGGTCGAACGCGACCCCGAGCAGGTTGCCCCGGAAGTCGATCGGCGCGGCCGGGTCGGGTTCCCAGAGACCCGTTTCTCCCCGCCATAGCCACATCTGTTCCCCGCCCGTGCGGCCTTCGTCGCCCACGGCGTAGGCGCGATTCGGCGTGGGCCAGGCGATCGCGCGCAGGTTGGGGTTCTTGATGTTCTCGCCGGCTCCGAACAGGCTTTCCGGGACCCACCCCAGACCGGGCTTGTAGCGGGTTACCGCACCCTGAAGCCCCACCGCCAGCGCTTCGCTGCCGAGCGCCCCCACGGGCTGGCCAGGCGCGGGTGCGATCGCCTGCAGGTCACGCCGGAAGGTCACGGGCCACGGCCTCAGCCGGCTGGCTTCCGGCGCCGACGTCAGGTGTACCGGTAGCACGCTCTGGCCGAGCCACCCTTCGACCGGGCTGGAGAAGGCCGCCCCGAGGGCGCCGCCGGGATCCTGCGAGCCGACCGCGCCGCCCCCGAGGGACAGGACTTCGTGAAAAGCGGCCCCTTCCAGACGCAGGCTCACGCCGTTGGGGAGGCCTGTCACGACCCGCCGCCCATACGGCCCGCCGCCCGACCAGGCGATGCTGCGCATCTGCGTACGTGGTAGCGGCTGTGGCAGCGTGTACGAGCAGGCACTCGGCGTCGCCGGCGGCGCCAGGCACCAGCTGGCCTGCAGACTGCCGCCGGCACGCCCTTCCGGCCTGAAGAACAGCGTCGTCGAGGCGTCGAGGCCGACGAGATCGCCGCGTGCGCCGTCGATCCACACGCCTTCGCCGGTCACGGTCAGCAGCTGTCCTTCCACAGCCGGCGGCTGTCCCGCTCCGGGGATCCCGAATGACGCCTTTTCGCCTCCACCGAGCGGTACGTACAGAGGATGCGCTTCTCCGTCGCCACCTCCGGCTTCCAGTGCGACCGGCTTCCATTCCCACGAGCCGCCCGCTTCCACGCGCCGGAACAGCGCGACGGCGCCCGACGGGTAGGCCCCGGGCGCCAGCTGCCCCAGCAGCCAGGCGTTCTGGGGGGAGCTCGCGCCGATCGCCAGCACTCGGAAGGAGCCGGCGCTCGCCGCCGGAATTTCGATCGGCTCGCTGGTCCAACCGGTGCCGTCCCAGTGCAGGACCTGGTGCTCGACTTCGCCGCTGCCTGTGAGCTCGGGCACCACCAGCGCGCCCGCGCCGCCTCCGGGTTCGTCCAGGGCGGCCAGCAGCGGCCCGCGCGAGCCCTTCGCTTCGAATAGTTCTTCGCCCGCCGCCAGCAGCGGGGCCGGCGCTTCGCCGCCTTCGCCGCCTTTCCCGCCTGCGCCGGTTTCACCGCCTTCGCCTTCGGTCGGGACGGCGGCCGTCGCCACGAACGACCCTCCCGGGTCGCGGACGAGCACCACCTCGCGCTTGGCGATCGTGCCCAGCATCGCACCGGCACCGCCGGGTGTCATCTGGGCGGCGAGCAGGGCGCCGGGAGCGAGCGCGAAGCCTTCGGGCAGCGACGGGCCGCGGACCCAGCCCTGCTCGCTGGTGTAGCGGACGACCAGGTTCGCGGCCTGCGAGCCCACTTCCCGGCCGATTCCCCACGTCTCCCCCCCTCCGGCCCCCGGTTCTTCGGGGGTTGCCGCGATCATCGTCACGTCACCGGCGGGGACCGAATCGTCGGTCTGTGCCGTCGGCGGCGGCGGCGCGAAGGCGGCACGGCTGGAACTTCCGCCGATGCCGAGCACCAGCCCGAGCACGAGCGTGATCGCGCCGGCCAAGCCGAGTGCGAGCGCCATTCGACGCGCCCCGTAGGGACGGCCCCACCCCCGAGCGCTCACGGGAACAGACCTCGCTGTTCAGCGGAGGGGCGCAGCGGCGAGACGAACAGGCCGGTGGTCTCGGTCGAGACGGTGGAGCCTTCTCCGGTCACCGACGAGACGCGGCGCAGCGGCTGGAGCGCCTTGGTCTCGAGGTTCAGCTTCGTCGGCCACTGGTGTGGATTCAGCTGCAGCAGGAGCCTGCGGTTGCCGGCCGCGAAGGTGTGGTTCGCGGTTCTGGCCACAACCCTTTTCTTGCGCTGCGCCACGAGCCTCACCCGCGCCTTCACCGACAGGTGAAAGCTCAGCTGCAGCTTCGAGCCCTTCAGCAGCTTGCTGTGCACGCGTGAGAGCAGCGGCAGCGTGACCATCGATTCCGGAGGCGCCTTGGTTTCCGCAATCGAGCCGATTTCAGCGATGCCCTGTTCGCGGAAGCCCGAGATGTCGGCCGGGGGAGCATCCTGGGGGACCTGGGGCAGCCCCAGGTCGGGCGGGCGATAGGAGATCAGGTGTTCGAAGGCGGGGTCGCCGTTGCGGGGCAGCGTCCGTTCGGAGGCCTGCGCGAGGTGGTAGAGCCAGCCTTTCGAGGTCGCCATCCAGCAGTCACCCGCCTGCGGGCAGGCGAGCCTCGCCACGGCGCCGTTGTCACCGACGCCTTCTGCTCGTTCGTGTGCCGTGGGCAGCACCTGCGCCGAGAGCTCTTCCCCCTGGGCGTCGAGGTGCAGGAGCACCGCCTGGTCCTGGGATTCGGCGTGCTCGAGGCCGATCCAGACGCTGCCGTCGCCGGGTTCGGCGGCCACCGCGGTCACTTTCGCCTGGCTGGGCGAACTGCCGACCACGGCCTGTTCTTCGGCGCGATCTTCGGGTCCAAGGATGTGTTCGAGCTGGCGCCCGCCCCGCGACGGGGGTCCGATCAGCAGCCGCCAGCTGCCTTCTTCGCGAAGCGCCACCGTGAGCTGGCCGCCGGAGTGAAGCGGGCCCGCCGCGGCCCACAGGACGCCATCGGCGGCCGAGAGGTGGAAGTAGTCCAGGTCCTGGGGAAGCTCTTCTTCTTCGTAGAAGGGCAGGCCCGCACCGGCTTCGTCTTCGGCTTCGAACGCGGGGATGGCGCCGGGGGGGTTGATCAGATGCAGCACGGGGATCGTGATGGTTTCGTTGTGTTCGGTCCGGTCGGGCGGGATTTCGACTCGGACGCTCTGATAGATGTGGCTCTGGAACGTGAGCATTTCGCGTACCGGAAAGCCTTCGCCGGGGTACGGTTCGGCTTCCAGCGCGGTGCCGTCCCAGTGCAGCTGGAAGGCGCCGATCTGCGGTTCGGGCAACGGTTCGCCGCCGAACCAGCAGTCCGTCGGCTTGAGGCACGCCGCACCGCGCATCTGCTGGTAGGAATCGACTTCGAATGCCGGGTGCGCGTAGGAGGCGACGATCTGCCCCCCTTCGAAGTGACACAGCGTGTTGCCGTTGAGAGGCACGGGGCGTTCGTTGCTCGTGCCGGCCCCTTCGGCGGCCTGACCCGGGCGTCCGTCGGACACTGTCCAGAACTCGTCCGGTGCGGCCCATGCGATGCGTCCTTCGCGTTCGGCGCCGCACTGGTTCGAGAGTTCGTGCCAGCCCCCGCCGTCGTAGCTCCAGATGCCCGGTTCGACCGAGGGCTTTTTGCCACCGGTGATCAGGAGTCCGCGGTTCGGTTCCAGGAACTCGAGGTCGCCGATGCTGCCCAGCGGCACCGGCCACTTCGCTCCCGGGAGCAGAGGCTGTTCCAGGCGCCACTGCGGCTGCTCGGGTTCGGCGGCCTGGGACGGAGCCGGGAGGCTCGCGAGGGCGGCCGAGGCCGCGGCCAGGCACAGGATCGCCGCGCGTGGCGCCCTCACCGACCGTGCCTCCTGGGGGACGACTTCTTGGCGCGGCCCGCGTGGCCCGGAACGGTCTTCTTCAGGAACGTGATCTGGAGCACCTGCCTCAGCGACGGGTGGCCGGGAGCCGCGAACGACACCGTGAGGTTGGCCGACAGGCCCCCGCGGCGCGCCGCCAGAGCGGTGTAGGCCTTCTGCGGGCGGAGCACGAGCGTGAGCAGTTCCGTCCCCGCCCCCACGGGGGAATCGGCGCGGGCGACCGTGCGCGTCGTGACCGTCGCGGCGACGGACGTCTTGCGCGCCTTGCCGCGGTGCCTGTGACTGCCGTGTGCATGGCGTGACCGCCGGCGACCCGGGTCGACGACGATCGCGCTGCGGGCGTTCGCGCTGAGGCTGCCCGGGCCGGGGACGCGCACGTACACGGCGACGCTGCCGTCGCTGCGGTTGAGGGCGGTGGCGCCCAGCGTCCACGCGGGTCCGGTGTCGAGCCCCGTCGGTGCGGGCGAGATGTATTGCGGGGTCGGAAGCGGGCTCGGGGTCCGGCGCGCCACCACGAAGCCGTCGGAGCCGTCGTGCTCCCCGGCGACTTCTCCGAGCGTCTGGGGCCCGTTCCCGTCGTACGGAACGAGGTTCGAAGCGGTGGAGGCGAACGCCAGCAGGGTCCCGTCGTCGGCGAAGGAGGGCGAGGTGGCTCCGGCGGTGGGCCGTTCTTCGTAGGCGTCTTCCTGCGCCTGGGTCCTGCGTTGGTGCGGCTGTTCGCTGGGTTCGCCGTCGTAGCCCTGCGTCACCCTCGTGAGGGTGCCGTCACTCAGGTCCACGTAGAACAGTTCGTCGAGGCCCGGTTCAGCCAGGGCGGCGCTGACAAAGGCAGGGAACGCGAGCCGGAACTCGGTGCGGCGCGTGGTGAAGGCCACGTCACGGCCGTCCTCGGACAGCGCGAATTCGCTGATCCCGTCGGATTCGGCTCCGCTCTCGCCGCCGATGCGCGTGAGCGTCGTCAGTGCTCCGTCGCGCGTGAGTCCCGGGTGCATGTCGGCGACGTAGATGTCGGCCTGCTCCCCGCGTTCGCGTTCCTGGTTGAAGAATTCTCCGAGCCCGATCGGCTCCTCGCGTGAAAGGAAGGCGACGGTGTAACCGTCGGCGCTGAGCCGCGGGACGAATTCGCCGGGCGACGTTTTCGCTTCCCCGCGCTGCGTGAAGATGCCGCCCACGCCGCTGCCCGGTTCTGCTTCCTGGGGATGGGCCAGGAACGGTCCCTGGCAGGGGTCGCTCGCGGACGGGTGGTCGGGCAGAGCGACCTCGCCCGAGACCGCGCACGCGGTGTCGGCCGGGTCCGACCCACCGGTGATGCGCTCGGTCGGCGTCTGGGGTGCCGCGATCCGCCGCCACAGCGGCTCGGTGTATTCCGACAGCGGCACTTCGCCCGGCAACATGCGGGCCTGTAGGCCGATGTTGACCCCCATCCAGGCGACCGTGGTGCCGTCGGCGCTGATCGCCACCCCGGGCGGGCGGGCTTCCGTCCACTTGCTGTATTCGGGGTCCTGGGACGGGAACTTGGCGACGTCGCCGTATACGGCCCCCCGTCCACCGTCCGACACCGGCCTGTCGCCCGTCTGTCCGCTGGCGGGTTCCAGTTCGCCGCTGACGAGGATCGTTTCCCTGCTGTCGAGCCGGCGCACCGCGATCTGCATCGCCGGCGTCCCGGCTCCGGCGAGGTTCGAGACCGCCGTCGTCACGAAGGCGACCTCTCGTCCGTCGGAGCTGATGGCCGACCCGCCGCTGGCGACCGAGCCGAGTTCGCTTCCGGCTTCCGAATAGGACAGGGGTTCGCTGGAGCCGTCTGCGGCGGAGACGACCGTGAACGCACCTGCTTCGCCCGGAGGCAGGTCCATGTCGCGGACGAAGACGTTCTCCGCGCCCGGCGGCCCACCGGCTTCGCTCGCGGGCGCTTCGTCGTCGAGCCCCCGTGTGTCGGCCACGAGCTGCGCTTCGCTCTGGTTGGTCGTAAAGCTCACGTAGCGCCCGTCCGCGCTCACGGACGGCAGCAGCGCATCACCGCCGGCAACCTGCTGCATCTGCCTGGTGGCGAGGTTCACCCGCCACACGCCGCGGACCCCGCCCACCGACCCGTCGAATACGACATGCGAGCCGTCCGAGCAGATCACGGTGTCATGGGCGTATTCGGCCTGTTGCAACTGCCCCCCACCGAGCGTCCCCGCCGTGACCATTTCCGTTGCGCTGAAGATGTCCGCATCGGCCGGCCCGGCTCCTGGGCCCGCGAGTGCCGTCGCGGCCCAGGCAAGAGCCAGTCCGGCGCCCAGCGATCTCACTAGCGGGCTCATCGCACGCTCATCCAGCGCCGCACCGTGCCGGCGTTGCCGATGCGATCGGTCGCCCGGACGATCACCAGATACACGCCCGCGCGCGCGTAGCGATGGCGCAGGCGGAGGCGTCCGTGGACCGAGGAGCCATCGCCGAAGCTGACGCTCACCTTGGACTTCTCGACGCCGGCGTAGGGGTCGCGGACCGTCACCGACAGGCTCGCTCCCCCACGCGCCGCCACGATCCTCACCCGCGGGGGCACGCCGGCGACCAACAGCTTGGCCGGGGCGCTCAACGTGGATTGGCCGTTGCGGTCGATGGCGAGGACCTGCAGCCGGTGGTGGCCCGACGACAGCCCACGGGGATCCACCTTCGCGGTGAGCCTGCCGGCGGCCGCGGCGTGTTCGACATGCCCGTCGAGGACGAGGCGATACGTGATCGGGCTGGCGGCGCTGGGGGCCGGCAGCCAGTACGCCTTTGCCTGCGACGGCCGCACCCACGTTTTCGGGACCGTGACCACGAACGGTGCCGGGGGAGCGGTCGCCTCCGCCGCCACGATCGCCGCGTTCCCGAACTCACCCTGGCGGAAGGCGATGATGCCGTCGCCGAGACCCGATCGCCCCACGGACAGTTCGCCGACTTCCCCGCCCGCTCCGCCCGACACGATCCCCGTCTGGGCTGCTCCGCCTGGGAAGTCCTCGCGCACGGCCACGGCGGGATGGCCCGGCGACTGTTCGCTCGGCCACGCCGAGACCCCTCCGCCCTGTGGGTCCATCACGCTCACCGCGAACGGTTCGGGGCCCGCGAACGGCGGCCCCAGCGAGACGCCGGGAGAGATGATGCTCCCGCTCCCTTCGATCACCTGCGGCGCGCCGTTGGCGTCGTAGAGCAGGCGCATGCCCTGCTGTTCGTCGATGTCGATGCTCGGGGGTCCGACCACGGCGGCCGCCCCTCCGCCGAGGCCAGGGTCGAGCACGCGGGCACCTTCGAACTCCGCTCCGTTCGCGGATTCTCCGTCGGGGAGGATGTTGAGGAAGATGCGGGGCCCGGGCAGCGGCGACCCCGGGCCACCCGGCTGGCGATAGGCGACCTCGCCCTGACCCAGACGAGAGAAGCCGACGCTCGGGGCGTCCGCGTCGATGCTGATCGGGATCCCGTTGAACGTCGTCGCGCTGACCGGCATCACGTAGTCGACGGAGGTGCCGAACACGCGCCTGGCCCAGATCCGCGCCACGCCTTCGACGTCCGGCTCCTGCCACGCGACCACCGCATTGCCGGTCGGACCGATCGCGATCGCGGGGGCGTTGGCCGCGGTGGGCGGCCGCATCGAGGACGAGGTGTTGCGGTTGATCGCCCCGAGGTTCGACCACCGTTGGCCGTCGAAGTGCGCGAGGCGTACCTGCTCGACGACGTCGCCGGGCCGCAGCAGCGCGATGTCCGTCGCGTGCGGTTGTACGACGCGGTAGACGATGTCGGCCTGGCCGCTCGAGCTGACCGCGAGATCCGGGTCGGTGGCGGCGGCTTCTTCAATGTCGGAGTCGATGAAGATCGCGCGCCCGAAGCTTTCCGCGCCGGGGCCGAGCTCCGAGCCGAGCAGCTCGTACACGGGCTTGCCGTCACGCGTCGCGAACGGCGTGGCCCACGAGACGATCAGCTCGCCCCCGTTGGCGGCGCCGATCCGGGGCCAGCTGGCGGCGTAGGGGTCTTCCGTGTCGACGCGGATCGGCGCCATCCACCGGCCGCCCAGGTAGCGCGAGACGAACACGTGCGTGACGCCTTCGACCCGCTTGAGGTAGACCACGCCGCCGCTACCGTCTTCGGCCATCGCCGCGCCGCCGAAGCCGACGATGTCCTCGCTGGGCCCGTCCAGCGTGGTCGCCGGAAGGATCACCGCGTCGGCACGGGAGGCGGCCACTGCCAGAGCCAGGAGTACGCCTGCGAGTAGCGCGCAAGCGCGTGGAATGAGCACCTCGATCGTCGTCCTCGGGCCCATCTCGCGGCCGACAATAGGAAGCGAGGGGTCCACCGGCGGCAGTTCACGGCTCTGCTTCACGGAAATTTCACGACCGCTCGGCACGCCTGTGGGGCGAGGCGCACATGGTCGTGCTCAGGAGGTCGATTTGTTGATCGCGCCGACAGACAGGGCGTAGGCGCAGCGGAAGTTCTCGGGGTTGTTGACCGGCTCGGACCCCGCGAACCCTCCCTGCGTGTGGTTGCTGTAGACGGTCACGTACTGCAGCGATTCGGGAAGCGGATTCGCCGGCAGCTGGATCGGGTTGGCCTGCCCCTGGCGAGGATTGCCCGTGGCGCCTTCGCTGACACCCTCGAACCCGGCCGCCGCCGATCCCCCTTCTGTGGTGATCAGCGACGAGCTCATCTCGCGTTCGTCTTTGAGGCCTCGCGTCGGGTCGAGGTCGATCGTCGCGGTGAGCTGGGAGTCGTGGATCGTCGACTCGAGCTTCACCCGTTCCGCCGCGCCCAGCAGCTCGGACGCCGAAGGCAGCCATCCCCCGGCTTTCTCACAGGTCTTGCTGGCGAACATGAAGTTGTTCTTGCCGAGGTCTTCCTTGGTCAGCGGGTAGGGGGCGGATTCCATGCAGTAAGTGCCGATGTCAACCGTGTCGGGCGGGCAGCTCCCTTCGAGCTGCCCAGCCGTCTTGCCGCCGACGCGCGAGGCTTCGTGCACCTTCGGGATCGCCGCCGCCGGGAACTTGCCGTTCTTGCCCAGCACCAAGATCGCCCCCGCATGCGGCTTCGAGGTCACCGGATGGCCCCCGACGGCGCTGACGATCGCGTGCCGAGCAGCGTCGGCGAGACCGGTGGTCGAGAAGATCAGCGCGACGCATGCCACCACCAGCGCCGGCGACGGCCCGTTCAGCTTCACGGCGTCTGCTCCGGATCGCGAGGTGAGACTCGGCGTCGTACGTCGCGCAGCTCCTCTAGCGAGGTCTCCTGCACCGTCGACAGGACGGCGTCGAGCGCCACCCCCGAGAGCGTCTCCTGCTCCAGCAGGGCGCTGGCGGTCTCCTCGACGCTGTTCCAGTTGCGCTCCAGGATCGCCGACGCGCGCGCCTCGGCCTCGCCCACCAGGCGCTGGACCTCATGGTCGATCAGGTTGAGCGTCTCGGGTCCGACGGAGCCGAGATCCTGCAGCGAGGCGCCGAGGAACACCTCGCCGCTCTTCTCGCCGATCGTGACCAGCCCGACCACCTCGGACATCCCGTAGGAGGTGACCATGCTGCGCGCCAGGTTCGTCGCCGCGTGGAGGTCGTCGTTGACGCTCGTGGAGGTCTCACCGAACGCGATCCGCTCTCCCGCGAGGCCGGCCGCAATCACGATCAGCTGGCTCTGGAGGTCGCGCTCGGTCATGATCAGCTGGTCCCGGTCGGAGAGCATGTGGGCAGCCGTGCCGAGCTGGCGCCCGCGCGCGACGATCGACAGCTTGCGCGTCGAGGTCGCATGGCCGAGCGCCTCCGTCACGACGGCATGCGAGGCCTCGTGGATTGCGATCAGCCAACGCTCCTGTTCGGTGAGGATGTGGTGCTTGGCGGGGCCCGCCACAACGCGGTCGATCGCCTCCTCGAGCGCCGCCTGGTCGATCTGCGCCCTGCTGTCGCGGACGCTCAGCAGCGCCGCCTCGTTGATGACGTTGGCGAGCTCGGCGCCGCTGAACCCGGGCGTCTCGCGGGCCACCTCCTCGAGCGAGGCGTTTGGCGCGAGC
>Ga0335085_10008145_pt1 | contig 16052 bp, 12 predicted proteins | sample Lox_Sample_45_FD_206712 | JGI IMG/M metagenome (GOLD analysis project Ga0335085, IMG submission 206712) | Soil microbial communities from Loxahatchee National Wildlife Refuge, Florida, United States - Lox_Sample_4.5 | ecosystem: Environmental > Terrestrial > Soil > Wetlands | place: USA...
TGGGCGCTCCACGCGCTGATCATGCGCAGCGACGCGATCGAGCGCTGGGGATTGGCGCTGCGTCAGCCTTCACCGGCGCTCAAGCGCTTCGCGTGGCTCTCGCTCGGCTGCGTCATCGCTTTTTTTATCGCTTATGCCTGGATCGACATCCCGCTGGCGCGCGCGCTGCAGACGATCGGCCCGACGACACGCGCGATCTTCGGCTTCATCACCCGGCTCGGGGAAGGCGCCGTCTATCTCGTGCCGCTCGGTCTCGTTTTCCTCTGGGCCTTGTTCAGGCGCGACACGCTCTGGGCGACGCGCACCGGCTTCCTCTTCGTGACCCTCGCCGTGCCCGGCATCCTCGCCGACATCATGAAGCCGGTTTTCGCCCGCGCCCGGCCGGTGCTGCTGTTTCGCGAGAATCTCTTCGGCTTCACCTGGGGCAGCCCGCACGCCAATGCCTGGTCCTTCCCCTCGGGCCACAGCGTGACGGTCGCCGCCCTCGCCATCGCGCTCTATGCGATCTATCCGCCTGCCTGGCCGGCTTACGCGCTGCTCGCGCTCCTCGTCATGGCGAGCCGCGTCATCCTCGATCAGCATTATCTCAGCGACGTGATCGCCGGCTTCTATATGGGCGCGGCCTTCGCCATCGCCTTCGTCGCCGCCGCCCGACACCACCGCTTGCCGCTCGCGCTGACGCGGCGCGAAACCCTCAGCGGTAACCCTTGAAGCCGTCGAGCAGCCGGACCTGATAGACCCGGGTCAACGGCTCGCCGCCGGCATGGATCGGCGGACCGAGGAAGATCGTCACCTGCTCGATCGGCCCGGCGCTCGCGAAGCGGCTGACGATGTCCTCGATATTGTTGCGGTAGGAGACGAGCAGGAAATTCCGGCCGATGAATTTTTCAGGCTGCGCCGTCAGATCGAATTGATCGTGGATGCCGCCCTCGCCATTCCATTTGAGCCCATCGAGCGGATGCGGCTGGACGTAATAGACCAGCGCCGCCATCAGCTCGCGATCGTCGGCCAGGAGATGGGTTCCGGGATTCTCCGCGAGCATATGGCCGACCGTCGTGCCGAGCTGGCGCCAGCCTTTGAGGCGATGCAGCGGATCGTATTTACCGGGCAAATTGTAGCCGACGAGATGGGTCAGCGGCTTGGCCTCGGCGATCGCGACGGCGGCGACGACGTACAGCGCGACCGAGCCCCAGACGAGAAAGCGCGGCCATTCGGCGAGGAGATAGGCGACGACCAGCACTGTCGCCGAGAGATAGGTCGGCGCCGACCAGTTCGGCTCGGCGCGCGAGAGGAAGCTCACCACCAGCATCATGGCGAGGGTCGGCAGCGCGAAGAAGGCGAGCATGGCGGCGCGGCGATCTTTCAGCGTGCGGCGGCCGAGCGCGGCGACGACGATCAGCGCGGCGAACAGCACCGGGCCGAAGACGCCGAATTGCGAGCCGAAGAAAGCGAGGAACTTGTCGGGATGGAAGAGCGATCCGCCGAGCGCGGCGTTCTGCTCCGTATGGTGATAGGAGACGAAGCCGTGCGACCAGTTCCAGAAGAAATTCGGCGAGTAGATCAGCAGGGCAAGCACCATCGCCGCGCCGAAGCGCCGCAGATGACGCCGTTCGTCGCGATAGATCACGAGGAATAGCAGCGCCGAGATCATCCAATACGCCATCGCGTATTTCGAGAGCAGGCCGAAACCGCTGGCGGCGCCGACCAGCCACCACCAGCGCATCGGATGGGCCCCGGCCTGCGGCTCGCGCGCGCGCACGAAGGCGTAGAGCGTGACCGACCAGCAGAAGAGCAGCGGCGCATCGGTCGACATGATGACCGCCGAGACCCAGACGCCGGGCAGGGTCGCATAGACGATCGCCGACCAGAAGGCGGTGCGCGCATCGTAGAGCCGCTGCGCGATCTGATAGATCATGATCGCGGTGCCGAAATGGAGCAGCGGCGCGGCGAGGCGCACCGAGAGCTCGTTATCGTTGCTGGCGAGATGGGTCGTCAGCGCGATCAGCCAGGCGACGACCGGCGGCTTGGAGTAATAGCCCCAATCCGGCGTCAGCGACCAAAGCCAGTACTGCGCCTCGTCAGGATAGAGATCGGTCGCGCCCGAGGCGATCCACAAGAGCCGCACCACGGTAATCGCGAAGACGATGAAGATCGCGCCGCGAAAGCTGCGCTCCGCCTCCGCCGCGGTGGTTTTCCGTTCGTCACTCCGAACCGACATGGGCGGTGAGAGTAGAGGGGAACGCTCCGCGGGGGAATCCGTGCGGCGATTTGAATCGCCCGGTCACATCTTTTGCGCGGATAGGGCGGGGTGAAATTTCCTCAATATCTTGTCATATTGAGAAGCCCGATGCTGAGAATCGAGACCTTCGACAACAAGAGCGGCGGCAACGCCTTTTTCAAGGCGGTGACGCATCCGCTGGCCGCCGCCCAGGCGCCCGATCTGCTGCGCCGCCTCAAAGAAGGGCGCTGCGCGGTCTACGACATCGAGGGCCAGGTCGATGCGCTAGCCGAGCTCTACGATTTCGGCAGCATCGATCTCGTGGGCAGCTTCGTGCAGGACGTGACGGCGGTCGGCCGCAAGGTGCTGGGCCAGCCGGCGCAGCCGGTGACGGCGCTCAAAGACAGCGCCGCGCGCATCGTTTTCGTCGCCGGCTTCGATGCCGAGCGCGCCGTCGCGCATATTCAGCACCTGCTGCCGGCCGGCGCGAGCGTGCTGAGCCTCGATGCGCTGCGCCTGCCCGAGAGCATCGTGCCACGCGGCAAGCGCTATCTCGATCCGCTCAACTTCGCGACCAACTTCGTCTTCTTCCGCGAGCAGGCGGGGCTCTCGACGCGGCTCGTCACCGCGAATTACTGGTCGGGCTATGGCAGTGGCGCGCTCAAGCTCTGGCTGCTGCTCTTCGATGCGAGCGGCAAGACGCTCGCCGAATGGACCGAGAATGTCGCGCCGGGCGCAGCGGCGATCGTGATCGACAGCCAGGCGGTGCGGCAGCGTTTCGCTCTGCCCGAATTCACCGGCCAGCTTTTCGTCCACGCGATCGGCGCGCAAGGCCACGACGTCGTCAAATACGCGCTCGATACGTATGGCAGCGGCGCGAGCGAGCGCGCGTTCTCGTGCACGCACGACGCGAATTCCTGGCCGGCGGATTTCTATGCCGGGCTCCCTGCGCCCGATGACGACGAGCAGGTGACGCTGTGGGTGCAGAACAGCCAGCCTTGCGCCATTCCCGCGGGCGCGATCGGCCTCAACCTGATGGGCGACGATAAGAGCGTCACGCTCGATCGCGCGATCGCGCCTTTCGCGTCCTATGCGCTCGATGTCGCGGCGCTCTTGCCGGCAGCGCGCTGGCCGCAGCAGATCGAGGTCAGCGCCGGCAAATACATGGTGCGGCCGCGCTACGAGATCGTCCGTAAAGGCCGCCGCCGCATCGCGCATGTGAATGTCGAGCGCACCGACCTGAAACCCGATCCGACTCTCGCCGAGCTGGGCAATCTCCTCGGCAAAGGCCACATCCTGCCGGCGCCGATCCTGCCGCCCGAGCGCTGGCGCTCGCTCGCGCTACCGACACCGATGGCGCGCAGCCAAGCGGAATTGCCGATCGCGCTGGTGGCGTATGATGCTTCGGGCAAAGAGCTGGCGCGGCATGAATTCGGCAGGCTGCAGCGGCGTCAATCGGTCGCGATCGAAATCGATGAGATCTGCCGCGCGCCGGCGACGGCAGGCGGCCACATGGAACTGGTTTATGATTTCGCGCACGGCAGCGCCGCCGACGGCTGGCTGCACGCCCTCTTCCGCTATGAGGATCGCGCCAGCGGCCACCGCGCCGAGACCAGCTTCGGCAGCCACGTTTTCAACACGCTGCTGACCTATAAGGGCGAGCCGCAATCCTATTCCGGAAAGCCGCCGGGCCTGTCGACGCGGCTCTTCCTCCGCCTCGGCGCCGCGCCCAACGACACGCTTTGCCATCTCATCTACCCGGCCTCGACGCCGTGGCATGCGCACAGCACCACCGACCTGATCCTGACCGATGCGGCAGGCCGCGAAGTGGGCCGGAAACAAATCCACATCCCATGTGGGGGCTCGCGCTTCTGGCGCTATAGCGAAATATTCGAGGATGCGACTCGGGCAAAGGCCGGCGAGAATGCCTATATTGTCATCCGCGATACGACCTGCCGGCTTTTCGGCTATCATGGCGTGATGGGGGAAGGCGGGGCCTTCAGCCTCGACCATATGTTCGGTTTCTGATGAGTGAGCGCATCCACACCAAATTCCTGATCATCGGCGCGGGACCGGCCGGCTACACGGCGGCGATCTATGCCGCGCGCGCCAATTTGAAGCCCATCCTGATCCAGGGGCTGCAGCCCGGCGGCCAGCTGATGATCACGACGGATGTCGAGAATTATCCAGGCTTCGCGGACGTGATCCAGGGCCCGTGGCTGATGGAGGAGATGGCCAAGCAGGCCGAGCATGTCGGCACCAAGCTCGTCTCCGACATCATCGTCTCCTGCGATCTCTCGCAACGGCCTTTCGTCTGCACCGCCGATTCGGGCGACATCTATATCGCCGACGCGCTTTGCATCTGCACCGGCGCGCAGGCGCGCTGGCTCAACCTGCCGAGCGAGGACCAATTCCGCGGCGCCGGCGTCTCGGCCTGCGCGACCTGCGACGGATTCTTCTTTCGCGGCCGCAAGGTCGCGGTGATCGGCGGCGGCAACACCGCGGTCGAGGAAGCGCTCTACCTTACAAATCACTGCGTCAGCGTCACGCTGATCCATCGGCGCGACACGCTGCGCGCCGAGAAGATCCTGCAGCAGCGCCTGTTCGATCATCCGAAGATCAAGGTGATCTGGGACAGCGTCGTCGACGAGGTTCTGGGTGCCGACAATCCGAAACACGTGACCGGGCTGCGGCTGATCAACACCAAGACCGGCAAGACCAGCGAGATCGAGGTCGACGGCATGTTCGTCGCGATCGGCCACGATCCGGTCACCGAGATGTTCAAGGGCCAGCTCACCCTCGACGAGGGCGGCTATATCGTCACCAAGCCGGATTCGACCGCGACCGAGATCCCGGGCGTGTTCGCCGCCGGCGACGTGAAGGACAAGATCTTTCGCCAGGCCGTGACCGCGGCCGGCATGGGCTGCATGGCGGCGCTCGAAGCGGAGAAATTCCTGGCGGCTGCCGAGGCCCATTCGCGCGCTGCAGCGGAATAGAGGCGCCTCCCCGTGTCGACGCCGATGGATTGGGACAAGCTGAGGGTCTTCCACGCCGTGGCGGAAGCCGGCAGCTTCACCCATGCCGGCGAAGCGCTGAACCTCAGCCAGTCGGCGGTCAGCCGCCAGATCAGCGCGCTCGAGGAAAGCCTCTCGGTGCCGCTCTTCCACCGCCATGCGCGCGGCCTGATCCTCACCGAGCAGGGCGATCTGCTCTATCGCACGGCGCGCGAGGTGTTCTCCAAGCTGGCGATGACCGAGGCGATGCTGACCGAGTCGAAGGACCGGCCGAAAGGCCCGCTGAAGGTCACGACGACGGTCGCGTTCGGCTCGGCCTGGCTGACGCCGCGCATCCGCGAATTCCTCGACCTCTATCCCGAAATCGAGATCGCGATCGTGGTCGACGACGCCGAGCTCGATCTCTCGATGCGCGAGGCCGATGTCGCGATCCGCATGTCGCCGCCGCGCCAGCCGGACCTGGTGCAGCGCCATCTGATGACGGTGCGCCATCACGCTTATGCCTCACCCGAGTATCTGAAGAAGCACGGCACGCCGCAGCGGCCGGAAGAATTGGATAAGCACCGCATCATCGTCTACGGCACGGATTCGCGGCCGCCGATCCGCAACCCGAACTGGCTTCTGGAAGCCGGCGCGCGTCCGGGCTATGAACGCCGCCCGATCCTTGCGGTGAACAATCTCTACGCCATCCTGCGCGCGCTCGAAGGCGGGCTCGGCATCGCCTCGCTGCCCGATTTCATGGAGCACGAGACCGCGGGGCTGGTGCGCGTGCTGCCCGATGTGCTGGGCGGCGAGTTCGAATCCTTCTTCGTCTATCCCGAAGAGCTGCGCACCTCGAAGCGCATCGCGGTGTTCCGCGATTTCCTCTTGCGCAAGGTTGCGGAGAAGAAGGGCGGCGGGGACTAGGCACCCCCCTCCCTAGCCCTCCCCCTCAAGGGGGGAGGGGCGTCGCTTAGGCGCGAAGCGTATCCGGCATCATGTGATGTGCTTCAACAAACGAATCCCCTCCCCCCTTGAGGGGGAGGGTTAGGGAGGGGGGCTCCCGATGCGTCTCAATCCAGCTGCTTCGAGCCGTCCGGCGTCGGGACCTCGAAGGTCGAGAGCGTGATCCCGACCATGTTGTAGAAGCCGATCGCGAAGATCAGCTCGATCAGCACGTTCTCGCCGAGCAATGCCTTGGCCCGCGCAAAGGTCGTGTCGCTGAGCTTCTGCCGGGTCATGATCTCGGTCGTCACGTCGAAGACCAGCTTCTCGTCCTCTTTCGTGATCTTCGGAGGCTGATGGTGGGCAATCGCGTCGATGATCTGCGGATCGATGCCGAGCTCCTTCGAGCGGCGGCTATGCGCCCACCAGGCGAACTGCGCCGACCAGTGGCGGATGACGACCAAGGTCATCAACTCGAAGAGCCGCTTCTCGAGCTTGCCGCGGTTGCGATGGGTGACGAAGAGATCGATGATCTTCGGGCCGATCTCGGGCATGCGCAGCCAGACCGAGAACGGGCCGCCGAGCCCGTTCTGCGACAGCACCGTCTGAAGCTGGCCGAGCGCGGCTCTCTGCTCGGCATTGAGATCGTCGACCGTGATGTTTTGCAGCCGCGCCATGTCCATCTCCCTGGTGTGGGCCCCGCCTTATTGGTGGGCGACGATGCCACAAGCGGTCGATGACGTCTTGGGGAATCTCGCCTTTTTGGACGAGATCGATAGGCAACGCGCAACTGAGCGATGCAGTTTCTGCAACCGTGTTACGTGGAATTTAACATTCCAAGCGCGGCGGCGCGGGCGCATCTTGATCAGCGTGTGTGCTGCAATCCGCGGCCGCGCATTTTCCGGGCCGGCTAACCGGAAAGAGGGTTTTAGGACCCTTCTACGTCGCTGAGACGTATAGCCTCCCTGTTCAAACTGGCCCCGGGGTTTTCCGGGGCTTTTCTTTTTCGGGCGTCTTTTCGGCCGGGCCTATCCCCCTGCCGCCGCTGCTATGCTAGCTTTGCGGCAACGATAAGAGCCTGCGCCTGGTCGCGCGCCGGCGAACGGGAACGGAGGGAGACAGAACCCATGACAATCCGGAGGGCGGCCATCGCCTTGGCACGAATCGCCATGGTCGTGGCGGCCGCCGCGGCTTTTGGTGCGACCGGCGTTCGCGCCCAGACGCCGCCGAAGAATCCCCTGCTCGAGGCCGCGATCGCCGGCGCCGACAAGGAAGGCAAGCTCACCGTCCGCTGGACCAACAATATCTTCGGCGGGCCGGACGGCGCAAAGATGGCCGAAGCCGCGATCAACCGCATCTTCGGCACGCATATCACCGTCGACTGGTCGCCGGGCCCGGCCTACGGGCCGATGGCGGCGCAGCTTTACCAGGAGATGCAGGCTGGCCAGCCGGCGAGCTCCGATATCTACATTGCAACGGCGGTGCAGCTCTCGCCCTACCTCGACAAGAACCTCTTCAAGACGATCGATTGGGTCGGGCTGCTGCCGTCGCGCATCAAGCCCGAGATGGTCGAGGCCGACGGCCGCGCGCTGCGCATCGCCTCGAACCTGCCGGGCATCGTCTACAACATGAAGGTCGCGCCGTGGGTGCCGGAGGTGAAGACCACCGCCGATCTGCTGAAGCCCGAATACAAGGGCAAGTTCTATACGACGCCCTTCCTCGGCGGCTTCGACGTGCTCTTGGCGCCCGATGTCTGGGGCATCGAGAAGACCACCGACTACGTGAAAAACCTCGCGCCGCAGCTCGCCGGGCTCGTCGGCTGCGAGGCGACGACGCGCATCGCCTCGGGCGAGATCCCGGCGCTCGCGATCGATTGCGGCGGCGGCATCCCCAACCGGCTCGAATATCGCGGCAAGAACATCCTCGGCAATCAGGTGCTGAGCGACATGGCCGAGCGGCGCTACAACTACCTCGCGGTCTTATCGCATGCGCCGCATCCCAACGCCGCGACGCTCTTCATCCTCTACATCATGACGGCCGAAGGCCAGTCGAAGATGATGTGGGACATCCAGGGCAGCGACCTCGATCAATTCCCGGAGTCGCATATGAAGAAAGAGTTCGAGGCGATCGAGGCACGCGGCGGCAAGCCGGTCGATGTGTCGATCGCATGGTGGCGTTCGCATCCCGGCCTCGACAAGGCGAACGCCGATTTGGCGAAATTGGTGAGGGAGAAGTGATGCACACGGCGCATCGCCCTCTCTCATCGCCTTTCCCGCGAAAGCGGGAATCCAGGGAAACGCCGCCGTTGTTACCCTGGGCCCCCGCTTGCGCGGGGGAAGCGGCTTATTTTTGAAGCGGCCGTGTTGTCAGGCGCGTAACGGGATCCATGGCGACCATCACGGCCGATAAACCGGTTCTGCCGACGAAGAAGCCGAGCTTCCAGCTCGATCTCACCTCGTCGAGTCTGATCGGGCTGACGCTCGTCGCGACCGGTGCGATCCTCGTGCTGGTCGGCGTCGTGCTGTGGCTCTCGTTCACCGAGGGCACGCCCGGCGACCCCGTGCTGCAATACACGCTCGAGCATTATCGCAGCCTGTTCCTCGACGGCTTCACCTATCGCGTGCTGTGGAACACGGTGCTGTTCTCGCTGACGACCTTGGCGACATCGTTTTGTCTCGCGATTCCGATCGCCTGGCTGATGGAGCGGACGGACTTCCCGGCCAAGCCGATCGTCTTCACGCTGATGACGACGGCGCTGCTCATCCCGTCCTTCGCGGTCGCGCTCGGCTGGGTGTTCCTGCTCCATCCGAAGATCGGCATGATCAATCAGGGGCTCGTCGCGCTCTTCGGCTTGAGCGAAGCGCCGTTCGACATCTCGAACATCTTCGCGATGGGCGTGGTCGAGGGGATGAACCTGACGCCGCTCTCCTTCGTCATGACCGCGGTGGTGCTGCGCTCGATGGACCCGGCGCTCGAGGAAGCGGCGGCGATCAGCGGCGCCAAGCCGTGGCAGGCGGTGCTGCGCATCACCGCGCGCGTGCTGCTGCCCGGGCTTCTGGCGGCGGCGATCTATGTCGCGATGATCGGCTTCGCCGCTTTCGACGTGCCGGCCATCCTCGGCCTGACACGCCGCATCTTCACCTTCTCGACCTATGTCTTCTGGGTGCTGACGCCGTCGGAAGGCGCGCCGGAATACGGCAGCGTCGCGTGCCTCTCGGTCATCATGATCGCGCTCGCCGCTTTCCTCTCCTGGTGCTATCGCCAGGCGCAGCGCCAGGCGCCGAAATACGCCGTCGTCACCGGCAAGGCCTATCGCCCGCGCATCGCGACGCTCGGCAAATGGCGCGGCGCCGCGATCCTCTTCGTCGCGCTTTATTTCATCGTCGCGCAGCTTCTGCCGCTGCTGATGCTCGCCTGGGCCTCGCTCCTGCCCTACCTGCAGACGCCGTCGCTCGCCGCGCTCCAATCCGTCTCGCTGCGGAATTTCCTCAACCTGCCGCAAGCGCTGCTCTGGCGCGCCGGCAGCAACACCGCGATCCTCATGGTCGTGGTGCCGACGATCACCCTAACCGCCAGCGTCGCGATCTCGTGGGTCGTGCTGCGGACGCGCATCAAGGCGCGCGGGATCTTCGATTTCCTCGCCTTCCTGCCGCTCGCCATTCCGGCGATCGTGTTCAGCGTCGCGGCGCTGCTCCTGGCGCTGTTCGTCATGCGCCATTTCGCGCCGATCTACGGCACGATCTGGATATTGATCATCGTCTATGCCGTGGCGCGGCTCAGCTACGGCACGCGCATGACCAATTCGGCGCTGATCCAGATCCACCGCGAGCTCGAGGAGTCGGCACAAGTCTGCGGTGCGGCGACCGGCAGCGTGCTCCGCCGCGTGCTCGTGCCGCTGCTCGCGCCGTCGCTCGCCTATGCCTGGATCTGGATCGCGCTGCTGACCTATCGCGAGCTGACCCTGCCGGTCGTGATCTCGACCAGCAACAACCTTCCGTTCTCCTATCTGGTGTGGGGCTTCGTTCAGGCCTCCGCCTATGGCTCGGCATCGGCGGCGGCGCTGCTGATGCTCTGCCTGATGCTGCCGGTGCTGCTGCTCTATTGGCTCGTGGCCCGCCGCGCCGGTATGATCGCCCCTCGATGAATAGGAACTGACCCATGATCACCATTCGCAATCTGACGATGACCTACCGCACCGCCCATGGCGAGCACCAGGCGGTGAAAGGCGTCTCGATCGAGATCAAGCAGGGACAGTTCTATACGCTCTTGGGCCCGTCGGGCTGCGGCAAGACGACGATCTTGCGCTGCGTCGCCGGGCTCGAGCATCCCGACGGCGGCGAGATCCAGATCGGCGGCCGCACCGTCTATTCCGGCGCCAATCGCACCTGGGTTCCGCCGCACGACCGCAACATCGGCATGGTGTTCCAGTCCTATGCGATCTGGCCGCATATGACGGTGTTCGAGAACGTCGCCTTCCCGCTGCGCCACAAGAAGCCGAAGCCGAACCGCGCCGAGATCAGGGATCGCGTCGCGAAGGCCTTGTCGCTGGTCCATCTCGGCGGTCTCGAGGACCGGCCGGCGCCCTATCTCTCGGGCGGCCAGCAGCAGCGCCTGGCGCTCGCCCGCGCCCTCGTCGCCGAGCCGCGCGTGCTGCTGCTCGACGAGCCGCTCTCCAACCTCGACGCCAAGCTGCGCGAGGAGATGCGGCTCGAGATCCGCCAGGTCGTCGAGCGCTTGGGCGTCACGACGCTCTTCGTCACGCACGAGCAGATCGAGGCGCTCACCATGTCAGACGTGATGTCGGTGATGAACGACGGCCGCATCATCCAGGAAGGCTCGCCCGCCGAGATCTATGCCAAGCCGAAAGGCGCGTTCGTCGCCGACTTCATCGGCCGCTCGAACTTCCTCGCCGGCAAGATCACCGCGCTGGCCGGCAGCAACGGCAGTGCGACCGCGACGGTCGACACGCCGATCGGCCCGGTCCATGCGCGCGTCGAAGCCGAGGCGCAAATCGGCGACACGGTGACGGTCGCGATCCGGCCGGAGAACGTCGCGCTGCTGCCGCACGGACCGCAGCCGAGCCACAACGAGTTCGCCGGCACGATGGACACCATCGTCTATGTCGGCAACCTGCTCGACTGCATCGTCACCGTCGGCGGCGAGAAGGTGCGGCTGCAGCTCCAACCTTCGGCCGCGGTCGATCGCGGCACGCAAGTGCGCCTCGCCTTCCCGGTCGAATACTGCCTCGCGCTTCGGGCCTAGCCCCGGGCGTCGCGCCGGCCCCGCCCGTCCCATGACGACCGGCGAAATCGCCGACGCGGATTATGTCGCCAGGGCCCTGGCGCTGGCGCCGACATTGCGCGAGCGCTCGGAGGCAACCAACGCGCTCGGCCGGGTGCCGCGCGAGACCATCGACGAGATGCTCGGCGCCGGACTCTTCACGCTGCTGCAGCCGAAGCGCTTCGGCGGCAGCGAGCGCGGGCTGGTGCCGTTCCTCGATTGCGTCTTCGCGCTCGCCGCCGGCTGCGGCTCGGCGGGCTGGGTGTTCTCGGTCGTCTCGATCCATCAATTCCATCTCGGGCTCTTCGGGCTCGAGGCGCAGGAAGAGGTCTGGGGCCGCAATCCGAATGCGCTGCTCGCCTCGAGCTACATGCCCGGCGGCAAGACGCGCGCCGCGCCCGGCGGCTACCGGATTTCGGGCCACTGGAAATTCTCTTCCGGCTGCGACATTGGCGATTGGTTCATCCTCGGCGGCCTGGTCGATGGCGGCGAGGGCAAGCCGCCGGTGCAGCATTACTTCCTGCTGCCGAAAGCGGACGTGCGGATCGATCACGATTCCTGGCACGTCGTCGGGCTTGCCGGCACCGGCTCCAAGGATGTGTCGGTCGAGGATGCGTTCGTGCCGGCGCATCGCATGCTGGCCGTGCAGGATGCTTATGACGGCGTCTCGCCCGGCTCGAAGGTCAATCCCTATCCGCTCTATCACCTGCCGATGATGTCGGTGTTTCCGCTCTGCCTTGCGGCGCCGGGCGTCGGCCGAGGCGCGATCCAGCGTTACATCGAGCTGATGAAGAGCTTCACGACCAAGAGCCGCGGCCAGACCGTCGCCGATTTCCACAATGCGCAGATGCGTCTCGCCGAAGCGTCGGCGCTCGTCGATTCCGCCGCGCTGCTGTTGCAGCGCGACGTGCGCGAGACGATGGCGACGCGCGCGTCGCGCCAGCTCACGGCGGAGGAGCGCGTGCGCAATCGGCGCGATCATGCCTGGGCGGCGGAGACCAGCACGCGCGCCGTCGATCTGCTCTACAAGATGACCGGCGGCGCGGGGCTGCATGAAGGCAACGCGCTGCTGCGCTCGTTCCGCGACGCGCACGCGATCGGGATGCATCTCGGCAACAATTGGGACGTGGCCGGGCCGGCTTACGGATCGGTCATGCTCGGGCGCACCACGTCCGGCGCAATCTATTGATAAATAAGGGAAATATCGTCGTCGCGGGAGCCGGGATCGCGGGGCTGTGCCTCGCCCTCGTCCTCGCCAGGCACGGCCGCGCGGTCACGCTCATCGAGCGCGCGGCGGCGCTCAGCGAGATCGGCGCCGGCATCCAGATCAGCGCCAACGGGATGCGCGTGCTGCGCTGGCTCGGCCTCGAGGAGGCGATGCGCGCGACCGCCTGCCACCCGAAATTCTTCCGCGCCGTCGATTGGCAGGACGGCCACGCGCTCCACACCATCGCCTATCGCGAGGAGCATTGTCAGATCCACCGCGCCGATCTGCTGAACGTGCTGACCGCGCCGCTGCCCGCGGACATCCTTCGTCTCGATGAAAGCGTCACCGGCTTCGCGCAGAACGACGCCGGCGTCACCGTCGCCACCGATCGCGCGACCTACGAGGCCGACGCGCTGATCGGCGCCGATGGCATCCACTCGACGATCCGCGCCATTCTCTTCGGCGACGACGCGCCGCGTTTCGCCGGCCAGATCTGCTGGCGCTTCGTCGTCGACAGCGACAGGCTCGGCCACGTGCCCGAGCCGCTCACCTGGCACGGGCCCAATGGCCACGTCGTGATGTATCCGGTCTCGGCCGGGCGCCGCGTCAACGTCGTCGCCTATGTCGAGAGCGAGCATTGGTTCGAGGAATCCTGGCATCTGCGCGCGGAGGCCGACGAGGTGCATCGCGCCTATCCCGGCTGGGATCCGCTGATCCACGAGCTCATCGACAAGGCCGAGCTCATCAACAAATGGGCGATGTTCGCACGCGCGCCGCTGCCGCGCTGGAGCGAGCAACGCGTCACCGTGATGGGCGATGCGGCGCATCCGATGCTGCCTTTCCTCGCGCAAGGCGCGGTGATGGCGATCGAGGATGCCTACGCGCTCGGCACCTTGCTCGCGGCGCTGCCGGCGCCGCAAGCGCTCGCCACTTACGAGACGCTGCGCCGCCCGCGCGCCACCGCCGTCCAGCTCGCCGCGCGCTCGCGCCAGGCGATGCTGCAGCCCGCCGACAACGCGAGCACGCGCGACACCATCACCAATGTCGAGCAGATCTACGCCTACGACATCATCGCCGAAACCGCCGCGGCGCTCGCGGGCGCGGGCCCCCCTCCCTAACCCTCCCCCTCAAGGGGGGAGGGGATTGGTTTAAACGTAGTGCGCGCTCAGCATCATCTGATGCGCTTCAACAAAGAAATCCCCTCCCCCCTTGAGGGGGAGGGTTAGGGAGGGGGGTGGGGGTGGCGCTCCGCGGAAGGTTGCGGGGCGCGGGGAAAGAACCTAAGCCTTGCGGTGAAGCAGCGACGCGAGAGTTCCGCGCAGACGGGACGCGTCGCGACAACAGCAACAAATGCAACAGGGAGGGATGTCATGAGCATCCGCGCTATCTCGCTTCTCAAGGCGACCACGCTCGCCGTCGCGGCAACGCTCGCGCTCGCGGCCCCGGCCGGCGCCGAGACGGTGAAGATCGGCATCACGCGGCTGATGGGCTATGCCGGCGTGCCGGTGGCCGACGCGATGGGCTATTTCAAGCAGCAAGGCATCACGATCGAGCTCGTCGAGTTCCATTCGGCCGCGCCGATCGGCGTCGCCGTCGCCTCGGGCGATGTCGATTTCGGCGTCTCGGGCATGTCGGCGAGCTTCTACACCCTCGCCTCGCACGGCCAGCTGCGCATCATCGCCTCGGCCTCGGGCGATCACCCGGGCTTCCACACGCTGCTGCTGGTCGGCTCGAACAAGGCCTGGGACGCGGGACTCAAATCGCCCAAGGATCTGCCCGGCCACAGCGTCGGCGTCACCCAGGTCGGCACCAGCCTCGAATACAGCGTCGGCCTCATCGCCAAGCGCTGGAAGTTCCCCTTCGACAAGCTCGAGATCAAGCCGCTGCAATCCAATCCCAACGTGGTCTCGGCGCTGAAAGGCGGCACGCTCGATGCGGCGCTGATGCCGGCCTCGCCGGTGCTGCCGCTGATCGCGCAGCATCAGATCCACATGCTCGGCTATGTCGGCGAGATCTGCGACGGCTTCGGCGGCTCGATGCTGTTCACCTCGACCGCGGTCGCCAACGGCAAGCCCGATCTGGTGAAGCGCTTCCTCACCGCCTATCGCCACGCGATGCGCGATCTGCACACCGCCTTCGTCGGGCCGAAGGGCGAGCGCCGCGACGGGCCGATGGCGGCGAAGATGTGGCCGATCCTCTCCGACTTCACGCATCTGCCGGCCAAGCAGCTCGCCGATGTCGTGCCCTATTTCGATCCCAAGGGCCGCGTCGACCTCGCCGATGTCGGGCGCCAGATCGCCTGGTACAAATCGCAGCAGCTTTTGAAAGGCGACATCGATCCCCAGGACCTCGTCGACAAGCGCTTCGCCGAGATGCTGCACGCGACGGGGAGCTGAGGCGGACGGCTGCGCCCCGAGCGGCGACGCTCGCCGGCGCGGTCCCCCCTCCCTAACCCTCCCCCTCAAGGGGGGAGGGGGTCGTGGTTTAAACGCAGCGCGTTCTCAGCATCATTTGACGTGCTTCAACAAAAAATCCCCTCCCCCCTTGAGGGGGAGGGTGGCAATGCGAAGCGTTGTCGGGAGGGGGGTGATGCGCCACAATCGCCGCATGCCCTCGACCTTCGCCCGCCAGCTGCGCGCCGATGCGACCGAAGCGGAGATCCGCCTGTGGTCGAAGCTGCGCCGCAAGCAGCTCGAGGGGTTTCGCTTCCGGCGCCAGCAGCCGATGGGGAATTACATCGTCGATTTCTTCTGCCCGGACGCGGCGCTCGTCGTCGAGGTCGACGGCGGCCAGCATGTCGATGAAGATCCGACGCGCGAGCGCTGGCTCGAGAGCCGCGGCTATCGCGTGCTGCGCTTCTGGAACAACGAGGTGCTGGCGAATACCGAGGGCGTGCTGGAGACGATTTTGGATGCGTTGCGCAATCCCCCTAAGCATCAACCCCCTCCCCCCTTGAGGGGGAGGGTTGGGGTGGGGGGTGGAGATTTGCGCGACCAAGCTTCGGCAGTTCACGCGAAAAAGACATCACCCCCCTCCCTACCCTCCCCCTCAAGGGGGGAGGGGGTGTGGCTGAGAGGCTCTGCGAAATCGGAAGCAGCCCGCGCAGCTCGGCAAAGCGAAAAGAAATCCTCTCCCCCCTTGAGGGGGAGAGTTAGAGAGGGGGGTGGGGCGCGCGATCAACTCTCAGAAGTTCACGCGAAAGAGATATCACCCCCCTCCCCACCCTCCCCCTCAAGGGGGGAGGGGCGATGAATTAGGAATTGAGTCAGAAGAGATCATGGACACACACGCCTCCACCTCCGCCGCCGCCCGTACCGCCGATCCGGTCGTCACCGAGATCGTGCGCAATGCCGTCATCGCCATTACCGGCGAGATGAAGACCAATCTCATGCGGACGGCGTACAACGTC
>Ga0335085_10008146_pt1 | contig 16050 bp, 13 predicted proteins | sample Lox_Sample_45_FD_206712 | JGI IMG/M metagenome (GOLD analysis project Ga0335085, IMG submission 206712) | Soil microbial communities from Loxahatchee National Wildlife Refuge, Florida, United States - Lox_Sample_4.5 | ecosystem: Environmental > Terrestrial > Soil > Wetlands | place: USA...
TTTCTTTTAGTGAAAGCGGAATGGTGACGCGAAGATTGCTTCCCCGAACCCCTCGCTCACGGCGACCGCCTCTGCCACCTCCTCCGAAAAATGTTTCAAACGGGCTTCCTCCTCCACCTCCAAAATCACCGAAGATGTCGCCAAAGTTGGCGAAGATATCTTCCATGCGCATGCCGCCTGCACCACTGAATCCTCCGTTTCCCCTTGCTGCATCATGCCCATATTGATCATAGCGCTTGCGCTTATCGGCATCGCTCAATACTTCGTATGCTTCTGCTGCTTCTTTGAATTTATCTTCAGCGGCTTTATCTCCCGGGTTTCTATCAGGATGGTATTGCATCGCCGTTTTGCGATACGCCTTCTTGATTTCATCAGGCGTCGCCGTGCGGCTCACTCCCAGAATTTCGTAATAATCTCTTTTGTTTGCCATTCAACTTTCTCCCTGCAACATTTATTTCCCGACGATCACTTTCGCGTGTCGAATTATTTTATCATTGAGATAATATCCTCGCTCAATTTCATCCACTACTTTTCCTTTCATGATTTCTTCCGGTGCGGGAATTTCGGTGATTGCATCATGAAGCTCGGGATTGAAATTTTCTCCGACAGAAATCATCGCTTTCAAACCTTTATTTTCTAAGATAGTTGTGAGTTTTTGGAAAATCAGTTTCACTCCTTCCGTCATCGGATCGTTGGTGGCTTCCATTTGTTTGATGGCGCGATTGAAATCATCGAGAACCGGAAGAAGAGAAATGATGACATCAGAGCCGGCAGTCTTGATCAGTTCGATTCTTTCTTTAAGTGTTCTTTTTTTGAAATTGTCAAACTCAGCATACAAGCGCAGGTACCTATCATTGAGTTCATGCACCTTTTGCTTCAGCTCTTCGTTCTCTTTCCTGAGCTTTTCCTTTTTTGAAAGATGAAGCTTCTTCAAAATTCCTTCTTCACTTTCATTTTCGTGATTCATCTTTTCCTCAGTTTCTTCATCAATCTTATTCAATAATTCATCACCCGAAAGCTGATCAAGCGGATTTTCATTCTGCTTTTCCAATCCGTCCTCGTTCTTTTTATCATTCATTTCCATGAAATACTAATTTGCTTTTAGCAGTAGCTCAAAAGTTTTGCCACCGGAAATCTTATAGTCAAAGTGTCATTTAACTGTGAAATGCGCCGTCAAAATTAGAGGAAAAAGCAAATGTGACGGAGCGAATTGAAATTATAAGTGACATTCTAATGGGAAGTGGAGGGAAACTTTCATAATTTCGGCTCTCTTATGTGAGGAATGAGCTATTATAAAAAATATCTACTAATCATTTCTTGGTTGATTCCTCAACTTGCGGGTGCCTACCACATCATCGGCGGGGAGATGTATTATGATTGCCTCGGCAACAACAATTATCAGGTTACACTGAAAATTTACCGCGATTGCAGCTCGCCGTTTGCTGCGCCATACGACAACCCCGCTTATGTTGCAGTTTACAACGCCAGTCATTTGCCAGTACAGACATTAGCCGTGCCTTTTCCAGGCTCCACCAATATTCAACCTGATCTATCGAATCCCTGTTTAGTAGCTCCTCCAAATGTTTGCGTTCAGCAGGCGATTTATCAATTTAATGTGAACTTGCCGCCAAGCCCGGGTGGCTATGATATCGTGTACCAGCGGTGTTGCAGGAACTCGACGATAGTAAATATCATCAATCCCTCAGAAGTTGGAGCAACCTACACTGCTCATATTCCCGATCCGAACGAGGCCGCGTGTAACAGCAGTCCGCGATTCAGCAATTATCCTCCCATTGTGATCTGCGTGAATGAACCGCTTGTGTTTGATCACAGTGCTACAGACCCTGATGGAGACGAATTAAGATATTCACTCTGCGCACCCAATCAGGGAGCGGATCAATTGAACCCGCAGCCATCGCCGCCACCTCCGCCTCCGTATACATCTATTATCTGGCAGCCGCCGTACACATCGACTAATCAGATCGGAGGAAATCCTTCCATGAGTATTGATTCCATGACCGGCTTGTTGACTGCAAATCCCAATACTATCGGACAGTTTGTAGTAGGCGTATGTGTGAAAGAATATCGAAACGGAATTTTGTTGAGTACCGATGTTCGCGATTTTCAGTTCAATGTGACAGAATGTAATCCTTTGATTGTTGCAGATTTCAAAACCACACAACAAACAACATCCTTTGGTGATACCTTGCTCATTTGTGGCGATCTCTCCGTGCATTTTGATAACCTGAGTGTAGGCAGTACAAACTTTGCATGGGATTTCGGTGTGCCGGGAAGCACCACCGATGTTTCAACCGCTAATGCTCCTAACTTTACTTATCCTGATACAGGAATATACAAAGTGACGCTGGTCGCCTCTCCGGGGTTGATGTGCGGCGATACTACTTATAAGTATGTTGAGTTGAGGAAGGGCGTCAGTGCGGATTTCAATTTTCAAAATTCTTGTGCTGGTTCACCGAATTATTTTACTGATTCAAGTGTGCCGCTCGATGGATCACTTATTTCATGGCAATGGCAATTCGGAGATGGAGGCAGCTCCTCTTTGCAGGATCCTTCTCATTCCTATGCAACAACTGGAAATTATTCTGTTTCACTTACAGTTACAAATTCTTACGGATGTTCTGCTACCGTCACCAAGTCTCCTGTCGAAGTTTATGCTGCTCCCTCAGTTTTAGCAGAGCCGGACACCTTTATTTGCGATGTTGATTCTGTGACTCTTGAATCTTCAGGCGGTGTTTCATATTCATGGGCTCCGAACTACAATCTCAGCAGCACAGCTATTTCTGATCCTGTTGCGGCTCCGGATGTGACAACAACCTACACCGTCACAGTGACTGATAATAATGGTTGTAGTGGAACCGGTGAAGTAACGGTTCAGGTTACTGACACTGTCATTGCAACGGTGAGTGCCGATGCCACAATTTGTGAGGGAGGATCAGTTCAGTTGAATGCAAGTGGTGCTGTTTACTACAAGTGGACTCCACTTGATGGATTGAATAATCCTGACATCAGCAATCCACTTGCATCACCGCTGGTGACCACTGCGTACTTTGTGGATGCATATATTGGTTCATGTGTTGATCAGGATACTGTAACTATAACCGTTTTGCCCAAACCCACTGTCGACGCAGGAAATGATACAACTATTAATCAGGGTGAATCAGTGATTCTGAATGCAACAGGAACTGCATCCGGATATGTATGGGCTCCTCCGGAAGGTTTGAGCGATACTACTATTTTGGACCCAACAGCGAGTCCACTGAACACCACTACATACACCCTTACAGCAACTGGCGGCAATGGTTGCAGGGTATCGGACTCGGTAATAATTAAGGTAACCCACATTCATCTCTTCATTGTCCCGAATGCTTTTACCCCGAATGGTGACGGACTCAACGACTATTTTCAATTCTTCACGAAAGGTATTGCTCAAATTACTTCTGTAAAGATTTTTGACCGCTGGGGCGAGATGATCTATTCAGCAGAAGGTAATGAACAAGGTTGGGACGGCACTTATAAAGGCAAAGAGTGTCAGATTGAGACTTATGTTTATCTGATTTCCGGTATTACATATGATGGGGATGTGCTTCAGCAAAAAGGTACGCTGACCCTGCTTCGATGAAATTAATTTAGCGCACTATGAAAACTTCACAGTTTTGTTAATACATTTAACACCCCTATTTTTTCAAGGGCTCTGATGTTTATTCTATCGGAAGTTATTAATCACAAAACCCAACCCCTAAAATGAAAACGTACCGAGTGATCGGACTCATGTCCGGTAGTTCGATGGACGGCGTCGATATGGCACTCTGTCGGCTCGAAGAAAACGATGGCAAGTGGACTTATGAGATCGAAAAAGCTGAATGTGTTCCTTATCCGCCGAAGTGGCGTCTGCGTTTGCAAAGTCTTGTTCTGCAAAATGCAGTCACTTATTTAAAGACGGATACTTTCTACGGTCATTTCCTGGGTGAAATCACGCGCAAGTTTATTCAGGACAACATGCTCGATGGGCGTGTTGATTTTGTTGCTTCACATGGCCAAACTGTTTTTCATCAACCCGAAAACCAAATGACGAGTCAAATAGGAGATGGCGCGGCTATTTGTGCGGAGACCGGTTATCCGGTGGTGTGCAATTTCAGAACTACTGACGTAGCACTTGGGGGACAGGGTACACCCATGGCACCGATCGGCGATATTTTGCTTTTCCCCGATTTCAAATTTTGCCTCAACCTTGGCGGCATTGCTAATCTTTCATGCAAACTCGACAATAAGATTATTGGCTTTGACATTTGTGGTGCTAATATGGTGTTGAATGCATTAGCCGGTGAGATTGATCTGGAGTATGATAAGGACGGAAGCATTGCGCGCTCCGGGAATGTGAATTTCGATTTGATGAATGAATTAAATGCTCAATGGTATTATGAAAAGCCTTATCCTAAATCAATCGGGGGAGGCTGGGTCACTAAAATTTTTCTTCCGGCATTCAGAAAATTCAGAATTAATGTTGAAGACAAATTGAGAACAGCAGTGGAACACATTTCGATGCAAATAGCCAAAGACGTGAAAAACGTGTATGCCAATGAATATCTATCGAGAGAAGACTCACATTCAATGCTGGTAACCGGCGGTGGCGCTTTCAACAAATTTTTGCTTGAGCGCATCAACTATCACTCACCTGTCCCTGTTGTTGTGCCCGATCCTATGACCATTAAGTTTAAAGAAAGCCTTCTAACGGCGCTCATGGGCGCGCTCCGATATCGGGGTGATGCGAATATGCTGGCCTCAGTGACTGGCGCAACAGCTGATAGTTGCGGCGGTGAGGTATATCTTTCCACGGTTCACAAAATGCCGACAATTTGAGCCCCGTAAAAACGATTTAAAAAACTGACAGCTAATTTTAGCAGACCGGTTTTTCTATTTCTAATTTGCATTCAAACTTGCTTCATTGATTTTCGTAACAGGCGGCACCGGCTTCATCGGCACTCACTTGCTTCGCGAACTTGTAACACGCGGCGAAAAAGTCCGCGCGCTCAGGCGCGGAAGCAGCAAAGTTTTTCTCGAAAAAAATCTCACCCAGGAAATCGATTGGGTTGAAGGTGATGTACAGGATGAAATGAGTTTGGAAGATGCGATGCGGGGATGTGATGAGGTTTATCACTGTGCTGCATTCGTGCGCTTTCTTCCTCAAGACCGAAGGCGACTTATGGAAGTAAATGTTCGTGGAACTACCAATGTGGTGGATACAGCACTCGCCAGCGGAATAAGAAAACTGGTGCATGTAAGCTCGGTAGCCGCCATTGGCCGCAATCGAGATAATGAACTCGTGAATGAAAACACGATTTGGGAAAACAGCAAGCTTCATTCAAATTATGCCATTAGTAAATTTCTTGCCGAGCGCGAAGTATGGCGCGGAATGGCAGAAGGATTGAATGCTGTTATTGTGAATCCATCACTCGTGCTGGGTGCTGGAAATTGGAATGAGGGCCCACCTGAACTTTTTCATAAAATTTGGAAGGGACTTTTTCTGTACACAGAAGGCGGAACCGGTGTTGTTGCTGCAGAAGATGTAGCGAGGCTCATGATTCAATTTATGAAATCAGGAATCAGCGGCGAGCGATTTATTATCAATGCAGAAACATGGTCTTTTAAAGATTTGCTTTTTTTAATTGCTGATCAACTTGGAGTTAGGCGTCCCCGGTTAAAAGCATCATCGTCTGTCATAAATATTCTGTGGCCGCTTGAGATGATGAAGAGCCGACTCCTTGGAAAAAAACCATTGATCTCGAAAGAATCTGCACGGATGGCCACGCATTGGTCACGGTTCGACAATACAAAAATTGTCAAGACAACGGGCTACCAGTTCATGCCCATTACAAGATGTATTGAAGAGACTGCTCAGAAATTCTTGCAGGCAGTGGATGAAAATCAAATTTAAGTTCAAAAAAATGCTGAATGCAAATTGTTAGTGGCTAACCACAATTTTTTCCACTTTGTTTCCAGCATTGTTGCAATACTGAACAAAATAAATTCCATTGCTCCAGGAAGAAACATCAACGTCTATCGCTTCGCCGCTTGAAATAGAAATCATTTTATTGAAGATCAATTTGCCCGAAACATCAGTCACCTTCAATTCACCGGTTTCATGGTCAACTGTATTAGAGTTCAGAATAAAATTTACTGAAGCTGGATTCGGAGTTAAAGTGAAGACAGATGGAGGAGTTACTTGCGTGATTCCAGTTGCGAAATAGTATCCTGAAAACCTAAACATGCCGCCGGTTGAATCATCAGCCACTATACCGCCGCTCCATCCATGTGCATTATCAAAGAAGGCAGCAGATGTGTGTGCCACGCCGGTATCGATAGGGATCCATCCATCACCGCTCGTTATACTGTAGGAAGAACCGACAGCAATATTTTCATCCCACCCAACAGAAACAAGAGTGTGATCAGTGTTTGGAACCTTGCAGATATTTTGAGAGTAGAACGGCCCATTAGGATTCAGATCATCCCAGGAAGATCCACCATCCTGTGTTCTTTTGAAAGTGTATTCTCCCGAAGATTTATCATATTGCCGAAGAATAAGAGTCTTATTATCAGGGGCGAGGATTTTGTCAATGTTTGTTGTGAAACCCGGAATCTGATTCACATCCCAATTCTGTCCTTTGTTTTGCGTATCGTACATTCGGCCTTTGTTGGTTCCGAAATAAAATTTACCGCCGCGCGCATCGAAGCTTGCATTGATGGTTGTTTCGCCGGCAAGCGGATCCGGCAGTGAGTTATCGGGAACGAGATCCCATGTGTTTCCGGCATCGGTGGTGGAAAAAATTTGAAAATGGTTGTTCACCGGATCGCAAACTACAATTCCATCAGTGCTCGTAAAAAAGTATACAATGTGTGGAGATGACTGCGGAGAAAATCCGGTTAACTGTGACCATGAGAGACCGCCATCAAAAGTTCGGTAAAGTGCACCGCCGGTTGCTGCCGTATCATCGTTGAACAAAGCGAATGCAGTGTCAGCACCCACCGCTGCCAGGCATGCCCAAACATAATTAGAGGCAGCGGGTGTTACATTGCCGGCACTCCAGGTAAATCCTCCATCCGCCGTTCTGGTGAATTCATGCGTTGTTCGATCAGCGCCTGAAACATCGAACATAGAACCCCACGCTATGTTTCCTCCGACAGCCACCAGTTGCAACACGCCAAACTTGGGAGTGGATACGCCGCAGTCATGCAATTCCCACTGTGCGAAGAGTGAATTTGAAAGAGGGAGAAAAAAAAGTAGTAACCGAAATATTTTCATGAAAAATTTTTACGGCAAAAGTAAATACAAATGTTTCCTGCCACCTGGCATTAACATTTTCTTTCAGTACTGCCTGTGATTTGCAAAAATTAATTTCACAGAATGTCAATTGATTTTAGAACACTTGCACAAAAACAGCACACCTATTTCAAAAGTGGCGCCACACGATCATACAAATTCCGGATTGAACAACTCAAGGCGTTCCGTGCTGCCATTAAAAGAAATGAGCAGAAACTCAATGATGCGTTATACGCTGACCTAAATAAATCACCTCATGAAATTTATATGACTGAAATCGGTCCTGCTCTTTCTGAGCTTCGGTTCATCAAAAATCATTTGAAGCAATGGATGAAACCGAAACCTGTGCCAGGCATGCTATTCAGCTTTCCTTCAAGCGGAGAAGTAATTCGTGAACCGTATGGAACTGCTCTGATTATATCTCCATGGAATTATCCGTTCTGGCTCTCCACCGTACCTGTAATTGGAGCCATGGCCGCCGGAAATTGTGTTATTCTTAAACCTTCCGAACTCACTTCGAATACTTCTTCAGTAATGAAGAAAATGTTTGAAGAGACTTTTTCGCATGAATACTTTGCTGTTGTTGAAGGGGATGCTGAAGTGAGCCGGCAATTAATCAACCTGCCGCCTGATTATATTTTTTTCACAGGAAGCACACGGGTTGGAAAAATTGTGGCCCAAAGCGCGGCGAGAAATTTAATTCCCTTCACCCTCGAACTCGGAAGCAAATCCCCATGCATAATTGATGAGACGGCGAACATCAAACTTTCAGTGAGAAGAATGATGTGGGGTAAAGCGATCACCTCCGGCCAAACATGTGTTGCGCCGGATTATCTGCTCGTGCACGAAAAAATTATCAATGCAGTCGTGAGTGAAACAAGAAAAGTACTGGAAGATTTTTATCCGGGGGGTGCACTGAATGATCCGCATTATCCGTGTATTATCAATGAAAAAAATTATTCGCGCCTCATTCACCTTATGGAGAGTGGAAATATTTTACTCGGCGGGAAGACGGACGCCGGCAAAAGAAAAATTGAACCTACTCTTCTAGGTGGCGTGAGCCTGGATGATGCCGTAATGAAAGAAGAAATATTCGGAAGTCTGCTTCCGGTTATTTCATTTAACTCAGTGGAAGATGTAATTCAAGCTGTCAATCACAATCCCAATCCGTTGTCGCTTTACATCTTTTCCAAAAACAAAAAATTTCAGCGGCGGCTGTTACAGGAAATTTCGTTTGGCGGTGCACTCATTAACGATACCATCGAACATTTAGGAAATCACTATTTGCCATTCGGTGGAATTGGCGGAAGCGGGCTTGGAGCGTATCATGGTAAATTCAGCTTCGACGCATTTTCTCACAAGAAGGCAGTGATGAATAAAGGAACATGGATCGATCTTAATTTCCGCTACAAACCATATTCTTCCATTAAAGAAAAAGTAATGCGTGCATTTTTAAGATGATTCCTTCATTTCCGATTCTTAAATTTGCAATCCTTTTTAACAAAGAATATGGATGAATCGGTGAGAAATGAATTTGTGATGCAGGGTTCCTTCTTTGCTCATCGTGCGCTGCTGCGGGATACAGAGATGCTACTTGCAGTTTCAAAAGAGATCGATTCATTCACGAAAGATGAAGTTTTGTCAATCAGAAAATGGTATGAATTCTACTGGACGATGATGGAGCAGCATCATGCAGCCGAAGACGACATCATGTTCCTTGAAATTGAAAAGCGACTAAATCATCCGTCAGAAACGATTGAAGGAATGGAAATGGAGCACAATCGTCTTCAATTCTTGATTGATGAAATCAGGAGATTGATTGGTGAAGCAGAACGAGCGAATGAAAATGTTTCAATTATCAAGAATGATTTAGAAAGATATGCCGCAGAACTGCTACAGCTTTTTTCTCATCACATTCGTGAGGAAGAAAAATATGTTTATGAGAAAATGACAACGCTTTTCTCGCCGCACGATCAGCGCCGTATTGAAGAGCGTGTGAAAAGGAAAGCACCGGTAAAATATCTCTCCTACATGATTCCGTGGCTTCAGGATTCACTCACGCCCGACGAGAAAAATGATTTTGATCGGAGACTCCCGCTCTCAGCAAGAGCTTTCAACTATTTATTCTGGAAAGAAAAATATAAGCGTATTGCTGCGCCGGTGCAGCAGCTTGCAAGCCGTTTGCTTCTGCTTAAAAAAGAAACGGAGCAATCAAGCTGATTGCCCCGTTCTCTCTTTGCAAACACCCTCCCTCAATGAAGAGTAATTGTTTTGGTTTGGCCATTGGCCGATACAGTGGCCTGGTCATCGCAATTGCCGTTGCCGTAGTCAAGAATGACTGTCGGCAAATTTGTTCTTGTGAATTCAACCGTTCCGCTCACATACCAATCGCAAGCATTCTTAATGAGCGGTGAAGTGATGGTGCCTGTGTATTGCACTCCATTCAAGTTTGTGCCGTTCATGGTACCGGTGAATTTGTAAACGTCATCAGCCGGATCAGGAGTGTTTGAACCTGCCACCCATTCTTTGTCTTTTGTTGCACTCCAGCTTGAAGTCAAATCGTCAAACGTAACCATGGTGCCGCTTGTAACGATTGAGTAATGCAGATTGCCTGCATTATTTAATCCTTCATTAGTAACAGTCTTCGTGAAATTGATTTGATCCATTTGATCAGATGCATCGCCACGGTAATAGTTAGTTGTTGAATAATTGATCACCGTACCGGGATCCCGATAGCCACCAGTCCAGGTAACTGTAACAACACCCTCGCGATAGCGATTGTCCCACTGGTCGCAAAGGCACGGCGTCGAGCCGAAATTAATCACCAGTGAATGCGGAGCATCAACAGTATCAAGAGTCACGGTAGCGCAGGCAGGAAGAAGTGAAATTATTCCTCCTTCTAATTTAGCTTCGTTTAATTTAACTCCAAAGCTTGATGCCACGTTGTTCACTGCGTCTTCAACTTTGTTTGATTCATTATCGATGCGCGCGCTGGTTGCAGCCAACGTTGTTGCATCGTCTGGGGCTGAGAGATTACTTTTCTGACAAGCAGAAAATGCAATCAGTGCCACAAGTACACTTCCGAGAGAAAAATTCAAGATAGTTTTCATAGATTGGAATTTATTATTGTTTTAAAATTTAGATTTCAAATTCCTTGTTAATTAATTGCCAATTCCGGTGCCAGAAGAAAGCTCAATTCGATAATCTCAATTCTTTTAACTTTTGCTTAGCAGTTAAAGATTTCGGGTATGTGACGACTGATATTTGTCACGTAGTGAAGAATAATTCCGGAATCACAGTGAGATACAAAGCTGAATTCTCTTCAAAGAGAAAAATCGCTCGTCGTTTTTGCGACGAGCGATTTACGTTTATTCCGCGGCGCGGAAACAACTTCCTTAATTGAAACAGAAATAAATTTCTGTTGACCAAGAAAAAATTAAGTCAGTGAGCTGCTTACACTAATCCTTGTGCTAACATAGCATCAGCTACTTTCACAAATCCGCCGATGTTAGCTCCTCTTACATAGTTCACCACTCCATTTTCATCCTTTCCATATTTCACGCATTGCTGGTGAATGTGATCCATGATTTCGCGGAGGCGTTCATCCACTTCTTCACGAGTCCATGTAAGTCGCAATGAATTTTGACTCATCTCCAATCCTGACACTGCAACACCACCAGCATTTGAAGCTTTTCCCGGAGCATATAAAATTCCTTTTTTCAAAAACCATTCAACTGCTTCCGGTGTCGAAGGCATGTTGGCACCTTCAGCAACAGCGATACAACCATTCTTCGTCAAGGTTTTTGCGTCATCGCCATTGAGTTCGTTTTGTGTGGCGCATGGTAAAGCAATATCACATTTTATTCCCCATGGAGTTTTGCGAGCAACATATTCGCAGCCATACTTTTCTGCGTACTCTTTCATGCGGCCGCGCTTTTCATTTTTCAGCCACATCACGTACTGAAGTTTTTCAGTGTCCAGTCCCTTCGGATCATAAATGAATCCATCACTGTCAGAGAGGGTTACAACTTTTCCCCCGAGTTGAATCACTTTCTCTGCTGCGTATTGTGCAACATTTCCTGAACCGCTGATCGTAACCGTCTTTCCTTTGATTTGACTCTTGCGTGTGGCAAGCATTTCTTCAACGAAATAAACGCAGCCATATCCTGTGGCTTCAGGACGAATTAAGCTTCCTCCGAAGTCAATACTTTTTCCTGTGAGCACTCCGGTGAATTTATTTCGCAGGCGTTTGTATTGCCCATAGAGAAATCCAACTTCTCGACCGCCAACTCCAATATCACCGGCAGGCACATCGGTGTCTGCTCCGATATGACGATACAATTCTGTCATAAAGCTTTGACAAAAGCGCATCACTTCATTGTCAGATTTTCCTTTCGGGTCAAAATCACTTCCACCCTTGCCTCCGCCCATAGGCAATCCTGTGAGTGAATTCTTAAAGACTTGCTCGAACGCAAGAAACTTCAGAATACCGAGATAAACAGTAGGATGAAAGCGCAAACCACCCTTGTAAGGGCCGATCGCATTATTCATTTGAATGCGAAAGCCACGGTTTACCTGAAAATCGCCTTTGTCATCAGTCCACGTGACTCTAAACATAATCACGCGATCGGGTTCCGCAATGCGCTCGAGAATTTTTGCTTTTTGATATTGCGGATGTGCATCAAGAAACGGTACGAGTGATTCTGCCACCTCATGTACCGCCTGATGAAATTCCGGTTCATGAGGATTTTTCTTTTTGATTCGTTTCATGAAATCATCCAGTTCAGCAATTTCTTTTTTTGAAGCCATATTGTTTGAGGTTTATGATTAAGAAAGTGGAAGCAATAATCGGAGTTTGGAGGTGCTGAAAGCATGAAGTATGACAATACTGCAACTGATGAAAGTCATACCTGATTTGACATACAAAGCGAAATTTAGGAGCTCAATGATAATGAGATTTTCATTGCGAAAGTAATTGAGCGAGTTTTTCGCAATGAAAATTGAAGGGGAAAGTTACGTGTGCTTCGACCAGATTCGCATATTTAAATTCAAATCTTCCACCATGCCTGTGATGAGTTGCAGGTAATAAAAATATTCTTTCAAATAAGTTTCATTCACGCCGGTTGAAAGTTCATTGGGCTCAAACAAATTTCTGTTCACGGGCAGTGCGATAAAAACTTTTGAATCGATAAACGATAAGTAGATGTTACGATTCGCTTTTTCTCGCAATTCAACAAGCCGTTCCATCATTGAAGTTGAAAGAATATATCTCGACTCAATCTGATCGCTGCTGAAAGCTTTGAAATATTTTTCGAACGTTGGATTTTCCAGCTTCACTTCTTCACCTCTTCCTTCGAACCATTGTGCCATTAATTTTCCGATGCCGAGAAAATCAAATCCCGATTCCGGCAGCACAAAAGTTCTTCCGTTGAAATTTTTATTGAAATCAGCGATGAAAAATATTCCTCTGAAAATCGTCACCCAATACGTCCGGCGGTTGCCGCGGCTGTCAACTGTTTCACGCCGCTCGCGGTGAATCACCTCTGAAAACCTGAGACTCGTCGCTCCAAGTTTTCCTTCAACCAAATCACCACCGTTGTATTCATCAATTCTCGATCGAAAGAGATCGCCTTCTGTGTATTCATTCATCTCAATCCGCGACTGCGGAAAATAATTGAGTTGATCGTTTATGGCTTTGATCATTCCTGCAATTACTGTTTGCTTAAACTTGCTTACATATTCTGTTTTGATTTTGTTGTGATCAGAAAATTTTTTGATCGAGAAATACAACGGGAAAATGAGAAGAATCAAAACCCACGGGTTTTCCAAAGCAACAAACAGAAGAATTACAGGAATGAAAAGTGCAAGAGAAACAATCGCAGTCCAGAAAGCTGCCTCCGATTTTTTGCGATCCGGTTCAAGAGATTCGAGCAGCGGAACGAGAGTCGACTTGTAATAATTGTCAAATTCTTCAGGAGATTTCATGCGAGAGCAAGCCTACCCTTTGGGGAGGTTGGTGGGCATTAGCTTTTGAACAAATCCTTCGCTGAAATATTTTTCCGTTCCTCTTCCGGAATTTCCAGAACAGTCTTTGGCTGGAAGTTCATCATGCCGGCAAAAATATTCGTGGGGAACTGCTGAACAGCATTGTTGTAATCAGTGACCGCAGCATTGTAAGCGCGGCGCGCGGCAGAAATCTGTTCTTCGATTTCATTCCATGATGCCTGCAGTTGCAGAAAATTCTGATTCGCCTTCAGGTCAGGATAATTTTCCACCTGCACCATAATGTTGCGCATGGCAGAATTGATCTGGTTTTCGAGCTGAATTTTTTCTTCCGGAGGAATATTGGGATTGATGGCTTTTGTGCGCAGCTCCGTAATTTTCGTGAGCGTGTCGCGCTCATAGTTCATGTACTGCTTCACCGTTTCCACAAGATTCGGAATAAGATCGTAGCGTTTCTTCAGCATGGCGTCAATTGCTCCGTAAGCATTGGCGACGGCATTCTTTCTTCTGATCAGTGAATTGTACAGTACAATCAGAATGACTCCTACAATCAGAACAATGATGATGAGTACCATGTGAATTGATTTTGCTCAAAGATAAATTTCAATTTCGGGTTTTGGTGATTGCAAAATCTATCTTTGCGCCCGAGAAAGTTTTCAAATGAAATTCACGCCGCTCAATGATGTGCACGTAAATCTGGGTGCAAAAATGGCCGAGTTCGCCGGCTACAATATGCCGATTTCCTATGCGGGAATCAATGCAGAACATCAGGCTGTCCGCGAGAGTGTCGGTGTATTTGATGTGTCACACATGGGAGAATTTGTTTTGCGCGGACCGAATGCGCTTGATCTTATTCAGCGCATCACAACCAATGATGCATCGAAACTTCAGATCGGCGATGCGCAATATTCCTGCATGACGAATGAAACCGGCGGCATCATTGACGACTTACTTGTCTATCGACTGCAGGAACAATCGTACATGTTTGTGGTGAATGCGTCGAATATCGAGAAGGATTGGAATTGGGTAGTGAAGAACAACACAAGTGATGTTGATCTGAAAAACATCAGCGATCAGGCAGGACTGCTGGCCGTGCAGGGACCGAATGCATTGAAAGTGGTTCAGAAACTCACTGAAACGGATCTTTCACAAGTCGGCTATTATCATTTTGCGCGCGGAGTTTTCGGTGGCGTAAAAAATGTTTTGATGTCGAACACGGGTTACACCGGAGCCGGCGGTTTCGAAATTTATTTTGAAAATATTTCCGCAGAGGATTTGTGGCGAAAGATTTTTGATGCAGGAAAGGAATTCAACATACAGCCAATTGGGCTCGGCGCGCGCGACACACTGCGTTTAGAAATGGGATTTTGCCTCTATGGAAATGACATCGATGATACCACTTCACCGATTGAAGCCGGGCTTGGATGGATCACAAAATTCACGAAGGATTTCACCGCCAGAAAAATTCTGGAAGACCAAAAAGCAAAAGGTGTTTCGAGAAAACTCGTCGGCTTCGAAATGATCGACAAAGGAATTCCCCGGCATGGCTATGACATTGTTGATGCATCAGGAAACAAAATCGGAGTGGTAACCAGCGGCACGCAATCACCTTCCTTGCAGAAAGCAATCGGGATGGGATACGTTCCAACAGCGCTTTCAAAAGAAGGATCAGAAATTTTTATTCCTGTGAGAGGAAATAATCTGAAAGCGAAAGTGGTGAGGATGCCGTTTTACAAAAAATAGTTTTTGAAAGTCAGTTGCAGATTTCAGGTTGTTTCATCATCTTCAAATCTTCAAATCAAAACACCTTCAAATAACCCGTGCCTGATAAAGCCATTCTCGAAGTTTGCCTCACTCCCGGACTGCTTCCACTTTATCCGATCGAGGAGAAAGTAGTGGTGGTGATCGATGTGCTGCGTGCAACTACCACAATGTGTGTTGCAATTGATCAGGGCGCCAATGCAGTAATTCCTGTTGAAACGATTGATGAATGTCTCTCTTACAAAAACAAAGAAGGCTACATTCTTGCCGGCGAACGCAACGGAAGAAAAGTGGAAGGATTTGATTTCGGCAATTCACCTTTCGAGTTTATGAATGGTGTGGTCAAAGGAAAAACACTTGTGCTCACGACTACGAATGGAACTCGCGCCATCAAAATGTCAGAGAAAGCGCATCAGGTTGTCATCGGAGGATTTCTGAATTTTTCTGCGCTCACCAAATGGCTTGTGAGTGAAGGAAAAGATACATTGCTGCTATGTTCAGGATGGAGAAATAAATTTAATCTTGAAGACACCATTTTCGCCGGTGCAATTATTTATCACACGAAAGAACATTTCCTCATCGATTCAGATTCTGCTTTTGCTGCGGAAAAACTTTATGTGAATTCACGCCGCAACATGATGCATTTCGTAAAACAATCATCGCACTATCGTCGCCTCGCACATCTTGGTGTGGTGAATGATGTGAAATATTGTTTGCGCCCTGATCTCACCGATGTAGTTCCTGTGTTGAAAGACGGAGCACTGGTGAGAGGCAGTACGAAGGAAGATCTCGAAGGAGAATTTTTTGTGCTAAAAGATTTTGACAAGTAAAATGACCCTGCGATTTCTACTCATCATCGGCGTTGGCGGATTCATCGGAACGATTGCGCGCTATCTTTCACAACAATTCATTTACAAATTTTATCCGGCCACTTTTCCGATCGGAACATT
>Ga0335085_10008147_pt1 | contig 16047 bp, 13 predicted proteins | sample Lox_Sample_45_FD_206712 | JGI IMG/M metagenome (GOLD analysis project Ga0335085, IMG submission 206712) | Soil microbial communities from Loxahatchee National Wildlife Refuge, Florida, United States - Lox_Sample_4.5 | ecosystem: Environmental > Terrestrial > Soil > Wetlands | place: USA...
CAGCGCACCCGAGGTGTAACCAACGTCGGCCCCGCCCGATCCAACCGACAGCTTCGCCCCACTTGTCGCCGTCAGCGTCCCTGACGAGCCATCGCCGTTCCCGACTGAGAGCCCCAAAGCACTAACCGTGGCACCATTCGTTGCCGAGACGCTGCCCGTCCCGTTGGTTCCTGCCATCAGATACGTGGTATCGACTAGGCTTGAACCCGTGCCGTCAACCGTGACGGTGCCGGTCGAGCCCGCTTGGTTGCCAATATTCAATCCGGCCGTCGTGACGTTCCCGCCGCCCGAGACCGCCAGCGAACCACCAGATTGTCCATTGGAACCCGTCGCTCGATCCCCAATAGTAATACTTTGACTTGCGGTGAGCACCGTACCGGTCCCCGAAAGGGAGACGGATCCAATAGAGCCAGCATTCACGCCTGTATCGACGTACGCTGCCGTAACTTGGCCCCCTGAATTAACTGTCAGAGTTCCGACGACGCCGCTATTGTTACCTATTGTCAAATACTCACCAGCGTTAAGGACTGCCGAGTTCGTTACGCTTGCTGTGCTCGACGCCACCGAGCCAATGTTTGTGCCATTAGTAATATTGACGACTGTGCCAGACCCAGAAATGTTTAGTGTCCCCGTCGCGTTGGCCGTGTTCGCACCCATGTCGATGTCGCCAGCTGTGACGTTAGAACCGCTGGAGATAGTCATGGAACCGGGACTATATGATCCGACGTTCAAAAAGTAGCTAGCGCTAAGACTCGACGCGGACACGACTACAGTTCCAGACGTCGCTACACCGACATCTATCGCATATGGGCTGAACGCCGTGTTTGTTACTGATAGAAAACCCGAACCGAATTGACCATTCGCTGATTCTTCTCCAACACCGATATATTGTCCATTGGCATTTGAAACGCATACGTTTTTTAACGGATTACCCGCCAAAACTACTGTGTTGATGCAGGGAGAAACAAAAGCGTTGCTTTGAACCTGTGCTTCAGCGGTGCGGGCGAAAGTCGCCACAACAACAGCCAACAGTAACCCTATCGATCTGCGGAGCCAGCTTCCATGTTCAAAAACGGTGTCGCAGGATCGCGGCCAAGAAACAGATGGTCGAAAATTTCGCCCGGTTTGCGAACGAAAATTTGCATGAACTATTTTATCCATGCGCGCCCCCGATCAACTTTTTGGGGAGCACACACGCAAGATTCAGACCAAGTTACGAAAATTTAATCGGTTGAACGCTTTGAGAGTACGAAGTGTTTTGAGGACCTTAGGTGCGGTGTAAAAAAAACCGACGCCCGCACCTCCACCCATTTCGACCCTATCAGCGCAAAGTGAGCTGTCAACTTTGGCGCTTAATTTTCATGTAAGATTGAGGGCGTTATCACGAGTGCTCAAAAGAGCACTGGGCTTACCTACGCGCGAGTAACTCCATCCAAGGAAATGTCGCCCCCGCTCGGCCACCGCATCGGCCAACGCCATAAATTTTCTGCCATTCGGATTGTGGCAAACCGCCCCTCCCCTCGCTCAACACGGCCAAGCTGCAGGCGCCGCGCCTCCAGGCTCAACGACAATCTCCCCCGGCCTGACGTCCTCCCTCACGGACGAGATTCTCGTGTGCACCCGGCGCTATGCAGCCCGCTTTTCGCAGGCCGTAGCGAGGCGGCGCGGGGTCGCCTCCGATCCGAAGGAGAATTCCGATGGCTGACGACACGATGCAGGGCAACGCCAACCGGCCGGTCGCCTACCTCTATTTCACGAAGCCCTCGCCGCGCCGCGGCGGCACCGACCGCCTCGTGCGCATCGGCGCGGTGTTCGCGCATCGCAGCGGCAAGGGCCGCACGCTCCTCATCGACGCCCTGCCCGTCGATCCGAATTGGGACGGGAGGCTCGTCGAGCTCGACGCTTCCGATCTTCCCGATACCGCCGCAGGGGCTTGAGGCCCCTACCCGCCCGCCCGGTGCCAGCCGGGCGGGCGATGATGGTTGCCGGCGGGGCGCATGCGCGCGCCGGCGCCGCTTCCCGCCAAATCGCTGACAACAAAAACCGGCCCCGGCGATATGCCGAGGCCGGTTAAAGCCTGACCGCCCTGCCCTATTCGGCAGCGAGAGCGACTGGATCGTGCTCGGCGTTCGCCACGGGCCGCCGCAGGATTTCCGGCAACCAGCCCGTACCGGCGAGGCGCTGTTCGGCCTCCCGCGCCAGCGCGTCCTTCTTGAGCTTGGCGAGATTTTCCGCCGCTTCCGGCGTGACGGCTTCTTTCACCACTTCGAGGATGCGGGCCTTCGGGATGTGCCGCAAATAGCTCTCGGCGGTCGGCTGCCACCATTGCGTCATGTCGAGACCGAGCGCCCCGGCCAGCCGGTCGGCATGGGCGAGACGCACCTCGCTCCGCTCGTGCCGTTTGCTGATGGCATTGACCGAACACCCGGCACAGAAGGCCAAAAGATCGAGCCGCATGGCCGCGTCCTGCGCCAAGAGCCAGTCCCAAAAGGCCTCCGCGTCATCGGGCAACCGGCGCGACCACTGGCTGCGGCGCGCCTCCAGTTCCGCCACGGCCTTACTCTCGGCGATGCCTTCGGCGCTCGATGACAACGGGGTGCAATCGAGCGAGATTTCGAGGCAGCTTTCGTCCTCGTGCGGGTAGAAGATCGGCAGAGCCAGCGCATGCACGACCGAAGTCAACGCGATGTCGGCATTGCCCGCCAGCACCGCGCACAAGGCGGCGGTACGGTGCGCCGTTAAATCCTCGACCAGCCGGTCGGACAGTGCCTGCCCCGGACGTGATCCGGGGGCGGGAACACCGGGCGGATGACGCAAGACCCCTGCCCCGCCTCTATCACGGTCGGTGCGCTCGCCGGTTTCGTCTTCGGGCTTCACGAGGCCGCGCTCGACCTCCAACTCGCCGTCATAGCCGATGCCGACAAACGCCCCGGCGCGGGCGATTTCCTCCGGCGACCAATGTTCGTTGTCCGCCGACAAGGCATCGATCTTGCCCGAGAGTTCCTCGATCTCGGCCATGATCTCGTCGGGCGGCTCGTCGCCATGCTCCTCGACCAGCGCATCATAACGCTCGGTCAGCGCATCGATCCCGGCCTGCTGCTCCGCGCTCGGCGGCTCCCGTTCGGGATAGACCCGGCCAAGGCCGCGCAGCTTTTCGCGGTCGATGTTTGGCATGATCGTCACCCATTTCCAGTTCTCGGCGCGGATCGCCTCGGCGGCTTTTTCCAGCTTCTCAATGACGAGCCGGTCGAGAATGGCCGGGTCGGTGAGATAGCCCTCGTGTTCGGGCTGGAACAGATCGCGCAGGATATGACCGCCCGCCTTCTTGTAGGCCTTGATACCGACGAACTGCACGCGGCGGTCGCTGGCATCGACATTCGCCACCATCAAATGGCTGCGGATCGTTCGCGGTGACAAATTCCAGTGCGCCCGCGACTCCCACACCTGCCATTGCGCGGTGTGATCCTCGCTCACGGTGAAGGCCATCAATTGATCGAGGTCTAGCTCCTCATTGCGGTAGGCTTCCATGAGGCGCGGATCGACGGAGGCCAATTTCAGCCGCTGCTTGACCACCATCGGGCTGCACCCGAAACGGGCGGCAATCTCCTGCGGCCCCTTATCTTGATCGGCCAAAGCCTTGAACGCCTCGTACTGATCGGCAGGGTGCATCGGCAATTGCGCGAAATTCTCGGCGAGGCTGATTTCGGTCGCATCGTCGCCGTCGATCACGTGACAGGCGATGTCCTCGGTCTTGGCGATCTTCTTGCCCTTCGCGAGGCGTTGCAGCGCCGCGAGGCGGCGACCGCCCGCCACCACTTCGTACTTGCCATTCGCACCGGGGCGCACTTGCAAATTCTGCAATAGGCCGTGCGTGGCGATGCTGGCGGCAAGCTCCTCGATGCCGGTCAATGCGCCGGTCTTGCGCACATTGGCGGGAGAAGCAACGAGTTTATTGAGGGGAATCATGTCGATATTCATGGGTCTGCTCCTGTTCGGTTGGGGGGTTGCTTGGGGAATGGCTCACGGGTGATCCGCGAGGGTGAAAAGAGAGGGTTCGAGATAGCGGCCCGCCGCCGTCCGCTCGGTCGCCGGTCGGCAATCCTCGCGAAGCTCGAAAAGCGCGGGCTGTTCGCCCTGCCGCGCCGCTTCGCGCTGCTCCTGCCGCAGCCGCAGAAGGTCGCGCCATAGGTAGCGTTTGCCGTCGATATCGATGAAGCGGGGAGCACTCATGGTCAGTGCTCGCTCGGCAGGTAGATCGTGTTGTTCTCGAACCAGAGCGTGATGCGCGCGATGGGAAAGTCGGTGAAGCGGATCGGCTTCTCGAAAACCGTCTTGCCGTTACCGTCTTCGCAAGTGAGCGCTGCGGAGCGGTCGTCTTTGACCGTCAGCGTCCACACCTGAAATTCCTCGGCGGCGACTGCTTTCTGATAGCGCTGCGCCAAGGCGATCTCGTCGAGCAGCCAGTAAGCGCCGCCCTGATCGGCGACATATTTCGCGCCGTCCGTGAACAGCACGTCGCGGTTAAGGCCGTGCCGATACCAGTTCTCGCTGCCTGTAAAGTGCCGCAGATCAGCTTCGGTCAATTTGGCTTCGGGCATGGGTCCCCCCTTCTCGTTGGTCATGGGTGCAGCTGCTGCTGCACCCTTGGCCGTCGCCGAGACCGGGGTGTGCAAGCCGCAACCGCCTTCGCGGGGACCCGGAACGCAACGCCGTCTTCGCGCCCCTTCGCGCGAAACGGCGTCTGTCGTTATGGGCGGAAGGCGGTTGCGGCGCGCCGAGGGGCTGGCCCCTAAGGGCTGCCGCCGGCAGGCGGGAAACAGAAAGGATCGTTACCGAAGGCCGCGACCGGCTCGCATGCCGGGCGCGGCGAGCCCTGTTTACAATCGGGCGAGTAGAGCCTGACCGCCCGCGCAGCGGGCGGATACGCCCCGGAGCGAAGGCCCCTACTTTTCCCCGGGCTCTCGCTGCCGCCGCAACAGCCGCGCGCGCATGCGCCGATTATGTGCCCGTATCATGCGGCGCCTGATCGCCTTCGGGGTCATCTTCTTTGGGTGCCAAGGATGATGCGGCTTTGCGTGGTGGGCGCGCTGTGAGCTAACAGCGAACGCGCTCGCCGCCATCTCGCGGCCGTGCTCGATCACGTCCTCGAGATCCTCGCTGAAATAGGCTGTCTCGGCCCCCGCCCCGCGGAAATTGACGCACCACATGCCAGGATGCATCGTAAGCTCCACGCCTTTCGCACGCAGCTCGGTGCGCGCCGTCTCCAAGTGGGTCGGAGGCCTGTCGGTCATGTAACCGGCTTCGCGCGAATGAGAGCGGCCGTCAACCGGGGCCACGCCGGTGGCGTAGAAGGCACTGCCCAGTCGCATAAGCGGCATTATCGCGTAGAAAAGCCGACTGGTGGCAATTTAGCAGCTGTGAATTAGCGGCGCACGAAAGCGCCGCCACAAAGCTCTACGATCGGACAAAAGAACGGCTTACCGGCTCGCGGCGACAAGCGCCGACGCGTCCCATAGTTTAACCGTTTTGTCTTCACCTGAACCTGCCGAGGCCAGCAGGTGTCCGTCTGGCGAAAATGCAATCGAACCGATGGCGCCCGTATGTGCCGATAGCGTGCGCAGCGTTTCTCCACTCCTCGGGTCCCACAACCTAATCAACCCGTTTTTGCTCCCCCAGGCCAGCAAGTGTCCGTCGGGGGAAAACGAAAAGGCACTCACATGCTCCGACAGGGTGCGCAGCACTTGCCGTCTCGCAGGTTCCCACACGACCAACTTATCGTCGTCTACTGAAGCCAACAGGCGCCCATCCGGCGAAAACGCAACCAAGCGCGGCTGCTCGTCCGATAACGTGTTTAGAAGCTGTCCGTTCGCCGGATTCCACAACCTGAGGTGATGGCCTCCGCCCGAGACCAACAGGCGCCCATCCGGCGAAAACGCAAGGCTGACCACCAAATCTTTGGAACCCGACGGCGACAGCGTCCGCAGCACCTGCCCGTTCCCTGGGTCCCACAGCCTGATCGTCTCATTGTGTTCCAACGAGTTCGAGGCCAGCAGGCGACCATCCGGCGAAAACGCAAGCGACAAAACTGCAATCGCCTTGTCGTCCGCCAGGGTGCGCAACAGTTGCCCGCTCGCCGGGTCCCACAGCTTGATCGGCTTGTCCGTCATGCCACCCGAGGCCAACAGGCGGCCATCCGGCGAAAACGCAAGCGACAGCGTGTCGTCCTGATCTAGCGTGCGCAGAACCTGCCCGCTCGCCGGGTCCCACAGTTTGATTGTCTTATCGGCGCCATCCGCAGCCAGCAGGCGTCCATCTGGCGAAAACGCTATCCTGCAGCAGCCGGTGAACGTGCGTAGCAGGCGCAGCTGGGACTCCCCTGGCTGCGGTGCCAAGGCAGCGGTCGGTGTCCCCGACCTTTCGTTGGGTGGGGGCATCGGCTGGGAAATCGAATTGGTCGATGGGCTGGAAGGTCGCTGTACGGCGGCAGCCGAAGGCTGGGAGACACCGCTCGCTGGGGATGGCGTAAGAGCGCCCGCGGAGTAGGAAGCGCTCTGGTAACCACCCCGGTTGGCGGCGATCAAAATGACTACGCTGATGGCTGCGGCCGTGAGCCCGCCAAAAGCCCACCGACCCCAACGGCGAGGTTTCGGCACCGGGAAGGGTAGTACGGCCGCCGACGGAGGCGGCTCTGGTTCGGGCGCAGGGAGCGCCGCCAACAACGCTTCGGCCAGCATCTGAATACGCTGGGCGAGCGTGGGCGGAGGCGGATGATCCGGATGGGGATCAAAAAAGCCCTCGAACCAGGGTGCCTCGAAATAATTGATCCGATGTACGGCAAACGCTTGCTTACCGGGAATGATCGCAAGGACCATGCCCGGATAGTCGGGATGCTCTCGATCGTCGATGCGGCTGAGAAACCGTCCGATCTCATCGGGATTAAGCAAAAGCCGCTTATGAACCGACTCACCCCACCCGTCGGTCGTGGACGTCGACTGCGAGACGGAGCGGCTGGATGAGGTCCCGGATGTCGTCGAGACAGATTCGGAAACGCTCCGCGAGCTTGAGAGCGACTGCGATTCAGACGCCGATCTTGATTGCGACCGGCCTTGCGACTGCGACCTGGATTGGGACCGTTGCGATCCGTTCTGAAAACTGGGCCCCCCGCCCGAGTTGTCAAATCGCCATTGAAATGAGCTGCCGCTAGACCGGCCTCTCGTCGTTGAGAACGAAGTGCCGGAATTCGATCCCGTCGTACGGGTTATCGATGAGCCCGTGGTCTGTCCGTCGGTGAAGGAAGAGCTGGCACCCTCGGTCGTGCTGTCGGACCGACCCTCCGTGATCGTGACGGAATTCGATAGCGACTGCGAACCCGACTGTGATTGTCGCAAGACCTCGCGTTCGCCCAGCTGCTGGGCCAGGTACGAGCGTGTAAAATTATCGTCGATCTGAAAGAAAAGGCGGAGGCCCGAGTTACCGATGAAGGTTTCCCAGGCGTCGTTATATATCTCCTTAAGCTGAGGAAGATTTTGCAGCACAAACATAAATTTGACGCCAAATCCTGCGGCTTGCGCCGCGGCATGCTCAACAGCTTCCATGCGCCTGAGCCCGGCGAACTCGTCGAGCACAAAAAGCGTTGGATGTCTCGTCGCGGGTCGCCCCTTGATGCGTTCCATTTCGCCGACCGCTAGGCTGATCATGAGCCGCAGCCAGCGATAATGGGTGGTCATGTAGCGCTGCGGGAGCGTCAGGTAGATCGTCAGACCCGCTGGATCGGTCTTGAGTGCCTCAAGATTGAAATCCGACGCCTCCAACAGGCGCTGCATTGGCGGTCCGTCGATAAACTCCGTGGCTGTTGTCGCGACCTTGAGAATGCCGGAACGCGTCCGTTCGTGCATATCGAGCATCTGTTCGGCCTCACCGGCGATGAGGCCGTTGTAGCTCTCGCTTCGCCTCATGCCGTGCCAGAGCAGCGTAAAGCCGGAAGGGATATTTTCCTGGCCCGCAGCGCGGGCGCGTTCAACGGTAAGCCAATCACCCTGGCGTAAAAGCCGCCAGACGGTGACAAGGTTGCGGCGCCCCTCGAACATGCGGGCCGTCAGGACATGTAGGATCAGCGCCTTGACGAGATTGCGTGCAGCTTGTTCCCAAAACGGATCGTGCTGGTTTTCGATAACGACGATTGCGGCCGCGATGCGTCCCGCATCGTCCACCGCGAGATCACTTTTGGGGTCGATCGCGTCAAGCGGGTTGTACCGGGCTTTCAACTTCGCATCGAGCGGGACTTCGCCGAACGGATCGAGGATGCGGACCGTCTGCCCGAGCCCATACGTGTACTCAGACCCCATACCACGGCGCCGCGCGGTGACGGTCGCGTTTTCTCCCTTGGGATCGATGACGATGCAGGAACCCGGCCATAGGCATAGGTTGGGGATGACCACCCCGGTGCCCTTCCCTCCCCGCGTGCCGCTTACAACCAGGACGTGACGGTCGTCACGGTAACCGAGAGCAGCCGGGCGGTCGTCCTCAAAGGTTTTGCCGACCCAGATCTGTCCGTTGGCACGGCCCTCCCAAAGTCCGTCGGTATTGCGAGCAAAGAGGCTGTCATCGAACGCGAATACATCGAGCGCCTCCCCTTCGCTCATCCATTGCGCGGTGCCGAGCGGTGCGGTGGTGGGCGGCGCTCCGGTGCCGCGTTCGACGATGTTGTCAGACGCCAAGGGGCTTCTTTCGGATTTGCTCGGTAGGCCGGGTCACGGGCCCGAAGGCTCGTGAATCTGCGACCGGATGTGATCCTGCTGCCTGGTCTGCTCTTCGGTCGCTCGCGCGGCCGAAAGCAGATCCCGGTCTTCCTGGCTGAGCTCGCTGCCTGGCCGCGGACCCTCTTGCCCCGCTTGCCCGCGCCGAAGCTCGTCCTTGTGCTGTAGCCAGTCCATCGCAGAGGCCTGTTGCTCGACCATGCCGCCTTTATCGGTCCATTGTTCGGGGGCGATGTGAGCGTCACGCTCGCCCGGGGTCCTGGTCGCCTCTTCATGAGGCGACGCGTCCGCGGGTCGGAGCGCGAGCGCCTGGTCGATATCGGCCTGCTCATCCCGCACGCGGGAGACGGGTTCGGGGCTACGACCCGCCTCGCGCAGGTCGCTAAGTTCGCGATCGAGTTCCGCCCGGCGCGTCTCGAGGTTATCGATAACCCGCATCAGCGCCGGCACGGGATCCCGGTCGACCTCCTGCAGGGTCTCCCGCAGCGCTTCGTAGCGCAGACCGGGAGGATTGGTTTCGGCCCCGAGCCGCTCGTGCGTGTCGTTGAGAGACTGATACGTGTTGGCGCCGCGCATCCCCGCCTCCACTTTGAGGGACAAGCCACCGAATACTTTGCCGGCGTAGGGTAGCCGCGCGCTATGAAAATCTCGCGCTACGCGAGTGGAAATTACTTACTGAACCCGCATCGGCCAGATTCTCACCGTTCGGGATCACCCGGAAACCGCTCGTTCAAGTGCAGCAACGCGACGGGTGAGCTCCCCCTGATCCGCGAGCGTCAGCCTAAGGTGACGGCCGAGTGTCTCGCTGTAATGGTCGACCAACTGAACCGCTCGCCCGAGCACACCTCGCAAGCTCGCGATATCGGTCTCGAGCTGTGAGACGCGCGCTCTCAGGGCGTCGATCTCGGCATCATCCATGGGTTGCCGCTCCTGTTTGACGGGCGATGCAAGGTCGGAGATTGTGCCGATCGGCCACTTATCGCGATTGGCTCCACCCGCGATCTCGGATGCGTTCCTGCGTCCGGCGTTCTTCCGTGGCGCGGGCTTCCTTGAGAATTTCAATGCTCTCAGTGTCGAGAGTGCTCGCTGCCCCGCCCCCGCCGTTTTCCGCCCGCCGCCGGCGCGCCGGCGGCTCCGGGTTTTCGACGGCATGGAATTGCGAGGCTGAACGCGTCTCGTCGATGCGCGCCATCTGACGCGCGAGACCGCCGAGATCGCGCGCCGTCGACATAGCGGCAAACACCATGACGGTTTCGCGGTGCCGGGTCAGCGCGACGTAGCTCGACGCGCTGCGCCAGTGCTCGCTGTGATAGAGGTAGGTCTGGTCGAGTGTCTTGCCCTGCCCTTTGTAAATTGTGCCGGCGTAGCCGTGACGAAACCGGTCGAACTCGCCGGATACGGGATCCTTGCCGGCGATAAAGGAGGCCCGCTTTTCCGGCATGCCCGGCGCCCCATCGAGGGCGACGGTGACCCGATTATCATCCTCGATCCGCACGATCGTGCCGACCGCCCCATTGGTGAGACCGGCACGCCTTTCGTCTACGCTCGGCGAGGTGGCAGTGATCTGGATGCGGTCGCCTTCCGCAAACGGCAGTGTCCCGTCGGCGGTCGGCAAGAGACGGTCTTCGCCGAGCACCCCCTGCCCCGCCCGCTCCTGCCGCAGCGCGGCGTTAAGTTTGAGAACGTCAGCATTGGTGTAGGCGAAGACAAACCGGCTCTTGCCCGGCGTCTCGGCGTTGTCCTGCCCCCATTGCCTCACGAGATCGTCAAAGGCTTGCTGCTGCCGGCCGCTCCAGCGTAGCGCTCCTTTCCGCGAGAAGATCGACAATGCCGGCAGAAACTCACCCTGATGCATCAGGTTGAAGGCGCGCTTTTGCTCGGCATCTGAGACCCGCACGACCTCGTGCAACTCGGCCGCGCCGTGCTTCTCCTTAAGCGCGCCAAACAGGCCGCCGCGCTCGATGCTGCCAAGCTGCTTGTCGTCGCCGGCAAGAATCAGCTTGGCGCCGGCCGCCCGCACCTCGCCGGCGAGCGCCGCCAGGTGTTTGGTCGACAGCATCCCGGCTTCGTCGACAATCAGCACGGTGCCCTCGTTCCAGCGCACCGTGCCCGACTCGCGTCTTTTCAGCACGGCGGCGACCGTCTCAGCATGGCGGAACCCGTCATTCCGGAGGTTCTGCACGACGCTGTGGGTCCAGGACAGACCAAGAACCTGGAAGCCGGCCTCTTCGTAGGCGTCGCGCACCGCGGCGAGGGTGGTGCTTTTGCCAGCGCCAGATTCGCCGGCAATGACGGTCAGGCCCGACGCCTCGGTTGCGTGCCAGAAGGCCGCACGCCGATCACCGGTAACCAGCGGATGGCGATCGAGCGCCGTCTCGCCCTGCACCGATGTCAGGCCGTGACGGGTTCGCCCGGCTAGTACGGCGGCATCGGCTAGCACCCGCTCCTCATCCTGCAAGACCGACCGTGTCGTGTAGCGCGATACCGGCGCTTCGGCGCTCTCCTTCAGTCCGAGAACATCCGGCAATGAGAGGATCTGACAGTTGAGCGCTGCCCGTTCCTGCGCATCCGGGATGACTTTGGTGAGCTCTCGGTTGAGCTCGTAGCGGGTAAAGGTCGAGCGCCGTTCTGTCAGCGCTTCGAGGATGCGTGGCGGGCTGTGCGTGCGGATCGCCGCTCTGAGCTCTGCTTCGGCCTGCCGCCGTTCGCGCTCCGCCGCCAAGTCGACAATCTCGGCCGACACCGTCTCGCGGTCGGCGCCGAGCCGCTCGCGCTCGGCGTTGCGTGCCCGCGCCGCGCGGTTGCGATCGCCAAGATCCGTTTTCTCCCCTTTCCGCTCCATGCCTGATGCGACCGGCCCCAGATGCACGGTCGCATCTCGGTCGAGCCCCTGATCGGCAAAGCTACGGCAATCAATATGTTCGTCGATACCAGCCTGGCGCAGGGCGCGATTGCCGATTCGTTCCCAGGTTTTGCGGATGATCTCGATCTCGCGCGGTCCGCGCGTGTAATCATCGAGCTCGCGGGTCTTGATGCCAAACCCGTCTGGCCCGACCCGCCTTGTCGTCATCAGCAGATGCGCATGGTAGTTGCGCTGGTCACCATGCCGGTCGGGAGCATGGATCGCAAAGTCGATCGCGACGCCATAGCGTTGGATCAGGTTCCGGGCGAGCGCGCGCACCGCGTCGAGCCGCTGCTCGTCGCTAAGTTCGTGAGGCAACGCCAGAATGATGTCGCGGCCCGTTGCCGCCGCCTGCCGGCGTGTCGATTTATCCTCGGCACGCTCAGCCATGTTCCACAATTCGGCGCGATCCTGGGCCCATTCCGGGGCGCTCTCGGGCATCATAATCTCGCTGTGCAGAACACCCTGCTTCCGCGTGAAGTCCCACACCACGCCAAGCCGGTCATCACCGATATTCTCGGCCGCACGATAGGCAGCCGCCGCCACAACGCTGCGACCGGCGCTTCTGGATATGATCTTCATCTGGAGGGAATAGATCGCCATGCCCGATCGTGCCCGTGCCACCCCAAAGACCGGCTTCGCCGTTCATCCAGTCGCCACGAGATCGAGGCCCATTGAGGGCGTATTCGCGAAAGAACAACGGTCATGGCGGTAATCATTGCCACTCCCGGCGTCGCTCATGGCGAGGGTCGTCCTCTGCCCTGCCCCGTCCCGGCTCCGGCTTCGAAGCGCGGCGCATGGCCCAGACGGTCCGCTCCAGATGCAGTTCGCCCGCTCTGGCCTTGGCGACCATGCCGTGGAAGTAGCCGCCTGGCGAGCCCGTGAAATGCGCCGGGTCCTTGGTCGAGACGATCGCCAGCGCGACCGCGGCCAAATCCCGGCCCATGACGAGGCACGCATCGCCCCACAGGGGTTTCGAGACGCCGAGGTCGTGCCGCAGCCACTCGGCGGCATCGACGATATCCGGCCAGGTCGGGTTGGGCCGCCGCAGATAGGGTTTCAGCTTCGGCGCGAGCTTCGCCAGCTCGTCGGCCGCGATCCCATGCACCATGCCTCGATCGGACCGTTCCCGCCGCTCGGACGGTTTGGGTAGAGACCCGCCCTCTCCCAGGTCACCGCTACAGTCTTTGGCTGCGATTACCGTATCCTCGTTAGGATCAAGGGTTGGTTTGTAGTTGTTATAGTGGGGACGGTTTTCCGGCCCCTTGGGGTCGGAATCCACTGTTTCCAACAGCACTTCAAGACGCGCCCGCGCCTGAACCTGCCGGCGCTCGAGGCTGACAACGCCCACCTCCATCTCATCCGAGCGCTCCACGGCCTTCAGGGCGGCCCCTATGGCCCGGCAGTCACGGCTCAAGACCGTCCATTCCTCGCCCGTAAAGCCGTATTCGGCGGCCGTTTCGAGGATCTGCACGATCGCCTTGCGCGCGACCGTGGCCCGCCGGCGCAGCCGGCCCATGGCAACGCGTTCCGCCCTGCCCTCCTCGCCCAGGCGCCGGAATTCCGCATAGCGCGCGGCGATCGGCGACAGATCGAAGCCGTAGGCTTCGACGATGCGGCCCTTCGGGTCGCGTTTGCCGTAGCGCTTGCCGTTCGGACTGTCTTTCATGCTGACGAGGCCGAGCTCAATCAGGCGCCGGTTGATCGTCTTCGCCTGCGTCGGCGAGAGGCCAAGCGACTCCTGCTGCATGCGCGCAGAAGGCCACACGATCGGCCGCGCCCCCTCCTCCCAATCCTGCGGCTGGGCGAAGCGGAACAGCCAGTCGACGGCATGCACCAGCCGCGGCGAAATGCCGAGATGCGGCGCGGCGTCCTTGAAGGCCGCGAGCAGCTGGCCGGCAACTTTGACGCCCTCCGGTAGCCCGGCGAAGCGCTCGGCCGAGCGATCCGCCCGGAGCAATCCCGGCGACCATCGCCGAAACCCGGTCGGCGGCCGGGCATAACTTCCCTGCGGCGCCCCGAGGGCGCTATCGTACGTGTCCATCGCTGTCCTCCTTCTCGGTTGGATCGCGACGGGCAAGCCTCTCCCGTTAACGGAAACGGCAATTTCCGTTGACAGATTCGGCGACTCGGGAGTAGGTTGGGATCTGCGTGTATCCCGACGGTTGCCCCCAAGGCCCGTCACGAAGTTTCGCGAAAGCCCACCCGGCAAGGTGGGCTTTCGCATTTCTGGGTCAGTTTTGCTGGGCGGCCCCCCTCCCCTGTTCGATCAATTGTTCCAACACCTGGCTGCGGTTGCGCAGACCTCGGCGTTCCTTAAGCTCGTCGAGCAAGGCGACCATCTCTCGCGGTAGCGCGACGACCAGCTGGTGGCCACCATTCGCGGCGATACGCCGGCGATAGGCGCGATCCTTGTCGGTGACTGCTGTATCGATCGTATCCACGCGCGCCCCCTTGGCTCCGACTCGCTAGCGAGTCAGGATTATATCTAAATCTTGGGGAGTTTCACGCCGCGGCGGCTAAGGCGCGCGCCTTAGCCTTTGAATCTATTGGATTGCGCCGATGATTTCGAATGCGGATAATTCGCCTCGCAAGCTGCCCGGCAGCGTCGCGAGTCGCGAACCGCTTCCGAATCGCAGATTGCAGGGCTAATCGCGCTGCTGCTTCCGGTACGCCTCGAAGCAGAGGCGCAAAAGCTCGTTGAGCTTGAGATCGTGCGTTGCCGCGTAAGTGCGGAATTCCCGCCGGAAGGATGCCGGGATGCGGAAATTGAGCGGCGTGAGATTGGGTTCCTTGACCTCGGGCTCCGGGGCGGTTTGGCGCGCCGGAGGCCTTGGAGCCGCGGCCTTTGGCAACGCGGTGACGCGGGCTGCGGCCGGGGCCGCCGCCGGCGGTGCCGGCGCAGGCGCTCCCCTCACCGGCATGTCAGCCGACGGAACCGCCGCGCCCTTGACCGCGACGAGACCAGACGACAATTCGGCGGGTTTGCTTTTCATGCGACAGCCCTATTTCGTGCTTTCGTGCTTTTTGCCATCTGCGCCTTCAGAAAGGCCCAGAGCTCGGCCATTTCCGCCGCGCTGCGCCCTTTCGCGTCGATTTCCTGTACGGTGCGGCCGTCGATCATCGACCCTGCATAGTCCACCCGGTCATGAATGATCGCGGGCGCGACGCTTCCGTGCTCCGACAGCGCTGCCACGGCCTGCACGGTCAGCCGGGCGTTCGGCTTTGCCTGCGTCACGGCGAAGACGAACGGCTTCCGGGCCGCCTGCACCAGGCTGACGGTGCTGCCGACCGCACGCAAATCATGCGGGCTTGGCCGGGTCGGAATCAGCACGAGGTCGGCCGATACCAGGACGGCGCCGATCGCCTCGGTGATCGCCGGCGGCGTGTCGATCACGGCCACCTCGTATCCCGCCCCGGCGAGCAACATGAGCTTTTCCGGCAGCTCGGCGATGCTGCTCGGCGCCAGCACCGGCGACTGCGCCTTGCGCACGTTCCACCACGCCGACAGCGATCCTTGCGGATCGGTGTCGATGAGTACGGCCGGGCCGTCACCGGCGGCCTCGGCCGCGACGGCAAGATGCGCCGCCAGGGTGGTTTTCCCGGCGCCGCCTTTCTGGCTTGCAAGCACGATGACGTACATTTTGGCTTTCTGGCTCGCGTGATTGCGGTCAAGCCCGTTTGCCAGAAAGCACGAAATAATGCAAGGGCAGATTTTTGGCTTTCGTGCTTACTGGCTCCCTGTATTTCGGTCTTTCTGGTTTTCGTGCTTAAACGTATGCACGTATACACGGAAGCACGAATGGCGCCATGCACGAATGCACGTTTGGCGTATTATCCCGATTGCCCGCTTTCTGGTTTTCGTGCTTGCACGAAAGCACACAATCTATTCGCGACCTGGTGGAAAGGGTTAGGCAGGGGAGGGGAGGGCGGTATCAGCCGGCTCCCGGCCGTCAAAGGGTGGGTCCTCCGGCGTGCTCGCCATGCTCGGTGCCCTGTGCGTGGCTCCGCGCGTCCTCCGGTCCCGCGGCTAGGCCGCGCCTTTGACCGCCGCTCAACCGGCGGATCGCGCGAAAGCTGTCGGGACGAAGGGCGTCCGACAATCAACCCGACGCCTCCAGCGCGGGCCGAACAAAGGGCAGGGGAGAGGCCAAGGGCGCAACGATCTTCTCTGAGCGATGCTCGCGCAGGTTGGTTTTCCCTTCCGCCGGCTCCTTTCCCGCTATATGATTGAACATAACAGGAACACGCCGGAAGATGCCCTAGACGTTATGTCCCCGGGCTGAGGCTGGCGGCCCGCCCATTCGTGCAAAAGAGAAGCGAGGGTTGCTCGGGCAGGCCGAGCCGAGCCTCATGCACGGAGGGCGGGCCATGGGGGAGTATAGCGAA
>Ga0335085_10008148_pt1 | contig 16046 bp, 13 predicted proteins | sample Lox_Sample_45_FD_206712 | JGI IMG/M metagenome (GOLD analysis project Ga0335085, IMG submission 206712) | Soil microbial communities from Loxahatchee National Wildlife Refuge, Florida, United States - Lox_Sample_4.5 | ecosystem: Environmental > Terrestrial > Soil > Wetlands | place: USA...
CGCTGACCGGACGGCTGCTGCACGACCACACCGCGGACCGGATCGCCCGCCGGGTCAGCCGGGTTCCCGGCGCGGCGGCCACCATCATCCCGTTCGACGTCCGGCACAAGGTCGAGACGATCCACGCGACGCGGTCCCGGGCCCGCGGCCTGGACGACTACGAGCGGCCGGTGCCGCCAGCCGGCGCGGACCCGATCGGGTCCCTGCACCAGTCGGGCCCGGTCACCGTCCAGGGCCGGCTGCATGCGGCTGAGGTCCGCCCGGCCAAGCACACCAACGTACTGGCGTGCGAGGTGGCCGACTCCACTGGCGAACTGACCGCGGTGTTCTACGGCCGTACCCACGTCCCGGGCCTGGAGCCGGGCCGCCAGGTCCGGCTGCGCGGCATGGTCGGCCCCCGCGATGATCAACCCCGGGTACGAGCTGCTCGGGTAACGGCCGCCCTCCTCCCTAGCCGGCGCGGTGGCCAGCCGATGGTCTGACAATGCATCGTCACCGGGAGGACCTCAGGGTGGAACCCGGAGGCGCCCGGAGTTCCTTCCCAGCCTGCAGATCGACGAGTTGCTGGCCGAGCTGCAGAGCCGGCTGCAGGTGGTGCTGGCGACCAGGGACCGGATGCGCGCGTCATCGGCGATGACGACGGCGGGAAGCTGCGGCTGGCCGAGTTCATCCCGGTCGGCCTGAGCCAGGACTAGATCGCGCGGATCCACCACTGGCCCGAGGGCCGTGGCCTGCTCGGCCTGCTCGGCGACGACCCCCGGCCGCTGCGGCTGGCCGACATCGCTACCCACCCGGCGTCGCCGGGTCCAAGGTCCCTGGCGGCCAGCCCGGACGACCCTTATCCGGCGGGTCCTGCGTGCCTAACGTCGGCGGTGACGGGGCAGGAGAGCCCCATTGGCTGAAGGAGATCGAAATGTCGGGAATCATCGTCGGCGTGGACGGTTCCGGTCATTCCCAGCGCGCCCTGGAATGGGCCATGCACGAAGCGGCGATCCGTCACGTGCCACTCACCGTCCTCACCGTGCACGAGGCCATCAGGGGTTACTACGGCGGTATGGCTGTGTATCCGGATGACTTGGCCCGGACCGAGGACGCCCGCGCAGCGGCCCAGGTCGAGAGCGACAAGGTGCTGGCCGGGCTGGACGGTCCTCATCCGGACTCGGTCACCGTCAAGGCGGTCCACGGCTTCCCGGTCGAGGAACTCGTCAACGCCAGCCGTGACGCCGATATGATCGTGGTCGGCTCGCGCGGCGCCGGTGGTTTCGCCCGGCTGATGATGGGATCGGTGGCCGACCAGGTTGCGCGCCACGCGCATTGCCCGGTCCTCATAGTTCCCCCGGAGAACCGCACTTGACGTGAACCAGTCCTCGGCCAGCCGTTCGCCCCAGCCGAATGTCATGGTCAATGGCTTGGCTGAGGGACTCGCCCTCCGCGTTGATGATCTTCGCGCGCTTTTCCCGCTCTGCCTCGGCCTGGCGGGCCATCGCCCGCTTCATGCTGTTGGGCAGCTGGATGTCCTTGAGCTCGACCAGGTCACCTCCACCCCCACTCGGTGGTGGTGGCGTCGAGGATCTGGCGGATGTCCAGGTTGATCGTGTCGGTTTCGGCCAGCGTCTGGTCCAGGGTGTGCTGGCCGACGACCTTGCGCAGCGTGGTCTGGGCGATCTGGGTCCTGATCCTTCCCGTCGCCGTGAAGACGCCGGAGGCGACGGCATTATGCCTGCCGCGCGAGGCGGGACTGTCCGGCCTGGTATCCGGGCCTTTGGGCCCTGGTCGGCTGCCGGGGCCGATCCCGATCATTGCCTTCGGTGATGGGAAGGAGTGACCGGAATGCGCGGTTCCCGGCCCGCCGCACCGGCCGAATCGCTGCCTGGCGTCATGGCCGCCAATGGGGTGCTGACCGGCCGTTCCTTCGCGGCTATGGCGTTTGCCTGGAAGGCGGCCGTGCCGTACCGGCGGCGGCTGGTGGCGGCTGTGGGCAGCCGTGTTGCGGCGTTGCGCGCGTGCGGTGTGGATGTCACCGTGATCAGCCACGACCAGGTCGTTCCCGCTGAGCTGCTGGCGGGGTGCCGGCTCGCGAGGAAAAAGGACGGGGCAGCGGTGATGCGCGGCATTCTGCCGGTTCTGGCCCGGCGGGGGGTGGGTCCGGGGCTGCTGCTGCTGGTGGGCACCCAGTTCGGCGGGCCCGGCGGGGAGGCCGGGCCCGATGCGCTGCTGCTGGTCCCAGGGGCAGCGCGGGTGATTGCTGTGTCGGTCGGCCCGGAACCAGACGGGGTGCCGCCCGGCGTGATCCATGTCGGCGGCGGGTCCCGGGGGCTGCTGGCGCTGCTGGATGAGCAGGTCCGGCGGCATGCCCGTCAGCGGGTGCCGGCGATCGATGAGGATCCGGCGTGGGTCGTGTCCGAGACCGGCGGGCCGCTGCGCCGCCGGGTGACCGAGTCGCTGTTCACGCTGGGCGCCGGGGGCGTAGCCACCCGGGGGTCGGTGGAGGAGGCGGCGGCGGGCGCGCAGCCGATGGTGCTGGCCGCCGGGGTGTATGACGGGCGGGGGCCGGGCCAGCATCTGCTGCCTGGCCCGGTGTGGACCGGCCTGGCCGTGGAACCTGCCCCGGCTGGCGACCGCCGGGTGCTGGACCTGCGGACCGGCGTCCTGGAGCGCACCGAACTGACGGCCGGCGGCTGCCCGCTGCGGACCGTCCGGCTGGCCAGCATCACCATGCCCGGCGTGGTCGCCATGCGCGCCGAGGGGCCGGCCGTCCGGCTGCGGCCGGGCCGGCCGCTGCGGCGCCCGCCGGGTGCCGAGATGGCCGCGGGCCGCCAGGACGGCGTGCACTGGGCGCGGGTCGATGCGGACACCGGCGCCGGCATCGCCGCCGCCGTCGCCCAGCGGACCCGCCGCGACGGCGCGGTGCGCACCGTGCAGCGGGTGGCTGCCTACGCCGGCAGCGGCCGACGCCGACCCGATATGCGGGCGGCGGCGGATGCGCTCGCGGCCGCAGACAGAGTGGGTTTCGACCGGCTGCTCGCCGATCACCGGGCGGCCTGGGCGCACCGGTGGGATGCCGTCGACGTCCAGGTCCGCGGCGATCCTGAGGCGCAGCTGGCGCTGCGGTTCGCGCTGTTCCAGCTGTGGTGCGCGATCAAGGAGCGCGGCGAGCTGGCCATGGGCGCACGGGGGCTGTCCGGCACCGGATACTCCGGTCACGTGTTCTGGGACGCGGATGTGTTCATCCTGCCCGCGGTGGTGGCCATGGACCCAGCGGCCGGCGCCGCGATGATCCGCTACCGGCTGCGGCGGTTGGATGCGGCCCGGGCCCGGGCCCGCGCCGCCGGGCGGCGCGGTGCTCGCTTCCCGTGGGAGTCCGCCGCCAGCGGCCAGGACGTCACGCCGCGCGGCAGCCGGCTCGGCGGGCGCAGGGTGCCGATCCTGACCGGCCAGCTCGAGGAGCACATCACCGCCGACGTTGCCTGGGCGGCCGCGCACTATGCCAGCTGGACCGGGCTCGGCACCCCGGCGGTGGCGCCGCTGCTGGCCGAGACGGCCAGGTACTGGGCGTCGCGGTGCCGCCTGGACGCCGCGGGCGGCGCGCACATTGACGGCGTGATCGGCCCGGATGAGTACCACGAGCGGGTCGATGATAACGCGTTCACCAACGTGATGGCCCGCTGGAACCTGCGCGCCGGAGCCGACGCCGCCGACCGCGCCGGGGCGGCGCCGGGCGAAACAGCCCGGTGGCGGGAGCTGGCCGGGCGGCTGGTCGACGGGCACGACCCGGCGACCGGACGGTATGAGCAGTTCGCCGGGTATTTCGGCCTGGAGCCGCTGCTGATCACCGACGTGGCCGCCCCGCCGGTGGCGGCAGACCTGCTGCTGGGCCGGGACCGGGTGGCCCGGTCGCAGCTGATCAAGCAGCCGGACGCGCTCATGGCCCATCACCTGGTCCCCGATCAGGTCGAGCCGGGCTCGCTGGGGCCGAACCTGGACTATTACGGCCCGCGGACCGCACACGGCTCGTCGCTGTCACCGGCCATCACCGCCTCGCTGCTGGCCCGGGCTGGCCGGCCGGATGAGGCGCTTCAGATGCTGCGGATGGCACTAGAGCTGGACCTGGACGACCTGACCGGGATGGCCGGCGCGGGCCTGCACATGGCCAACCTCGGCGGCATCTGGCAGGCCGTGGCGGCCGGCCTGGCCGGGGTGCGGGTCCGGGCAGGGGTGCTGACCGTCGATCCCCGGCTCCCTGGCGCCTGGGATGGCCTGCACCTGCGGTTCCGCTGCCTGGGCCGCAAGGTCCGGGTGGACATCACCGGTGACCGGACCGAGATATGGGCCGACGCGCCGCTGGCCGTGGCGCTGGCGGGGCAGGCGCCACGCACCGTGATCGGCACCGCCACCTTCCGGGCGGCCGGCTGAGGAGGCATGCATGACCACGGCACACGCAGGAGGCACGGCGGAGGTCCTGGCCGTCCTGGGCCACCGCGACGACGGGCCGGTGACCCGGACGGCGGAGGTGATAGCCCGGCTGGCTGGCGGCGAGGTCCGGCCGTTGCGCCTGGCGGCTGATCTGAGCCCCCAGCATGCGGCCAGGCAGGTTATCCGGGCGCTGCACCAGACGGGCACGGTGGCCGGTGTCCTGGCCGGCGATGAGATGTCGCGGCCGGTGTGGCAGCCCGTGGCGCAGCAATCGGCCAAGCCGGTCGTGCTGGTGCCCGCCGGGGCGCGGCGGCTGCCACGGCGGATCCGGCGCGTCCTGCTGCCGCTGGACGGGACGGCCCGGTCCGCGGCGGCCGTCGCCGAGGCCGCGGAGCGGTTCGCCCGCGGCGGCGTTGAACTGGTGGTACTGCACGTCTTCGACGCCGCGACCGTGCCGAAGTTCTGGGACCAGCACGCCCACGCCGGCCAGGCGTGGGAGCAGGAGTTCCTGGCCCGCTACTGCGCGCTGCCCGGCGCCCGGCTCGAACTGCGCAGCGGGGCCGCCGCCGAGTATGTCGCCAAGGTAGCCAGAACCGAGCAGGCGGACATGATCGCGCTGGCCTGGTCGCAACGGCTCGAACCGGGCCGCGCCGCCGCAGTGCGGCAGACCGTCCTGGACGCGAAAGTCCCGGTGATGCTGATCCCGATGCCGGCGGATTTACCTGTTCGAGGTCAAGGCCACGGCGCAACGCCACCAGCGCCGGGCTGATGGTGACGGGCATCGGTGCTGGTTTGCGCAGGGTCCGCACGGCGGCTGGGAGCCCGTCCAGGCTTGCCGCGCAACGCTGCCTCGCCTGGGCCAGCCGCTCAGGTGGGCCGAGGCGGCGGCCATCGCGTATGACCTCGGTGAGCAGCGGCTCATGTCCGCGCGGTCGCAGCGCTACATCGATGGCGGCGCGCACGCCCTGTTCGGTGTCGCCTCCCGTTGCGGGCGGGACAGGGCCGGGAGAACCTCAACGACGGGACCTCGGAGTGTCCGCGGGGTGACGAAGGACCATTGCGCTCTCACCCGCCAGCCAGGAATCGTCGCAGCGGAACCCGGGACGCAGGCCACGGCCGTCCGGGCGCAGCGGGCGAGTGGAGGTATGACGATGAGCATCGCACGCCGGATCGCGGAACTGTACGAGGCCAAGCTGAATGCGGCGCTCGAGCGTGTCACCGATCCGCGTGAGATGGTCGACTACTCATACATTCAGCTACGGGAACTGCTGTCCGAGGTCCACCGCGGCGCGGCACGGATCGCAGCCGCCCGCAGACGGGCGGACCTGCGGATCAGCGACCTGCAGCAGGCCGCCGGCCGGCTGGGTGTCCAGGCGGAACAGGCGGCGCGGGCTGGCCAGGACGACCTGGCCCGGCAGGCGCTTGCCGGCCGCACGGCGATGCTGGCTCAGGTTTCCCGGTTGCGGGAGCAGCAGGCCGCGTTGCGCGCTGATGAAGAGACGATGGCCGCCGCCGAGCGCGGGCTGCAGGAGAAGATCGACGCGTTCGGCGTGCGGAAGGAAACAATCAAGGCCGCTTACACCGTGGCACGTGCCCGGGCCAGTATCGCCGAGGTCTTCGCCGGAATCTCCGCCGACGTGGCAGACGCCGACATGGCCGCCCTCCATGCCGCGGACCGGGAGGCTGACCTGCAGGCCCATCTGGACCGGATCAGCACCCAGGCGGAGGTCGAGGAGGAGCTGGCGCGGCTCAGGCAGCAGGTAGGCCAGGGCGCAGGCCAGGGGCACCGGACCGTTCCGCACACGGCTGACCGGCGGGTCGAGGCATGGGGGCGGACACGCGAGGCGTGCCTGGCCGAGGCGGTGCAGGGGCTTGTGGACAGTTTCGCTGTCGTTACGGCGGCCCGGCCGCGGCATATCGCTGAACGGCGTTTCGTCGCGTGCTCCGATGAGGACCTGCTGGTGGCGGTCGTGGAGGAGGTGATCTACCGGCTCGGCGCCGACGGTGAGATCCCGGTCACCCCGGCCGTGCAGTCGGCGCCGGAGGGCGGGGTTGTCCTGATCTTGCCGCTGGGCGACGCGAACGAGGCCGAGATCACCGGCGCGGTGCCCAAGGGAGCGTCGCTGCACGACCTGCGCTGCGCCCCGGACGTGAGTGGCCGGTGGTCGTGCGGCATCACCATCGACGTGTAGCGATACCGCCCTGCCCTCGGCTGCCTTCCGATCCGCCTGAACCTGGCAAAGGCCCTGACCACGCTGGTGACCTATGGCCCTGCCCGCCTCGGTCGGGCCGTTCTTGTGGCGGCGCCACGGTGACCAAAGGCTGACCGGCTGGTGGCGGCGCCGTGCCGGGCCGCGGAGCACTCCGGTCCCGGCAGGATGTTCATGATCTGACGTTCGGCCCCGTCTGCCGGGACCTTCGCCTCTAGCTAACCGTGTCCCTGCCGGACATATTCATAATTGTCTGCGAGGCGAGAGAGGGAGCTGGACCGCAGGAACTGACCGGGAGACGGCAGTCGGTGGGAAGGCTGAGAAGCCAGACAGCCAGGAGGCTGAACGGCGACCTCCAGGACCTGATCCGGGCAATGCCGGCGAAGGGAGATCGCCCCGCAGACCTTTGTCTTGCCCGGGAAGGGCTAACCGCTGCCAGCCTCACCGCTGCGCGGCCGTGCCCTGCCCACCGCGGTATGGACCGGCCGCCAGATGATCGTCTGGGGCGGGATCTTCCTCCAGTAGGAAACAAGCGCGTTCTCTGTCCAGGGGGCGGCGTACACGCCGCGCACGCCGTGAGGACACGAGCCGGCTGGGCAGGGCTGGAACCATGGCTCGTTCGGGAAAAGATCTTCACGATGAGCGCCGTCCGGAGCGGGAGGCCCGGGAAGCGAAGGCCAAGGCGGTCTGCGCGTCATGCCCGGTGCGGGCGCAGATGCCGGCGCCGCGCCTGCTGGTGACCGAGGCGGCCACCGGGCTGGAGGCAACGGGCCAGCCCTTCTTGTTCTTCGTCAACGCCGGAACGGGCCGCGGCAACCTGATCTACCACCGCTACGACGGCCACTACAGGCTGATAGCGCCGACGATCCGGTTACCGGCTCGCACTGGCGCGGCGCTAGGACTTTCGGCCCGGCTATCCAGTACGAACGCCGTCTTGCCGCTGCCGACGGACGGTACGCATATTCAGGTCATGTCAGAGGTTGGCGGGAACTGCAGGGCTGGCCGGAGCCCGTACAGAAACGGCCGTGAAACCGGTTACCGGCAGTCGGCCCGAGAACCTGCCATCCGCCCACGTACCGCCGTGAACGTCGTCGAGGCTGACGGCGCGACGGATCCTGTCCATTCGGGGAGTGAGTCATGACCACAGGGCTTGTCATCTTTCTCGTCCTTATTACGGCGGCCCTGGCGGCGCTGCTGGCGGTCAAGACCGTGCGGATCATCCCGCAGGCGCGGGCGGCGAACGTGGAGCGGTTCGGCCGGTACCGCAGGACCCTGGTGGCCGGGCTGAACTTCGTCGTGCCGGTCCTGGACCGGGTCAAGCCGCTCATCGACCTGCGTGAACAGGTGGTGTCGTTCGAGAACCAGCCGGTCATCACCGAGGACAACCTGGTGGTGCACATCGACACCGTGCTGTTCTTCCAGGTGACCGATCCGCGCGCGGCCGACTACGAGATAGTCGACTACGCCACCGCGATCGAGCAGCTCAGCGCCACCATGCTGCGCAGCGTGATCGGGAGCATGGACCTGGAGCAGACCCTGACCTCCCGCGACCGGATTAATGCCATGCTCCGCGGCGTGCTGGACGAGGCGTCAGGCAAGTGGGGTATCCGGGTCACCCGGGTGGAGATCAAGGCCCTGGACCCGGCGCCGAGCATCATGGACGCGATGGAGAAGCAGTATCGCGCGCAACGGGAGAAGCGCGCCGCGATCCTGGTGGCCGAGGGTGAGAAGCAGTCGGCGATCCTGAAGTCCGAAGGCCAGGCAGCTGCTATCGAGAAGGTCTTCAAGGCGATCCATGAGGGCAAGCCGGACCCGGAGCTGCTTGCTTACCAGTACGTCCAGGCACTGCCGCAGGTCGCTCAGAGCCAGGGCAGCACGGTATGGGTAATCCCGAGCGAGGTGACCACCGCTCTGCGGACGCTGAGCAGCGCATTCGGGAACAGCCATGAGGACCCCGGCGCCGGCCCGGAACCTGTTGCGCCGCCGCCCGGACCTCGGCCCGTGCCCGGTCCCACTGACACGCGTCCTGCCGGGGACGGTGGCCCGACGGGCGAGGAACCCGATGACGGCGGCAAGCCCAGCACGGGCCCTGAGCCTGACGCGGACGCCAAGCCCGGTATGGACATGCCTTCCAAGGCGGCTTAGCCTTCGGGCGCTGCTGCGGGCCGGCGGACCATCTGAAGATTTCCTGTGAGGGTGGAGACCAGGAACGCCACGAACAGGTCGAGGCCGGAGCGGCTCGGTGTGCAGCAGTTCCCGGAGGAACGACAGGTACAGCTCGGCGAGCTGCAGCGCCAAGGCGGCGTGCGCGGTCGGGGAGCTGTCTCATGCCCGGCTCGGCATGATGGCCTCGGCCAGCACGTGGTACTGCTGGGGCTATGGCCACGCGTCGCTCGTGATGTTCGTGGCCGCCTGGCGGCACGTCGTGCGGGTCCTCCGCGCTGCGGGAGCAGCCAACGTTACCTGGCTGTGGACGGTCAACACCATCCAAGGGGCGTCGAGTTGACTGAGCCAGTGGTGGCCGGGGCTTATACACCCGGTCCGTCAGCACGAAGGCGCCCTTGGCTAGCGTAGCCTCCTGAGGAACGGATCCTGCGGCGCGTACGGTGCCACCTTGACCCTCGCGTCCACGACGAAGACCCCGTCCGGGCGGGCGATGACCGGGTTGAGGTCGAGGTCGGTGATCTCGGGCAGGTCGTCGGCGAGCCGGGAGACTCGCAGCAGCAAGCCGCGTAGCGCCTTCAGGTCGGCCGGCGGGCTGCCGCGGTGGCCGAGCAGCAGCGGCGCCGCCTTGATCGACCGGATCAGCGTGTCCGCGTCGGCGTCGGTCAGCGGTGTGAGCCGGGCCGCGTGGTCGGCGAGCACCTCGGTGGCCACCCCGCCGAGCCCGAACACCACGAGCGGCCCGAACTGGTGGTCGTCGGCCACGCCGACGATCACCTCGGTGCCGTCGCTGATCATCGGCTGCACGAGAACCGCGTGCAGTTTGTCGCCGAAAAGGCCCGCTAGCCGCCGGCAGGCGGCGCGGACATCGGCTTCGGTGCGCAGGTCGAGCTCGACCCCGCCCGCGTCGGTCTTGTGCACCAGCCCTGGCACGTCGGCCTTGAGCACCACCGGGACCCCGCCGCCTGCGGCGAAGGCGGCGACGGCGTCGTCCTCGCCGTGGACCGGAACCAGTTCGGCTAGCGGTATTCCGTAGCAGCGCAGCAGGGCTGCGGTCGTATCTGGCGGAAGCCAGCCGCTGTGACCGTCCGATCCGAGGAACTCGTATACCAGCGCATGCGCGTCCTTGGTCCTGATGCCGGGGAGGTCGGGCAGCATGCCGCTCGGCGCGGACCGCCAGGCCCCGTACCTGGCGGCGCGGGCGACGGCGGCCGCGGCCGCCGCCGGGGAGTTGTAGGACGGTATCCGGATCCCGCCCGGCTGGCCATCTCCCTTCGCCGGCCTGGGCAGCAGCCGCACCGTTTCGGCTTGGTCGAGCAGCACGACGGCCAGCGGGACCCTGATGTCGGCCTTCTGAATGGCCGCGACCAGGTCACCGGTCGCGCCGGTGGGCAGTACGAGCGTGATCATGGCGCTGACTTCCTCGTCGGCCGCCGCGAGCTCGAGGCATTCCTGGAACTGGCCGGCAGTGACCGCGGCGGTGGTGTCGATCGGGCCGTCGGCCGCTCCGCCCTCGGGGATGAGCGCGCGCAGCCGGCGGCGGATCTGAGCGTGGGGCCGGTGTACGGTCAGGCCGAGGTCGGTGCAGGCGTCGGCCGCGAGCACCCCCGCGCCACCAATGTTGGACACGATGGCGACGGTGCTGCCCGCCGGGACGGGCTGGGTGGCCAGCAGCGCGGCGGTCTCGATCAGGTCGCCGAAGTCGGGCACCACGATGATGCCGGCCTGGGCGAACAGGGCCTCCGTGGTGACGTGCGGGGTCGCGACCGCGGCGGTGTGCGAGGCGGCCGCCCGCTGCCCGGCCTCGGAGCGTCCGGCTTCCACGGTGAGCACCGGCATGCTCGCGGCGACCCTGCGGGCCGTCCGGGCGAACTTGCGCGGGTTGCCGAACGACTCGATGTACAGCACGGCGAGCCTGGTGACGCCGTCTTGTTCCCACCACATCAGCATGTCATTGCTGGACACGTCGAGCTTGTCGCCCACCGACGCGAACGAGGAGATGCCGATGCCCAGCCGGGACAGCCGATCCGCGGTGGCGATGCCCAGGCCGCCGGACTGCGTGACCAGCCCGGCTGTGCCGGTTCGCGGATGGGCGGCCGCGAACGTGGCGTCCAGGCCGATGCTGGGTACCGCGATGCCGAAGCAGTTCGGCCCGATCAGCCGCATGCCGTGCCGGCGGCATATCGCGAGCAGGCCGGCGCGGGTGGCGGCGTCCAGCCCGGAGGTGATCACCACCACGGCGCGCACGCCGCGCCGCCCGCACTGCTCGGCCGCGTCGAGCACGGCCGCCGCGGGCACGGCGATCACCGCCAGGTCGACGTGCTCGGGCAAGTCGGGGGCCGAGGCCAGGCTGGGCTCGCCGCCGATCTGCCCGGCATGCGGGTTGACCGGGTACAGCTTGCCTGCGTATCCGGCGCTGCGGAGGTTGTCCCAGATCGCCCGGCCGACCGTGCCCGGCCGCCGGCTGGCGCCGATTACCGCCACTGAGCCGGGTGCGAACACGTGCCGCAGGCTGGCGACGTCCGCGTGCCGTTCCCGCTTCGCCACCGCGTCCAGGTAGCCGTTCAGGCCGGTGCCCGCGCCGTCTGCGGGCAGCGGGATGGTCAGGTCAACGACCCCGTTCACGGTGTGACGGTGTACCGGCAGGCCGGCGTCGGCGAAGACCTTGAGCATCGCCGCGTTCGCGGTAAGCATCTGCCCGGTGAACGTGGTGATCTGGTGGCTGCTGGCGTAGGAGACAAGGTGCTCGAGCAGCAGCGTCGCGATGCCCTAGTGGTGCATGTGGTCGGCGACCGCGACCGCCACCGCCGCCCTCTGGTCCGGCTGCCCCTGGAGCGTCTCGTAGCTGGCGCAGCCGACCACCTCGCCGCCCGCCAGCGCGAGCAGCGCCATCCGGCCGGGTCCTGGCTCCCGGCAGAGCCGCCGCGCCTCGGTCTCGGCCGCCGTGCGGCTGGGGATGAAGAAGCGAAGGTAGGCGTTCTCCGGCGACATCGCCTTGTGCATGGCCTTGACTGCGTCGAAGTCCGCAGGCCCGGCCGGGTGGATCTCCACCGTGCTCCCGTCCGCCAGCAGCCCGTACACCGGCCAGGTTTGCCGCACCGTGCTCATGTCATTGCTCCCTCGCCGTCCAGCGCGCTTCCTGGACCGGGTAGCTCAGTCGGCCCTGCACGGTCACAGCGCTCTGAACGTGCCCGGCCCGGCGAACGAGGTCGTGGCCCGGCTCGTTGTCCTCCGGCATGCCTGCTAGCGTCACCAAGCCGCCTCGATCGCATCCGGGTCCACGACGAACTCGTTCAGCAACTATCAGCCTTGCCGCGGCATCGTCTCGCAGGGTAGGGCCGAAGGTCCGTTCCTGCCGGGTGCGAGTCATGGACACGGCAGATGGCGCCAGGGCTGGAGCGCGCTACTCCCGGGCCTAGCGCTCAGGATCCGGTCATCGAGTCATGGATCACCACAATGGCACCGGCCGGACCGTGGACGTCTTGCCCGCGCCGTTCGGGCCCGGGAACGCGCAGATCTCCCTGGCGAATCAGAGTCGTGCTGTCCGGTCCGCAGGGGCTAAGGTCACGCGTAGAGGGCGTCGATCTCGGCAGCATATTTGCTCAGGACGTAGGGCCTGCGGACCTTCTGGGTCGGGGTCAGCTCGGCGCCGACGGCGAACTCGGCGTCCAGGATGCGGAACCGCCTGATGCTTTCCGCCCGGGAAACGGCGGCGTTGGCCCGGTCCACGGCCTGCTGGACGGCGGCGCGCAGGCCGGAGTCCCCGGCCAGGTCGCCGACGGCGGCGGCGGGCTGGCCGGCCCGCAGCTTCCACCGGGCGAACGCCGCGGGGTCCAGCGTGACGAGCGCGGCGATGTAGGGCCGCTGGTCGCCGACCACGACGCACTCGCCGATCAGCCAGTGCTCCCGGACCCGGTCTTCGAGCACCGCGGGCGCCACGTTCTTGCCGGACGCGGTGATGATCAGGTCCTTCTTCCTGCCGGTGAGGCCGGCCGGCGCGATGCGCAGGTCCGCTCCTGCATCGGGGGCTCGCCGTCGAGTTCGGTGACCCCCGCCGAGCATCCATAGCGTGATCGCCCGCACCGTCAGCCCGTTGTGCCGCGCCACCAGTGCATGCGAGAGCTCGTGGCCGAGCAGTGACGCCAGCAACAGCACGGCCGTCACGCAGGCGACCGACCAGTACAGGGGCGGCGGGCTGACCCGCAGCGGCGCCGGGCAGCACGTTCGCGCCGAGCAGCCAGGCGAACAGCGCCAGGATGACGGCGACGGTCCGGTTCGCGCCGACCGGTATGCTCGCCACCCGGCCCAGCGGTATGTCCTGCCTCATCAGCGCTCGCCTCCAGTAGATCGATGTCACCTCGTCCGGGAACCACGGCACCGGGGGCGAAGGTCATCAACGGGGACCTGATTGCCCTGCTCGAACGGACCAACGCCGCTAACCGTCGGCGCGGGCGGCGGTCAGGTTGATGCCGGCCGTTGTTAGCGAAGGATCGTGTGGCAGGAGGACGGACCATGACACGCGCACCGTGTGCCCGGTCGTCCCGGCGGCCGCACCAGGCTGGGTGCCACGCTGCCGCCGAGGTGCTCGGCGATACATGAGCGCGGGGTGGGTCGCGGGCAGCGTGCGGGCAAGGGTTCTCGCCCGTTGGCGCGTCGGCGAACTGCCCGCTTTATCCCGGGCTGGTCGGCCGGCGCCGAGTTCCGGCTCGGCGTGCGTGCCACGGCGTGGCCACAGCTGCGCCGGACGGCAGGCAGGGGGAGTTGCGGGCCGTGCTCGCCGAGGTGAGCTCGCCATCGAAGAACACGAACTCGCGGACGCGGCCCGGCTGTGCCTGGCGGCCGGCACGCGGCCGGCAGAACGCTAACCCTCCGCTGCCGCGGACGCGTCGCTTCCTTCTGGGAATGCTGCCTTGGGTGCGCCACCGGGCTCCGGCGGGGCAGCCGCCTCCGGCGGGGTCGTTGCTCCGGGCTCGCCGTCCTGCCTCAGGCGGACTGGCGCGATTCGCCCGGTTCCTCGCCCGGGGACTGGTCCTGCCTGGCGGCCCACTGCTGGTAGGCGGCGACCGCGGTGGGCAGGGTCGGGAACAGCCTGTCCTGGCCGATCGTGGCGACCAGGCCGAATGCTTCTAGCCGGACGAGCAGGTCCTGCTTGACACGGGCGAGCGCGAAGACGGTGCCGTCGCGGGCCAGGTCGTCCCGTAGTGCCTCGACCGCCTCCAGCGCGGTGAAGTCGACCTCCACGTTGGCCTCGACGTTCAGCACGAACCAGCGGGGCGGGACGGGGCTGCGGGCCGCGGCGAGCGCGCGGCGGCGGAAGTCCTGGGCGTTGGCGAAGAACAGCGGCGCGTCGTAGCGGTACACCACCAGGCCCGGGATGGTCTGGGCCTGCGGGTAGTCATCGACGTTGTGCATGCCGGCCAGCCCGGGCACCAGGCCCAGGATCGCGTCGTGCGGCCTGGCGACCCGCAAGAGGAGTTCGGCGACTGACACCGTGATCGCGATCAGCACCCCGTACAGGATGCCCGCGGCGAGCACCCCGGCCAGCGCCGAGCAGGCGATGACCAGCTCGCCGCGCCGGAACGCGACCAGCCGGCGGAACGCCTGGACGTCGATGAGCCTGGTGGCGGCGTAGATGACCAGCGCGGCCAGCGCGGCGTCCGGAAACGCGGCCAGCAGCGGGGACGCCAGCACCACGACGGCGACGACCGCCACGGCCGCGGTGACGGAGTACAGCTGGGTGCGGCTCCCGGTGGTGGTGCCGATGGCGGTCCGGCTCGCGCTGGACGAGACGGGGAACCCGCGCAGCATGCTGACCGCGGCGTTGGCCACGCCGAGCGCGATCAGGTCCCGGTTGGCGCTGATCTGCTCGCCGCGGCGGGCGAACGCGCGCGCGGTCAGCACCAGGTCGCTGAAGCCGACGACGAAGACGCTGAAGGCGGGCAGCAGCAACTCCCGCAGGTCGCCGGGGCTCATGTCCGGCAGCGCCGGGGCGGGCAGGCCGGCCGGGATCCGGCCCGCCACTTGAACGCCGTGCCGGGACAGGCCGAACGCGCCGACGCAGCCGGCCGCCAGCAGCACCGCCAGCAGCGGCCCGGGCGCCCGCGGCCACCGCCACCGGACCAGGAACAAGAAGGCGAGCACGGCGGCGGCGATCACGGCCGCGGCCGGGCGGGTCCCGGTGATCCGCTCGCTGAACGAGACCATCTGCGCCGAGAACGCCTCCCCGGCAACTCGCACCCCGGTCGCCGCGCCGAGCTGCCCGGCGATCATGATCAGCGCGACCCCGGCCAGGTAGCCGACGACGACCGGCCTGGACAGCAGGTCGGCGACGAACCCCAGCCGCACGCTCCCTGCGACCAGCGCCATCAGCCCCACCAGCAGCGCCAGCGAGCCGGCCAGCGCCGCGTACCGGGAGGAGTCCCGGGCCGCCAGCGGCCCGATCGCGGCCGCGGTCATCAGCGCGGTCGTCGCCTCCGGCCCCAGCGACAGCGACCGGGACGAACCCAGGACCGCGTAGATCACCAGCGCGGGCACGGCCGCCCACAGCCCCGCCGCCGGGTGCAGGCCCGCCACCTGCGCGTACGCCATAACCTGCGGCACAAGGTAGGCGGCTACCGTCACCCCGGCCAGCAGATCGCCGCGCAGCCAGGACCGCGGGTAGCGGCGCACGAAGCCTCGCCGCCACTCCGGCGGTGCGCCACCATGGCGCCGCATCACCGGACGCACCGGTCAGCCGGCCGTCCCGCGGGCCGGACGATGCTCCACCATACTGTCCGAGGAGGGCATGAACATGCTCTCGTGCCCGTTCTCCCACCGGACCAGGTACGGCGGCGCGCCGTCCTCCCCGTGAACCTCGGTGATCACGCCCCGGCGGTCGTCGTCGCCAACGTGGCGGCCTCTGACAACGATCTCATCTCCTACTTCAGCGCGCATCGCGTGTCCCTCCTTTCCTTGACCTTCACGCGGCAGCTGGCCTGCATGCCCGGCGACGGCGTTCCCGCGCCCGTTCCTCCTCGCTCAGCCCGCCCCAGATTCCGTGCCGGATTACGTCATCGGGCCCGGATCATCACCGGGCTCCGGCTCGCCGGCTGGACCGCTGAAGACGCAGCCATGGTTACGTGCCGGCCCGGGACGGGGCAGGGGCATTCCGACCCGGCTCCCGGGACTTCTGTCCCAACGCGGTGAGCGACTCGCCTGAACCCTTGCCTGATGCCGGACTTTTGCCCCCTGACCGTCGACGGCTGGCCCGCCGGTCCGCTG
>Ga0335085_10008149_pt1 | contig 16046 bp, 18 predicted proteins | sample Lox_Sample_45_FD_206712 | JGI IMG/M metagenome (GOLD analysis project Ga0335085, IMG submission 206712) | Soil microbial communities from Loxahatchee National Wildlife Refuge, Florida, United States - Lox_Sample_4.5 | ecosystem: Environmental > Terrestrial > Soil > Wetlands | place: USA...
TAAAAGCGCGCCGACTGTGGCGTCGGTGTAGATCGACGTCACATCATTCTCGCCCCAGCGCTCGATGCCATCTCCCGAACCCCAAGCCCAACCGTTGGTCACGCCGCTAATAATGACCGCTGAACCGCGCTCCGTCCCGCGGCCGAATACGACGCAGTGCTTTCCTGCTTCGTTGCTGTTGGTGTACAGCAACGCGTAATCGGGGAACGTCTCCGCCACTTTCCAGATCTGCAAATCACTGCTGGCGTCCGGGAAATTCGTGAGCGTGTGGTAGGTGAACCCGTTCAGCGTGAACGTCTGCCCAATCGTACCACCGACGTGCTTGGCAGCAAGGAAGTACGTCGGGGCTATCGGCGTGGCGAGAAAGCTTCCCCAAATACCCTGGTACCGCCACCCGCTATTGGTCAATGCGCCAGTCGGCGCGGTCGTGTTGTAGTTTGTCGCACCTGTGGATTTGAACAAGACGGCATAACACGTCGGTGAACCCAAGAGAATCCCCGCCAGCAACAACACAGCTACCCGCCCTAAACCCGAAACTCGCAACACGCGCGTAGTATAGCCGAGTGTCGTGACTCTGGCAATTCCGAAATGGCGCACGGCCAATGTCCTTGACGCATTTCGCGCCGCCGGGCTAGCATTGTGGTTTATTGCTGTTTGAGTGCGTACGCACATGAAGAAGCTTGTATTGGCCATCATGTTCTTCGTCGTGGCCGTTGCGGTGGGGCTGATTTACTTCACATACACCAGACCCTCACCACACGTGGCCAACCTGCTGCCCGATTCGACGCTGTTATTCGTTGAGGTTCCCGATTACCCCCTTGCGAGCACTCAGTTTCGCTCGACGGAAGCGTATGCCTTGCTCCGCGAGCCCGACGTGCAGGAATTCCTTGCGGCACCCCGCGCCGCTATCGCCGCCACGCTTGGCCTGAGCGGTCCGGAACAAGAGAGAGCAGTCAACACAGGCGCGAAGGTGCTTAATCTGGTTAAGGGCGAGGTGTTTTTTGCGGTGCTCAGGCTCGGCGCGTCGGTGTCTCGCGTACGATCCCATCTTGTGCTGGGAGTCGATGTGAAACGCCAACGCCTCGAAGCGACGACGGCGGTCGGATATTTCGAGGAGCGGATTGCCGCCGGCAACCCAGGCGCGTCGGTCGCCCGCAGGAAGTACTTCGGCGTGCGCTATAGCCACTGGCGATTGCCCGATGGCCGCGAGTTCTGCTATGCGTTCCTAAACTCGCTATGGATCATCACCACCGATGAAGACGACATGCGCGACATCATTTCCCGGTTCACAGGCCAGGCGCCGCTGGAGACCATCTCCCTCGGCTCCAGTGTGAGATTCCAGAACGCGCGACGGCTGATGCCGATCGGGAACATCCTGTTCGCCTACTTCAACGTCGAGCAACTCATGGGGATCGTCGGACCGCTGCTGACATTGGCGCCGCACGGCAGCAGCATGCTCCAGAACATCGCCCGGATCCAGACCGCGGCTAGCAGCGTGACGATTACGGAGGATCTGGTCGAAGATGTCGGCCTCGTTAGCTACTCGCGGCGCGACACACCACTCTCCCAACCGTTGCGGAACAAGACACTTGCCTTCACCTCCCCCGAGACGTCCTTCTACTCCGTGCGCTCCTTCGACTGGGCGGCCGCTTACGGCGAGGTCCTGAACACACTTGCCCATTCGGGAAACGCGACACTGTCGTCGGCTGCGACCCAATTCGAACAAGCCCTCGTCGACAAAGGGACGCACATCCGCGAGGATCTGTTGGCAAGACTCGGTCCCGAAACCGCTCTGCTGGCCCGCTGGCGCACCGGCGCACGATGGCCCGACGCCGCGATGGTTACCGAATTCGACGGCACACCCGACGGCGGTCGCGCTCTCGACGCTGTGTTCGTCGTGCTGAATGAAACATTACTGGGCCGCAGCGACCAAGCGCGGTGGGAGCAGACGGCTTACCTCGGTGAGACATTGCACACTGCGCGATTAGCCGACAGCCCCTTTGCGCCCACATACCTTATGGTCGACCGGTATCTGATTCTTGCGCTCACTGCCGACTACGCCCGCGAATTGGTGGCTCAACTCAAGACTGGCAAGCGAACCTTGGCCGCCAATCCGTCCTACGACGTGATGATGAAACGCCTGCCCAAATCCGCCACCGCGTTGACGTACTGCGACCTGCGCACGGTCTACGGCCAGCTCTACTCCCTTGCCCATGCCAATGCCGGGGTCGACACGAACGCGTTCCTTCAGCTCTCCAAGCTTCCGCAACCTGAGACGATCGAAAAGCATCTCTCGCCCTACTTGGCGGTCACCACCGAAACCGAGACGCACTCGGCGACGGTCGCGCTGTCTCCGCTAGGGAAGCCGCTCACGGTATTGGTGGGAGCTGCCGGCGCCATTGCCGCCGCCGAACCGTTGCTCGCACACCTGCCGCTCGACCTCATTCCAAACATGCCCACACCATCTTCAAATAGGGACGTTCTCCCTCCGCCACCCGGAAATCGAACGGCACCGTCTCAAACTCCAGCGACGCGATGACCCGTCCGCACCGTTTGGCCGCCGCGTGCAAGATCGCCTCAAATTCGTCCGCCCGGAACGTTCGTTGATTCGTCGAGCAGAACAACGTTCCGCCCGGCGCGACGACTTGCAGCGCCTGCTCCTCCAACTGCTGATAATCGCGCATCGCCTGGAACGCGTGCCCGCTCTTCGTTGTCGAAAACGTCGGCGGGTCGAGAATGACAAGATCCCATCGCTGCTGGCGCTTCTGGAACCGCTTGAGCCAGCCGAACACATCGCCCGACACAAATGCGTGCGCGCCGGGATCAAGTCCGTTCGCGCGAAAGTTTGCCGCTCCCCACGCGAGATAGTTTTTCGACAAATCGACGCTGGCGGTCACTGCACCAGCCTTCGCCGCCGCTACGGAAAACCCGCAGGTGTACGAGAAGCAATTGAGCAGCGTTCGGCCCGCCAGATCCATGCCGCGCAGCCGCCAACGATTTTCGCGTTGATCGAGAAAGACGCCCGCGGACAATCCTTCGTGGAAGCCCGCCAGAAACGTCAGGTCGTTTTCGCGCACGGCGAACCGCTCCGCCGCCGGCGTTCCGCAAACGCACGCGGGCGGCGACCGTTTCTGCTTCGTACCGAGTTGCTCGTAAATCGCCCGCGGCTGACAGCGCTCGCGCAACTCATCCACCAGCGCCGCGTGGCGTTGTTTCGCCCCTTCTGTCTGCCATTGCACGAGCAGGCGGCCCGCGTAGTCGTCAATGATGACATCGGGGAAACCATCCGCCGCGCCGCTGACGAGGCGAAACGCGTCCGTGCGCTCATCGAAGATCGTGTCCCGAAATTCCTTTGCCGCGACAAGCGCATTGACCTCGTCAAAGCTTTCGGGAACGGCTGCCACCAACCGCAGGGTTTCGGCCGTCCGTGGCAGCTCAAACGTGAGCGCGTGTGAATGAAGCATCAAGCGCGGCGCCGGTTCGCCGCCATATTCCGTGTCGCCGAGAATCGGGAATCCGTTCTCGGCCGCGTGGCGTCGGATCTGGTGCGTCTTGCCCGTGACCGGTCGCGCCGCGACGAGGAAGAACCGTCCGTGGGGCTGCATGAGTTCGAACTCGGTGATCGCGTTGGCGGTTCTCGCACGACACTTGCCGCGCGACGGACGCGTGGTGGTGAGCAGCAGGTATTCTTTGCGGATCGAATGCGATTCGAACTGCCGCGCAAGTGATTGATTGGCGCGCTCCGTCTTGCCGAACAAGAGCACGCCCGAGGTATCCTTATCGAGACGTTGAAGAATTGACAGTCGCGGTCGGCGTTTCGCCAACCACTCATGGATGCCGTCGGGCGCGAATCGGTCAGGCTTGTGGGTATTGATGCCCGAGGGTTTGTTGACGACGAGCAGATCGTCGTCTTCGTACAGAATGAGCACAGCCGATCAGCCCGGCGGCCAACCCAGCGCACGTCCACCCAGCAAATGCACGTGGAGGTGCGGCACGCTCTCACCGGCATCGCGCCCCTTGTTGATGACGAGGCGGTAACCGGTCGAATCAATGCCCTCCTTGCGGGCGATTTCGGCGGCCACCGTCAGCAGATGCCCCAATACCGGTTCATCCTCAGCTTTGGCCTCCGAAATGCGCGCAATCGCCTTCCTCGGAACGACAAGGATATGCACCGGCGCTTTCGGACCGATGTCCCGGAACGCCAGCGCGCGGTCATCCTCGTAGACTATATCCGCGGGGATTTCTTTCGCGACGATCTTGGCAAAGATGTTATCGGCCACGGTTCGGCCCTCCTAATCCAGAACGGCCAACTGCAGCACCCCCGCGCGTTGCGGCCGTAACCGGGCAACGCGAACGCGGACGTGCGCGACGATATCTTCGGCCAGCGTCCGGCAGCTCGCGCCCCAACGTTGCGCCCCTCGCAACCGCATGACGCACGAACGCAGGCCGCGTACGCGCATCAGGGCCAACTCACCGTCCTCTGCCGAGCGTAACGCATCGTCGAGGTGGCGGTAGAAGTCGAGTTCAAACCCTGCGCCCGATTGTGCGACAAGCTGTTCCAGTTGGATTTCGCTGAGCTGACGCCGCTGCCGATAGGCGCGCTCGATGTCGTCATACCCGAGCATGCGCAAGACCGCTGCGACAACGTCCTCGATTTCGCTCATCTCGATGGTTTGCTCGCTCGTGCAGTCGCGAGCATACAAATGAATCGCGGCAGCGACCGATTCCGCCAGCCATTCGCTGTCGTCGCCGACGCGGCTGGCCGCCGACCGAATCGAGGCAATCAACCGCGCCTCGTCGAACGGGGTCAGTCGTCCGTCAGGGCTTTCGACCCAGGTGAGGTTTTGTGGTTCGAGTATCATCTTTCTTGCGGCCCAACTGCTTGATCTCGTTGACAAACTGATCGACGTCGTCGAACTGCCGGTACACCGACGCGAACCGTACATAGGCGACTTCGTCGAGTTTGCGCAAATGACGCATGACATGTTCTCCGAGCACGCGCGACGGAACCTCGCGGCCGAACTCGCTTTCCAGTTCGGACACGACCGCCTCAGCCAGTGATTCGATCTGCGCGGCGCTGATCGGGCGCTTCTCGCACGCCTTCTCGATGCCTGTGAGTAGCTTGGCCCGGTCGAACTCCTCGTACTGGCCGTCACGTTTTTGAATCCGCAGCCGTTCGTGGTGAATTTCCTCGTACGTGGTGAAACGCTTGCTACACTTCAAACACTCGCGGCGGCGGCGAATCAACTTCCCGTCGCGACTGCTGCGTGAATCAATCACTCGATCGTCCTTGGCACTGCATTTCGGACAGCGCATCGTTGGCTCTACAGTCTCCTCGGCTTCTGCTACCATGCGCGCCCAGTGGGGTCAAGCCTGCGCATTCACATGGGGAAACGGTTAATGAGTCTGCTGCTGACGTTGTTGGGCGTGCTGGTCGCCTTCGCGCTGTGGTTGATGCTGCGTGAAGAAGCGATGATTTACTACCCGTCACGAGAGATCCAGGAGACTCCGGCACATCGCGGCTGGAAATTCGACGAGACGTGGCTGACCGCCACCGACGGTGCGAGACTCAACGGCTGGTTTGTACCCAGTGAGAAGGAGAGCCGGCTAACAGTGCTGTTCCTCCACGGCAACGCGGGAAACATCTCTTACCGCTTGGACAAGCTCGCGATCCTGCGTGACCTCGGCGCGAACGTGTTCATAATTGACTACCGCGGCTATGGCCGCAGCGAAGGCAAGCCGAATGAGCCCGGCACGTACCTCGATGCACAAGCTGCGTACGAACATCTGACCAAACGCCTGAGTCTTGAACCCGGAGGCATTGTCGTGTACGGCGAATCGCTCGGCAGCGCTGTCGCCGTCGACCTGGCCAGCCGAACATCGGTCGGCGGAGTCATCATCGAGGAAGCATTCACGTCCATCGCCGATGTGGGTCAGCGAATGTATCCGTTTCTGCCTGTGCGCTGGCTGGTGCGGAACAAGTACGACTCGTTGAGCATGATCGGCCGGATCAACGCGCCATTGCTCATCTTTCACAGTCGCGACGACGAATACTTCTCGATGCGCCACGCCGAGCGGTTGCTGGCTGCGGCTCGCGAGCCCAAGCAATTGGTCGTGTTACGGGGCGGGCACAACGACGCGTTTCTCGTCAGCGAGCAAATCTATCGCGACGCGCTGAAACAGTTTTTTGCCGGGCGCGTTTAGCATTGCGACTGCGAAACCGCCCGTGTTATAAGCGCCGCAGGGAATTCGAAGGTGCATTCATGAAGACCATAGGAGTTGTGATCGTTGGGATGTTGGTTGTGGGAACGATTGGCGGCTGGGCACAGGTGACGGGCTACCCGATTCGTCTAACCGACGGCGTCGTCACCGTCGATCAATCGGAAACGACGACGACGATTTCGTTCGGCAAAAAGTGGCTCGTGGGTGATGGCAATCGGCTGGTGTTGATCGTTGACCTCGACAACCACGAATTGCGCCTGGATAGCGTCGACGCCAACAACGTCTTCATAGACACACTCGCGGTCTCGACCCGGTGTGCCTTTCTGACCAATGGCGTCTTCGGCGGCAATCTGGAGTTCAGCGCGTTGACCGTTAGCAATGGCCTGTTCAGCGCCACGGGTGACGGCGACATCCAGATACGCGGGCAATTGACGACCGACCAGTTCGGAAATCCCTCCAAGGTCTCGGGGCACTGGCTGGGTGTATTGAATGATTCGGTCAACGGCAACGACACCGAACCGGATATCTTGATCAAGGCCAAGATGCAATCGGCGGGCCACGCTTTCGATGCGACTGATTTGGAGCCGTAGCGGTTAGTTGCGTCAGCTTGACGCCGCCGGTCGCGCAGCATAGTATCGGCCCGGGGTAAGGGATACACTGCATGGCCGAGATTCGACCTTTTCGGGGAGTTATCTACGACACACAACGGGTGAAACCTAGCGACGTTCTCACCCAACCCTACGACAAGATTACTCCCGAGATGCGCGAGCGTTATCTCAAACTCTCGCCCTACAACCTCGTGCCAATCGAACTCGGCAAAGAGCAACCTGGCGACTCAGACTCGAACAACAAATACACTCGCGCCCGCGACCTCTACCGCGCGTGGTTGAAGGAAGGCGTGCTCCGCAAATCCACGAGGCCGGCCTTCTATTGGCTGGAACAAACCTTCGAAGGGAAGCCGAGTCCGCGAGACGCCGAGGGGTCAGGGCGGCAAACCCGTCGAGGATTGATCGCGGCCGTGAAACTTCACCGTTGGGATGAAGGCGTCATCATGCCGCACGAGCACACGCTGTCGAAGCCAAAGGCCGACCGGCTGTCTCTGTTGCGTGCCGTCGGCGCACAACAGGGCCAGATTTTCATGCTGCATCCCGACCCGATCCCGCAGCCGCAAGTCCGCGCGCCCGTGCTCGAACTGGTGGACGATTACAACGTCAACACCCGCCTCTACGAAGTCTTCGACACCGGCGAGATCCAGGAGGCGATCGCTCCGCAAAAGCTCTACATCGCCGATGGTCACCACCGGTACGAGACTTCCCTCGCCTACCGGGACGAAGCCGGTACGGAAGCATCGAAACATGTGATGGCGACCTTGGTCCACATGGATGATCCAGGCCTTGTTGTATTGCCGACACATCGCACAGTCAGCAATTTGACAGCCTTTGATCGGAAGGCGTTTGCCGGTAAGCTGGCGCAGGATTTCACAGTCAATGCGCAATCCGCGCCTACGGCAGAAACGATAGGCATGTTTGACGGCGAACGTTTCTCTTCTCTGCGACCGAAAAGAGATCTGATGCCGCTCTTTGCGGGCAAGCCGCCGCTGTGGCACACGCTCGACGTGGCGATTTTGCACGTCGCGATTCTCGAAGCGCTGCTCGGCATCGACGAGGTGAAGCTGCGCGAAGAAGCCAACGTCGCCTACTGGCGCGAACCCGAGAAAGCCATCGCCGAAGTCAAAGCCGGCCGGGCGCAGCTCGCGTTCTTCCTCGCCCCGACGCCCGTGCGAGCTGTGAAGGCAATCGCTGACGCCCATTCGCGGATGCCCCAAAAAAGTACCGACTTTTATCCGAAGCTTCTATCCGGCATGGTCATGTACGAGGTCCGATGATTCCCCTGCGTGAGATTAAGCCGAAAGGCACCGATCCGAAAGAAGACTTGGAGTTCGAAGTCCGATTCTTCGAGGGCGTGGCCAAACGCGACCCCAGCTACATCGAGGCGCTACAGATCCTTGGCGATGCGTACACAAAAACGGGTCAATGGGAGAAGAGCCTGCACATCGACAAACGGCTCGCGCGACTCTGTCCCGACAATCCGCTGGTGTTCTACAACCTCGCGTGCAGCTACTCGTTGATGAGCAAACTCGACCAAGCCTTCGCCGCGCTGCGCAAAGCTGTCCGTCTCGGTTACGACGACGCCCGTTGGCTTGCCAAAGACCCCGACCTCGATAACCTCCGCAACGACTCCCGCTTCGAAGCCATCAAGCGCAAGCTGCGATAAACAATCTCATGCGCGAGTTTCGATTTCGACATTTCCGGCAACCTCTTCCGCCGGTCGCGTCCGATGATCACGACGCGGTTTGTGTCCGACTCAAACGCACGTGCGTCATTGGCGACGATCAAATCCAAATTCTTCCGTCGCAACTTGTCCAAGGCGTTGCGCTCAAGGTGATCCGTCTCCGCCGCGAATCCAACGAGAATCTGATGTCGCTTACGGTGGCCCAACTCGGCGAGAATATCGGTCGTTGGAACGAGCTCCAGCTTCCTTGAAGACTTCTGCTTCTTGATCTTGCGTTGCGCGGGTGACTTCGGCCTGAAGTCGCACACCGCCGCCGCCATGATGACCACGTCAGCCTGCCGGTAACGCCGAAAGACTTCGGACGCCATCTCCGCCGCCGTCGTGACTGACACGACCGTGACGTCGGCCGTCGGCTTCAACGCCACAGGTCCGCTGACCAATGTGACGCGTCCGTGCCGCGACGCTGCACGAGCCAATGTGTAACCCATTTTGCCCGACGAACGATTCGAAATGAACCGAATGGGATCGAGAAACTCCCGTGTCGGTCCGGCGGTGATGAGAAAGTGCAGTGGTTTCACGCAACCCTTGATGTGGGAGCGGATTGTATCCGCGACCAATAATGTCTTTCGATCGCGGTTGAAACCCGCTCCCACAGGCTAGGAGAGCAACTTCTGAATCTTCTCCACAATCTTGTCAACATCCCACAGCCGCCCCATGCCTTCGTAACCGCACGCCAGCAGTCCTTTGTCCGGTCCGATGAATTCGACACCGCGCGATAGAAGGATCTTCGTGTTTGTCTGCGTGGCAGGATGCAGCCACATCTTGCCGTTCATCGCGGGCGCAATAAGCACCTTCGCGTCAGGCTGCAGCGCCAGTGCAATCGTGCTCAGCGCGTCGTCCGCGATGCCGTGCGCCAGCTTCGCGATCACGTTCGCTGTCGCCGGCGAAATCACGAGCAGGTCGGCGGTGTCGGCCAGTTGCAAGTGACTCGGACGCCAGTCCCCCTCGCCTTCTTCGAACAGATCCATCGTGACGGGATGTTGCGACAAAGTTTGCAGCGTCAACGGCGTGATGAAATGCGTCGCGTCGTGGGTCATCACGCAGAACACATCGTGGCCGAGTTTCTTGAGTCTACTCGCGAAATCGGCAGACTTGTACGCCGCGATCGAGCCCGTAACGCCTAGAATGATAGTTCGTTTTGCTGCCATGGTTTGTCCTCAGAATGACGTAGAGTGCGGCATTTCTCGGCAATCACGATCGCCTTGCCCTGCGCAAAATCGTCGTCAAGATGTCCGCTGACGATAACGTAGTCGTATTCGCGCCAATTTGTCATCTCTTGCTTCGCGAGCGCCAGACGTTTGCGAATCGTTTCCTCGGTGTCCGTGCCGCGCCGACGCAGTCGTGTTTCGAGCAATTCCAGCGACGGCGGCATCAGGAAAATCATAACCAGCGCGCTCGGATACGCGAAGTCGAGCAACACGTCCTTGCCCAGCGCGAGTCGTTCTTCGACAAAACCGCGCGGTGTGCCGTAGTAGTTGCCGTTGTATTGCGCGTACTCCAGAAACTCGTTCGCCTTGATTCGACGCTCAAATTCCTCGCGGCCAAGGAAAATGTAATCCTGTCCGTCCTGCTCGCCGCCCCGAGGCTCACGCGTCGTGCAGGACACCGAATAGACAAGATTCGGCGACCAATTCAGCAACCGTTGGCACAGCGAACTCTTGCCGCCGCCCGACGGGGCAGACACGACGATGATCAACCCTGTCCGCGCCGGTGTCGTGTTCATTCGATGTTCTGCACCTGCTCGCGGATTTTCTCCAACTCCGCCTTCATCTTCACGACTTCCTGCGAAACCTCCGCCGCGTTGGCTTTCGAGCCGATGGTGTTGATCTCGCGGTTCATTTCCTGCGCGAGAAAATCCAGCGTGCGTCCCACCGGCTCGCCCGACTTCAAGCCATCGTGGAACTGCTGGAGATGACTGTCGAGCCGCGTCATTTCCTCCGAAATGTCGCACCGGTCGGCAAACAAAACGACCTCCTTCGCCAAACGCTCGTCGTCTAACGGCACATCCAAGCCCGCTTCCTTCACACGCGCGTGCAATTGCTCTCGATATCGCCTCACCGTGTCGGGCGCGGACCGCCGAACGGCCGCCATCCCGGCGGCAATTACGTCGAGCCGATTCGACAGATCAGCGGCGAGGAACTTGCCCTCTTTCTCCCGCATCTTCACAAGCTGCGCGAGCGCCTTCTTCAGCGCCATCTCCACCGACGGCCACATCGCACCGGCGTCCACCGTGGACTCCGCCAATTTCAAAACACCCGGTGCGCGCAGGATCGTGTCGAGCGTGATCGGGCCGTTGAGCTTGGTCTTGCGCTGCAGCTTCTGAATCGCCTTCAGGTACGCCTGCGCGAGCGCTTCGTCCAATTCGACGCGCTCCTCCGCCGCGCCGCGATGATACGCGACGACCGCATTGATGCGGCCGCGAGAAAGGTGCGCGTTGATCTCGTCGCGAATGCGCGGCTCAAGCTCGACAAGTTCCTTCGGCAGATTCACCGCAATGTCGCTCTGCCTGCGGTTGATGGAGTTCAGCTCAACGGTGAACTTCACGCCGTCCTTCGAGCACTCGCCACGACCATATCCCGTCATGCTTCTCATGTCATTTCTCCAACTTCAAAATCTCCGCCACCTGGGTTACGTCTTTGTCCCCTCGCCCGCTCATATTAATGATGACGATGTCGCTCTTGCGATGCGACTTCGCGTGTTTCATCACAAACGCGACCGCATGCGCCGACTCAAGCGCCGGGATGATTCCCTCGACGCCCGAGCAGAATTGAAATGCCTCCAGCGCCTCATCGTCCGTCGCATAGGTGTACTCGATTCGCTTCAGGTCGCGCAAGTAACTGTGCTCCGGCCCGACCGCCGCGTAATCGAGACCGGCGCTGACCGAATGCGTAAGCATGATCTGACCGTCGTCGTCCTGCAACACGAACGTCCGCGTGCCCTGCAACACGCCGAGCGAACCACCACGTTGAAACCGGGCCGCGTGCTCGCCGGGCTTGATGCCACGCCCGCCGCCTTCGACGCCGATCATTCTCACGTTCCGGTCGTTCAAGAACGCGCAGAAAAGTCCAATCGAATTCGAGCCGCCTCCCACGCAGGCGATCAGCGCATCCGGCAATCGTTCTTCCTTCTCCAGGATTTGCCGACGCGTCTCACGCCCGATCACGCTTTGGAAATCGCGCACCATCATCGGATACGGATGCGCACCGAGCACGCTGCCGAGGATGTAGTGCGTCGTGCGAACGTTCGTGACCCAATCGCGCATCGCTTCGTTGATCGCTTCCTTCAACGTTCGTTGACCGGCGCTGACCGCGCGAACGTCCGCGCCGAGCAATTTCATCCGGTAAACGTTCAACGCTTGCCGGGCCATGTCGACTTCGCCCATGTAAACGACGCATTCCATGCCGAACATCGCCGCCACCGTCGCCGTCGCGACGCCGTGCTGGCCGGCGCCGGTCTCGGCAATGATGCGTTTCTTGCCCATGCGTTTTGCGAGCAGGATTTGGCCGATGGTGTTGTTGATCTTGTGTGCGCCGGTATGCAGTAAATCTTCGCGCTTGAGATAAATCTTCGGGCCGCCGAGTTCACGCGTCATGCGCTCGGCGAAATACAACGGCGTCGGCCGGCCGCAATACTCGCGGAGGTAATACTCGAACTCCTGCCGGAATTTCTTGTCACGCCGGGCGCGCTCGTATTCGCGCGTCAGCTCTTGCAGCGGAAACATCAGCGTCTCCGGCACGAACATGCCGCCGTACGGACCGAAGTGGCCGCGCTTGTCAGGTTGTTTTAACGAGTTCAATGAATCTCCGCAACTTTTCCGGGTCTTTCTTGCCGGGCTCGCGTTCGACGCCGCTCGAAACGTCAACCGCGTACGGTTTTACTTTGCGAATCGCTTCCTGCACGTTCACGGTCGTCAATCCACCAGACAAAATGATCGCCGGCGCGAGTGCTTCCTTCGCCTTGACCGCCAGCGACCAATCGAACGTCTTGCCGGTCCCGCCCCGTTCCGCGTCAGTGTAGGTATCGAGCAGCAACGCGTCAACGTCATACTCCGCCGCCGCCCGCAGCGAATCTTCGTCGCGCACGCGAATGGCCTTGATGGATTTGGCCGGGAACTTCTGGCAGAACCCCGGCGGCTCGTCGCCGTGAAATTGCAGCGCGTTGAGCAGACATTCGCCCAACGCCTTCTCGATTTCGAATTCGAGTTCGTCCACGAACACGCCGACCTTCACGACGAACGGCGGCAACGCGTTGCAGATGTCCGCCGCCTTCGCGACCGGTATGTAGCGCGGGCTTTTCAGATAGAAAATGAACCCGAGCGCGTCCGCTCCGAGTTCAACGGCGAGCCGCGCATCCGGCAAGTTCGTGATGCCGCAGATTTTGATTTTGGTATCCATTCCGATTGGCCACGAAAAGACACAAGAAACACGCGACCGTCTTGCGCCTCTTTGCACCTCTTCGTGGCTATCCCATCAGTTCCTTCACTTTTTCCACGATGTTTCCGCTCTTCATCAACGACTCGCCGACGAGAATGGCGTTCACGCCTGCTTTCGCAACGCGCTCGACATTGGCGCGCACGTTGATGCCACTCTCCGCCACAAGTGTCCGGTCTGTGCACATTCCGCGACGAACACGGGAAGCCAGTGTTTCCGTGGTCTTCAGATTCACGGAGAAATCGCGCAGATCGCGATTGTTGATGCCGATGATCGACGCACCTGACGCCAACGCTCGTTCCAACTCGCGCTCTTCGTGCACTTCGACGAGCACCGACAATCTCAGATGCTCGGCCAGTTCACGAAACGCCTTAAGCTGAGCGTCGTCGAGAATCGCCACGATCAACAGAATCGCGTCCGCGCCACGCGCGACTGATTCGTAAACCTGAATCTCGTCGATAGTGAAATCCTTCCTCAAGATGGGCAACCGCACCGCGTCCCGGATGAGTTGCAGATATTCGACACGCCCCTGGAAATACTGCTCGTCGGTCAGCACTGACAACGCCGACGCGCCGGCGGCTTCGTAGTCGCGCGCGATGCGAATGGCGTCGAAGTCCTTCTGGATGACACCGGCTGAGGGCGACGCCTTCTTGATTTCCGTGATGAGCGCCACACCCTTCTCGCGACGCAACGCCCCGGCAAAATCCCGGCAGTCCTTGCGACCGGCTGCGGCCTGCTTCAGCTTGCCGGCTTGCGGCAATAGTTTCGCAACTTCTTCGCGCTTCGTTGCGACGATTCTATCCAGAATGTTACTCTTCATCCGTCACACCTTGTTTGCGCGTGCGTGGCTGGCCGGCTTTGAGCCAGGCGCTGATGAATGGGTCGAGGTCGCCGTCCATCACGGCTTGGATGTCGCTGGTTTGGTGACCGGTCCGCAAATCTTTTACCATCTGATACGGCTGGAACACGTAACTGCGAATCTGGTTGCCCCACGCGATTGCGCCTTTCTCGCCGTAATACTTTTCCATTGCGGCCCGCTTCTCGTCCTGCTGCTTTTCGTAGAGTCGTGCCTTCAATACCTTGAGCGCGAGTTCGCGGTTTTGGTGCTGACTGCGTTCGCTCTGGCATTGCACGACGATGCCGGTCGGCTCGTGCGTCATGCGGATCGCCGTCTCCAACTTATTGACGTTTTGCCCGCCCTTACCGCCGGAGCGAAACGTGTCCACGCGCACGTCTTCCATCTTCAACTCCACTTCGGCGTCTTCGATTTCCGCCACGACGTCCACAGAAGCGAATGACGTATGGCGGCGCTTGTTCGAATCGAAAGGCGAGATGCGCACGAGCCGGTGCACGCCGCGTTCCGCCTTGAGGTAACCGAAAGCGTAATCGCCCGTCACTAGCATCGTGACGCTTTTGATGCCCGCGCCTTCGCCGGGTTGGATGTCCATAATCTCGTTCTTGAATCCGCGCGCATCGCACCAACGTCGGTACATGCGCAACAGCATGTCCGCCCAATCGCAGCTTTCCGTGCCGCCCGCGCCGGCGTGGATGCTGAAGATGGCGTTGGATTTGTCGTGTTCCTCGCCGAGCAGGCTCTGCAACTCGAACGCGTCCATTTGGCGTTGAGCGTCCTGCACTTCCTTCGCGATCTCAGGTTCGGCTTCGCCGAGTTCGACCAGCACCTGTGCGTCGGAGATTTTCCGCTCGACGGCAACGAGCGTATCGAGCTTGCGACGGATGGCGTTGGCTTCGTCGAGAATCGTGCGGGCTTTGTTCTGATCGGCCCAGAAGGTCGGGCCGGCCATGATGTTTTCTAGTTCGACGAGACGGGCGCGTTGTTTGGGGACGTCAAAGATACCTCCCCAACGCCTCGTGGCGTTCATGGAGGCCGCGCAACTTGTCTTTGAGTTCCTCAATCATCGCGGCCATCAAACACCACATCGGCGCGCTTGTCAATCCGCCCTCGCTCAACCATAATCGCCGCATGAATTACCGCCCTCTCGGCCGCACCGGCCTCAAAGTCAGCCCGCTCTGCCTTGGCACGATGAACTTCGGTTGGATGACCGAAGAAGCCGACAGCTTCGCCATCATGGACAAGGCGCTCGAACTCGGCATCAACTTCTTCGACACCGCCAACGTTTATGGTTGGGGTCGCAAGGAGAAAGGTCTGACCGAGGAAATCATCGGTCGCTGGCTAGCGCAAGGCGACAGCCGACGCGAGAAAATTGTGCTCGCGACGAAATGTTTCGGACAAATGGGCGACGGCCCAAACGAGCGCGGCCTTTCCGCCTATCACATCCGAGCCGCGTGCGATGCGAGCTTGCGCCGACTTCAAACCGACCACATTGATCTCTACCAGATGCACCACGTCGAACGCACCACGCCGTGGGACGAAATCTGGCAGGCGATGGAACAACTCGTTCGCGAAGGCAAGATCCTTTACGTCGGCAGTAGCAACTTCGCCGCGTGGGACATCGCCACCGCCAATCAACTCGCCGCAAAGAGAAATTTCCTCGGCCTCGTCAGCGAACAAAGCAAATACAGCCTGGCCTGTCGCGCCATTGAACTTGAAGTTGTCCCGTGTTGCCGCGCCTACGGCGTCGGCCTCATCCCGTGGAGTCCGCTCGACGGCGGCGTACTGGCCGGAGCGCTGAAAAAAGCCAGCGAAGGCCGACGCGGCACTGACAAGAACACAGCGAAAGGCATCGAAAGGCGACGCCCTCAAATCGAGAAATACGAAGCGCTCTGCAGAAAGCTAAAGGAAGAACCTGCCGACGTTGCGCTCGCGTGGCTCTTGCACAATCCCGTCGTCACCGCCCCCATCATCGGCCCGCGCACGATAGATCAGCTCACAGGCTCGCTCCGCGCGCTCGAACTGAAACTCGATGCCGCGACATTGAAAAAGCTAGACGAAATCTGGCCCGGCCCCGGGGGCGAATCCCCAGCCGCGTACGCGTGGTGATGGCTTGTCGTTCATCGGTCATTGCCTACCCGGCGCGAAGTTCGTAAATTGGGCGGTTAATGAACCGACTGGTTCGGGAC
>Ga0335085_10008150_pt1 | contig 16045 bp, 10 predicted proteins | sample Lox_Sample_45_FD_206712 | JGI IMG/M metagenome (GOLD analysis project Ga0335085, IMG submission 206712) | Soil microbial communities from Loxahatchee National Wildlife Refuge, Florida, United States - Lox_Sample_4.5 | ecosystem: Environmental > Terrestrial > Soil > Wetlands | place: USA...
TAGGGCTGAACGCCGCCGGAAGCGCTGACGCCGGCGGAATAAGGCTCGAACGCGAAGCCACCGGGAAGCGCGCCGCCGGAGATCAGCAGCGCGGGAATCGTAGCAGGCGGCGCGGGGTTATTTGCGGGGGCCGGAGGAAGTACGAGCACCGCCAGCGGGAAATTTAACGGATCGCCGATGTAAATGCCGGCGAGACCGGCGCCGTACGGAGGGGGTTCACTACTTGCCGTGGGCCCGGAGGCGAGGGAATAGATTGCCTGACTGGAGGGGCCATTGTCACCATACTGGAAGTCGGCGAGCAGCAAGTTTCCGGTCTGGGGATCGAAGGAAATGCCATATCCGGTGAAAAGAAACCCAGCCGAGTCGGGATTCAGGGTGTTCACGAGATGGGTCGAGGGGGAAGTGACCTGAATGGAAGGATGTTCGACCTGGTTGTTGTACAGGATCGTGACGTAGTTGCCGCTCCCATCCAGAGTGAATCCGTAGAGATATCCCGGTATGCCCTCGTCCAGGAGATTCGACGGACTTTGCGGCATAGGGCACGACACCGGCGTGGGAGTGCAGGCCGTGAACTGATAGAAAAACGTGCTGGCGTCCTCGCCGCCGTCCTCAGCGACAATGTATTGGCCGGGGGAGCCCGGAGCGATGCGCACGAAGACGTCTTCGTCTCCAGGGTTATCGGACTGGTAGTTGCCGACAAGAATCCCCTGGCTTCCGTCCGCGGGGAAAAGCCAGAGAGCCTGATTCGCGTTGTCGGCGACGATGTAATTGCCAGCCGAATCGATGGCCACCGAAACGAAATTGGGGAAGTTCGGGGCATCCAGGCTGTCCCCGCTGAAAAGCACCTGCGGCGACGTGCTCCCCGGAGTAAACTTCAACATCCGGGCAGAAGGCGGAGCTTCGCAACAACCACCCATGTCCCCATCAGCGTAAAACGTTGCAGGTACATAGAAGTTGCCGGCACTGTCTGCGGCGAAGTCGACGAAATAGCTGTCTGTGTAGCCGAAACAATCGGTCATGAAGTCGCAGCTGAATCCGCCGGAGCCGCCGTTGATCGGAATGACGGAGAGGGCAGACTGTGCATAGTCGAGTACGTAAAAGGCTTCCTGTGGGCTGGTGACGACGATCGAAAGCGCCTGGTCGATAGTGGGAGCGGGCCCGCTGGCGCAGCCGTAATCGGTGGCAGTGACGGTGAAATTGTAGGTTCCGGCGGTGGTCGGTGTGCCGCTTACGGCCAATTGAGTGACCTGTGTATTACCCACGGTCACAACATTTGTGTCGCTGGTGATCAGCAGCCAGCTGGGGATATCGGAAGAACTAAACTGGATATACGGCTCGCCGCAGTTGGCATCCGTCGCCGCGAGAAGAAGTGAGTAAGGCGTGTTCACGGCCGCATTGGGCGCGCTGCCGCTGATGATGGCAACCTGCGCATCAAGCGTGCTTCCGGCCAGCAGAATGACGCCGAGCAGAAGCGAAAAATGAAAGTGCCGACGAATAAGCTGGATCAAAATGATTCCTCCGGTTTCGCATTCGCAAGCGTGATAAAGATAACGCGAAAATTTTAAATAAGTACCACTTGTACCATTGCTAAGTAAACGCGGAACAGTCCGGAAGCGAAGAGGAGGCGGCAAAGTGTGGTGTTTCATACGCTTTTGCCGCTGTCGCCGTGCGCTCACCCCTTAATGCGGCGTTCGTGCTGCCCCGGATCTATCCGATTGTGGATACCGGGACGATGGAGCGTTTCGAATTCGACCCGGTTGAGTGTGCCGATGCGCTGCTCAATGGCGGCGCGAGGATATTACAGTTCCGCCACAAGGGCTTCTGGAGCCGGGAAATCTTTGAGAAGGCGAGCGAGATGGCGAAACTCTGCGGTAAGGCTTCGGCGATCTTCGTGGTCAACGATCGCGCGGATTACGCCGCGCTCCTCGATGCCGGCGTGCACGTGGGACAGGAAGATCTGACGCCGGACGATGTACGCCGCGTCATCGGCAGCAGGATCGTTGGCTATTCCACGCACAACATGGAACAGATGCGCCGGGCGGCCGACGAGCCAGTCGATTACGTTGCGTTCGGGCCGATTTTCGGGACCGCATCCAAGGATCGGCCGGACCCAACGGTCGGAGTTGAGGCTTTGCGCGAAGTCCGCGAACTGACGGAGAGACCGCTGGTCGCGATCGGAGGGATCACGATGGAGAATGCGCCGCTGTGCTTCAGGGCGGGCGCGGATTCGGTGGCGGTGATTTCCGGAATGCTGCCGACGCCGTGCACGCCGCGCGGGATTCGCGAGCGGATGCAGCAGTGGGTGAGAGCGGCGGGATGAACGTTTGCAGATATCCGCGCCGCCCTCTGACGAATCAGTTGTGGACGGGAAGCAGGCCGGTGTTGCTGGCGAAGGCATTCTGCGCGAGATTCAGAACGAGATCGCCGTTCGGCGCATCGGCCGGAACCTGCACATTCACCTGGTAGACGCCGACAAGTCCCGGAATCAGGCCGGAGAAACTGATGGTAGCCGATTCCTTGTTGATGGTGACCGCGGGATTGGTTTGCGTGGTCGCAAACGGCGCGCCGGGTCCGGGATCGCCCGAGGCCACCGGAATGGTGGTCGCACCCATGCCCACCAGATAGATTGAAACTATTTCGCCGGGCTTGGCCGGCGCCGCTTCGGTCACCGCAGTGCCGTTCTGATGGCCGGCCTGCACGTAGCCGCTGGGCAGGACGGAAAGTCCGGGCGAAGCCGCACCCGCCTGGAAACTCTGCGGGGTGGTGAGCGCGTTGTTCGCGTTCACGATCACCTGATAAGGCTGTCCGGGGGGGAGTTCAAACGGCACCTGCGCATTCACCTGTCCCGGACTCACCATGCTGACCGGCGCAGGAAGACCGCCGACGATGACCGATGTTCCGGCCAGCGATTGGGGCAGCGGAACGGTGGTCGCGTTTACGGTCTGGCCGGCGAGATATTGTCCGGTGATCTGGATGAGAGCGCCGGGCGCGAGGGGCGCACCGCCGATCGGGTTGTAGAAATTGGCGATGGCGAGGTCGGCGAGGATGGGCGCGTTGTTGGGCGTCACCTGTCCACCGATCTGCGCCGTGGCGGCCGGCAGTTTTGGCGCGGTGGCGCGCGCGTTGATGGTGAGATGCGCCGTGGCGTGCTGGGGTGTCCATGTACCGACGTAACTGGCGACAGCCGGATCGGCCAATGCCAGAATCAGCGGCGGATCACCGTTGGAGAACGTGGCCACGATCTGGCCATTGCCGATCAGATTGCCGCAATCGTCGACCAGGGTGATGCCGAGTTCGATGGGCCAGGCAGCGGGCGCAGCGAAGTTGCCGACCAGTCCTGTCGAAGTGGGCACCAGCTGCGATGGCGCGCATGCCACCGCTTTGGGCGACGAGCCGAGTGAAGTGACTGAAGGCTCGATTGCCGAGGCCGCGCGTTCCACAACCAGCGTGACGTTGACGGAGCGAACGGCGGTGGGCGAAAGCGCAAAGTTCACCAATCCTTTGTAGACTCCCGGATTCAGTCCCGACGGATTCACCGACACGTTGGCGGCCGCGGGTGTTCCGGCGATGGTGCTGCCGGTTGTGGGAGTCACCGAGAGCCAGTTGCCGCCTGTGCTGGTGGAAGCGGACGCCTGGAAGTTCGTGGAGTTCGGTGAGGTCGTGGATACAGTAATGACCTGGACCGGCGGCGCCGACGCCGCCTGGGTGAGGAAGATCAGTCCACCCGGAGAGAGATCCGGTGTGGTCGGGGTGCTGGCCGGGGTCACGTAGAGCACGACTTCGAAAGACTGAGGTGAGTTCGATGCGCCGCCCGCCGTCAGCTGAATCTCGCCATAATAGGCACCGGGCGCCAGCGCCGCGACCTGATCGCGGTCGAATCCATATGAGACGACGCCGGGCGATGTGCCCGAGGCCGATCCGCCGCCACTAGTCAGCCGGAGCCACGGAGCGCCCGGCTGTACGGCGGCAGTAAAGCTAATCGGCGTCGAACCGGTGATGTCGACGAGGAACGAGTTCGACTGACCGAGTTCCCCGCCCTGCGGGAGCGAGAACGCGGCGCCGGCCGGTCCAAGCGAGATCACGCCATTCGGTGCGATGTTGAAGGTGACCGGCACGCTCGCCGATCCGGCGGATGAAACGATCGCCAGCGACGAGTAGTAATAGCCAGCGGCCAGGCCTGTGGGATCCGCGGTTATGTTGAGTACGGCCGACTGACCCGGACCGAGCGCGCCAGGAATGCCAGTGATGGTGCACCAGGGCGCACCGCACGCAATCGAAGCGAATCCGATCGATCCGCCGCCCGTATTGGATACGTTCAGTGACGCGCTCGTTGCCTGGGGCGCGGAGGACTGCGTGTTGAAGCTCAGCGGAATCGCCTGCACGCTGAGTTGCGGCGGCGGATTCGTCACCGTCAGAGTCACGGCGAGAGATTGCGAATTGCCCGCGCACGCGCCGGATGTACACGTCACGACAACGTTCGCTGCGTAAGGAGTGTTCGAAGCGGCAAGCGACTGCGCCGCCGCAGTGAGCCCGATCGCCATCACGCCCGGCGTCGCGCCGCCGCTGCCTGCACTGATCCACGTGGCCGAAGCGGGTTGTACGGCAACCGTATAGTTCAGGGGCTGACTGGTGGTTGTCGAAGTGACCTGAACGTTCTGCGGCGGCGGCAGGGTCGCAGCACCCGCGGCGAGGGGGAACGCGATGCTTCCGGCGGAAAGGATCAGCTTCTGCGAAAATTCATCCACGGTAAGCGACAGTGTGGCCGTTCCGGTGGAAGCCGGTGTGGAGGCATCTGTGGCGGTGACGGTGAACGTAGCTCCGCCCGACGGCGTGGCGGCGGTTGGGGTACCGGAGATCGAACCGGTCGTGCTGAGCGTCAGTCCTGAGGGCAGCGAGCCGTTCGTGACTTTGAACGTGTATGGCGCGGTGCCGCCGGTGGCCGAAATGGTCTGGGCCGGATACCCGATGCTGACAGTTCCGACAGCCAGAGGCGATGGCGCGTTGAGCGTCAGGGGCGGCGGCAGGATCGCCATGGTGAAAGAACCGATGGCCGAGCCGCCGGTCGAATCCGTGGCTGTGACCGAGAAGGCGAAGGAACCGGCCTTCAGGGGCGTGCCGCGCAGAGTTCCGCTCGAGGTCACGCTCAGCCCGGTGGGGAGAGTGCCGCCGGCGAATGCATATGTATAAGGCGGCGCGCCGCCCGATGCCGAAAGAACGGTCGAGACCGGAGTTCCCACAATGACGGAGGTCAGCGTTCCGCCGCCGAAGCTGACGGGTGGCGGCGGCGCAACAGTCAAGGTGAATGCGGCGCTGATCGAAACAGGCTGCAGATCGGTAACCGTGACGGTCGGAGTGAAGACGCCCGTCTGAGTTGTCTGACCGGAGATTGCGCCGTAGGCGTTAATGCCGATACCGGGAGGGAATCCGCTGCCCGTAAAGGTGTAAGGCTGCACTCCGCCTGAAGCAGTCACTGCCGAAGAGTAAGGCTCATCCGCGAATGCCTGCGGCAGTGCGCCGCCGGTGAGGATCAGCTGCGGAATCGGCGCCGGTGGCGGCGGCTGATTCTGCGCAGCCTGGGATTTCAGGACAGCCCCGAAATAATAGTTCATGCCCTGGTTTTGATAAATCTGCTCCAGGCCGGTACCGTCGGCGCTGATCGCATCGAGCCCGTAGCCAAGATCGACGACCAGCAGGTTGCCGGTCTGCGCGTCGTAGACGATGGGGCCGGGTTCGAAGATCTGCTGCGCGTTGTTGCCGAAGAACACGCCGACCGTGGGCCCGGCGGGATCGACCTTCGCGACGTAGGGAGTCTGCACGTTCGTGTCGCCCTCATTGGAAACGTAGTACTGCCCGTTGCCGACAGCGAAACCGCCGAGCGCACCTTCAATCGGCCCCGGGACGTCCCCCACGCCCGCGAGCAACGGGTTGGCCGCCTGAGGTGCGGGACAGACTCCTGCGAGAGTGCATTTCGTGTACTGATAAAACTGGATCTCCGGATTCGAATTCACATCCGTCTGGCTCGCCGCCACCACGTAATTGCCGGAGCCGTCAATGCGAACAAAGCTGAGGCCTTCCTGCACATTCGTGAGACCGATGAGCGACCCCGCGCCGCCCGCCGCCGGAAAAAACCACACAGCATCGTTGCCCACGTCGAGTGCAATGTAATTACCGGCCGAATCGATTGCCGCACTGATAAAAAATGCGCTGCCGGGTGCTGTCGAGCCCAGGGTGGTATCGGTCGGAATCTGCGCCACGGAGACCACGTTCGTGGGGGATCCACCGGTAGCCGGAAGCTTAAAAATGCCGCCGCTAAATACGGGAAGTATGTAGTCTCCGCTGCTGTCCACGGCAATGTCGAGCACTTCGGGATAACAGGGATCGGTCATGGAAGCGTTGGCGCACGTTACGGTGACGCCACCATTCAGGGCCTGGATGGTGATGGGGATGGTTTCCGACAGGAGATAGTAAGACTCACCAGGCGAGGAAACCTGGATGCTGTAGGGGGCCTGTACCGGCGTGCTGTTCTGGCAGCTGTCGCTCACAGTGACGTGGAACGGATAGGCGCCGGCGCTGGCCGGGCCATTGCCAGTGGCTGAGAGCACGCCTGCCGTAGTCAGCGTCAGCCAATTGGGGAGATCGTTCGAAGAGAAAACGAAGTTGGGAATGTCGCAGGAAAAGTCGCTTGCAGTGAAAACGAACGAGTAGGCTGTATTGACGGCGGCATTCGGGGGCGTTCCGCTGCTGATACTAAGGGCGGCTTCGGCGTTCAGCGGCGATCCAATACAGATGAAAAATAAGAGATAAGGAGACCAACGAAGCAGGAGATTTTTCATTTTATGGCGTGTACTGTTTAGTACCTAATTGTTGCATTCCGGGTATGAATACGCACCATTTTTAACGTGAAGGGGCGACCGTACGGAAAGCTACATCCTTCGCTATACTAAACGGTTTCTACAGAGCCGGAGGGAGAAACTGGAGGCGCCGAAAACCAGACACGCGTTATTGCTTCTGGTCTCGCTGCCGATCGGCGCATGGGCGCAATGCGGAGGCGACGTGTCGACGCCGCAGATGGCAGCCGACTGCGCGGCGCGCAGCGTGCCTCAGTCAAGGGTGGCGCAGGTGGACGCCGGCAAGGCCTACACACTTGCGGAACTGATCGACCTCGCCGAACAAAACAATCCCCGCACGCGAATTGTCTGGGAACGGGCTAAGCAGCGCGCGGCGCAGCTCGGCGTGGCGAAGAGCGCGTATTTTCCGATTCTCGCGGCTTATGCGGCGGCAGCTTCGGAGCGAATCATCTCTCCGTTTCCCGAACCGCTGGCGCCGCAGGGTTTCGTGATGACCGATGCACAGCAGGTTCAGGCGGGAGTGAAAGCACGCTACCTGCTGTTCGATCCGGGCGAGCGCGCCGCGCATGTGGATGAAGCGACGCAGGCGAAGCTCGTGGCCGGGGCGAATTTCATTCAGGCCAATCAGGAGATCGCGTTTCGGGTGGCAAGCGCCTTTTACCGGGTGGTGACGGCGCAGGAGCGCCTCACGGCAGCGGAAGAAATTCTGAAGACAGCGCGAACGACTCAGGATGCGGCCGAGCAGAGACTGAACAACGGGCGGGCTACGCTGCCCGACGTCCTGAATGCGCGCGCGGAGGCAGCGCAGGCAGTGTACGATCGCGAATCCGCCGAAGGGGACGAAAACATCGCGCGGGTTGCGCTGATGGAAGCGCTGGGGGCGGAGCCTTCGCCCGGTATCAAAATCGATTCAGCGGCCTCTCCGCCGCCGCAGCAGCTCACGATGTCGATCGAGGCGCTGATCGACCGCGCGATTTCGATTCGGCCGGATCTGATGGCGATCGCAGCGGAGATTCGCGCGGCGGATGACGAAATTCGCGCGGCGAAAGCAGAATACAAGCCGAAGGTGGTGGTAGGCGGTTCCGCGGAACAGACATCGCTGTGGCCCAGCGCGAGCTACGGAGTGCTGGGCTCGGCCAGCCGCCCGACCTACGCCGCGCAGGTGGAGCTGGAGTGGAAATTGTTCGACGGCGGGGCGCGCGCAAGTCAGGTGGTCGCAGCCGAATCGCGAAAGCGCGCGGCGCAGGACGAACTGACCGAGACGCGGGATCGCGCCACGCGCGAGGTCTGGTCGTCCTATATTAATTTCCGATCGGCGATCCGAAAGAACGATGCCGCGACGACGCTGGTTGAAGCGGCGAACACTTCGTATTCGGCTTCGCTCGACGCATATAACTCGGGGGTGCGGAATCTGGTGGATGTGGTGCAGGCGGAAAAGCAGCTGGCGCAGGCGAAGCTTTCGGGCGTGGCGGCGCGGTCGCAGTTATTCCTCGAAGCGGTGAATCTGGAGTTTGTGACCGGCAATCTGCTGCGGAAAAACGGGACGGCGACGAAATGAAGCTGACAAACGCGGCCCGCGCCGCCTGCGCAACGCTTGTGCTTAGCGGGTGCCAGAGGGCGCCATCGATCGATATCGAAGGCTCATTCTTCCCCGGCTGGCTGGTTTGCCTGACGATCGCGGTGGTGCTGACGTTCGTGGTTCGCTGGCTGCTGCTTCGCTTCAAAATGGAATCTGAAGTCGGGCCACTGGTGATCTTTTATCCGAGCCTGCTGACGCTGCTCACCGGCGCGCTGTGGCTGAGTTATTTCCGCTAGGACAGGTTCAAATGGGGACCCGCAGAATCATTGGACGGCTGATTGGACTGGCGGTATTCATCGGCGCGGCGATCGTGCTGGTGTTCGCTGTGCGCGAGACGAACGAGAATCCGCGCACCGATGACGCCAACGTGCGCGCGAACTTCATCGAAATCGCGCCGGAGGTGAACGGGCATCTGGTGAAGCTGGCGGTGAAAGACAACCAGCTCGCGAAAAAAGGCGATCTGCTGTTTGAGATCGATCCGCGGCCTTATGAATACGCTTTGCAGCAGGCCATGTCGGATCAGGAATCGCTGGAACAGCAGATCGTGGATGCGAAGCGGCACATTGCAGCGCAGAAGAGTGCGGTGGATGCGGCGCGGGCGACGTTCGATCGTTCGGGCACCGGGGTGAAAACGGCGTCAACCGCAGTGGATGCGGCGAAAGCGGCCGTCGCGCGGGCCAAATCCGCAGTGGCGAACGCTCAGGCGCAACTGGCGCTGGCGAAGAATAACCTCGGCCGCATCGAGCCGCTGCTCGCCAAACAGTACGTGACAGTGGAGCAGGTGGACCAGGTGCGAACGGCAATGAGCGTAGCGCAGGGCAATTATGACGAGGCCCAGGCAGCATTTGAAGCGGCACAGGCGCAGGCCAGTCAGGCGGAGTTCCGGCAGCGGGAGGCGGAATCGCTCGTCACGGAATCGGACGCGCGCGTGGAGCAGTCGGTGCATGCCGTCGATACGCTCGATACGCTGATGTCGCAGCGGCCGGCGCGGGCAGCGCGCGTCCTCAGCGCGAGGCTGGATCTGGAGCGCACGCGCGTGGTGGCGCCGTTCGATGCCCTGGTGACGAATCTCAACTTCTCGGAGGGCGCGTACGCCAGAGCCGGCGTTTCCATACTGACGCTGATCGATACGCGCAACTGGTACGTGATCGCGAATTATCGTGAAGCGCATCTGGGCGAAATCCGCACGGGCAAGCATGTCGATATCTGGCTGATGGGCCACCCCGACCGAAAGTTCAACGGCGTGGTGGAGAGCACCGGCTTCGGCGTGTTTCCTGAGGACGGCCGGGTCAGCGGCGGCCTCCCGGATGTGCAGCGGACGCTCAACTGGGTGCATCTCTCGACGCGCTTCCCGGTGCGCATCCGCGTACAGGATCCGGACCCGATGCTTTTCCGCATCGGCGCCACGGCAGTTACGGTAATCCGGTAGCTGCTTGATGAGCTGGGCAGCGCGACTCTGGCAGGATCTGCAGCCGGCTCCCGGACGGCTCGGCATCACGCTGCGCATCGTGCTGGCCACGCTGGTCGCGCTGTTGCTGATGATGGTGCTCCAGCTGCCGTCAGCCGCGCTGGGACTCTACCTCATATTTCTCATCTCGCGGGAATCGCCGGCCGTCGGCCTGAAGGGCGGGCTTATGTCGCTGCTGTCGCTTGCGCTGGCCGTGGCAGGTTCGCTGGCGGTGGTGATTGTGAGCGACAACGATCCGGCGATCCGCCTGCTGAGCGTGGCGATAGCGGCTTATCTCGCCGGCTCGCTGATGGCTGCCAGTACGATCGGACCGCTGGCTTCCATCTGGGGATTTATTTACTGCACAGTGATCGCGTTCTGGGAAAGGCCGGCGCCCGCGGACACAATCGTCAAGAGCTCGCTCTACCTGATCGCAACGGTATCGCTGGCGTTTGTGTGCACGACCTGCGTGGAGTACGTCTTCGCTTTCCGCCACGCCGCGGACCGCCTGGATGATGCGATCAACATGCGCTTCAGGATGGTGGAGCGCGTTTACGCAATGTTCGCGCAGGGGGCGGGCGACGCGAACGTGAGCGATGCGGTGACGCAGCTCAACCGGATGGCGGCGATCGGGCAGCGCCCGATGCTGGAACTTTACGCGCAGGCGCTGAGCCGCGGGCATTCCGAACGCGAGCACCGGGTGTCGCGTGGCAGTATCGCTTTTCTGGCGCAACTGCTGGACAATGCGGCGGCGTTCGCGTCGGCGAATTCCGGCGGCGTGAATGACGCGGCGGTACGGGCGCGCTGCGCCGAGATCGCACGGCTGTGCCGGGAACGCCCGCGAATTCGGCCGACCGAACAGTTGCGCGCGCCGGCGAAGCCGGGTTTGCTGGATCGTGTGGAAGAAGCGATGCAACTGGTGCTGGAAGCGCCCGATGCATCGGCGTCAGATCACACTGCGGAAATTCTGCCCACCGAAGAAACGCCGCTGATCATTCCGGGCGCGTTCTTCGCGAAAGACACGGTTTTCTACGCACTCAAAATCACGTTGTGCGTGATGATTTGCTACGTGTTTTATTTCGCGGTGGGATGGCCGGGAATCTCGACTTCCGTAACTACAGTGTTCATCACCGCGCTGGGCACGAGCGGCGCGATTAAGCAGAAGCTGTTCAATCGTTTTATCGGCTCGGCTATCGGCGGAGCGCTGGCGATCGGCGCGACCGTCTTCCTGTTCCCTTACATGGACTCGATAACCTCGCTGGTGATTCTTGTGGCTTCGGTAGCGCTGTTAGCGGCGTGGTGGGCGTGCGGGCGGCAGTTCGGTTATGCGGGACTGCAGATCGCGTTCGCATTTTATCTGGTGGCGTTCGAGGGGCAGAGCGCACCCAGAGATCTTTCACCGCACGGTGGTGGCGATGCGGCGGACGCTGGTGAGCATTCTGCGCGGCGAGTGCCGGCTGCTGCAGATTTTCGACAGCCGAGCGGAACTGCCGCTGAAGCTGCGACAGGTGGACGCGCTGCGCGCGCAGCTGGCAAAAGCATACGCCGGACTGCGCACCCTGAACGACAGCGTGCTCTATGAATTCGGCGTGGATCGCGAGAAGCACATCCGGACCGGCGAGCGGCTTCTTGAGAGCGCACTGGCCGGAGTTCCGTTCTTCTGGAATCAGCTGGCCGTGCTGCGAAGGCAGGAGGACAGCGATTTCGTCACAGAGCCCGGACTGATCGAACTGCGCGGGAAAGCGGCGGCGGCGCTTTCGGCGATGGCGGACGCAGTAGGGCAAGGCGCACCGGTGCGCACGGGAACGGCGGAGGATCTGCAGAATCCGGCAGTGCTCGAAAGCGAGCGATACGCGGAATACGCGCGCAACACGATTGCCGGAGTCAAGGCGCTGGAAGAACGGCTGGTGCAGCTGCAGGAGCCGAACCGGGCAGCCGGGTAACTTCCGCGAGCACGCCTGCCATACTCAGAAGGCTCATCCTGAACGATGCCCGACCAGCCGTCTCCCAGCTTCGTCAAAGGCCTCGGGCTGACGTCCGCGACCACGCTCGTGATGGGGTCGATGATCGGCTCGGGCATCTTCATCGTCAGCTCGGATGTGGCGCGCCAGGTGAAATCGCCGGGACTGCTGATTCTTACGTGGCTCATCGGGGCGGCGCTGACGATTATCGCGGCGCTGAGCTACGGAGAGCTGGCGGCTGCGATGCCTCACGCCGGCGGCCAGTACGTTTACCTGCGCGAAGCCTTCGGCCCGCTCTGGGGATTCCTCTACGGCTGGACTCTATTCGCGGTGATTCAGACAGGTACGATCGCCGCGGTCGCGGTGGCGTTTGCGAAATACACCGGAGTGTTTCTGCCATCGGTGTCCGCGGGGAATTACCTGTTCGGCTCCGGCAGGCTCGGACTAACGACGCAGCAACTTCTGGCCATTGCGATCGTGGTTGTGCTCACCGCGGTGAATACGCGCGGCGTGCGCACCGGCGCATTCGTACAGAACATTTTCACTTTCGCCAAGGTGGCTTCGCTGCTGGGGCTCGTCGTGCTGGGGGTTCTGCTGGGACGCAACGCCACCGCCATCGCCGCCAACTTTCACGACTTCTGGCGGAATGCGAACTGGACCTGGGCAACGGTGGCGCTGGTGGGATCGGCGATGGTCGGCCCGCTGTTTTCGTCCGACGCATGGAACAACGTGACGTTCACCGCGGGCGAAGTACTGAACCCCAGGCGCAATCTGCCGCTGTCGCTGGGGCTGGGGGTGGGCGTTGTGTCGCTGCTGTATATCGGCTGCAACTTTATTTATCTTTCGGTGCTCACGCTGCCGCAGATTCAGACTGCACCGGAGGACCGGGTGGCCACGGCGGTTGTTTCCGTGATGTTCGGTCCGATCGCCACGAGGCTGATGGCGCTGGCGATCATGATTTCAACGTTCGGGTGCGCCAACGGGATGATCATGGCGGGCGCGCGGGTTTATTACACGATGGCGCAGGACGATCTGTTCTTCCGGCGCGCAGGCACGCTCGACTCCACGCATCACACGCCGGTATTTGCGCTGGCGATTCAGTGCCTGTGGACCATTCTGCTGACGCTCAGCGGCCAGTACAGCGACCTGCTCGACTACGTGATCTTTGCGGTGCTGTTGTTCTATGTCCTCACCATCGGCGGGCTTTTTCGTCTGCGCCGGACGCGTCCGGAGATGGAACGGCCCTACCGCGCCGCGGGCTATCCGGTTCTGCCGGCGCTCTACATCGCGGTGGCGTGCTTAATCGAAGTGCTGCTGCTGTGGAATAAACCGGCGTTCACCGTGCGCGGACTGATTCTGGTTCTGGTGGGGGTGCCGATCTATTTTCTGAGGCGAAGGTTTCGATTGAACCGAACAGTTTCTAAAACGTGAAACCTATGTTATCTTTTCAGTTCTGCTGCTTCGCACCCTGACCATCGGCGGATTCCTGCACTTCTCGTCATCTGCGTCCGGATTCTCCCGCCGCGCCGGAGAATCGACCAAGGAAACCGCGTGAGCCTTTTCGCAACCAAACCCATCACCCGCATTCTTCGCGAGAGCGAAGGCGGCGCGCACCAACTGAAGCGGACGCTCGGTCCGGTAAACCTGATTGCGCTCGGCATCGGCGCCATCATCGGCGCGGGCCTGTTCGCGCTGACCCCTAAAGCCGCGCACGATAATGCGGGACCCGCGGTGGTGTTTTCGTTCATGGTGGCCGCGGTCGGATGCGCCTTCGCCGGCATGTGCTACAGCGAATTCGCGACCATGATTCCCATCGCGGGCAGCGCCTACACGTATGCCTACGCAACGATGGGCGAACTGATGGCCTGGATCATCGGCTGGGACCTCGTGCTGGAGTACGCTACGGGCGCGGCGACGGTGTCCGTAAGCTGGTCGAAATATCTGGTGCGTCTGTTCGGAACCTTCGGGATCCATTTGCCCGACGCACTGACGAAGTCGCCATTCGAGGGCGGCGTGATCAATCTTCCCGCAATCTTCATCATTGTCGTCATCTCGATCATCCTGATCGTGGGGATACAGGAATCGGCGCGGTTCAACGGATTGATCGTGGCGCTGAAGGTGACGATCGTGCTGCTGGTGATCGGGCTGGGATTCGCCTACGTCAATCACGCGAACTTCACACCGTTCGTGCCGCCAAACAGCGGCGAATTCGGCAACTTCGGGATGAGCGGCGTCATGCGCGCCGCGGGCGTGATCTTTTTCGCCTATATCGGATTCGACGCGGTCTCCACGGCTGCGCAGGAAACGAAGAATCCACAGCGCGACATGCCGATCGGCATCATCGGGTCACTTGCCGTCTGCACGCTCCTCTATGTCGGGTTCGCTTATGTGCTGACGGGTATCGTGAACTACAAAACGATGACCGATACGGCCATCTACGAAGCGCTGCACAACATCGGCTACGACTGGCTGGGAACGGGTGTGGTGATCGGCATTCTGGCGGGCTACACTTCGGTAATTCTGGTCATGCTTCTGGGACAAAGCCGCGTCTTCTATTCGATGTCCCGCGATGGCCTGCTGCCGAAGCTCTTCTCCGACATTCACCCGCGCTTCCGCACGCCGTGGCGCTGCAACCTGGTGTTCATGATTTTCGTGAGTCTGTTTTCCGGACTGGTTCCGCTTTCGAGTCTGGGAGACATGACGAGCATCGGCACGCTGCTCGCATTCGTGCTGGTATGCGCCGGCGTGATGATCATGCGCAAAACCAATCCTGCGCTGCCCCGGCCCTACCGGACGCCATTCGTGCCGGTGGTCCCCATCCTCGGCATTCTGGTCTGCTTCGCCATGATGGCGTCGCTCGATTATCTGACATGGATCCGGCTCGTGGTCTGGCTGCTGATCGGATTCATCGTCTACTTCAGCTGGAGCCGGTATCACAGCCATCTGGTGACGGATCCGGAACCGATTCAGCCGCAGATGAAGAGCTGACGCGTGCCTGAGACGCTGACTACAACCCATCTGCCCGGCATCAAACGGGTGGCAAGCGGTAAAGTGCGCGACGTCTATGAAGCCGGCGAACGCCTGCTCATCATCGCGACGGACCGCATCTCGGCATTCGACTGCATTCTGCCGCAGGGAATTCCCGGCAAGGGCAGCATCCTGACGCGCATGTCGCTTTTCTGGTTCGATTTCCTGTCGGGGATAGTGCCGAACCATGTGATCACGGCCAACGTGGACAAATATCCCGCCGAGCTGCAACCATTTCGCGATCAACTCGATGGGCGCTCCATGCTGGTGAAGCGCTGCCGTATGGAGCCGGTCGAATGCGTGGCGCGCGGCTATATCTCGGGCTCGGGATGGAAGGATTACAAATCAACCGGCGCGATCTGCGGCATCCCGCTGCCTGCAGGACTTGAGGAGAGCGGAAAGCTGCCGGAGCCGATCTTCACGCCGGCGACGAAGGCGGAAACGGGCCACGACCTGAACATCCCGTTCGATGAAGCCGCTAAGCTCATCGGACGTCAGACCGCGGCGCTGCTCCGCGATCTGACGCTCAAGGCTTACATGAAGGCGGCCGCGTACGCCGAATCGCGCGGCATCATTCTGGCCGACACGAAATTCGAATTCGGATGGAGCGTGTCCGGCGACGACACCGGCGAACTCCTGCTCGCCGACGAGGCGCTGACGCCGGATTCCTCGCGCTTCTGGCCGCGCGATGGCTACGCACCCGGAGGTCCGCAGAAATCGTTCGACAAACAGTTTGTGCGGGACTATCTGGAGACGCTGGACTGGAACAAGCAGCCTCCCGCGCCTTCTTTGCCGGATGAAGTGATCGAGAAAACCGCGGCGAAATATCGCGAGGCGTATGCGCGGCTGACCGGCGACGCTTTGTAAACTGGCAAGACGTGAACTGGCTGGATTACCTGCTGCTGGCGATTCTGCTGATCTCGGCGGCGATGAGCGCGCGCAAAGGTTTTTCACGCGAAGTGATCGGACTGGCCGCCGCGCTGTGCGCGCTCGTGTGCGGAATGTGGTTTTACGGACTGGCCGGATCGTTTCTGATTCCGTATGTCAGTTCGCCGCGCATCGCCAATCTCGTCGGATTCCTGCTGATCGTGTGCCTGGTGCTGATCGCCGGCGCACTGCTGGGATGGATCGTGAACCGCTTCCTGCGCAACGTCGGACTGTCGTTTTTCGATCGTCTGCTGGG
>Ga0335085_10008151_pt1 | contig 16044 bp, 17 predicted proteins | sample Lox_Sample_45_FD_206712 | JGI IMG/M metagenome (GOLD analysis project Ga0335085, IMG submission 206712) | Soil microbial communities from Loxahatchee National Wildlife Refuge, Florida, United States - Lox_Sample_4.5 | ecosystem: Environmental > Terrestrial > Soil > Wetlands | place: USA...
AAATCAGCCCGCCCCTCACCGACGGCGCGAAATGGGGCCTATCCTTGGCGATTGTCATCGCGCCAGGCGGCGCGGAGGCGCGCGGCGCGTGGAACGCCGGCTGCCGCCGGAGCCCCGGCCAGCCGTGCTCATGGCGATGTCGATGGCGCGGACCAGGACGTCCGCCTCCAGCGGCTTGGCGAGCACGGTTTCCATCTCCAGACCCTCCGCGATCCGGTCGGTGCCGTGCGCCGTGATGAACACCACCGGCGACTCGCGCCCCAGCGCCCGCAGCCTGTCGCGCAGCTCCGGGCCGCTCATCCCCGGCATGCGCATGTCCACCACCAGGCAGTGCTCGCCCCGGGGCGGCGACCGCTTGAGGAAGGCCGCCCCGGACTCGAACGTCTCCACCCGGAAGCCGGCCGCCACCAGGAGCCGGGCCAGGCCGCGGCAGACCGAGCGATCATCGTCGATCACGAAAACGCGGCGCCCGCGCGGTGTCACGGCCCGGTACATCAGCACGGCCCCGACGGGGAAAGATATGCACACTAAGTCCAATGTCCGGCCCACCCCTGAAGGGCCCCCCGCGAGAAATTCCCCGGTTCCGCGCCGTTCCGGTGCTAAGAGGACCACATGATCGACTTTGCCACGGTGGAGGAGCGGGCCCGGCTGCTCGACCCTGCGGGGAACTCCGTAGAGCAGTCGATCGAGCATCGCACCGATCCCTTGACCGGGGCCGTGGCTTCGATCAACGCCGCCCTGAGCGAGAAGGCGAAGGCGTTCCTCCTCGGCGGCGGCGACGTCCAGCTCCTGGGCAAGTACCAGGAGGAGACCGCGAAGGCCTGCCCGTTCTGCGACGTGGCCGCGAAGGGCACCCGCTTTCCCAGGGACGTGGTGGAGGAGGGACAGCTGCGCATCGGCCGGTCGACGGCGGTGCCGAACCTCTTCTCCAAGATGGCCTTCGACTGCGTGGCCATCGTCGATCCCGGGCGCCACGTGCTCTTTCCCTCGCAGCTCGCCGAGGAGGCGCTGGCGGACGCCATCCGCGTCTCCCGCGAGCTGTTGGGCAGGGCGCGCTCGCGCGACCCCAGGCTCGTCCACCACGTGGTGGGAATGAACTTCCTTCCCCCGGGCGGATCGAGCATGCCCCATCCCCACTTCCAGATGCACGCCCGCACCGTCCCTTATTCGGGGATCGCGCGGCTCCTGGCGCTGAGCGCCGCCTTCCGCGAGCGGACGGGACGCAACTACTGGGAGGAGCTTCTCGAGCGGGAGAAGCAGGTCGGTGCGCGCTACGTGGGCAGCACCGGGCGGGTGGAGTGGATGGCCCCCTGGGCGCCCACCAGCCAGAGGGAGATCTGGGGACTGTTGCCCGGCGCCGGCAGCCTGCTGGAGTCGAGCGACGCGGACGCCCGGGGATTCGCCGCCGGCATCCTCCGGGTGGTCTCCCTCTACGAGGAGGAGGGGGGCCACGCCTTCACCTTCGCCTTCTTCTCCGGCCCCCAGCCGGGCGCGGGCGATCGCTTCTCGCTACACCTAAAAATCTGCTCGCGCCCTCCCTTCCGCGCGATGTTCTCGAACTACGACACCTGGTTCACGCCCAAGTTCATCGGCGACGACGTGCACGTCTCGGCCCCGGAGCAGTACGCCGAACAGCTTCGCAAGCGCTGGACGAGGACGGCCACGAGAACGCCCTGGACTGGCGGCTAGAGCCCCAGGTACGCCCGCTTCACCAGGTCGCTGGAGAGCAGCTCCGCGCCCGATCCCTGCAGCACGATGCGGCCGGTCTGCAGGACGTAGGCGTGGTGGGCCAGCGAGAGCGCGCGGCGGACGTTCTGCTCCACCAGCAGGACCGCCACCCCCGCCCGGTTGACGGCCGCGATGGTCTGGAAGATCCGGCTCACCAGCAGCGGCGCGATGCCCCAGGAGGGCTCGTCCAGGAGCAGCAGCTTGGGCCGCGACATCAGGCCGCGGCCGATGGCGAGCATCTGCTGCTCGCCGCCGGAGAGCGTTCCCGCGAGCTGCCGCCGCCGCTCGCCCAGGACGGGGAAGGTGGAATAGACGAGCTCCAGCGAGCGCGCCTTCTCCTCCCGGTCGGTCCGCGTCCAGCCGCCCAGGTCGAGGTTGCGCTCCACCGTCAGGCGAGGGAAGAGGTGCCGCCCTTCCGGCACCAGGGAGAGGCCCAGGCCCACCCGGCGGTGCGCCGGCAGCCGCTGGATGGGGCGGCCCTGGAAGGAGATCTCGCCCGCGTCGGCGCGATCGAGCCCGGCGATGGCGCGCAGGAGCGTGGACTTGCCCGCCCCGTTGGCGCCCACGATGGCCGCGATGCGCCCTTCGGGCACCTCCAGGCTCACGCCCTGCACGGCGGCGATGCGCCGGTGGCTGACGCGGAGGTCACGGACCTGCAGCATCGACGTCCTCCCCCAGGTAGGCGGAGATCACCGCCGGGTCCGCCGCCACCGCCGCCGGCGCGCCGTCGGCGATCTTCCGCCCGTTCTCCAGCACCAGCAGCCGATCGACGAGCGGCATCACCCCTTCCATCACGTGCTCGATGATCACGCAGGTGATCCCCCGGGCGCGGATGCGGCGCACCAGCCCCACCGCCTCCTGCACTTCCCCGGGCGTGAGCCCGGCCATGGTCTCGTCGAGGAGGAGAAGCCTCGGCCCGGCCGCCAGCGCCCGGGCGATCTCCAGGCGCTTCTGCTCGGCCACCGTCAGGATGGAAGCCGGATCGCCGGCGCGCGCCGCAAGCCCCGCGAAGGCGAGCACCTCCCGGGCGGCGCTCTCCGCGGCGCTCCTCGCCTTGCTGCGCAGCATGGCGCCCACCATCGCGTTCTCCAGCACCGTCATGGAGCGGAAGATGCGGACGATCTGGAAGGTGCGGGCCACCCCGCGCGCGGCCATCCGCTCGGGAGCGAGCCCCGCCACCTGGGTGCCATCCAGCAGGATGGACCCGCTGGTGGGAGCGAAGAAGCCGGCCACCGAGTTGAAGAGGGTGGTCTTCCCCGCCCCGTTGGGGCCGATCAGCCCGAGGATCTCGCCGGCCTCCAGGCTGAAGCTGACGGAGTCGTTGGCCAAAAGGCCGCCGAAGCGCTTGGTGAGATCGCGCACCTCCAGGAGTGGCGCGCTCACGCGGCCGCCCCCGCGCGGGAGCGGGCCCTGCGCACCAGCCCGGCGATGCCTTCGGGCCGGAAGACGGCGATGCCGACGATCAGCAGACCGTAGACCACCAGGTCGGTGCCCCGCCCGCTGCCGCCGAACCAGCGGCGCGAGGCCTCCTCGATGGCGGTGAGCACCACCGCGCCCACCACCGGACCGAAGAGCGTGCCCACGCCGCCGAGGATGGCGGCCAGGGAGATCTTGATGGAGAGCCCGGTGGCGAGCACCGAGCCGGGATCGATGAACAGCTCCTTCTGCGCGTAGAGCGTGCCGCCGGCGGCGGTGAGCGCGCTGGAGAGGGCGATGGCGGCGAGCTTGTAGCGCGTCAAGCCGATGCCCAGGCTGCGGGCCGCGTCCGGCTCGTCCTTGATGGCGCGGAAGTAGTAGCCGAGGTAGCTGCGCGCCACCCCGTGGTTGACCAGCAGGCTGAGGGCGAGCAGCCCCAGCGCCAGGTAGTAGTAGGGGAGCTTCGACTGGTTGAAGACCATCCCCCGCCAGCCGCTCTCCGTCACGGGAAGGGAGAGGCCCACCGCCCCGCCCAGCGCCTCCCAGTTGGTCACCAGGGCCTGGACGATCTCGCCCACCGCGATGGTGGCCATGGCGAAATAGTGCCCGCGCAGGCGGAAGCAGGGCCAGCCGACGACGAGCGACAGCGCCGCCGCCGCCAGGGCGCCCGCGATCATCCCCAGCCAGGGGCTGACGCCGTGCTGGAGGAAGAGGAAGGTGGAGACGTACCCGCCGCAGCCGAAGAAGGCGGCGTGGCCAAGGGAGACCTGGCCGGCGTAGCCGCCGAGGATGTTCCAGGCGACGCCCAGCTGCGCCGTCATGAGCATGAGGATGGCGGTGTTCTGCGCGTCGGGCCGGGAGACGAGGAGGGGGAGCGCCAGCGCGAAGAGGGCGGCGGTGGCGAGGGGAAGCAGCCGGCGGATCACGCCCGACCCAAGAGCCCCTGGGGGCGCAGCCAGACCACCACCAGGTAGAGGGAGAGGACCAGCACCATCTTGTAGGCCGGCCCCACGAGGAACCCACCCAGCACCTCGACGATGCCGATGAGGATGCCTGCCCAGAAGGCGCCGGGCACGCTGCCGAAGCCGCCCAGCGCCACCAGCACGAAGGCGACGAGGATGAAGTTCGCTCCCACCTCGGGGAAGACGGGCTGGTAGGTGCAGATGAGGACGCCGGCGATCCCGGCGCAGGCGGCGCCGATGCCCCAGGCCAGGCTGAACATGCGCCCAGGATCGATGCCCATCAGCGAGGCGGCTTCCCGGTCGGCGGCGGTCGCTTCCAGCGCGGCGCCCGGGCGGGTGTAGCGGAGGAACCACCACACCAGGGCGGAGGCGAGCACCGAGCCGAGGGCGGCGGCGAGCTGGGGCCGCCCGAAGCGCAGCGAGCCCAGGGCCAGGGTCCCCGCCACCGCCGTCTCGCCCACGCTGCGGAAGTCGGGCTTCCACAGGTACTGGGCCAGGCCGCGGAGCAGGATCATGATCCCGAAGGTGGCGAAGATCTGCGAAAGCATCGGAGCGTCGAGGATGCGCCGGATCACCAGCCGGTAGACCAGGGCGCCGAAGGCGAAGAGGAGCAGGGCGGCCAGAGGCAGGGTGGCCAGCGGGTCCAGGCTCCACAGCGCCCAGCCCCAGAAGCCGGCGTACATGCCCAGCATGAGGAACTCGCCGTGGGCGAAGTTGACGATGTCCATCACCCCGAAGATCAGGGTGAGCCCCACCGCCACCAGCGCGTAGACCAGCCCCACCAGGACGCCGGAAAGCAGCGTCTGCAGCAGCATCCCGGAGCTCAGCGCTTGCTCCAGTCCGGCATGGGCCAGACGATCTCCCGGGAGGCGAGCGGGAAGGGCCAGACTGTGGCGTACTTTCCGCCCTGCACCTGGACGATGATGCCCGCGCCCTTGTCGTTCTGGCCGGTGGCGTCGAAGCGGATGCCCTCCCAGGGCATGATCAGCTGATCGGCGGGGAGGTTCGTCTCCCGCAGCGCCTTGCGGATCGCTTCCGGCGCGGTGGAGCCGGCGCGGTCGATGGCCTCCGCCAGCACCAGGACGGCGGTGAAGTCGCGGGCGGAGTTGCCGTTGAAGCTCACCCCGTGCCGCTTCTCCATCAGGTCGTTGACCTTGCGGATGAGCGGCTTGCGCTCGGCCAGGTCGAGGGCCCAGACCTCGCGGCTGAGCACGTACTCGGCGTCCTTGCCCACCGTCTTGAGGAACTCGGAGTCGTTGAACCCGGCGTCGTTGGCCAGGAGCGCGGAGGGGGCGTAGCCCAGTTCCTTGTAGGTCTTGATGGAGAGGACGGCGTCGCCCAGGTAGGAGGACTGCATCACCACGTCGGCGGCGGCGGCCTTGATGCGCTGCACCTCGGAGGTGAGCTGCGCGCTGCGGGCCGGGTAGAGGATCTTCTCCGCCACCTTGTAGCCGTTCTCCTCCGCCAGCTTCTCCTCCAATTTCGTGGTCTCGCTGCCGAAGAGGGTGTTCTCGTTGAGCAGCGCCAGGGTCTTGATCTTGATCCCCTTCTTCTTCTCCACGTCCTTCAGGAAGGCGAAGAAGTTCTGCACGAACAGCTCGTCGTGCGGAGTGGTGCGGAAGAACCACTGGAAGCCGCGGCGGGTGAGGGTGGAGGAGCTGGACTCGCCGGTGAGGAAGGGGATTCCGTGCCGCTCCGCCACCTGGCTGGCGGTGGCGGTGACCGCGCTGAAGTAGCAGCCGAGCAGCGCCACCACCTTCTCCTGGGTGATCAGCCGCTCGGCCTCGCTGGCCCCGAGCTGCGGGTTGCCCTGGTGGTCGGCGAAGATCAGGCGGATCTTCGCCCCGCCCAGGTGCGGCAGCCCCTTGCCGGCGGCCAAAGGAAGGGCGAAGTCCCCGCTGGGCGTGTTGACGATCTCCGCGGCCAGCTCGGCGGCGTTGCGCAGCTCCAGCCCGGTGGAGGCGGCGGCGCCGGTCAAGGGAAGGATCATGCCGATGCGGACTTCCTCCGCCGCCCGGGCGGAGCCGGCGAGCAGGAGGCAGAGGGCGAGGATCGTTCGTCTCAAGCAGCCCGCACATTCCCCAATCGCCGCGGGCGGGTCAAGGAGCGGAATCCGGCGGGTTGGAACGGCCGGAGGAGAGCTGCTTGACATCCGAACACTGTTCGGATATTGAGCCACCCATGGCGATCGGGACCGAGCGCAGGCAGGAGCGGAGCAGGGGGCGGATCCTTTCGGCGGCCCGTGAGTTGATCCTGCGGCATGGGGTGGAGAACCTCTCCCTGCGCGCCGTGGCGGAACGGGCGGGGTACAGCCCGGCCAGCCTCTACGAGTATTTCGCGGGCAAGGACGACCTGATCGCCACCGTGGCGCAGGAGGTGGCGGGACGGCTCGACCAGCGGATGGGGTCCGTCCCCGCCGGGTTGCCGCCCGAGCGGCGGCTGATACGCCTGGGCGCGGCCTACGTCGACTTCGCCCGCGCCCACTCCGAGGACTTCCTCCTTCTCTTCCACCGGCTGAAGTCGGCGCGCAAGTCGGCACGGGAGGCGGCAGGGCCGGGTTCGCCCTACGCGCGCGTGCTCGGCGCTGCCCAGGAAGGCTGCCGTTCCGGGGTGCTGCGGGCCAGCGAAGGGTTCGGCCCGGAGGAGATGGCCTACGCGCTCTGGGCGCTGGCGCACGGGATGGCGATGCTGCAACTCACGCACCTCAAGGCCTACCAGGCCGATTTCGAGGAAAGCGATCGCAAGGCGCTGGAGCGGTTGGTGGCGGCCTTCGCGGGCTGATTTCTTTTCACTGCATCCGAACAGTGTTCGGACAAAAAGGGAGGAACAAATGACGGGAAGGATCGCAATCGCGGCGGCTCTGGCGGTGGTTTGCGGCGCATGGGCAGCACGAGCGGAAGAGGAGACGCCAGGGCGGCGGCCTGCGCTCTCGCTCGAGGTCGACCCGGCGCCGTTCTTCATGGGCGGCTGGTCGGTGGCCGCGGGCGCCGCCAGCGGCCGCCTGCGCTGGTCGGTCAACTCCTTCGCCTACGACGTGCCCTCGTTCGCGGCGGAGCCCGGCTGGCGCGAGCGCGTCGAGCTGGGCTTCGGGGCTCGCGTCCAGCTCTACCTCCGGGACGGGGCCCGCGGGTTCTACGGCGGGATGCAAGCCGGGGTGCGCAGCGTGCGCTTCGAGAGGGAGGGGAGCGAGGGAATGGCGCGCGCGACCCAGATCGACCTCTTGCCGCACGTCGGCTACCGCTGGTTCACGGGGCTGGGCGGCCTCTACCTGATGCCGGCCGCCGGGCTGGACGTGCTGCTCTGGTCGTCGCCTGCATCCGCCGGAGGCGCCCCGGTCCCCACCAGCCGGTTCGCCCCCGTCCTCGCGCTGCACGTCGGCTACGAGCTGTGAGCTCCCTCACTCCGCCTTGCTCACGCTCACCGGCACGCCGCTGAAGGCGGCGCTGCCGCAGAGGGCGTCGATCGACTGCTCGTCGGTGAGGTCGTTCAGGCTGGCCCCGGCGTGCTGGCCGGCCACGGAGAGGGCGGTGCCCGCGCGGCCGTGGCCCCAGCCGTGGGGCAGGCTGACCACGCCGCGGGCCAGGTCCTCGCTGAGCCCGACGGGGACTTCCACGCTGCCCACGCGCGAGGAGACGCGCGCGCGCTCGCCGGCCTTCAGCCCGCGCGCGGAAGCGTCCTCCGGGTGGATGAGCAGCACGCAGCCGGGTGGGCCTTTCACCAGGCGCAGGCTGTTGTGCATCCAGGAGTTGTTGCTGCGCAGCGCCCGCCGGCCGATGAGCACCAGGCCGTTCGCTTCCCGCTGCAGGCTCGCCTCCAGCCGCTTCAGGTCCCCGAGGAAGACGGGCGGGGCGAGCTGGAGCCTCTTCTTGTTCGCCTTCAGCCGGGCGGCAAGCTGGGGCCGCAAGGGGCCCAGGTCGACCCCGTGCGGGTTCGAGGCGAGCTTGGACAAGGAGAGCCGGTGGGGGCCGAGGCGGAGCAGCGCATCCAGCATCCGGCGCTCGCCCAGAAGGCGCAGCGTCCGCAGCACCGCTCCCTGCAGCCGCCCCGGTCGCCCGCCACCGTGCCGGCGGATGCTGAGGGCCAGATCGAGTAGCACCTGGAAGTCGCCGCGCACTCCGGGCGGAGGCGCACAGAGCGCCTTCACGTAGCGGGCGGCGTTGCGCACGGCCAGCGCGTAGAAGATCAGGTCGTAGTGATCGCGTTCGAACCCGAAGCTGGTGGGGAGGATGAGGTTGGCGTGCCGGGTGGTCTCGTTGCGGTAGACGTCGATGGAGACCATGTACTCCAGCCCGGAGAGCGCGCGCTCCAGCCGCCCGCCGTTGGGGGTGGAGAGCACCGGGTTGCCGGCGAAGGTGACGAGGGCGCGGATGCGGCCCTTCCCCTCCGTCTCCATCTCCTCGGCCATGGCGGCCGCGGGCAGCTCGCCGCCGAACTCCGGCAGCCCGCGCACCCGGCTCTTCCAGATGCCGAAGTGACCCCGGTCGCCCATCATCCCGGAGACGCCCACCACGTCGACCGCCGGGGTGGTGAACATGAAGCCGCCCTGGCGATCGAGGTTGCCGGTGATCGCGTTGAGGGCCACCAGCAGCCAGGAGGCGAGCCCGCCGAACTCCTGCGTGCTGGCGCCGACGCGCCCGTAGGCCACCGCGCTCGGTGCGGCGCTGAAGGCGCGCGCCAGCTCGCGGATGGCGGCGGCGGCGATCCCGGTGCGCTCCGCCACCCGCTCCGGGGGAAAGGCCGCGGCGGCTTTCCGCAGCTCCGCCAGACCGTCGGCGTCCGGCGGCGGCCGGTCGCGCTTTTCTTCGAAGAGCACCTGGAGCATCGCCAGCAGCAGCAGCGCGTCGGCGCCGGGGCGGATGGCGAGGTGCTGGTCGGCGATGGCGGCTGTCTCCGTGCGCCGGGGATCCACCACCACCAGCTTCCCGCCCCGCTCGCGCAGCTCCGCAAGGCGGCGGGCGATTCCCCCGGCCGTCATCAGGCTGCCGTTGGAGGCCACCGGGTTGGCGCCGAACATGAGGAAGAAGCTCGTGCGATCGACGTCCGGGATGGGCAGGAGGAGCTGGTGCCCGAACATCTCCAGCGCCGCCAGCATCTGCGGGAGCTGATCGACGGAGGTGGCGGAGAAGCGGCTGCGGGAGCCGAGCGCGCGGGAGAAGAGGGGGATTCCCAGGAACGCCGAGTAGGAGTGGACGGTGGGATTGCCGATGTAGACACCCACCGCGCTGCGGCCGTACTTGCGCTGCACCTGCGCCAGGCGATCGCCGGCCTCTTCCAGCGCCGCCTCCCAGGAGACCGCCTGCCAGCGCCCGCCCTCGCGCCTCTGCGGCTCGCAGATGCGGTCGGGATCGTCCTGCACGTCGACGATGGCCGCCGCCTTGGGGCAGATGTGCCCGCGGCTGAACGGGTCGTCCGGATCCCCGCGCACGCCCCGGATGGAGCCGCCTTCCATCTCCACCAGCAGCCCGCAGACCGCCTCGCAGAGCATGCAGGTGTGCAGCCGTGTTTCCATGGGCGGGCTTCTAACACGCGAGCGCTGTTCCCGACGGGCGTTCCGTTTCGATGTGCGGAACGGGCTCTCGCGGCCCCTCGACGGGTCGCTGGCTCGCTGCCAGAATACACGCCCTGCCGCATCCGCACTTCCTACCTTCGGGGGACCCCATGCCTCGCCCGCTCATCCTCGCCGCGGCCGCCATCCTCTCCGTCGCGCCCGCCGGCATCGCCCAGGAGAAAGTAAAGATCGCCGTCATCGGGCCCATGGCCTTCGCCCAGGGAGAGAACGCCTGGGCGGGCGCAGAGATGGCGCGCGATGACATCAACAAGGCGGGCGGCATCTCCGTCGGGGGCAAGAAGCGGATGATCGAGCTGGTGCGCATCGACAGCAACGAGATCCAGTCGGTGCCCGACGCCACCAACGCAATGGAGCGGGCCATCACCCGGGAGAAGGCCGACTTCGTCATCGGCGGCTTCCGCTCCGAGGCGGTGCTGGCCATGCAGGAAGTGGCCATGGACAACAAGAAGCTCTTCCTCGGCTGCGGCGCCGCCGACGCCAAGCTGGGGGCCAACGTGGAGAAGGACTACAACCGCTACAAGTACTGGTTCCGGATCGCGCCCCTCAACTCGCCCGGCCTGGGCAGGACCCTCTTCGCCGTGCTCGGCGCGATCGCCGGCCAGATCCGCGCCGATCTGAAGAAGGAGACCCCCAAGGTCGCCATCCTGGCGGAGAAGGTGATCTGGACGGAGGCGATCGTGAAGGCGGCCCAGGCGAACCTGCCCAAGATGAAGATGGAGGTGGTGGGGACGTGGCAGCCTTCGCCCACCGCCACCGACGTGACCGCCGAGCTGGCGGCCATCGATCGGGCGGGGGCGGACATGGTCTTCACCGTCCTCTCCGGGCCCGTGGGCATCGTGGTGGGGCGGCAGATGGGCGAGCGCAAGACGCGCGCGGTGGCCTTCGGCATCAACGTCGAGGCGCAGAAGGAAGGCTTCTGGCAGGCCACCGCCGGCAAGGGCAACTACGTGGCCACCCTCGACACCTACGCCGAGGTGGAGATGACGCCCAAGATGATCCCCTTCGTCAAGGCGTTCAAGGCGCGCTTCGGCAAGCTGCCCACCTACAACGCCGGCACGTACGACGCCGTCGACCTGATCAAGGTCGCCGTGGAGAAGGCCGGCACCCTGGATGCCGACAAGCTGGTCCCCATCCTCGAGCAGGAGAAGTACGTGGGCACCGGCGCGTATCTCGAGTTCGACAAGACGCATGACCCGGTCTGGGGCATCGGCAAGGACACGGGCATCGCCGTGCAGTGGCAGAACGGAAAGAAGGTTCCCTTCTGGCCCCCGGACGTGAAGGGGATGGGGAAGTTCGGGCTGCCCGGCGAGAGCTGACTTTCGGATGTTCCAGGACATCCTCGTCACCGGCCTGGTCAACGGCAGCGCCTACGCGCTCCTCGCCATCGGCTTCTCGCTGGTGTTCGGGGTGGCCCGGATCGTCAACATCGCCCACACCGCCTTCTACATGCTGGCGGCCTACGCCCTCTACGCGCTCTTGATCGGCGGGGGCGTGGGCCCCTTGCTCTCCGGCCTGCTGGCGGTGGGCTCGGTCACGCTGTTCTCCCTGATCTGCTACCGGCTGGTGATCGAGCCGGTGCGCCAGCACGAGGCGGCGGTGCTCATCGCCACCATCGCCCTGGCTCTCATCTTCCAGGAGACCGTGCTGCGCATCTACGGGGGGAACTACCTGGGGATCCCCTCGGTGATCGACGGGTCGGTGAGCCTTCTGGGCATCGCCGTCCCCTGGCAGCGGCTGGTCATCCTCCTCATCGCCGCCGGGATGCTGGCGGCCATCTGGGTCCTCCTCTACCGGACGCGGCTGGGCCTCGCCATCCGCGCCACCGCCAACGATCTGGAGGTGGCCAATCTCATGGGGATGGACGTCAACCGCGTGGCCATGCTCACGGTGGCCATCTCCGTGGGCCTCGCCTCCATCGCCGGGGTGGCCGTGGCCCCGGTCTTCGTGGTGGACCCCTTCATGTGGCTGGCGCCGCTCGTCACCGTGCTCTCCATCGTGGTGCTGGGCGGCCTGGGGAGCATCCAGGGCAGCGTCATCGGCGCGCTGGTGATCGGCTACGTGGAGGCGATCACTGTCTTCGCCCTCCCCCAGGGCGCCTTCCTCAAGGGGGCGGTGGCGCTGTCGATGATGGTGATCGTCCTCCTGGTCCGCCCCGAAGGGCTCTTCGGGGTGGCGTTCGAGGAGGAGCGCTGATCCCGGGGGCCTTCCTCGCCCGCCGCGCCTGGGCGCAGCTTCGCGGCGAGGTGCTGGTGCTGCCCTCGCGCACCCTGGCCCTCGCCTGGGTGGCGGCGGTCTTGCTCCTGCCGGTGGCCCTGCCCGATCCCTACGTGCTGCGGGTGGCTGCCATGACCTGCATCTTCGCCGCCTTCGCCGCCAGCTGGGACCTGCTCGCCGGGTACGCCGGGCAGGTGAACTTCGGCCACGCGCTCTTCTTCGGCGCAGGCGCCTACTCCAGCGCCCTGCTCACCCTGCGGCTGGGCTTCCCTCCCTGGGTGGCGGTGGCTACCGGGGCGCTGATCTCCAGCGCCGCCGGCCTCACCGTGGGCTACCTCTGCCTGCGGCTGCGCGGCTCCTACCTCTCGCTGGCCACGCTGGCTTTTCCCCTCATCCTCATCGGGGTGCTCTTCGCCTTCCCCGACTTCTCCGGCGGGGAGCTGGGCGTGTCCGGCCTCACGCCCCTGGCCTCGTCGCGGATCGGCAACTACTACATCGCGGCGCTGGCCATGCTCGCCCTGGTGTTCGGCACCTGGGCCTTCGCCGACTCGCGCTTCGGGCTCATCCTCCACGCCATCCGCGACGACGAGCTGGCCGCGCGCGCTTCCGGGATCGACACCGTCCGCTACAAGCTGATCGTGTTCGGCATCTCGGCGGCGGCGGCCGGGATCACCGGCGCCCTCTACGCCTACTTCATGCGCGGGGCGGGGCCCTCCACGCTGGAGACCGCGCTCTCCTTCCAGGTGGTGATCTGGGGCGTGTTCGGGGGCCTGGCCACCATCTACGGCCCGGTCACCGCCGTCTTCGTCCTCTACCCGCTCACCGAGTGGCTGGGCAGCTTCTCCGCTTTCGGCGAGCTGCGCCTGCTCATCTTCGCGGTCATCGTCCTCCTCGTCCTCCTCTTCATGCCCCGCGGCCTCACCCCCTGGGTCCGCGACCGGATCGAGACCCGCTGCCCGCGCTGCAAGCAGCAGAACTCCGCCTGGCGCCAGGGGTGCCGGGTGTGCGGCGTTGCACTGCGCGCGGCAGGGACCCACGAGTCAGCGCACCCGCACCTGTAGCGACCAGTCGTTCGAGAAGCCGCGGACGCCGCCCACCTCGATGTTTCCGGATGTGACGCGGACGGTCGCCTCCGCGCCGGAGGGTGCATTGGCCGGGACGTGCAGCGTGAGCGTGACCTGGGCGCCGTTGTTGATGGTGGTCCTGGAGAATACCGGCCTTGGATCGAAATCCTGCGGCGCGTAGCTGTCGGGAAATGCTCCCAGCGGCCATCCCCCAGGCATCGGTTCAGTGGACCAACCGGTGAGGGTGAAGGTCACGCTCGAACCGGCATCTACCGTCTGCGGTGTGGCGGGCGAAGGCGAGACGTTGAAGTAAGGTCCGGCGGTGTAAGGCACGCAGGGCGAGCCACCGCTCGCGGCCGCGGCGTTCGACCAGATGCCGAGGAATTGGTACCCGCCCTCGAGCGACGGGGGCGACAAGTTGCAGATGTCTCCGGTCTCGCCGATCCACGGACTTTGTGCAGCGTCGAAGAAAAACCCGGAGAAGAAAGGGTCGCTCGCCGCTTCGGCGATCTCGTGCGTCATCACGCCCTCGGCGCCCAATCCGTCCTCGCAATCCAGCGCCACGGCGAAAGCTACGGTCTTGCCCGAGTGCTCGAAGGACCCGTGATATCCGCCGCCGGGGCAGGGAGGCGGCGCGTAGACCAGATAGAGGAGACCCGCGGGATCCGAGGGAAAGGGCAGGGTGCCGGAGTCGATGTTCGAGCGAAGGACCGCCGCGAGATCGGAGCTCGCGCCGCCGGGCGGCGAGTCGAGCACCACCTTCCCCAGGTGCGTGGCGGTGACCGGACCATAATCTTGCGTCGCGGCGGCGAGCCATTGCGAGTGGACGACGAAATCGCCGAACGATTCGACGAAAGCCCGAAACGGGTAGCCGCGGAAGGTCACCGTGACCAGCTGCAGGTTGCGCAGTTGCGCGCCGCCATGGGAGGGCATCCGGGGAAGAGAGACGTGCGCGGCGGTCTTGAACGGGCCCGTCGTGTCGGACGTCCCCCCGCCGCACGACAGGAGGACCAACGCGAAGGCCGCCAGGCCCGCAGGCGCCGTCACGTTCCCGGGGGGAGGACGTGGACGTTGCCGCTCTCGACGGTCTCGCCGTGGATCGAGCAGGAATAGCGATAGTTGCCGGGAGTGATGAAGTGCACTGCCGTCGAAGTCCCGCCTCCCGGAACGTCGACCTCGTCGAGGGCGGCGGGCGTGCTGCTCCAGGTGACCGTGTGGTGCATGCCGTCGCCGGATCGCCAGGCAACGAACTCGCCGTCCCGGATCGACGTCGAGAGGCCGGTTGCGCCGACGTGCCAATCGACGATGACCGTTCCGGGCGGGAGCCCGTCCGACGGAGCGTCCGACATGCCGCACGCAGCGGCGAAGAGAAGAGCCGAGAGTAGGGATCGCATGAATCACCGCCTTCCGCGGGACGAATCTACTCGCGACCGTCATGGCAGAAGTGCCAAGATTCACCCGTATTCTGCCAACGGCCCTTCAGAGCCCCAGGTAGCTGGCGCGCAGCGTCTCGTTGGACATCAGGCCGGCGGCGGTGCCTTCGGCGATGATCCGGCCCTGGGAGAGGACGTAGTTGCGGCTGGCCATGCGGAAGACCTGGGCCACCTCCTGCTCGACCAGCAGGACCGGGGTGCCCATGGCGTGGATCTTCCCGATGGCGGCGAACAGCTCCTCGCGCACCTTGGGGGCCAGACCCAGCGACGGCTCGTCGATGGCCAGCAGCTTCGCCTCGTACATCAGGGCCCGGGCGGTGGCGAGCATCTGCTGCTCCCCGCCGGAGAGCTTGCCCGCGAGCTGCCGCTTGCGCTCGGCCAGGCGGGGGAAGAGCGCCCAGGCCCGCTCCAGCCGCCGCCCGGTGTCGATGGAGCTGCGGGAGAGGTACGCGCCCGCCAGGAGGTTCTCCTCCACCGTCAGCTCCCGGAACGGCCGCCTCCGCTCCGGGCAGTGGACCAGCCCGCGCCGGCGGATCTCGTGCGCGGCCAGCCCCTCGATCCGCTCGCCGGCGAATCGCACCTCGCCCTCGAGGACGATGTCGCCGTCCGCGCCCCGCCGCATCCGCTCCTCGAAGCGCACCAGGCCGGAGACGGCGCGCAAGAGAGTGGACTTGCCGGCGCCGTTGGGCCCCACCAGCCCCACGAGCTCCCCCTCGCCCACCTGGAGGGAGACGCCGTTGAGGATCACCGCCTTGTCGTAGCGGACCGACAGGTCCTTCACCTCAAGGAGCGGCATTCGCGGACCCCAGGTAGGCCTCCACCACCTTCGGGTTCTTCACGATCTCCGCCGGCGGGGCGTCGGCCAGCACCTCGCCGTGATCCATCACGATCACCCGGTCGGCGATGGACATCAGCTCCTTGAGCTTGTGCTCGATCATCAGCACCGCCGGCCCCTCGGAGTGCAGCCGCCCGAAGCGGCCGCCCTTGTGCAGCCGCCGGATCGACTTGGCGAGCAGCTCCGACTCCGCCGGGTTCAGCCCGCCCAAAGGCTCGTCGAGCAACAGCAGCTCGGGCTCGGTGGCGATGGCCCGCGCCACCTCCAGCCTCTTGAGATCCCCCTGGGAGAGCGCCGAGGCGGGCTCCAGCGCCTGGTCGGCGATGCCCACGAACTCCAGCGCGTCCATCGCCTTGGCGTCGATCTTGCGCACCCAGTCCCCGCGGGCGTGGGCGCGCGGCGCGAGCAGGGGCACCATCACGTTGGCGACGATGGGCAGGTGGCGGAAAGGGCGGGTGTTCTGGAAGGTGCAGGCGATGCCCCGGTTGACCACGTCCCAGACGCTGAGCGAGCTGATGTCCTCGCCGTTGAAGATCACCCTGCCCCTGTCCGGCTTGAGCACGCGGGTGATCAGGCGCAACAGCGTGGTCTTGCCCGCGCCGTTGGGGCCGATCAACCCGACGATCTGGTCGCGGCGCAGCTCGAAGCCCACCTCGTTGACGGCGAGCAGGCCGCCGAAGCGGCGGGTGAGGCCCTCTGCGCGGAAGAATGGATCAGGCACTCAGGCCGCCGGCCCGTCATCTCGCAGCTCCCGGCGCGAGACCTTGCCCACGTCGGTGCGGGGCAGCTCTCCGCGGAACTCGATCACCTGCGGCACCTTGTA